>WNFK01246238.1_pt1 | contig 11964 bp, 9 predicted proteins | sample 5400281 | NCBI WGS metagenome assembly WNFK01 (sample SAMN13153350, study PRJNA577476) | soil metagenome | isolation source: 20 cm soil on Douglas fir-dominated hillslope | place: USA:California | collected 2013-09-17
CGATCGACGGAATTTTTCCGGCATAAGCAGCGCGCGGGCTCTGATCGCTCACGGGTGACTCTCCCAAGCCCGGCAAATGGCCTTCTGCGCTATGCCGACTGCGCATGACTCGATTTGACCTTTCCCGCGGCAAATTGCGCGACCACTTACTTGGCGAGCGTTGGCGTTATATATTCGGCTGCAGTCAGGAGATTCGCATGGTCGACCGTAAAGAGCTCCCCGCACTTCGCGTCGTTGTTGGCATCACGCTTGCCGCCTACGTCGCGGGAGAGCATTTTGGATTTTCCAAAGCCCCCGCAAAGCAGTTTCTGAGTATCGGGACCAGCAGCAGCACAAGCAGCGCTTCGGTGATGTCGTTCAACACCACGACATTCGCCAAAGTTGATCCACCGCCACCGGTCGTGCCGCCGGGCGATCGACAACAGCTGGGCTGATTCTGAACGAGCCGCCCGCCGAACATTCGCACGCTGGCGCTGGGTTCAACCGGTTGGCCGATCTTCTGACCAATCGATGACCTCGAAACGCATTCCGCGCTTGAGCATTTCCGACTCGAGATCAGCGGCGTGCTTTTTCCAGTCTGGCGTCTCCCGAACGCGGAACCGGATTGCCAGACCCTGTCGCTTCAATGCGTCGTCGGCCGCCAAGGCACCGCGGATAGCCTCGTACAGCATAGTCAGGCTGTCGTTCGTGAACGCTTGACATAATGACGACCTACTGAAGGTCACGCAGACGTGCGCTGGAATAGTTAACCTGCCGTTCCGGGCTGTGAAGGGTCCGCCCGCCGAACGCTTGCACGCTGGCGGGCGGGTCTGATCTCACTTCCTTACCGATCGGCGCCGGCGCTTCATGACGCGCCCGTGAGCTCACCGTCCCAGCGCTTGTAGTACCGGTCTTTGAAGTCCCGCAGCATCTTCGCCAGCTGCATGACAGCAAAGGTCGACAACTCCAGATCGCGATAGCCGTCTTCTCTGGCGACGCATTGCACGATACAGGAATATCGTTGTTGCCGGAGCGTCGCCCCACGCCTACAGCTGCAGCCTCGCCGAGATTGAGCACGAGCTTAGCTTGCCCAGCGTCAAAGCTCAATTCCCTGAGCGCGGCTGACGCTATCCGCCGGCTTGTCGAGCTCGGGTTGAAGGGGAAGAAATGACCGAACAGGAAGAGTTGGTGGCGCACATGTCAGAGATTGAAAAACCTATATTGCCGTCCACCATCCCTGAGATCCGCTGCTCGATGTGCAAGTCGAGCACGAAAATTCTGAGCACCGCAACGGCGCGCATGGGCTTCGAACACTGGACGCTTCGCTGCACAAGTTGCGGTCATATCGACCAAGTTCAGGTGAACGTGGGCGCGGCCGAAACTGTAGGACGTGTCCCCTAGCACATCGCGGCCAAGCTGAATGAATGCTTGGCGGCGATGGCTAGAACCGGGAATTGCAATACCCCAGCACGCCCAGTTTCGACGGGAACCTGCCACGGGTTTCGGTGGAACTCGCTGAATTTTCAATGAAGCAATTCCCCACCCTGGGGAAATTCGCTTGCGCGCGCCCAGAGGTTGCGAAACACTTCCCCTCGTGGTGGCGCTATCGCGCGTCCGGCACCCCAGCTAGTCTACCGAAACACGACCGCAGGGACACGTTAGAATGTTTTTCGGACTTCGGGTGAGCGCATCTCTCGCGAAAATCGGTATCAGTCCTCAGGTCGTAAACGTCGACTATCGGATTGCAATGAAGCGGGCCGCAAAAAACGCGGGAAATTCGCCTCAAGACGTGGCTGTATTCATAGCCGCCCAGCTTCCTTTGATGCACCGCGCAGCGCTGCAATCAGCGCCGATCAAGGCATGGATTCGAGATCGTAAGATTGATCCTAAGTCCGAAGAAATGCGTGACGCTCTCGGAACGCTCGCTCTTTGGGATCTATTGCAGTGAGCCGCTCCGAAGCCATCCGCCGCCTGGTCGAGCTAGGGCTGAAGGCGAAGAAATGAGGAATCACTAGGAGGCTCCGCGATGCAATATGCGCATTGGTTGATGGTAGCTGGAGCCGTCTTGGTGGTGCTCGGATTTATCGGTTTTGCACTTCATAAAAACGACGCTGGGACATCTGAGGGTCATCTGACGCGAGACACATCCTCGGAAACTGTCCAGGCCGCCCTGGCCGCCATAGAAAGCGAGATGGAAGGCGAAGGGGAAATGCCGCCAAAACGGCAACGACGGCCTAACGGAATATTCGGCGGTTCGTAGCTCATTTTCACACCGGGGGCTGAAGGCGAAGGGGAAATGAGGGAACGGTTTGCGGGCTTACGGGTTCTGAGAAGGGCCGCCCTGGCATGGCAGCGACAAGCCCCGGGCTCCCTCTCCGGGCCCCGCTTGAGTTGGTGGGCGGCGAAGGGAATGATTAGTCCCGACACTAAGGCGCTTGGCGGCGCGAGAAGACCAGGGAACCCTGATTTATGTCGACTCCCGGACGCAACCTGATTTAGGATCGGTGTCACCGCACCGTCACCGGTATGTCGTTGGTGACTAAGAGTGTTGTGCCCCGCCGCTCCCTAGTTGGAGTTTTCGATGCGTCCTTTTCAGCCGCGCGCTGCAGCCTTCATCAACCAGAGATTGAACATTGTTGCTATGTTTCGTGAATTGGAGCAACTACGCGAGCACGTCAGGATAGCAGAACTGGCCCGATCGCTGCGGGTAAACCGCAGAAAAAGAAGGCGGTTACGCCGCCGCTAAATCGATCCGAAAATCGTCGATCCGTTTTCCCGACTTAAGCTGTGCGGTGAGCCAGCGTGGCTTTTTTCCGCGGCCTGCCCAAGTCTCGGACGGCTTCGCGGGATTTCTAAATCTCGGAAAAACCTTCGGGTAAGGGCGCCGCGCGTGACTCAGCTGGTGTAATCGTTCATCAAGCCGTGCTTTTTCGGCTGACATTTTGCAGGCTAATATCGAGACGACAAGTTCGTTAAGGGAACAAAGCTCGTCCACCGACATCAATTTGAGATCATAAGGTTTCATTTTCTTAAACCCAGATGATTTGTCGATGTCGAAGGCTGCTTCCGCCCAATGGCCATTTCTAGGCGATTCCAGGCCGCTTCAATGGTCGAAGAAGGCCGAAATGGGTGCCCCAACCCTGAAGTCATTCCACTATCTTTCATCGTCTGCCGTTTTGTCTATTAGAAGTTGCGCTTGGTTCCGGGTATTCCACAGGCTAGGAACTGGTGCCGTAGAACCACGGGATTTGTTTTCCCGCTTGGCCGCGCTTCAATGCGACATGGCAGACAACCGAACTATCTCCCAGCTAGAGGCCGAGCGTTATCCTTGGATCGGATGGAGTGCTGCAAGGGAACGGTGTGGGTGCCGTTCAGGATGCTCCGCGAGCGGATCCCGTTGCTCAGCGCCATGACGCTCGACCAGCTCGGCGCCAGGATGAAATGCGATCGGTGCGGTAAACGGCCGGAGCGATACTATCCTGCAAATCAGAGCGACACGCCCGGGTTCGTTCGAAGCTTTTAGATGTCCTGGTCGCGTGCCTTTGACGATCCGATCACTCTCCCCAGCGGGGCCCAACTACCCTGCGATAATGGATTGGTGGCGGGAGCGGGTCTAAGGTCCTATGCTTCCATTTAGAGCGGAATTTGCAGGGAGGTTTCTATGCGAGTGATAACGCTGGTGGCTGCACTTTTAGCGCCGGCTGCCTTTGCACAGACTGAAACACCTAAGGGTTTCACCGACACCTATGCGCCAGCTACAACCGACACCAATACGCCAGCTACGTCCGGTACCGGTGGGTCAGCCACATCCGGCACGCCATCGGCACTGCCTTTCGGTGGCCCATTGCCGGAGGTGAATACGGGTCCCGGCTTGAACATAGTTGGTCCCGATGGCGTCACCACAAAAACAGTTAAAGCCGTACCCTGCAACCTAGCCGCCAGAGAGACTGACGGCACGACTACCTGCGTTGGGATTTCTGAGGGCGCGAAAGCAAAGAAGCGAAGGTGATGCGCCAAAGTGCCCGAATTGGGCGCCCTGTTGGAACTTGAGCAGGCGCAACCATTGTCCATGATGACGTCGAGTCGGTGTTGGCGGGATCGCCCGGCGAGCCGACGCCGTCCTTCAGGTTCCGGTATACCCGAGGTTCGAAACCGGTCATGGCTCAGACCTCCGAGATGAAAGCGTAGACCGCGGTCGCGGTCGTGATCGCCAGTTTATAGGTGCCGGGAGCAAGGCTGACGGTGGTGTAACCTGCAGCGGTCAATGCGGTGCGCACGGGAATGTAGGTCGTGGCGTCTGCCGAACGGCGCTGCAGCGTTGCCGCCGCCGAACGTCGCGGTGGGCGGTGATAGTGATGCCGTAAAGGCCGCCGGCCAGCGTGAACGCCGCCGTCGTGGCCGAGATGTTCGAGAACTGGAGCGTGGGTTTGATGAGAATGTTGGCGACCATGACCGTTCGATCCTATTCGGCCGAACGGCAGATGCCGTCCACAATGCAGCATGAGGCTGATGCCGCGTGCATCCCAACGCACGGCTCAAGCGCGCTTGAGGGCTTGAGCAGTCTCCGATTTTCTTGGCGCGTCTTGCGGCGTTCCTCTTTGGCCGCCAAGCGTTCTGCCCGCTTGTTCGTGTGCGGCTTGCTGGCCTGGGCGCGCCGCGAGATGGTTTCGCGTCGTGTCTTCCTGGCCTTCTCTGCCACCGCCGCGCGCTGCTCTGGCGTCATGTCCCGGTAGTTTTCGAGTCGCGCCTTTGCACCTTTCTTGCCGAGCTCGGACATCAGTTCGCGCGGCAATTTGGGATTGGCTGCCGCGGCTGCGAATTTGATCTTGCATCGCAGCTGCTCGGGAAATTCCAGTCTTGGGCTTGATCACGACGTCGTAACCCTCTGGGAAGAGCGCATCAACGATATCCTGCAACGTGCGCCAGTTTGCTTGCCTGCCGCTCGGGGTGCTCGCATGGAGCGCTTTACTAAAATAATAATCCGCGAGGCCGGATCGATCGCAGACTTCCTGCATGGATATATTGAGCTGCAGTCAGCGGCGCTCAATCTCAAGCATTACAGCCATGTAAAACGGAGCGATGTTGCGGTCGATATTTTCGCAATTCATTTCTAGCCGCTTCCCAAAGTTGAACCGCCACTTCCGAATGCCCAGCGTGGCCACTTCCCAACGCCGCAAGACCCCGCGCGTGCAGACTGCCCAGGTCGATAGCGGAGGGAGAGGAACTGGTATCGAACCTTCTCCAACGGCCTATCCTTCCCACGCGAGGAAGGTAGCCCTCGCCGCGCCTGCGAGGTTTTGCTCGAATTCGGTTGTGCGCGGCTCGTCGCGCTTTACCCCGCAAAGCGCAGCCCGTTCAAGCCACCGTAGCTCTCGATGCTGTTTGCCATCTACACCCAGCCAGAAAGCGCATCGGTCCGCGGCGTAATCTTTCAGTCCAAACCATGCATGATTTGCTCGATGTAGTCTCGGTGCAACGACACCGGCAATTTGGAGCCGTCGAATAGGATTCGAAGGCTATTGCTGTAGCGCCCCTCGCCGACGATGATGCCTTCCTTATCGGCAATGCGACGGCAACGCGCCGCACCGAGTGCGCTCATCTTCACCCGCAATCCTATGGCAATCGAAGGCATCATTGGCAGATTGCTATTTCAGTCGAGAGCCGCGATACCCGTCGAGCTAAGCATGCAGGATGAAATCGCTGGTGTGCAATGCTGTGGCGACCACACCCTTCAGTAGCAGGGTGTCGTGGCTGTCGAGCGTAATCAATGTATCGCTTCCTTGCTGCGTTTCGGTCGGCATGGTCGACGCTGAAATGTTGCCAAATTGCCGAACGTCGATTTTGTCGAGCCCTACAACGAAGTCGGTGATCGTATGCTGCAGAGATGGATCTGACAAAGTTGGCGCGAATACAAACTGGTCCTGTCCGCCGCCCCCGGTGAGAATGTCCTGACCACTGGTGGCGAAAATCACGTCCTTGCCTGATGTGCCCTGCAGCGTAATATTCGTTCCCGTTCCCACCTCGTTGAAAACAAAATTCACCGTATCTGCGGCGCCAAAGCTATCCCAGACGGTAAGCGTTACCTTGTCGGTCGACGGCGGCGTGTTCCCGGGATGATAGGTCACGCCAGCTGCGAAAACACCATTGATGTCGGTGAGAATTCCCGAGCTCGTTGAAGGTGATATACTGCTTCCGGATGCAGCTGCTCCCGTTGTAGCACCGAGTTTGAAGGTTTCGGTAGATGCAGCTGGGTCGGAATCAGAAAGGTGTACGCCAAGGACCGTCATGGTTCCATCGGCGTTCTGCACAGTGCTAATTTGGTCGGTTGCGATGACCGGCGCCTGATGGTTCCAAGTGATCGAGGTCCCACCGTTGTTATCGGAGACAATCGAAAAACCCGCCGGGTCATAGTTGCCGATCAGGTCGAAGGAGCCGGTACCGTAGCTGACATGAAGTGAGTTGGAAACGCTGACATTTGCTGGAGCAATTCCCACAAGGTCGATCGTATCGCCAGAGGCGAAGCCAGTGACGGTGCCTGTGAAGTGCGACGGGTCGTCGAGGACAAGCGTGCCACTGGTCGAACTGGCGAACTGAACGTGCGCATCGGACGCAGCACCAAACTCCATCGTCGCGCCGTAGATATTTACAGCGCCGGCACCGGTCATCGTCTCGGCGAGCTTGAGGCTGCCCGATTGCACCTCGAACGTGCCAGTATTCGCGATATTCGAAAGGCCGGAAATCATGGAGGAGCCATTGCTGTCAATGGTCCCCAAGTTGATCAGCGTACTGGCACCCGTAAAGGTACTTGTTCCGTTGACAGACCAGTCAGCCAGAAGTTCGTTGGTGAAGGTCGCGTTGTACGAAATGACGTTGCCGACCATGTGTCCGTAATTATCGATGACTGCCGTTCCGGTTGACGTCGTCACCGCGTCGATAGCCGCGGTCGTACCACTCACCGTCGCATGATTCGTCACACTGACGTTGCCACCATCGTAGCCCAATGCTCCGATGCCATAACGCCCGGCGGAAATGATCGCACCGGCTTCAGCGATAATGGTGATTGTCCCGGTGCCGTAGTTGGTGCCACGGATGCCGTCGGTACCAGATGGTGCAAAGATTGAAGCATAGTCGTCAACCGAAACGTTGCCATGCACGTTGCTGTCCGGCGTATCGGAATTGTTCGGGTTATAACTTGCCAGAATGCCGGCTGGCGGATCACCTGCGCCGGTCAGGATCGTGCCGGAGTTAATTGTACCAAAGGCCAGCACCGAAACTTCGCTCGTCGAAGGCACGACGAACGAACCGCTGGAAGGAGCCCTGTTCACCGCCGCGATACCTGAGCCTCCGGAATTGATCAGGGTGCCCGCCAGCGTGGAAACATGTATGTCGCCAGATCCCTGATTGTTCGCCGAGATGCCGATCCCAAAGCCATTGGTTGGGCTAGGCCCACCGAGCGCAGTAATCGTTCCAGCAAGATCAATTACGGTGACGTCCCCGATGCCGTATGTATAGGCGCGAATGCCGTCACCTGCTGCAGCGATGATATTCGCAGAATTGTTGACGACAACGTCTCCGTTGATCGTGGTAAGAGGGAAAGTCGTGGGAACAATGGTCCCGCCGAGATAGCCCGCCAGGATTCCGGCTGGGGGATTTCCGGTACCTGTCGGAGCGGTACCGGAATTAATTGTTCCAGCGGCTGTGACGACGATTGAACTGTTTGCCGATGCAGGGATTGTTGCAGCTTCATTGACGGCGTTGATTCCGGCGCTTCCCGCGTTGATTACGTCGCCGGCCGAGGTAATGATCGAGATATTCCCGATATCGTTGCTGAACGCAAAGACACCGTAGCCCGACGTTGCGTTGATCGTGGCGCCGGAATAGACGTTGATGGCAATATTTCCTGTACCGCCAATTGCTTCGGCATGGGCTTCAACTCCATGCTGCGCCCCGGAAACAGTGGTCCCGGATGCATCATTGACGGTTATGTCTCCGTTTCCGTAGTTATAGGCGTTAATTCCGAGACCCGCGTCCGCAATGATATTGGCATCGTTGTTGACGATGACGGCGCCGTTCACATTAAGGTTCGTTGCAGCGCTTGTGCCTCCCAGAAAGCCTGCGGATAATCCCGAAGGCTGCGAGCCGCTGTTGGTTAGAATAGAGCCCGAGTGAACGGATCCTGCAGCATAGATTGTAACCAGCGCACCCGCCGCTGCGGTGATCGCCGTCGCCTGGTTGACCGCGTTGATTCCGGAACTACCGGACGTGATGACATCCCCGTTAGATGTCGTGACGGCAATGTCGCCAGGGCCATAATTGAAGGCGCCGATTCCATATGGAGAATTCCCTGACGCGGAGGCCGCGGAAGTCAGTGCCTGGATCGACACACCGGACCCGATATTTACCGCAATGTTACCCACGCCATAATCGTAGGCATTAATGCCATCGCCGGCGTCAGCTATGATATTTGCACTATTATTGACGAGCACGTCACCGGAGACGTTCGCGTCAAATACTCCCGCATTATTGGGATTGAACCCTGCTTGGATTCCTGAGGGAGCACTTCCGGAATTGTTGGTGTTGGCACCCGAATGGATTGCTCCCAACGCGACCACAGTAACGGTGCTCGCTGCCGCGGCGGCGACTGCCGTCGCCTGATTTCCGATGTTGATTCCGGTGCCGCCGGAATTAATGGACGAGCTGTATCCCGTTGTGACCGTCGTGTTGCCTGACCCGTAATTGAAAGCGGAAATCCCATACTGAGTTGCGGTGACGCCCGGAGTGGTTGCGCCCGCGGCCGTCGCGGTAATTTGCGAGTTGCTCGATACCGAGATGTTACCTACGCCATAGTTGTAGGCGTTAATGCCGACCGCCATCTGGGCGATAATCGTGGCGTTGTTGTCGATGCTGATATCGCCATGGACAGTGGTGTTTGGCGGATTGGGTATGCTCGCCGGCGCGCTTGTCCCCGTCAGGTAGCTCGCCGAAATGCCGTAGGTGCCCGCATTGATCGTGCCCGAGGAAGTCGAGATCGAAATCGAGCTGGTTCCGGCCGGCACCGACGTGCCCTGGTTTTGCGCAAATATACCGGTTGCTCCGGAATTGATAGTCACTCCGGATGTCGTGGTTACATCGATCGCGGCCAAGGTCGAAATCGCCGAAATGCCGGTCGATGTTGTGCCGGTGATGGTTGCGCCGCTGCCGACAACGATGTTGAGCGGGCCAGCGCCGCCAATACGAGCGCTGATTCCGACGGTGCTGCCTGACACATTGCCGTAGTCGATGATGTCGTTTGAACCGGTTCCGGAATTCGTGAAAACGCCGGCTCCGCCGGATGAAGAAATGCTGCCCGCGTTTATAAGAGCAATATTGGCCCCGGTCGTCGTCAGGTTGACGCCCGCGCCTGTCACAGAAATCGAAGAGGTCTGGTTGATCTGGACCGTGTTGTAGTCCGACGCACTGCTATCCGTTGACACGATATTGATGCCGATGCCCGTTCCGGAAATCGTGTCATTCGCAAAGATATTGAAGCTCGTAGACGACGGACTGGCAGAGTACGGCGTTGAGCGCCCTGTAATTGTGGTCGCCGTGGTCGGAACCAGAACGATTTTGTCGGCGGACAGCACGTTGAACGCTGTGCCGGACTGGACTCCAGCGACCTGATAGCTGAGAGTTTGGCTGTTTGCCTCGGTAATCGTCAGCGTCGATCCGCTGATGCTGGCGTTGGCGACGATGATGCCGCCCAAAAGATCGATGGTATCCCCGATCGCAAGTCCCGAGATAGTCCCGTGGAACGCCGACGGGTTATCGAGCGTCAGCAAACCATTGCCATCCGTGAAGGAAATCGTCTGTCCCGTCGCAACCGCGCCGCCGAACTCAAGATCAGAACGATCGCCTATTGTGAAGGTTCCGTTGTTGCCCGACACGTTGCCGAAGATAATGGCGGCGCTGCTCGGTCCAACAACCACCAGGCCAGAATTGTTGAATGCGAGTGAGCTTACAGCTGAGGAAGAGAAGATAGTTGAGCCCGTAGCGTTAATCGTCCCTGAATTGTTGATCGCATTGGTGTTGGCACCAAAAAAGTTCAATCCATTGACATTCCACACGCCGCCGACAGCATTGTTGAACGTTGCTCCGGCAACATTGAATGACGATGTGCCAAGCCAGGCGTTGCCGGATATTTGTCCCGAATTATTAACGATGATGCCGCCGGTGTTGGTGCTCATGGTGCCGTTATAGAAGTCCAATGCCAGGTTCAAGTTGCTTTTCGAGAACAGATTTGACGTAACCGTCGCGTTTGCCGAATTCGCGAAGGTAGCGTTCTGCGTACTCCAGTTGCTGACCTGGACGACGGCGTTGTTTAATGCACCAAGCGAGCGAATTGCGTTGGAACTGGTAATCGAGATGATGCCGGTGCCAGCAGTCGCAAGTCCATTGCCAGTTCCCGCAAGAATTCCGTAACCGCTTGGGGTCGTCACTGTTCCGCTGTTGGTGATGGTGACATTGCCGCCGCCGTTGGCGAAAACGTTCATGCCCGCGGTTACACCAGAAACCGTCGACGATGCCTCGATCGTGGCCGTAACATTGCCAACGCCCCAGTTATAGAGCCCGATGCCTACGCCTGAAGCTGCGTTGATCGTGGCCAAGCTGTCGAGAACGACGTTGCCGTGCACGTTCGGGGTGACGATGTTCCCGCTGCCGGGGGAATAACCGACCCACATTCCGCCGGGTTGGCCGCCGCCTGGGGACATGTTGAAGCCTGAGTTGATCGTCCCGGCCGCAGTGATCGAGATCTGACTTGAGGCGAGAGCGTTCGCCGCGGCGATATTTGCCTGAATTCCGGTGCCGCCGGAGTTGATGGCGTCGCCGTTCGATGTCGTGATGGAAATATTTCCGCCATGGTTCACGCTGGCGGCGATACCGGACTGACCGTAGAGAGCGCCAGCGGTAATCGTCGCGTTGGTACCGACATTGATGATCACGTCTCCGGAGCTTCCGGCGCCGGAGCTGTTAGAGTACGCCGCGATGCCGTATTGGGCGCCGGATACGCTTGTGTTCGCCTCGTCGATCAGCGTGACATTGCCATTGCCATAGTTGTAAGCGTCGATGCCCCAGCCGGCGTCGGCTGTGACGTTGGCGAAATTATCGATAAGGACGGTCCCGTTGACGTTGGTGTTTGAGGTTCCGAGGCCGCCGGGGAAGTAACCCGCAGAAATCCCCTGCGGCTGAGATCCGCTGGGATTCAGATGAGTGCCCGAATGGATCGTGCCGTTGGCCGTCACGCTCACGCTTGACGCGGCGCCAACGGGAATCGCAGTTGCCTGATTGACCGCTGCGACGCCGGAGGCGCCCGAGTCGATCACGTCTCCTGCGGCCGTCGTGACTGAAACCTTGCCGATGCCGTAGGTCGTGGCAATGATGCCAAACACATCCTTGGCCACGATCGTCGTGTTGGAATGATCGTTGACCGTCACATCACCGCTGCCGTAATTGTACGCGCGGATGCCGTCGCCGCCTGGTCGTTCCGCCCTTATATCCCGCGAGAATTCCGGCGGGTCGGCTGCTCGCACCGGTAAGCGTTGTGCCCGAGTTGATAGTGCCGTTAGCTGTCACCGAGATCAAACTCGTCGTCACTCCGCCAACTTGTGGAATGGACGTCGCCTGATTGTAGGCGTTGATCCCGGCGCTGCCGGACGTGACGACGTCGTTCACAGCGGTTGTTACGGAAATTCTTCCTGTAGAGTTAGAGAACGCTTCGATCCCGTACCTGCTTGTACCGGCAATAGTATTCCCGCCCGCGCTCGTAACGCTCACATTTCCGGTGCCCAAGGTAAGGGCCTTGATACCGTCATAAGTGCCCAAGATGGGCCCTGTTACGTTGACTGTTATATCGCTTCCGTTCGCTGGATTGAGGTTTTCAAAGACAATGCCGCTGGAGCTCTCACCGTTGAGGGCATGGCTGGTCCTGGTTCCGATGTTGCCGGCGGT
>WNFK01166672.1_pt2 | contig 11963 bp, 15 predicted proteins | sample 5400281 | NCBI WGS metagenome assembly WNFK01 (sample SAMN13153350, study PRJNA577476) | soil metagenome | isolation source: 20 cm soil on Douglas fir-dominated hillslope | place: USA:California | collected 2013-09-17
GGAGCGTTCACCGCGAACGCGAACGCCCCCTTCGTCTCGTGGCCGTCGACCGCCGAGACAGTCGTCCACGAGACGAGGTATCCGCCGTCACCGATCGCGCCGAGCGACACCCGAAGCGTGTTCGCTTCGTCGGTCACCAGCGTGACGTCGCGGTTGTCGAGGCGAGTGCCGCTGGTGTCGAGTACCGCGACGTCGCTCCCGCGCGCGTCGGGCGTCTCGCTGAACGTGACGCGCACCTCGGTTGGCGGCTTGGTAAGCCGCGCGTCCGAGGCCGGGTTCGATTTCACGTAGTTCGCGTGCGCCGCCGCCGCGCCGCCCATCAGGATGAGGACGGACGCGGCGACGAGCGCCGCGAGAGGTCCGCGCACTAGGCGCGGCGCCGGGACATCGCGTAAGAAGCGCCGAGAGCGACGATGCCGATGACGACGGCCACCGCCGACAGCACGCGGGTCTGATCGATGCCGCTCTGCAGGTCGCCGAGACGCTTGTTGAGATCGTCTGCCGCTGGGACCTTGTTCGGGTACTGGAGCGCGTTGGTCGACTCGATGTCGCCGAAACGTCCCGGTCCGGACTCGAACTTCTCGTTGACGTCCAGCGTGTCGATCTTCCCCTTGATCGTGAAGAGGTACGTGCCGGTCGCCGTCGGCATCGCGTACCCGTTGTACGCGCCAGGTGTTCCGAACCGAGCGGTGACTGCGAGGGGAAGCGGCGCGAGGCCGCCTGTCTGCAGATCGACGGTGAGCGTCTTCTCAAGGCCCTCGACGGCTTTTGCCGGAGTGACACGCGTGTCGCTTATGCGCAGGTCGAGACTGTTCATGAGACCGACGTAGGCGGGTTCGTTGAGCCAACCGACGACGAATTGGTACGGTCCCACCATACGGCGCTCATGTGCCGCCGCGGTCCCGCCGTAGATCGCGAAGCTCGAAACGACGACGAGCGTCGCCGCGACGAGCGAGATAAGGCGCGTCATGTGACCCTCCAAGGTCTTTCGTGCCCGGCGTACCCCGGGCCTTCGGTCCGCGGGAGGGTCAGGCGCGCGGCGGTCCGAGGATGAGCATCGGCTGCCACTGCGCACGGCCGATGCGCGTGGATGGGAGCTCGGCGATCGGGCGCCGCGCAGGCCGCGGCAGGCGCGGCCACACGAATACGAGCAGCGCGAGCACGAACGAGTACGTGGCGACGTCGATGAGATGCTCGGTGAGGACGCCCTGCCGCGGGTCGAAACGCGCCTGCATGTTGGCGAGGAAGATCGGGAGGCGGTACGCGGCCAGGACGTGATCGTGGTACTTCGGCGTCCCGGGCGGGTCGATGTGCGGCGCGACAACGAGTCCGGAGCCGGCGAGCGTGGCGCCGGTGACGGCGAGCGCGAAGACGACGATGGCGATGAGGCGCATGTCTATCCAGAGGATACGTTCGAGCAGGCCTTGCAGATACCGACGATCGCTGAGTGCGCCAGGTCGGCGCGGAACCCGTGTTCGTCCCGCAGCCGGCGCGCGAGAGGCTCCAGCAGGGCGATGGGGACCTCCTGTTCGGCTCCGCAGCTCCGGCACACCAGGTGGCCGTGGCGCTGGGCGTCGGCGCGGTGCCAGCGGGTAACGCGGTCGTCGAAGTGCGTGTGCGTCACGTAACCCAGCGCCTCGAGCGCCTCGAGGTTGCGGTACACCGTGGAGGGGTCGATCTGCGGATGGCGCGCTCGGATGCGGGTTGCGATGTCCTCCGCGGTCACGTGGTGACGCGCGCGCTGCAGCGCCTCCAATACGAGGCGGCGCTGCACGGTCATTCGCATGCCGCTCGCGCGCAGGCGCTCGTCGATCTCCATCGCGCAAGCCTCGCGCAAACGCGAGCATGTTGCAACAGACCACTATTGCGGTTGTTTGCGATAAGCCAGCTCGCTCGGTAGGCTGCGAGCGTGGACCTCAGCCTCGTCGTGCTGCTGCTCGGCATGGTCGCGCTCGGCTTCCGCCATGGTTTCGACTGGGATCACATCGCCGCGATCACCGACATCACCAGCACGACGACCGCGGGCCACGCCGAGGTCGACGTGCCTGCCAGGTCGCCCGTGACGCCACATGGCCACGACGCGGGCGAGATGCGCGCCCACGTGCATCAGCACGCGGCGGGCGGACCGAGCGCGGCGCACGCGTTCGGCGAGTCGCGCTTCGCGCACGAGCAGCGTCACGCCATCGGGCTCGCATCGCTGTACGCGCTCGGGCACGCATCGGTCGTCGTCCTGCTCGGCGCGCTCGCCCTGACGCTCGGTGCGGTCCTGCCCGATTGGGTGGATCCGATCCTGGAAAAGGTCGTGGGCGTGACGCTGGTGCTGCTCGGCGCATGGGTCATCTACTCCGTCGTGCAGTACATGCGCGGCAAGGGCGAGTTCCGGCTGCGCAGCCGCTGGATGCTCGTCTTCGATCTCGCCCGCAACGGCTGGGACGCCCTGCAGGCGCGTATCCACGGTCACGAGCACCGGCCGTCTGCGCACTCGACGCAGTACGGCCCGCGCACCGCGTTCGGGGTGGGGATGATCCACGGCGTCGGCGCGGAGACGGGCTCGCAGGCGCTGCTGCTCGCGGGGATCGCCGGCGTCACCGGAACGACCGGCATCGTGATCCTCCTCGCGTTCGTCGTCGGCCTGCTCCTCTCGAACACGCTGGTCGCGGTCGTGAGCGCGAGCGGCTTCATCGGAGCGCAGCGCATGCGGACGCTCTACGTCGTCGTTGGTGCCTTCGCGGGCGCGGCCAGCCTGGTGATCGGCGCGCTGTTCATCGTTGGTCTCGGGACCGCCCTACCCGACCTGCAGCAGGTTCTGTTTGGCGGCCGGAGCTAGAAGCCGGCGAGGATCTCCTGACCCTCGGCGGTCTTGATGAACTCGAAGAACGCCGCGACCGTTGGCTTCATGCGTGCGGGATCGGGGTGCAGCGTGAGGACGATCGGCCGGCGCACCGGATAGGCGCCGCTGTTCACGTTTCGCGTCGTCGCCGCGATACCGTCGAGCGCAAGCAAGCGCAGCGTCGGGTCCTCGGCCGTCGTCTTCTGGATGGTGATCATCGCGATCGCGCTCTTGAAGTCACGGACCGCCTGATAGGTCGGTCCGGACTCGACGACCTCGATGACGTTCTTCCCGTATGTGGGTTTGCCGTCGAAGAAGTACGCCTCGAAGCTCGCGCGAGTGGAGCTGCCGTTCTCGCGGACCAGCGGTCGTATCTCGCCCGGCTGTCCACCGACCTGCGACCAGTCCGTGATGTCGCCCGCGTAGATCTTTCGGACCTGTTCCTTCGTGAGGGCACCGATGACATTCAGTGGATTGACGGCGAGTCCGGTCCCGGTCCCGGCGTACGGGAGCGATGTGAGCCTCGTCTTCTCGTCCGCCTTGAGGTCGCGGCTCAGAAAGCCGAAGTCCGCATCCCCGTTGGCGACGAGCGCGATGCTCGTATCGGCGCCGAGGTCCTCGAGCTTGAACGCCACGCCGGGATGCAGCTGCTCGAAACGCTTGGCGAGGGCGGTGAGGGATTCGAGACCCGCGCCGGTCCCGACGCCGCGGTAGCTTCCGCCGGGCACGGTCGATGGCCTCGCCGACCCTGGGGTCAGGCCACCACAGCCAACGAGCGCCGTGGCCAGGATGGCAATGAGATACACGTTGTGTCGCATGGGCTCGCGTCATTGTCGATCATGTCCGGCTAGACCCATGGGATCGAACCGATATCGTTCGGCGCGGTGACGGGTGCCTCCGTGCTGCGCGTCGGCGTGCTCGCCGCGGTCGCGGCCCTTTCGCTGACGGGCTGTGCCGACTGGAACACCGGGCAGGGGATCACGGTCCTCGACGCCCACGTGGTGCGTGTGCTCGAGACCGGTGATCGCAACGCGTCGCCCGCCGGTATGCGCCAGCCGTTCCAGCGTCTCGAGCTGCAGCTCGACGGCGGCCTCTTTCGCGGCGAGATCGTCGTCGTGGAGTGGGGCGGCCGCCGGGCACTCGATCCGGGCGGCTTCCTGAGCGCCGGTGACCGTGTGCTCGTGACCGAGAGCCGCACCGGGCAGCAGCGCACCTATGCGATCGAGGAGATCGTGCGGCTGCCGGGTCTCCTTCCGTTCGCGCTGTTGCTCTTCGCGGCGCTGGTCGCTGTCGCGCGGCTCAAGGGACTCGCCGCGCTCGCAGGCCTGGCATCGAGCATCGCGGTGTTCCTGCTCGCGATCGTGCCCGCGCTCCAACGCGGCGGAGATCCGTTGCTCGCGACCCTGGCCGGCGCGGCCGCGGTCGTGACGGTCTCGGTGATCGTCGTCCACGGTCCGAACTGGAAGAGCGTCGCTGCGCTGCTCGGCACCTACGTCGGTCTCGCGATCGTCGCGCTCATGGGGCTGATCGGCGTCGCGACGCTTCGCATCACGGGTCTGGGTTCAGAGGATCAGATCTTCCTCGCGGTCGGGACCGACGGACGCATCGATATGCAGCGCCTCGTGCTCGCGGGCGTCATCGTCGGATCGCTCGGAGCGCTCGTCGACATGTGCGTCGGTCAGGCGTCGGCGACGATGGAGCTGGCGGCGGTCCATCCGGCCATCGAGCCGCGTTCGCTATTCCGGTCCGCCTTGAACGTGGGCCAGGACCACATCGGCTCGCTCGTGAATACGCTCGCGCTTGCCTACTTCGGCGGAGCGATGCCGCTCATCCTGCTGCTCTCCCTCGGCTTCCAGCCACTCTCGGTCGCGCTCAACAGCGAGGAGATCGTCGAGTCGATGCTCACGGTGCTCGCCGCCAGCGTCGGTCTCGTTCTCTGCGTACCGATCACGACCGCGATCGCGGTGTTCTTCGCGCGGCGGGGCGTGACCTAGAGCGCAGCTTGCTCGCGACGGCAGCGCGCGCACAGCCCATAGAAATCGAGCCGCTCGTGGTCGACCTGGAAGTCATGCCGGTCGCGGATGCCGCGAAGCACCGGCCGCAGGATCGTCTCGTCGACGTCCTCGACGCGCTGGCAGCTCGTGCACACCAGATGGTGATGGTGCTCGGAGACGCATGCGACATACGCGGACACATGCCCGGGTCGCTCCAGTCGCGTCGCCATGCCGGCTTCGACCTGGGCCTCCAGCGCGCGATACACGGTTGCCAGACCCAGACGCGGATAGGCGCGGTGGAGCCGCTCGTACAGCTCCTGCGCGGAGACCGCCTGCCGTTCGGCGGCGATCGCCTGCGCGACGATGACCCGCTGTTTGGTAAGCCGTCTTCCTCGCGACGTGATCCGTTTCGCAAGCGTGGTCCGAGTCGTTGTTCCAGGCATGCCAGAGAGCATAGCGCGTTACTTGTTCGGTGCGTGCCGCGGTGTTGACGATGGCGCTTCTGCTTGCCGCCGCTCTGCTCGGGGCGTGCGGGCCCGCCGGCGGCGGCAGCCCGCAGCTCCTGGCGACCACGACGATCCTCGCGGACATGGCGAAGCAGGTCACCGGCGATCGCATGACGGTCGGCTCGATCGTGCCAGCCGGTGCCCACGTCGAGGAGTACGAGCCTCGGCCCGACGATGCACGGCGAATGTCCGGGGCGAAGCTCGTGATCACGAATGGCCTTGATCTCGACAAGTGGGTCGAGCCACTCCTCCGGAACGCCAAGACTGGGACGCCGGTCATCACCGTGACCGACGGGCTGCCCGACATCGATGGGAACCCCCACATGTGGTTCGACCCGGCTCTTGCGAAGGGCTACGTGATGAAGATCCGTGACGCGCTCATCGCACTCGATCCGGCGGGCAGGGACGTCTACATGCTGAACGCTGAGAAATACTCGCTTCAGCTTCTCGCCCTGGACGCGGAGCTCAAGACGAAGGTCGCAACGATCCCGCCGGATCGCCGCAAGCTCGTGACCTCGCATGACGCATTCCCGTACTTCGCGAAGGCATTCGGCTTTGAGATCGTCGGATTCGCCGAACCGGAGCCGGGGAAGCCCCCATCGGCAGGCGAGCTCGCGCGGCTCGTCGAGGAGGTGAGGTCCGCGAACGTCCCCGCGATCTTCTCGGAGGCCGGTGGCTCAGCGCAGCTCGCGGAGACCGTTGCGAAAGAGACGGGAGCGAAGGTCGTGACAGACCTTCCGACGGACAGCCTGCTCGACAGGCCAGCGGACTCGTACATCGGACTGATGCGCGTGGTCGTCGACAAGATCGTCGCGGCGTTGAAATAGCGCCCGCGAATGCCCGGTCTGGCTCGCGTATCGTCGCCATCCGTGAGTGAGCCCGCCGTCATCGAGCTTCATGGTGTCCGTGCCGGCTACGACGGCCGCACGGTCATCGATAACGTCGATCTGACGGTCCGCCGAGGCGAGCTCGTCGCGCTCGTCGGCGCGAACGGCGCGGGCAAATCGACGCTGCTGAAGGTCATCGTTGGGCTGCTGCGGCCGTACGAGGGGAGCGTGAGCGTGCTCGGTTCGGCGCCGGGCGCGAGCGCGCGCCGCCTCGCGTACCTGCCGCAGGCCGAGGCAGTGCACTGGGACTACCCGCTGCGCGTGGAGGACGTCGTCCTGATGGGACGCGTCGCGCACGCGGCGCCGGGGCGCGGGCCATCGTCCGCTGACCGCGACGCGGCGCGCACCGCGCTCGGCCGCGTCCAGGCGGACGACCTGATGCGGAGGCCGATCCAGGCGCTATCCGGCGGGCAGCGTCAACGCATCCTTCTCGCGCGCACCCTGGCGTCCGATCCCGAGCTCCTGCTACTGGATGAGCCCGCCACGGGCGTGGATCCGGCCACGGAGGAGCAGCTCATGTCGCTTCTCGGCGATCTCGCGAGTCACGGCCGAACGGTCCTCGTCTCCACGCATGATCTCGCGAGCGTGATGGCGCACTTCCCGCGTGTTCTCGCGATGAACGGCGGCATCGTCGCCGATGGCGACGCCTCCATCCTCCGCGACGACGCGATCCTCCGCCGTACGTACGGTGGCCACCGGCCCGGGGGGCCGCAGCACATCGCGGACGAGCACCATGCCTGATCTTCTCGAGCCGCTGCAGTACGCCTTCGTCCAGCGCGCGCTGGTGGCGGCGGTGCTCGTCGCGTTGGTCTGTGCGAGCGTCGGCGTGTTCGTCGTGCTGCGGGGGCTCGCGTTCCTTGGCGATGCCATCGCGCATGCGGCCTTCCCCGGGGTGGTCATCGCATTCCTACTGAAGATCAACATCGTGATCGGTGGCTCGATCGCCGCCGTCGCGTCGGCGCTCGCGATCGGCGCGGTCGCGCGCCGGTCCGGTCTCAAGGAGGACACCGCGATCGGCGTGGTGTTCTCGGGCATGTTCGCCGTCGGCATCGTGCTTTTCAGCAGCATCCGGACGTACACCGGTGATCTTCTCGGCATCCTCTTCGGCGACGTGCTCGGCGTCGCCGCCGACCAGCTCGTCCTTGCGGCCGTCACGGCTGCCGTCGTGCTCCTGGGGCTGTGGATCATCTGGCGCCAGCTTGTGTTCGTCAGCTTCGATCCGATCGGCGCGGCGGCTGCTGGTCTCAACACGCTTCGCTACGACACCCTGCTCCTTGGACTCATCGGGCTCGCCATCGCGGTGTCGGTGCAGATCGTCGGTGTCGTTCTCGTCGTCGCGATGCTCGTCACACCGGCCGCCACTGCCCGGCTCCTCGCTCAGGACCTGCGCGCGCTTGTCATCGGCGCGTTGGCCGTCGCCGTGCTCTCGTCGGTCGCGGGCATATGGCTCAGCTACTACGTCAATGCGGCCTCAGGTGGCACCATCGTGCTGGTGGCAACGACGCTGTTCGGACTTGTTTGGATCGCGCGCAGTGTCGCGCGGGGCCGTGTGGCGGCAAGCTAGCGCACTGGCGCTCGCCCTCGCATGCGGCGCCTGCGGGCCCGCGCCGGTTACGACCCCGCGCACGGCGACGCCGTCCGTCATCGTCGTCCCGACCGAGCTGCCGAACGGCCGCGTGGAGATCGCGATACGTCCGAGCTACGTGCTCGGTGCCGGGACGCAGGTCAGCGTGACCATCGTCGCGACGCAGGGGACCATCACCGGCCCGGTGGACGCACGCGTGATGGCGAGTGGCATCAACGAGGGCGGGGCGCCGGCGGAGGTCCTCGTTCGGCGTCTCGAAACGAAGGCGCAGACCGTCACCGCGGGACGGCGCGCGACCGCGACTCTCTCGTGGAACGGCGAGGATGAGTTTGGTCTGCGCGTTCCCGCCGATGCGTACGTATTGCTGGTCGACTTCGAGTCGAACGACGGCGCGAGCTCGCGTATCGTCCGTGCGACGGCGACGCTGCAGATGAACGACTAACATCGAATACGTGCCCGTCGATAAGCAGCTGCTCGAGATCCTTGTGTGTCCCGCGGACCACGGTCCGCTCACCGAGGAAGGCGATCGTCTCGTCTGCGGCCGCTGCCGCCGCCGGTATCCGGTCCGCGATGGCATCCCCGTGATGCTCATCGAAGAGGCCGAGCAGCCCGCGTCCTAGAACGGAAGGAGCCCTCTCTGGCCGCTCAGATCACTCCGGACATGACCATCGCCTCGGTCGTCGACCGCTGGCCCGACTCCGCGCGGATCTTCGCGCGCTACACGCTTGGCTGCGCGTCGTGCGCGATCAGCAAGAGCGAGACGATCGCACAGGCAGCGGCTGGACACGGCGCCGGCCGCGTCAAGCTCGACGACCTTATCGGCGAGCTGAACATCTTCGCCGACACCGGCAAGCTGCCTGAGGGCGCGCCGCCGGCGCCGTCGCTCGCCGCGAAGGGCGTGCCGCGCGGCATGGCAGAGCAGAAGGGCATCAAGCACGTCATCGCGGTCATGTCCGGCAAGGGCGGAGTGGGGAAGTCTCTTGTCGCCGGTCTCCTCGCCGTCGGTCTCAAGCGACGCGGATTCAGCGTCGGCGTCCTGGACGGCGACATCACCGGTCCATCGATCCCGCGGATGTTCGGCGTGCGCGAGAAGCCGATGTCCGCCGACGGCAAGACGCTCGTGCCACCGAAGTCGCGTGGCGGCATCCCGATCATGTCGATGAACCTCATCCTTCCCAGTGAGGAAGAAGCGGTCATCTGGCGCGGACCGATGGTCTCCGGCGCCATTCGGCAGTTCTTCAGCGACGTGCAGTGGGGCGAGCTCGACTACCTCATCGTCGATCTCCCGCCGGGAACGAGCGACGCGCCGCTCACGGTGATGCAGGCGCTGCCGGTCGATGGCGTCGTGCTCGTGACGACGCCACAGGCGCTCGCGACGATGGTCGTCACGAAGGCGGTGAAGCTCGTGAAGCAGCTCGGCGGCGACATCATCGGCGTCGTCGAGAACATGGCGTACGTGACGCTTCCCGACGGCGGCCGCCTCGAGGTGTTCGGACCGTCACAGGGCCTCAAGCTCGTCATCGCGTCGAACGCGCCACTGATGGGGAAGCTGCCGATCGACCCCGCGATCGCGCGCGACGCCGACAACGGCGACATTGAGAACTACACCTCTCCCGAGGCGGACGAGCTCGTCGAGAACTTCATGCTCGTCGCGCCGCTGAAGGAGCCGGGCTCGAACCATAAAGCCGCCTAGTCGCTAACCTTCGCGCGTGCTCGCACGCGCGCGTCAGCATTCCGGCGGCCTCTATCTCTTCATCGCCACTTCCGCCGCGAACGTCCTTGGGTTCGGCTACCAGATCGTCATGGCCCGGCTCCTCCGACCCGAGGAGTTCGCCGTGCTCACGGCCCTGTTCGGCATCCTCATCCTCGAGTCCATCTCGAGCCAGGTCATCCAATCGGCGACGGCCAAGCTCACCGCGCAGTACCGCGCACGGGACGAGGAGCCCGCTCTGCACGCATTCGTCCGGCGCTGGGCCGTGCGGGTCGGCGCCGGGGCCGCCGCGGTCGGGATTCTCGTCGCGCTGCTCTCCGGCGTGCTCGCAGGCGCGCTCGCGCTGCCCGCGCTCTCCGTCGCCCTCCTCGGTCTCACGCTGTTCCTCGCGCTGGTGTTCACGTTCGGCCTGGGGCTCCTGCAGGGTCTCGCGCGATTCGTCTGGATGGGCTCGGCCCTCGTCGCGCAGGCCGGCAGCCGTCTCGCTGTGGGTGTCGCACTGGTCCTGGCCGGCCTCGGCGTCGATGGAGCCTTCACGGGCGCGACCGCGGCGATCGCGCTCAGCCTCGTCGTCGTGGCGGTGCCGCTCCTTCCCTTGTTCCGTGCGGCTCGCGGAAGCACCGTGACGCATGAGCTCGGGCCGGCGGAGACGCGGTTCTTCGCCCTCTCCGCGGTCGTGCTCCTGGCATACGCGGCGCTCACGAACATCGACGCGGTCCTCGCGCGGTCGCTCCTTCGCCCGGAGGACGCGGGCGCCTACGCCGGCGCGATCACGATGGGGAAGATCGTCCTCTTCGCGCCGGTCGCGATCGGGTTTCTGCTTCTCGAGCGCACCGCGCGTACGCACGCGCTCGGGGAAGACACCGATCGCGCCTTGTTTCTCGCGCTCGCGTTCGTGCTCGCCACGAGCGGCCTCGTCGCCCTCGCGTACATCCTGGTCCCCGATTTCCTTGTGCCGCTCGTCGTCGGCTCGCAGTATCCGGAGACCGCGAAGATCGTCGGCACGTACGGTGTCGCTGCACTCGCGAATGCCTTGCTCAATCTATGGATCTCGTACTTCATCGGGCGCGGTGAGATGCGGGTCGGCCTGCTGCTCGCGCTCGCCGTGGTGGCGGAGCTCGTGCTGTTGTTGACGAGCGCGACTGATCCGCTGGCGATGGCACGGATCGTCCTCGTCGTCGCGCTCGCGACGCAGGCCGGGGCGGTGGCGACGTTCATCGTGGGGAAGGCGCGCGCGGGCTAGAGGGCGGTCGCGTCCACCAAGCCGTTGCGCACCGCGTAGATCGCGGCCTGCGTGCGGTCCGAGACATTCAGCTTCTCGAGGATCGCAGCGACGTGGCTCTTCACCGTCTCTGGTGAGAGCACGAGCTTGTCGGCGATCTCGCGATTGGAGAGGCCCTCGGCGACAAGACCGAGGATCTCGCGCTCGCGCTTCGTGAGATTCTTCGCGGCCGAAGGGACCGGACCGGCGGGCTTCATCTCGCTGAGCATTCCGCGAAGGAGCTTCGACTCGATGAACGCACCGCCGGTGGAGACCTGGCGGATCGCGTCGACGAGCTCTTCCTTCGAAACGTCCTTGAGCAGGTAGCCTGCGGCGCCGGCGCGCACCGCGTCACGGAGGTATGCCGGGTTGTCGTGCATGGTGACCATGATCACGGCGGTGCGGGGACGCTCCTCTTTGATGCGCTTGGTGGCCTCAAGGCCGTCCATGTCCGGCATACGCACGTCCATGAGGACGACGTCGGGCAGATCCCGGCGGTTGGCCTCGATCGCCTCGCGCCCGGTCCGCGCTTCGCCGACCACCTCGATGCCCTCGGCGTTGAGGAGCATCGCCGCGACTCCCTGACGGACCAGTTCGTGGTCATCGACGAGCAGTACACGTGTCGCCACGGGCCGATTGTACGGTCCTCGGACGAGAGAGCTCATCGCGGACACATGATGCGGGTCAATACAGCGCGAGCCAGATGAGATAGATCACGAGCAGGATCACCGCGAGCACAAGAAGGACCAGAACGAGCGTGCCCAGCGTGCCGAGTGCTACCTGCGACGAGGAGCTGCTGGCGACGCCATCGATCATCTTCGCGAACTCCGCCGCGGTCGCATCCTTTCGCAGCCAACCGCGTCCCTCGGGAAGTCGTCGTAAGAGTGCGCGTCCATCCGCCTCGGTCCCCGACAACACCAGCGTCGGCGCGCCCAAGTGCATTGGCGCGCCGCTGCTGAGGAGCGTGCCGTCGATGAGTGCGACATTGGGACGCCAGTCGCGGATCGCGGCGGCCTCAGCAGCGCCACTGACGCGCTTTACGTCGTACCGGTCTTCGAGTCGCAGCAGCGTTTCGATGCCCGATCCGATGACGGGGTGAGCCACGACGAGAAGCACCCTGGTTTGCGTCAACGGCGCTATTCAACGGCACGACGGCCCCACCGCGGCCGATTAAATAGGAGCATCCCCC
>WNFK01042524.1_pt1 | contig 11956 bp, 12 predicted proteins | sample 5400281 | NCBI WGS metagenome assembly WNFK01 (sample SAMN13153350, study PRJNA577476) | soil metagenome | isolation source: 20 cm soil on Douglas fir-dominated hillslope | place: USA:California | collected 2013-09-17
CAGGGACTCGTAGGACACCTTGGTCGGATCGAAGACGACCTGCACGGCCTCGGTATGGCCGGTCGCGCCGCTGCAGACCTCCTCGTAGGTCGGGTTCGGCGTCTGGCCGCCCGCGTAGCCCACGGAGGTCGAGTAGACGCCGCGGATCGCCCAGAACTTCATCTCTTCGCCCCAGAAGCAGCCCATCCCGAAGACGGCGCGCTCGGTGCCCGCCGGGAAGGGCGGCTCGAGCCGGGCTCCGGTCACGAAGTGGGTCTCGGGTACCGGCATGCGTTCGTGGCGGCCGGGGAGCGCCTCGGCGGCTGACGGCAGACCGCGCTTCTTCGAACCGAACATGAGGGGTCCTCCTCCCGGTAGAGCCTACATCAGGGCGGCCGCCGAGGCCACTCTGCTATGCTCGTCCGGTATGAGCGCACGCGAATGGAACTGGGAGCGACAGCTGCACGGGATCGTCCCGCCGCTCATCTCGCCGCTGGACGACGGGGGCGCGCCGGATGCGAGCGCGATGGCCGCGCTGGTGGACCACGTGATCGGCGGGGGCTGCTCGGGCCTGTTCATGCTGGGCGGGTGCGGCGAGGGCGCCTGGCTCACCTCCGCGCAGCGCGGAGCGGTGGTGCGGGCGGCGGCGCGCGCGGCCGCCGGGCGTGCACCCGTGCTGGCCGGCGTGATGCTGCCCGCCACCGGGCCCGCCGTCGAGGCGGCCCGCCAGGCCGCCGGGGAAGGCGCGGACGCGCTCGTGGTCGGCTCGCCGTACTACTTCGGCGTCGAGCCCGCCGCGCAGGAGCGTCACGTGGAAGCGGTGCTGGCCGCGACGCCGCTCCCCGCGCTGCTCTACAACATCCCGCAGTGCACGCACCATGTGCTGCCCGCCGACACGGTGGCCCGCCTGGCCCGCGATCCGCGTGTGCTCGGGATCAAGGACTCGGCGGGCGACTTCGAGGCCTTCCAGAAGCTGCTCGCGGTCAAGCGCGAGCGCCCGCCCTTCCGGGTCCTGCAGGGCCACGAGGCGCTCGCCGCGGCGAGCCTGCTGCAGGGAGGCGACGGCATGGTGCCGGGCATGGCCAATCTCGCGCCCGCGCTCTTCGTCGAGCTGCAGGCCGCGGCCGACCGCGGCGCGGTCGCGGAGTGCACGGCGCTCCAGCAGCGCGTCACCGCGGTGGCGCGGATCTACCAGCAGGGGCCGTGGCTGTCCGCGCTCAAGGCCGCGTGCGCCATGCTCGGGCTGGGCAACGGCCGCCCGGCGCCGCCGCTCGCGCCCGCCGCCCCCGCCGCGCGGGAAGCGATCGCGGCGCTGCTCGACGAGGCGGGCCTGGGCGCAGCCGCGGGAGCCACGCGCGCCCGGTGAAGCTCGAGGCGGTCATCTTCGACATGGACGGCGTCCTCGTGGACTCGGAGCCGTTCGGCTTCGAGGCGCTGCGCCGGGTGATGGCCCGCTACGGGCTCGGGTACTCGGAGGAAGAGAACGCGGAGTTCCTCGGGCGCACCACGCTGGAGTCGTGCCGCATCCTGAAGGCCCGCCACGCCCTGCCGGACCCGGCGGAGACGCTCGCGGACCTTTACATCGAGGGCATGCTCGCGCAGATCGGGGCCGGCCCGGTTCCCATGCCCGGCGTGCCCGAGGTGCTCGAGCGCGTGCGGGCTGGAGGCTATCGACTGGCCCTCGCTTCGTCCGCGGAGCTCCGGGTGATCCAGGCCAACCTCACCGCGCTCGCGCTCGGCCCGCTCTTCGAGGCGGTGGTCTCCGGCACCCAGGTCGCGCGGGGCAAGCCCGCGCCCGACGTGTTCCTTGCCGCGGCCGACCGCCTCGCGGTGGCGCCCGGCCGCTGCCTCGTCATCGAGGACTCGCGTAACGGCCTGCTCGCGGCCAAGGCCGCGGGCATGGCGTGCGCGGTGGTTCCCTGCGCCCACACTCGCCACCAGGACTTCCGCGAGGCGGACCACCGCCTCGCCGCGCTGCCCGAGCTCCTGACCCTCCTCTAGAGCTGCTTGAACAGGAAGGTGGCGCGGTCCATCCGCCGCTCGATCGAGGACACGCGGCGCCGATACGCCGCGCTGGTCGCGCCGGGATACCAGGCCGCCGGATTCGGCAGCGTCGCGGCGAGCTGGGCCGCCTCGCTCTCGTCCAGATCGGCGGCCGCCTTCCCGAAGTAGCGCTGGCTCGCCGCGCCCGCCCCGTAGACGCCGGGTCCGAACTCCACCACGTTGAGGTACAGCTCGAGGATGCGCCGCTTGGAGAGCGCGCGCTCGATCTGCCAGGTGAGGATCGCCTCGCGGGCCTTGCGCAGGGGGTTGCGCGACGGGGAGAGCCAGAGGTTCTTGGCGAGCTGCTGGGTGATGGTGGACGCCCCGCGCGGCAGCTCGCGGTCCCGCAGCGCGTCCTCGAGCGCGTTCTGCATCTCGGCGAGCGCGAAGCCGTGGTGCGAGAAGAAGCCGATGTCCTCGCCCACCAGCACCGCGCGCTTGAGCGCGGGGGAGATCGCCGAGTAGGGCGTCCAGGTCCAGGCGACGCGGCCGAGACGCCCGGCCGCGCGCTGCTGGGCACGGTAGCGCTCGATGAACGCGGTGGTCGCGGGGCGATCGGTGGCGAGCCGCCCCACCGCGGGCCATTGCCAGATCTCGACGCCGATCCAGATCGCGGCGGCGAGCAGCACGAGGGCGATCAGCCGGCCCGCCCAGCCCCGTCGCCTGCGCATGGCTCATGGTATCGTGGTGGGCCGATGGACGCCCTCAAGCAAGGCATCGCGGAGTCGGTGGACGGACTGGGCGACGAGCTCGCCGCCCTCTCGGGCCGCATCCACGCGCACCCCGAGCTGGCCTTCGAGGAGCGGCTCGCCTGCGGTTTCATCGGCGACTTCCTCGCCAAGCACGGCTTCCAGGTCGAGACCGGCGTGGGCGGCGTCGAGACCGCGTTCCGCGCGACCCTCGAGACGGGGCCCGGGCCGACCCTCGCCATCCTCTGCGAGTACGACGCGCTGCCCGGCATCGGCCACGCCTGCGGGCACAACGTCATCGGCGCCGCGGGCGCCGGCGCGGGCGCCGCGCTGATGGCGGTGCGCGATCGCCTGGGCGGCGGGCGCATCCAGGTGATCGGCACGCCCGCCGAGGAGCGGGGCGGGGGCAAGGGGGTGCTGGTGGACGCGGGAGTCTTCGCGGGGGTGGACGGCGCGATGATGATCCACGGCTTCGACCGCACGCTGCTCCACCAGGACCTGCTCGGCGTCGTGCGGGTGACGCTCGAGTGGGCGGGCCACGCCGCGCACGCCTCGACGGACCCGTGGGAAGGCGTGAACGCGCTCGACGCCTGCGTCGAGACCTTCAACGCGGTGTCCATGCTGCGCCAGCAGATGCGCCCCGATTGCCGCATCCACGGCGTCGTCGCGGAGGGCGGCGCCGCCGCCAACATCATCCCCGAGCGCGCGGTCGCCGACTTCAACGTGCGCGGGCCGAGCCTCGAGGCGATGTGGGCCCTCTACCGGCGCGTGGTCGCGTGCGCCGAGGGCGCGGCCGCCGCCACGTCCACGCGCCTCACCGTCACCCAGCACACGGACGTCTACGAGCCGCTCCGGCGGAACCAGGCGCTGAACGACGTCTTCGCGGGCAACCTGGCCGCCGCCGGGCTCACCGAGGGCCCGGCCGCGCCCGATCGCCTCGCTTCCTCCGACATCGGCAACGTGAGCCAGGTCACGCCGACGATCCATGCCTGGGTGGCGATCGCGCCCCTCGGGACCGCGATCCACACCCGGGAGTTCGCGGCCGCCGCGGTGGCGCCGGCCGCGCGGGCGGGGTTGCTCGCCGGCGCCAAGCTCATGGCGCTCAGCGCGGCGGACCTGCTCGCCGATCCGTCCCGTCTCGTCGCGATGAAGGAGGAATTCGGGCGCCGGTGAGGGGCCGGCTCGCGCTCTGGGCGGCTGCGGCCGTGCTCACGCTCGCCGTCGTCGGCCTCAGTCTCCGCTTCGTGGACCCGTTCCCACCGACCCGCATCGTGCTCGCCACCGGCCAGCCGGGCGGGGCCTACGACGACTTCGGCCGCGAGTATCAGCGCCGTCTCGCGCGGGAGGGGTTGCGGGCGGAGATCCGCCGCACCGCGGGCTCGGTCGAGAACCTGGAGCGCCTGCTGAAGGGCGAGGTGGACGTCGCCTTCGTGCAGGGCGGCACGTACCCGCTCGCGAAGGACGTGGACGGCCGGCTACGCGGGATCGCCGCGGTGTATCGCGAGCCGCTCTGGATCTTCTACCGCGGGAAGCCGGTGACCGACGACCTCGGCGCGCTGGCTGGCCGGCGCATCGCGGTCGGCGCGCCGGGCAGCGGCACCGAGGCGATCGCCCGGGCCTTGCTCGAGGGAGTCGGTCTGCCGACCACGGGCCCGAACTTGCTCAGCCTGCCCGCCACCGAGGCGCGCGAGCGGCTCGAGCGCGGGGCGATCGACGCCGCCTTCTTCGTGTCCTCCTACCGCGACGCCAACGTCGCGGCGCTCCTCCACCGGCCGGACGTCCATCTGCTCGGCTTCCGGCGCGACGCCGCCTATACCGGCAACTTCCGCTATCTCTCCGCGGTGCGGATCCCGGCGGGCCTGCTCGACATTCGAGGCGACCTGCCGCGGGAGCCGACCACGCTGCTGGCGCCGGCCGCGCTCCTCGTCTGCCGTGAGACGCTCCATCCGCGCGCGGTGGAGCAGATCCTCTCGGTGGCCCAGGCGGTGCACGGGACGGGAAGCCTGCTCGATCCACCCGGGCGCTTCCCGACGCGCGACGGGGTGGACGTCCCGCTGCACGACGCGGCCGACTCCTACCTGGCGCGCGGCGAGTCGTTCCTCTCGCGCGTGCTGCCGTACTGGGCGCTCCGGTGGGTGATCCAGCTCCGGGTGCTCTTGCTGCCGCTCATCGCGATCTGGGTGCCCCTTTTCAAGATCCTGCCGTGGCTGCTGCGATGGCGGGGCAACCGGGTGCTCGAGCGACACTACGCGCTGCTGCGGGAGGCGGAGGCCGCGGTCGCGGGCGCGGCGGGTCCGGAGGCGCTGCGACACGAGATCACGCGGCTCGAGTCGCTGCGCGGGCAGATCGAGGGGCTGGCGCGCCGTCTCTCGCTGCAGCACCAGCGCGACGTTTACCACTGCCGCCTGCACGTGGCCCTCGTCCTGAGCGAAGCCCGCGACCGGCTCCACCGCACCGAGCCTGCGACGCCGCGATAGCGCTCTTCCGCGAGGGCGCCCTCGCCCTCAGCGGCGGCTGCGGGCGGAGATGACGCCCGCGCGCGAGGAGCGGAAGCGGCGACGGGACCGGCGCTTGGCGACCCGCCGACGGGCCCGGTCGCCGACGATGACGAGGACCAGGCCGATGCAGAATCCGCCGAGTCCGATCCAGACCGCGGGCAGATTGCCCACGAGCCGCAGCCCGAGCACCTCCACCGTCCGCTCGCCGCCGGTGCCCGCCGAGCCGGCCAGGCGCGTGCCCGCGACCACGAAGGACACGAGGGTGGCGAGCGGCAGGATCACGCCCTGCACGCCCACCGCGAGGCAGGCGCGCGTCACCACCCGGCGGATCAGGGGGGCGCGCCCGATGAAGAGCATCGCGATCACCGAGGCTACCGCCCAGATCGCGATCATCACGTGGGTGGTCAGGGTGCCGGGCTTACCCGCGTTGACGACGGTGGTGATGACGAGCAGGGAGGCCGCGCCCGCGGCGGTGCCGCCGAGCAGCGTGGCGAAGGCCTTCGCGAGGCGGCGCGGCCAGCGCGGCCGATTCCGGCGCGGCGCGGAGGGCGGCGGCTCCTTGAGCAGCAGCCGCCACAGCACGAGGCTGGCGGCCAGGTAGAAGAGGAGGCCGACCAGCACCAGGGCGTTGGTGCCGGGCATGCGGGCCTAGGGGGCTTTCCAGATCACCCGTTCGGAGGCATCGCCGAGGGCCAGCCTCGGCACGCCGCCCTGCTGCAGGAGCACGGCCACGCGCTGCTTGCCGTCACGATCGTGCAGGCTCAGGAACGGGAGCTGGAAATCGGCGCTCACGCGCAGCCAGAGCCGTCCCTTCCCGCCCGCGTCGGTGAGATTGAGCGTGGGCTGTCCGTCGCCGGTGACCGCCAGCATCGCGCGGCCGTTGCCCTCGACGTCGTAGAGCCACACCGCGGGCGCGCCCGCCGGCTCCGTCCCCATCGCGCTGCGCCGCCGCCCGTTGCGGTCGTAGAGCGTGAGCCCGGTGGCCCCCTCGGCGGTGAGCGCGAGCAGCGAGCGAGGACGCCCGCCCTGGTCGAGCAGGGCGAGGCTCGGTCGCCCGTCCCCGTACGTCTTGAGCTCGAGGCGGGGCCGGTCGGTCTGGTCGAGCAGCGCGAGTTGCGCGGTGCCGTCCGCGCGCACCCCCAGGCCCGCGCGAACGTGCCCGGCGCGATCGGAGAGATCGACGCTCGCCTGGCCGGGTGCGGTCACGCTCAGCACCGCGCGGTCCTGCTGGGTGTCGTCGGCAAGCGCTAGCGCCGCGGTGCCGTCCGGGCGGAGGCCGAGGGTTCCGCGCACGTTGCCCGCGTTGTCGCGCAGCACGAAGCGCTCCGCCTCGAGCGTGTTGGCCACCGGGGCGGACGCGGCCTGGCCCATCACGGTGAGGGCCGCGACCCCGATCAGCGCGAGTCCGCCCCGGAGCTTCAGGCGCCGATTCTCGCGCTCCAGACGATCGAGCCGCCGCGTGAGATGGTCATAGGCGATATCGCTCACGTCGAGTCCTCCTTGAGTACGGCCGGCTCCGGGGACGAGGTCGGCCCGATCCGGTGGGGGGAGTCTATCAGAGTGCCCGCGTGAATTCGGTGCCCGGCCGGGGACGTCGGGGAGGGCCGGAGAGCCGAGCCCGCCGGCGGTGGTGCCGGCGCGCGGCGACGTGCTCGCCGCGCCGATCGGAAGCGGACCGGACGCGAGCGGCGACCCGGGCCGCGGAGCTCGAGCGGATTACGGGTTCTTCGGAACGGGTGCGACGGCCGGGATCGCGACGGGAGCGACCGCGGGCGCCGCCGCGGGAATCGCGCCGCGGGCGGTCATCTCCGCGTACTTCGCCTTCAGATCGCGCATGAGCGCGGCGTACGACGAGCTACGGATGATCTTGTCGAACTGCCCGCGGTAGTTCGCGACGAAGCTCACGCCCGAGACCGCGACGTCGTAGACCACCCACCGGGCGCCGACCTGATGGAGCCGATAGTCCACCGGGATCTCCGCCCCGCGCGCGGTGACGATCTTGGAGCGAACGGTGGCGAACTCGCCATCCACGTTCTCGCTGAGGTACACGATCTGCTCGCCCGAGTAGTTCTCGAGCCGTCCGATGTAGGCGTGGCCGAGGAGCTGCTTGAACACCGCCACGAACTCCGCCTGCTCCTGCGGGGTCCGCTCGCGCCAGTGCAGCGCCAGGGAGCGGCGGGACATTTCCTGGAAGTCGAAGAGCCGGTCGGCGATCCGCTGAACCTCGAGGCGCCGCTGGTCCTGGGCCACCGGCGCGGCGAGCTGGCCATCCTGGACGACCTGCAGGACTTGCTCGGTGGCCTTCTGCACGACCTGGGTCGGGCTTATTTCGGGTTGGGCGCCGCCGCTTGCCGCGAGCAAGAGCCACATGGCCAGTGCCTTTTGCATGATTCCCTCCGGGGGCCTTCGCTCGGTGGACCGGGCGGCTCCCCTGCCTCGGAGGGAGCATGGCCCATGCCAGGCGGGATGCCGTCTAAGAGGCCGAATTCATGAGCCCCAGGAGACGGCGAGGCGTCGCGAGTCGTCAGCGGCGGGACGTGACGTCCGTCACGAGCCGGACGGGCTCAGGAAACGGCGGCGGCGAGGGTCTCCCGGGTCACGCGCTGAAGCGCGGCCATGTCGAACGGCTTGGTGAGGATGGGCACCGCGAGATCCACGATGAGCCCCGCGTAGTCCGTGTGCTCCGACGTGCCGGTGATGAAGACGAAGCGGCGCGCCAGGTCGGGCCGGTTCTGCTCCAGCTCCCGGTAGAGGCCGAGCCCGTCGAGGCCGGGCATGCGCAGATCGCTGAGGATGAGGTCGTAGGCTCGGCGGCCGATGCACTCGAGCGCGACGAGGCCGTCCGACGCGGTATCCACGTCGTAGCCATCGCCGCTCAGCACGTCGGTGATGAGCTGCGCGATGATGGGCTCGTCGTCCACCACCAGGATCAGCGGGCGCGAAGCGGGAGCGGCCATGCTCCCTGGTGGAGCAAGACGCGAGCCAGCCGAATGCGGCCGGGAAATCAGGTGGTTCGGCGCGGCCGCGGAACCGGGTCCACAGAATTCGTCAGGCCCCGACCGGAAAAGAGCACCGGCGCTACGCGGGCTGGAGGCGCCGACGGGCCGCGATGCCGCGAATGCCGAGCCAGAGCCGGCCGATCCCGACGAGGAGGGCCAGCAGCACCGCGTCCGCGAGCGCGTACCACCACCAGTTGTTCAGCTTGAGCCCGAGGTACTCCTTGGCGAGCGTCAGCACGATCAGGTGATGGAGGAAGTAGAGCATCAGCGCGGTGCGCCCGAGGATCACCAACCACTCGGCGGGCAGGCGCCGGACCTCGACCGCGTAGTAGGCGAGGCCGAGCAGGCAGAAGACCGAGCCGAGACACAGGAAGCTCGTGATCCCGCGCGCGATCCAGTGGTTGTTGACGATGAAATCGCGCCTGAAGGCCAGCGAGAGATGGAGCGGCGTGCCGTGCGCCCAGTCCCAGATCGCGAACACGGCCAGACAGGCGACGCCCGCCGCCGCCATGCGCGCGAGGTAGCGGGCGCGCCGCTCGGGGGTGTCCTGGAGCGCGAAGACCCAGCCCAGGGAGAGGCCGATCCACACGATGGCGAGCCACGGCCACGGGGCGAACTCGAAGAAGAAGATCCGGCCCAGCGCCTGGTGGTTGGGCAGCCAGGCCACGATGTCCTCGTGGCGAATCGAGAACAGGGCGAAGAAGCCGAGCGCGAACGCCACCAGGAGATAGCGGGCGGCCCGCCGGTGCAGGACGAGCATCGGGGGCAGGGCGAGGATGATGCCGAGGCCGATGGTCTGGAGCACGCCGCCTTCCCAGAACGGCTCGTCGCGGAAGACCACCAGGTTGAGCGCCCAGCCCGCCAGCACGAGCTTCGCGCCGCGCTGCAGGAACTTCATGGCCACTCCGAGGGTGACCGGGGCGCCCGCCTGGCGGCGCGGCGCGAACGACAGCGGCAGGCAGAAGCCGACCAGGAACAGGAAGAGCGGCGCGCCCACCGCCATGGTCGCGTAGATCATGCGCGTCCAGGAACCGCAGCCGGTCCGCGGACCCGCGCTCGCCCGACCTCGGTGCTGCCGTGCCGCCCATCCCCGCCTGCTTCGTCCCGCTAGCGCGGCTGCTTGACCGGTTTCCGCGGTGAGGCGAAGAAGAGCGGACGATTCATCCGGCCGACCGGCACTTCCACCAGCGCGGGGCGGTCCTTGTCGATGGCCTCGCGCACGAGGCGGCCGACGTCGGTCGGCTCCTTGGCGCGCAGGCCGAGCACCCCGAAGGCGTCGGCCAGCTTCATGAAGTCCGGGTTCTTGAGATCGGCCCCGTACTGGCCGCCCCAGGACTCGTCGAGATCGCGAGCGACGTTGCCGTACGAGCTGTCGTTGAAGACCACCGCGACCACGTTGATGCCGTGGCGGGCGGCGGTGGAGAGCTCCTGCGCGTTGAAGAGGAAGCCGCCGTCGCCGGAGACCGAGACCACCGGGCGATCCGGACGGGCGACCTTGGCCCCGAGCGCCACCGGGTAGGCGTAGCCGAGGTTGCCGGAGTACGACGAGGAGAGATACGTGCGCGGCTCGTAGACCGGCCAGAACGGCCGCGAGTAGTAGCCGATCTGGGTCATGCCCGCCACCAGGATCGCGTTCTCGGGCGTCGCGGCGCGGAGCGACGTGATGATGGAGGCGTTGGGCTCCATCGTGTTGTCGGCCGCGATCCGGGCGCGGAGCGCCTCGTGCTCCGCCTTGCGCGAGGCCCGGGGCGGGGACGCCGCGCGCAGGCGCTCGAGGAGCGCTTCCAGGGTGGCCCGCGCGTCGCCGACCAGGCCGAGGGTGTCCTTGTGGTTGCGTCCGATCTCCCGCTCGTCCGCGTCGATCTGGACGATGCGCGTGCCCGGCTTGAAGGTCACGAGGGCCAGCCGCGTGCCCACCGCGAGCACCACGTCCGCGTCGTGGACGTGGTTGCGCAGCGGCGAGTCGCGCCAGTAGGCGGCGCCGAGCGAGAGCACGTTGTGATCGCTCACCGCGCCCTTGCCCTCGGCGGACTGGGCGACGCCGGCCTGCAGGTGCTCGGCCACCGCGGCGAGGGCGTCGTGCGCTCGCGCGCGGCCGCGGCGGGGCGGGGCACCTCGGCGGGCGGCAGCAGCTCGGCGAGGCCCTCGTCCTCCATGGTCTCGGGCGGCATCTCGATCTCGACGGGACGCGGCCGGCCCGAGCGGAGCTGGATGGCCGCCTCGCGCACCGCGGCGGGGACGTCGGCGACCTGCAGCACGCGCTTGCGCCACTTGGTGACCGGCGCGATGCAGTCCAGCTGGTCGTTGACCTCGTGGAGCAGGCCGATGTCCTTGCCGATGCTGTCGCGCGGGATCTGGCCGGAGAGGATGAGCACCGGCGAGGAGGCCGAGTAGGCGGTGGAGAGGCCGGACATCGCGTTGAGCAGCCCCGGGCCCGGCACCACCAGGGCGGTGCCGAAGCGGCCGCCCGCGCGCGCGTAGCCGTCCGCCATGAAGGTCGTGGCCTGCTCGTGGCGCGTGGTGATGAAGCGGATGCGCGGCTCGGCGCGCAGCGCCGCCATCACCCCGTAGAGCTGCACGCCGGGCAGCCCGAAGATCACCCGGACCCCTTCGGTGTAGAGGGAGCGCACCAGGGCTTCGCCGCCGGTCATCGGGGTCGCGGTCATGTCTCGTCTCTCCTGTCGTCTCCGCCTCGGGGCGCCTGGACGGCGCCGGCCTGGGCGAGGTCGTCGATCTCGCGGTCCTTGTAGCCGAGTAATCCGGTGAGGACGGCGCGCGTGTGCTCGCCGACCCGGTAGGGCGCCGGGCCCGCGGGCGTGACCGCGCGGCCGTCGAGATGGAACGGGGCGGCGGTGACGCGGACGTCGCCGCGGGCCGGGTGCGGCACGGTGGGGAAGGCGCCGCGCGCCTGCAGATGCGGATGCGCGGCGACTTCCTCGGGCATCAGCACCGCGGCGGCGGGAATGCGCGCGCCGCGGAGCGCGTCGAGCGCCTCGTCCACGGTGGCGAAGCGCGCGAGCCACTCGCCGATGATGTCGCGCAGCGCGGACCAGTTGCGCCGGCGCTGGTCCGGCGTCTCGAAGCGCGGGTCCGCGGCCAGGTCGGGCCGGCCGAGCAGCGCCTGCACGCGCGGCCACAGCGCGGCGGCCCCGCCGGTCTGCAGCGCGAGATGCCGGCCGCCCACCGCGAAGACACCCATCGCGGGGCGCGGGGAGCCCTGCGCCTCGCCGCCGTTCAGCACCGCCGCGTAGGAGACGTCGTCGGCCGCGATCAGGGCCTCCAGCATCGAGACGTCGAGATAGGCGCCCTGCCCGGTGCGATCGCGGCGCCGGAGGGCGGCCAGGATGGCGCCGAAGGCGTGCGTGCCCGCGAGCACGTCGGCGGCCTGGAGATTCGACGCGCGGGGCGAGAGCTGATCGCCCTGGTCGAGGTGCATCATCCCGGAGGCCGCGTTGATGATGTGGGCGAAGGCCTGGCGCTCGCGCCACGGCCCGGTCTGGCCGAAGCCCGAGATCGAGCAGTAGACGAGATCGGGCTTGATCGCGGCCATCGCGGGGTAGCCCAGGCCGAGTCTCTCGACCACCCCGGGGGCGAAGTTCTCGACGAAGACGTCGGCGACCCGGCAGAGGTCGGCCACCACCCCGCGGCCCAGCGGGTGGCTCAGGTCCACCGCGACGCTCTCCTTGCCCACGTTGATGCGGATGAAGTAGGTGGACTGGTCGGCGCGGCCCGGCTCGATCTGGAGGTG
>WNFK01183763.1_pt1 | contig 11956 bp, 12 predicted proteins | sample 5400281 | NCBI WGS metagenome assembly WNFK01 (sample SAMN13153350, study PRJNA577476) | soil metagenome | isolation source: 20 cm soil on Douglas fir-dominated hillslope | place: USA:California | collected 2013-09-17
CTTTGCGCGCGCGCAAGGGACCTTAAGGACACGCAGAACTTTGAGGATGCGCGGCAAGTGCTGGGGGAGTTCTGGCAAGACGTAGGTGATCGTCCAAAGCTCGACGGCCTGGCTGCAAATGTCCAGGCTGAAATGCTCTTGCTGGTGGGCACTCTGTCAGGTTGGCTGGGCAGCTTAAGGCAGACCCCTGGGGCACAGGAGATTGCCAAGGATCTCATCTTCCAGAGTTCCACGGTATTTGAGGAATTAGGACTGACGGAAAAGGTCGCCGAAGCGCGCGTGGAACTAGGTATTTGTTACTGGCGTTCCGGCGCCCTCGATGAAGCGAGAATAACTTTTGACGACGCATTGCTGCGCCTCGGCGACTTGCAAAGCGAACAACGACTGCGCGCAATCTTAAACAAGGCGCTGGTGGAACAGGTCTCTTCCCGGCCTTACGAGGCGCTTCGACTTCTTTCTGAATCTGAGCCGCTCTTCGCTGCAAGTAGCAATCATAGGTTAAAGGGTAAGTTTCATGGCGAGTTTGGGATCTTACTTAAGAACATTGGTTCGTCAGGACATAGCGAAGAATACTTTGATCGGGCGCTGATGCAATTCACCGCCGCCAGCATTGAACTCGAGCAGAGTGGGCAGATCCGTATCCTCGCGGGCGTTCAGAATAATCTCAGCTTGCTGTTTGCCCAGCTCGAAAGATTTGAAGAAGCGCACGAACATCTTGATCGAGCACTCTCAGTCGTTACGAAACTAAACGACAAAGGATCTCGGGCTCAATTCGAAGATTCGCGCGCTCGTGTCTTTCTTCGTCAGGGACGCCTTGAGCAAGCCGAAAAGATTGCCAGTTCAGCAGTGAAGTTAGTGAGAGTGGGTGAGCAGCAATCACTCCTCGCAGCGGCTCTGACCACGCACGCGGTAGCCCTCGCCAGACTCCAGCGGACCAGCGATGCCCTGGCAGCGCTCAACGATGCTATCGGCGTTGCCGCGCAGGTGGGCGATCCGGAAACAGAAGGTATTGCGTGTCTCACAGTTATTGAAGAACTGGCAAGCACGGTTTCAGCCAGTGAATTGCGAAACTACTTCAGCCGTGCGGAATCAATATTGAGGCATACTCAAAACGCGCTCATTAAGGCCCGTCTCGGAGCGTCTGCTCGCACGGTGCTAAACTGCGAAGCACCGGCTCCAATTTCACCGGCTGAATCATCAGCTGCAACTCCCGACAATCTCACGCTCGAAGAACAGGTACTGCGTTACGAAGGCGAACTGATCAAGCATGCTCTTGATACTTCCGATGGTAGCGTCACCCGTGCCGCTCGGCTGCTCGGAGTCACCCATCAGGGACTCGCCTTCATTCTCAATGGACGGCAAAAGAACCTGCTGTCTTCGCGAAAGCCTGCGAAGCGACGCCGGCGAAGCATCATCCGCTACCATTGAGAGCCGAACGTCCCACAACTTTCAGCTTTCCCCAATTGGTTTCAAGCCTTTCAGCACCAGCGGCCGGGACAACCCCGCTGGTTCGTTTGCGCTCCAACCATTGCTGCCAATATCATGCGGTTTCCATTCTCGCGGACAGTTAATCAATGAATACTTTAAAAACCCTTTCCCTGGTCATCCTGTTGTTCTTTTTCTCGGTTGAGGCCGGGGCCCAGGCTCCGCGCCGGCGGGGAGGAAGGCGACCGGCAGTCGCAAACCCGGCTGCGCCTCAGCCGGTATCACAACCGCAGCCGGATCTAGTCGCCCCTGATGCCGGAGCGCCCAGCGCCCCAATTGCGCTGGCCACCGTCAATGGCGAAAGCATCACCACCGCTAACCTGGATCCTAAAGTACGAGCGGAAGTGGAGGCGCTGGAGGCACGAATCGCCGAGGCCCGCAAACAGGTAGTGGAACTTCAGATCAATACGCTGTTACTGGAAAGCGAGGCCGCTAAACGCAGAACAAATCCACAACAGTTGTACAACCTTGAAATTGCCAAAAAGGTTACTGAACCTACAGCAGCGGAGATCGATCAGTTTATTCAGGATAACCGGGCCGAGCTCGATCAAACCGATCCAGCCAGTCTGCGCCAACAAGTCGTAGATTATTTGAAGGGTGCGCGCGAAGCCCAGATCACAGATTCGTTCCTTAAGCGTCTGCGCGTTTCTAATCAGATCGTAAACGTCGCTCCGGCAAAATCCGGTTTGCCGCCCGGCACCGTGATTGTTACCGTCGGCGGCCTACCGATAACCGCGGGAACTATAGATGAAAGGCTCAAGCCGATCGTTTACAAGCTGCGCCTGAACACCTATCAACTTGCCGAACAGGCTTTGGACGTCACCATCAACGATGTGCTGTTGCTTGCGGAAGCAAGTCATCTGAATGTGCCACCGGAAGAAATTGTGCGGAAAGAGATAACGGAAAAGATCCATCCGCCCACTGAAGCCGAGATCGCTAAGTTCTATTCTGAAAACAAGGCTAGGATTCCCATTGAGCTCGCGGCCGCCAGTAACCAAATCGCCAGCTACCTACAGGAGCAGGATCGGCAGCGACTGGAAACAGCCTTCTCCAAACGTCTCCGGGCCGGCGCCAACATTCGTGTACTAATCTCCGAGCCTGCATTACCGGTGCAATCAATCAGCGTCGATGACGACCCGTCTCGCGGCGATGCAAAAGCTCCTGTAACAATAGTTGAATTTACGGATTTTCAATGTCCTTCCTGCGCGGCTATGCAGCCTGTTTTGGAAGAGATACTGAAATCCTATGGCAACAAGGTACGACTGGTGGTCCGCGATTTCCCCTTAGCCAGGCATGAGAATGCGCGCAAAGCGGCAGAGGCTGCAAATGCGGCGAACGCTCAAGGGAAGTTTTTTGAATACACCGCTTTGCTTTTCAAGCGACAGGACAAGCTCGACCCTGCCTCACTAAAAAAATACGCTACCGAGTTGGGTTTGAATCGCGCGCGTTTCGAACTGGAACTTGATGGCGGGGAATACTCCGCCGAAGGCATTGACAGCACGCCCGCAGTGTTCGTCAATGGCGTGGCTCTGCGCGAGATGAGCATCGAGGCACTGCGCGCGCTAATAGATCGCGGACTCGCCGCTACGAGTTCCGCTCCTAAACTCTCGTCAAACTAATCTCAGTTAGATTTCTTCTTATCGAATAAGTTGCAGGCCTGGTAAGCCCCGGTCGGGTCAACTGCGCTGCGCCCTTCCTCGATGTGTTTGATGATACCGTTCTGGTCGATGACAAACGTCGCTCGCGTCCCGTATCCCGTTTCCTCGTTGTAGACGCCGTAGTCCTTAACGGCTTTGCGATGCCAGTCGCTCAACAAAGGAAACTTCACGCCAATGTCTTCCGCGAAGCGCCGGTTGGCCGGAGAACTGTCCATACTAATTCCCAGAACCTGAGTGTTTGTCTCGTCGAATTTGGCGATATCAGCCTGATACGCCTTCAATTCTTTCGTTCAACCGCCAGTAAAGGCGAGCACATAGAACGCGAGTACCACGTTCTTCGTGCCCTTGAAGTCGTGAAGGTTGACTTGCTTGCCTTCGGTATCGGTAAGCGTGAAGTCGGGGGCGGGCTGGCCCACCTTCAAATGCGTTCTGGGTGGTGCGGGTTGTGGCGCGCTTGCCGGCGTGGGCGAGGCAGCGGGTTGCTGCGCAAACACCGGGACGGTCAGACCCCCCAGCAAGATAATCAACGGTGCGAATCTCTTAATCATTTTTGCAGACTCCTTTACGCGAGGTAGACGGGCGCGAATCAGCCCTCGCGTGACTCTTACGTAAGACTTCCGTTCTTTCCCTGACAAACATTGTCCGGCAGATCGCCCGCAGCATAAACTCTGGGGCTTGGGAGGGCAAGGTTTAGTACAATGGAACCTCAACTAAACCAAGCCGAAGCCGATTAAAGGAATCCAGTTATGGTCTCGCTAAAACCCGAACGCCTTAAGCGGTACAAAGACGTCACCTTACTGCTGGTGAAGTATGGACGTTCAGATCTGGTCAAGCAGGCGGGACTGGAAGACCACCTCGAACTCAGCGAACACGATCTGGCCGAAACTGCGCCGAAAGCGGAAGAGCTGGCTGCCGATCTGGAGAAGCTTGGTCCTACCTTCATCAAGTTGGGTCAGCTGCTCTCAACGCGTGCGGATCTCCTGCCTACCCCTTACCTCGAAGCGCTGTCGCGTTTGCAGGACAAAATCGAACCATTCCCATATGAGGAAGTGGATCGCATCGTCTCCAGCGAAATCGGCGTACGTATCTCGAAAGCTTTTGCGGATTTCGACCCGCAACCTCTCGCTGCAGCCTCGCTGGCCCAGGTGCACCGGGCAACTATGCGCGACGGTCGGGAGGTTGTGGTCAAAGTGCAGCGACCCGACATTCGCGAGCAAATTGTCGAGGATCTTGAAGCGCTGGGCCAGATGGCCCAATTCCTCGATGCTCATACCGAGCTCGGCAAGCGTTATGACTTTGAAAACATGCTGAACGGGTTGCGAAGCAGTTTGCTCCGCGAGCTCGACTTCAAACTCGAAGCCAGCAACCTCATCACTTTCGGCGAAAACCTGAGGGAGTTTGAGGACATCATTATTCCTGATCCGGTCGAGGATTTTTGCACCTCGCGAGTCCTGACCATGGAATACATTCCGGGCAAGAAGATTACGGATTTGAGTCCGCTGCGTTTGATGGAATTAGACGGTCCGGGTCTCGCTCGTGAGTTATTTCGCGCTTATCTGAAGCAAATACTATTGGACGGATTCGTTCATGCGGATCCGCATCCCGGCAATGTTTTCCTGACTGAAGACGATCAAATCGCGCTATTGGATCTGGGGATGGTTCTGCGTCTCTTGCCGGGCTTTCGCGACAACGTGTTGCGGTTATTGTTGGCGATCAGCGAAGGAAAGGGCGAAGAAGCAGCCGAGGTGACTATTCGCATGGGCGAGCCGAAAGCTCGATTTAATAAAACTGACTTCACCAAGCGCATTGGCGAACTAGTTGCCGAGCATGGCGACGCCAGCCTTAGCAGGCTCAACTCCGGGCAGGTGGTGCTTGAAATAACGAAGATTTCCGCTGACTGTTGGTTTCGGCTGCCCAGCGAATTCACCATGGTTGCGAAAACGCTGCTGAATCTGGACCGGGTCGTGTTTACCCTTGATCCCGCTTTCGAGCCCACTGCCATCATCCGCCATCGGGCGATGGAGATACTGCAGCGCAATCTGATGCAGAGCATAGCGCCGAACAATTTGATTGGCGGCGTAGTTGAAATCAAAGAGTTTGTTGAAAAACTGCCGGGGCGGGTTAACAAGATCCTCGACACCATAGGCAACAACGAGTTTAAGGTTGACGTAAACGCTATCGACGAGAAGATTGTGCTCGAGGGTCTTCAGAAAGTCGCTAACCGCATCAGCCTTGGGCTAATCCTGGCGGCGTTGATCGTCGGCGCGGCAATGTTGATGCGTGTCGAGACTTCGTTCAAGATACTCGGCTACCCCGGCTTTGCCATATTGTTCTTTCTGCTCGCCGCCATCGCCGGCATCGCTCTGGTCGTCACCATCATCATGACTGACGTCAAAGCCCGGAAGAAGTCGGATATGTAGCACGTCACACTTCCCGCGAAGTTCCAGTCGAAACCTGAGCACACATCCCTTAGAGAATGTTTAGTCGAGCCATCATTCGTCAGCCCGGCAGAAATTACGCTCACGGACTAACTCGGGTCGCGTTGGGCGCCCCGGACTACAAGCGTGCGCTGCGGCAACACGCTGCGTACTGCGAGGCGCTTGAGAGATGCGGACTCCAGCTAACCCATCTGGAGCCTGACGAAAACTATCCCGACTCGACGTTTGTTGAAGACACCGCCGTGTTGACCCCAGCTGTCGGCGTACTAACGCGGCCTGGGGCGGCGAGCCGCAGGGGAGAAGTAGAAAGCATCAAGGAGACGGTTAACCACCTTTGTCCGCGGATTGATTCAATTCAAGGGCCCGGTACGCTGGATGGGGGCGACGTCTGTGAGGCGGGAAATCATTTCTTCATCGGACTCTCAGAGCGAACAAACGAAGCCGGCGCCATGCAGTTGGCTAAACTTCTGGCATCTTCTGGTTACAACTCCAGTCTGGTCGACATAGGAAGCGTGAAAGATATTTTGCATTTGAAGAGTGGCCTGGCGTATTTGGGCGACAACCGTCTGGTGGTAATCGACGCGCTGGCAAACCGGAAGGAGTTTCGCGGTTATGAGCTCGTGCGCGTGAAGGTAGATGAAGAGTATGCGGCGAACTGTGTGTGGGTTAACGATTACGTCTTATTAGCGGCTGGGTATCCGGCGTTCGAGCAGACCCTTAAAGGTCTGGGTTACGCAACCATCCCGCTCGAGATGAGCGAGTTTCAAAAAATGGACGGCGGCTTGAGTTGTCTCTCACTCAGGTTTTGAGAGGGACGCTTACCCTCCTTGTTTACGTTAAAGCGAGACGGCAAAACGAGGAAGCGCTTCGGGTTTTCGCAAAAGTGCTGAGGCTTTTCGCATTTCCGCTTTGGCATTGCAAGGTTCCCATTTGGCATTGCAAGGTTCCCCTTTGCCATTGCAAGGTTCCCCTTTGGCATTGCAAGGTTCGCCTTTGCCATTGCGAGGTTCGCCTTTGGCATTGCAAGGTTCCCCTTTGACATTGCAAGGTTCCCCTTTGACATTGCAAGGTTCGCCTTTGGCATTGCCCAATGCAGAACCGCGAGCCGTAGCGAGCGGATGCTACGTTCAACAATGAATAGCGCGTTCGGCGGATTCAACATTGAGAGCTGGCATCCGCTCGCTACCGCTCGCGGTTCTGCATCAACCCGGTTCGTTAAGTAATGAATTCCCGCAGCGCTTGTTCCTCATCCTCTGTCAGGAAGCTGAAGAGGAGTCCGAAGCCTATACCGAGCTGGTAGGAGGTAACCTCGCCCCGCAATTGCAACCATTCTCCGGAAGGAAGCTTTATTTCCACGCCTACGATTTCGCCGACGTCTACTCTGCCCGTGGTGTTAACAAAGCAGCCGCCAAGGCTCAGGTCTTCGATACGGCCTTCGTGATCGCCGGCAAGCCCGCCCCACTTTGCCGTAAGATTTGTTGCAACTCGCTCGTCGCTGCGTCTGTTTTCAGTCATGTTCTCAATCGCTTCAATTGCAGACTCTGGGTCCGCGTTAGTCGAAAGCTTCAGGAGTGTGAGCTAACAGTTAGCAACTCCTCGAGAGAGTCCTTGTCTGCCGCCAGGTAGTAATTTCCCTCGTCGCTTGCGTAAAACTCACGTAGAAACTCGATCCCCTCTTCGGGACTCAACGAATGGAGAAGCTCCATGTCGAGATTCGAGGCAAACCGCTCTTTGCGCTCCGGTCTGTCGAGGTAGCCTTCGCGATAGGCGGATTCCGCATCGCGAAATTGCCCCGCTCCCAATTCCCGAGGCGCCAGGAAAGCATTGTTGTATTCCAGTTCCAGGATGCCGTAATCGTGCTGCTCGCAAAGGTCTTCAAGAGCCGCGATGGAATAACCATAGAAGTGATATCGGAGTTGAAAGTCGGGATCGAACTTAACCACAAATCTGAGTGGTGGGGGAATGTTCTCGTTGATCTCCGTAACCACCAGACCAGGCCGGAACTTCGTTAAAATCGCGTCGAGTACCCAGTAGTCGTTGCCATCAATATCGACGCAAAGTACACCGAAGTTCTTTTCGATAGCAAAATCTCGTAATAAACCGCAAATATTGTCCGGCGAGGCCAGCGAATTGGAGGCATGGGCATCGGGAAACTTGCCGTAGACCTTCGACAACAAAGCGAACTTCTGCGGATCAGCTTCCACGCCTAGCGCTTTCCAGCCTGCCAACAGGAGTGCATAACTGTTTGACCAGCGCACGCCGTTCCCGGCTCCGATGTCTACGACCGTTCTTGGTCGATCCTTCGGCAACAGTTTTTCAATGTACTTCGCCAGAATGCTTTGCTCGTTGGCGTGGGAAAACCTTCCGCGGAGGGAATACCTGACTTTTTGCAGCGTCAGCTCAATGATACCGCCGTAGTGTTGGGCCGTTTTAGTCAGGTTCATTTCCATGCGCGGATCATCGTGATTTGCGATTCCAAAGCTGAGAAGCCCGCTAAAGATATCAAAGTCGTCTGGTGATTCAAACCAAACTACGTCGCGCGTCAGACCGTTCAAGTGATTTGCTGGGACCGTGGGCGTCTCGCCCGCAATGAGCGCGCAGCGCGAACAAATCGTCACCTCAACCTTGATAAGGAATGCCACTGAGGCGGGCGGGACGCCCGCGGTCCCAGCAAATCGCTTGAGTGTTTTTCAAATCTCCAAACTAGATGGAGTGTTGCAGGTGCCCGTAATAGACTTTTGTTTCGTATTCAAAGCTGACGATGCCGTCTTTCTGGTTTGCGTGAAAAACTCTTTCAAGTTCCTCGAGCATTGGAGCGAAATTCGGATGATCCTGATCCGGTGCATATGACGAGGAGAGTAGCCGGCCCTTGAGTGACTCAAAATCAAAATGTTGAGCGTTTTCGAGGGTTCGCAACTCGAAACTCTGCGGTGAGAAAAACTCAGCAATTTCGCCCGTCACGTTCTCGTGGCGGACTTTTTCGTAATCGCTGCTGTAGCGGAGCAGAAGGTCTTCATAGGCGCGCAGAAATGCGTTTGAGTCTAACCGGCGCTCGTTCCAGATCAGCACAACCCAACCTGCGGGCGTCAGGATTCTCGCGAATTCCCTCTTGGCCCGAGCGCGGTCAAACCAATGAAAGGCTTGCGCGGCCGTAACAAAGTCTACGCTGCCTGGCTCCAGCGTTGTGGCTTCGGCCGCCGCGTTGATGCTTCTAAACTTCTCATATCTTTGTAGAAGCCGTTCAGCGACTTCGCGCATAGCAGCGTTTGGTTCAATGGCAACAACGGAATTTCCGTTTCGCAGGAACAGTTCCGATAGGATGCCGGTGCCTGATCCCACATCCGCGATAACCGATGTCTCACTAAGTCCGCAGTCGTGCCTAAGAATGTCAATTACTTCGGCTGGGTAGCCCGGACGGAACTTGGCATAGTTGTCGGAACGGTTTGAAAACCGCGTCAACGGATCGCTCATGGCGGGATTCTAGCCGCGACTGGTCGAAGCGAGAAGAGCCTAAAGGTTCCCGGCGCTGCAAAAAACTACTTGCGTGGAATGAACGAGCCCCGGGGAACAGCAGAATCAGGCGGGTAGTACTTCACAAAGAGGCGATGTGCCAGTAGAAGCAGGAGAATAAAGCCGAATGTCAGCGGGAGGCGAGTGTCCGATTTGACGAACAGCCAGAAATGCAGTGCGCCGGCGATGCCTGCCCCATATATAAGTTTGTGTAGTTGGCTCCAACGCTTTCCGCCCAATCGTTTAACCATCTTGTTGGTCGAGGTGATGGCAAGTGGCAACATCAGGAGAAAAGCGGTCATTCCGAAGGCAATGAAAGGGCGCGTTACCACATCTCCCGGAATGCTTCTGAGATTGAAGTAACGATCAAACCAGATATAGGTCAGCAGGTGTAAAGATCCGTAGAAAAACGCGAAGAGTCCGAACAGGCGCCGAAATTTGATGAGCCAGTTCAGTCCAGTGATTTTTCGCGCCGGGGTAACGGCAAGCGTAATCATCAGGAAGACCAGGGTCATTATTCCGGTCGTACGAGTCATGAACTCGCCAGGGTTTGCGCCCACCCGTTTGCGATAGACGTCCCATAACAGCAAGGCCAATGGCACCAGGGCATTGCTGAAGATGACGAATTTTGAAAAGCGAACGTCTTTCATAAAAAAAGGACTCAGAACTCAGGACTCAGGAGTCAGAATTCCGGACCCCGGTACTTGGTACTCAAAACTCTAACTTCTGACTTCTCAATTCTGAATTCTGAATTCTGAATTCTGAATTCTGAATTCTGAGTCCTGAGTCCTGAGCCCTCCCCTAGTAATACTTCCTCAAGTCCATTCCCTCATACAGGTGGGCTACCTGTTCCCCGTAGCCATTGAAAAGCAGCGTATCGCGGGCGCTAAAGGCTGACTCGCCTATCCGATGCTCTTCCGCCTGGCTCCAGCGTGGGTGCGAGACATTGGGATTAACGTTGGAATAAAACCCGTACTCGTTTGGCGCCTGAATGTTCCACGTCGTCGGCGGCTCGTCGGCAACCAGCGTTATTTTCACAATTGACTTGATACTCTTGTATCCATACTTCCAGGGCACCACCAACCTGATCGGAGCACCGTCCTGCGGCGGCAGAGTTTCGCCGTAAAGCCCTGTTGCCAGGATAGTCAGGGGATGCATAGCCTCGTCCAGTCGAAGCCCTTCCACGTAAGGCCAGTCAAGCACTCCGGTTAACTGATTCGGCATTCGCTTCGGATCGTAAAGGGTCTCAAAGGCTACATACTTTGCCGCCGCAGCAGGCTCCACTTTTTCCAGCAGCTTTGCCAGCGGAAATCCAATCCAGGGAATCACCATTGACCAGCGTTCGACACAACGCAGGCGATAGATCCGTTCCTCCTGGGGAAATTTCAGCAGCTCCTCTAATCCAAAAGTCGTGGGCTTATTTACGAGTCCGCCAACTGCAACATTCCATGGCCTGGTCACGAAACCCGCCGCTTCAATAGCTACGCCCTGCTTACTCGTCGAAAACTCGTAGAAGTTGTTGTAATTCGTTATGTCTTCAATAGCTGTAAGTTTTTCGTTTGTCTTAAAGCCATCGCGTGAACCGTTGTCAGCCACTGGGTTTGCAACAGTTACGAGCGTGTCGCCCTTCGGTTTCTCGACCGGTGGTGGATTGAGCTTTCGATACAGAAGAGCGGTGGCGGCCGTAGTCGTGGCCAGAGCCGCGCCGCGCATGAAGAGGCGGCGGTTCAGATAAACCTTTTTGTCAGTAATTTCGCTGGACTTAATCTCGTTTTTCATAAAGCCTCGACTCTATCCTCACGCTTATATCTACGAGACCAAACGGGCTAAAGGTTTGAATGCCGTTTCCCGCGCCGGCACAGAAGCAAAAACCTTGAGTTAACGGATTATTTGCCGTAATAGTATCGCCCACTTTCGGGGAGGGCTCCAAACAATGCTCCAAAATAACCTGACGAAACGGCCCTCCGGCACTTAGAGGCTTTGCGATCCTAAAAGGATTCACAAACTTGGAAGAAACTCCGCAGCCCTTGCCAAATGTAGATCCGCCGGTAGTTGCGTCAGATCAACACCTTTCGTTCAAAAGTCGACTCGTTAGATGGGCGATTGTGTTGGTTTCTGGTTTCGCCATTTTGCTCATCCCTGTTCCCTCCGGAATCACCAGCCAGTCATGGCATCTCTTCGCAATCTTCGTAGCCACCATAGTTGGATCCATTGTGCGGCCGGTGCCGGGCGGAGCAATGGTACTAATCGGCGTTTCGGCGCTTGCCATATCAGGCACCTTACCAGTGGCAAGTGCGTTGGCTGGATACGCCGATCCAATCGTCTGGTTGGTTTTAGCGGCGTTTTTCATTTCACGCGCGATGGTCAAAACAGGACTCGGCCGGCGCATCGCCCTTATTTTCATCCGCACCATCGGCCATCACTCTTTAGGCCTGGCTTATGCACTGATTTCAACGGAGGTGGTGCTGGGGACAATGATCCCGTCTACGGGTGCCCGCGCCGGCGGGGTTATCTTCCCAATCGCCAAGAGTTTGTCAGAAGCCTATGAATCGAGGCCGGGCCCAACCGCGCGCCGGTTGGGGGCGTTCCTGATGGTGGTGCTGTATCAGGCGGGTGTGATCGTTTGTGCCATGTTTCTGACCGGCCAGGCTTCAAACGTTTTGATTGCCAAGTTTGCTCTGCAAACCACCGGGATTGAATTAACTTACACCCGCTGGGCCTTAGCCGCGCTCGTACCCGGTTTGATCTCGCTCGCGGTTGTGCCACAACTGATTTACCGAATCTTTCCTCCGGAGATCAAACACACGCCGGCCGCTGCAGAGTTTGCCAGAGCCGAACTTCAGCGCCTGGGTAGATTGACGCGCG
>WNFK01027426.1_pt3 | contig 11954 bp, 12 predicted proteins | sample 5400281 | NCBI WGS metagenome assembly WNFK01 (sample SAMN13153350, study PRJNA577476) | soil metagenome | isolation source: 20 cm soil on Douglas fir-dominated hillslope | place: USA:California | collected 2013-09-17
ACGGCGGCCGCGGCGCTCTTCGACAAGGCCCCGACCCTGCCCAAGCTCCTGGCCCTCGCCTCCGAGCTCAGCAAGGGCAGATCGCACGCGGAGAGTCCCCTGGACTCAAAGTCCGTCCGCTAGTGTCGTAAATTACAACGCCCTACGGTGGAACGACCGCACCCCGACGGCGAGCGCCACGAGGATGTAGCCGATCCCCCAGAACACCATGGCGGCGCTGGGCACCGAGATCGGTGAAAATGGCGAGGCGCCGAGATCGCGCAGGATCGAGGGCTGCATCTGCGTCGCCGCGAGCTGCCAGAGCGCGTCGCAGGGCATGATGAGGCTCGCGACCGTGCCCACCCGTTGCGCTGCGTCGTTCCCCGCCATGGTGCCGATCTGCTCCACCCAGTTCCCGATGAACGCCAGCCCGAAGAGCCCGAACGCCAGCATTCCGTTGGTGACCGTGCTCAGGCGCGTCCCGCCCATGATCGACACGGTGAGCAGAACGGTCCCCTCCAGGAGCATCAGAGGCAGCCCCCGCTGGATCCCGGGCGGCGTGAAGTGCGCGGAAAAGGCCATGATGGCGAGCACGCCCCCGGCCAGGAGGGCGAGATAGCCTCCCATGACGATCCAGTGGCCGAGCCACTTGCCGAGCACGATGTCGCGGCGGCGGATCGGGCGCACCGCCAGCGTCTGGATCACGCCGGAGGTGATTTCCCCGGAGAGCGTATCCACCGGAAGCAGCACGGCGGTCATGACCGTGAGGAGGTTCGCCGCGTAGAGCCCCGCCAGCGTCATGATGTTCAGGAACACCCGGCGCTCGAGCAGCGTCATGTTCCCGTGATTCGAGTTCTCGCGCAGGATGAAGTGGAGGCCCACCCCGTAGAGCGCGAGGAAGGCCGCGCCGACGATCAGCGCCGCCGTGAGGATGCGCCTGCGGAGCGCCTCGTGAAGGGTAAGCCGCGCGATGCTCAGGACTCCCGTCATCCCGGCCTCTGATCTTCGCCCATCACTTCCAGGAACCGGGCCTCGAGCGACAGCCGCGCGACCCGGATCTCGTAGATGGGGACTGCGCGCTCGACCAGCGCGCGGGCGATCGCAGGAATCCGCTCCTCGTCCGTGACGGTGAGGCGCAGCGTCGTACGACCCTCGATCCGAGCGGAATGTCCGTCGTCCAGCACCCGCGCCAGCGCGCCGACCGCGTCGAGCGCCTCGCGCGGGATGGTGCCCGCGCGGATCTCGACTTCGGCATCCCCCGTGGTCTCCCCGACCCGCATCTCATGGACGATTCGGCCTTCCTTCACGAACGCGACCCGGGTGCAGGTCGCCTCGACCTCGCCGAGCAGGTGCGAGTTCAGGAACACCGTCGTGCCGCGGTCGCGCAGCTCGTGGATCACGTCGCGCACCAGAAGGCGCCCCAGCGGGTCCATACCCGACGTGGGCTCGTCCAGGAACACGAGCGCCGGATCCCCCAGCAGGGCCTGCGCCAGCCCGACGCGCTGCATCATGCCCTTGGAATAGGTGCGGATCGGACGGCGCGCCGCGTCCACGAGGTCCACGCGGGCGAGCAGCGCCTCCGCGCGCGCCTTTCCGTCCCTGGGCGTAAGACCCAGGAGCCGCGCGTGGAGGTGCAGGAGCTCCCGACCCGTGAGCCACTCCTGAAAACGAAAATGCTCCGGAAGGAATCCCAGCCTCGCGCGCGTGCGGCGATCGCCGACCGGCGCCCCGAGGACGCTCGCGGAGCCCGACGTCGGCGCCACGAGGCCGAGCAGCATCTTGATCGAGGTCGTCTTCCCGGCGCCGTTGGGGCCGAGAAATCCGAAGACCTCTCCCCCACGCACGGTCAGGGAGAGGTCTTCCACCGCGGTCTTCGCTCCGAACTGCTTTCGCAGCCCGCGCGTCTCGATGACGTGTTCCGTCACGCGATCAGGATACCGATTCCGCCATCTGCATCGTGTCCGGTCCGTTGAGCGTGCCCTGGATGCAGAACACGCGGTCGCCCTCGCTCCAGAGGAGGACGCGGCTCGCGCGCCGGTCGGCGCCGTTGGCCGTCGTCGTGATCAGCAAGCCCGGCTGGCCGTGGACCGTCACCTGCCGGAACGTGCTCGCGTTCATGGGAATCGGAACCAGGAGGGTGCTCCGCCAGTCGGTGGCGCGGGCGATGCGCCGCGCCTCGCCCCCGTCGAGACCCAGGACGCGCAACCCGATCTCCGCCAGACGCTCCACGTCCCAACCGGCGGGCACCGAGACTTCGGGGCTCTTCGCCTGGATCAGGGCCGCGCGCCGGTTCTGGTTCTGCGGCGAACGGAAGTTCTGGACGACCACGGGCGGCTTTCGCACCTCGATCCAGCGCCCGTCGAGACCCTTGGGCACCTGCACGTCCGTCACGTCCAGCTGCTGGAGCAGCGAGCGAAGCTTCTCCTCGCTGATCGAAAACTTCACCTCTCCCGCGCCCTGAACGAACGTGCTGTCGGTGGCGAGGCCCTCGGGAAGGTAGGAGGGCACGCTCACCGCGAACCCGGCCTCGGAGGACGCGGCCTCGCGCGAGGCAACATAGCGTGGCGGACCCGGATCGCGCACCTCCTCCTTGCGATCGAAGACGAGGAGCTCCCGCTTCTCGCCCATGGCGCGCAGGGTCTCCATCCGCGACTGCTTGAACGGGACGGCCGCGAACCGGCGCACCCGGAAGAGCTCGAGGAAGGACTCCGCCGAGACGCGCACGGAGGGGATGGCGAACACCGCGACCACGATCGCGAGGGCGCACGCGGCGGCCAGCACGCGCCGTACGGCAGGCGAATGGAGTGGCCTCTCCTGACGGCGGAGACGCTCGCGCAAGTCCCGCGCGAACCTGGGGTCCGGATCGCGGCGGTAATCCTGAATCAACCGATCATCCATCGCTTACGCTCCTTCATCCCATTCGGCGCGCAGGGCCTCCACCGCACGGTGCAGGATGGTGCCGACGTTCGATTCGCTCAAGCCCGTCATGCGGGCGATATCCCGGTTCGTGGATTCGGCCCCGTACTTCAGGGCCAGGAGCTCGCGCTCCCGCTCGTCGCGGCGATCGAGTAGCCGCGCCAGCCGCCGCTCGTCCGAGCGTTTCTCCGCGATCTCCTCGGGCGTGGCGCCGCCCGGCAGATCGGCCGCCTCCTCGAGCGGCACATGGTTCCGTTGCGTCCGGTAGTGGTCCACCGCGACGTTTCGCGCGACCGAGAAGATCCAGGTGCTGAACGCCGCCTGGTCGCGCCGGTAGCGATCCCTGGCCCGCCAGGCCTTCTCGAAGGTGATCGAGGTCAGGTCTTCCGCGACTGGACCTGGCCCGACGCGATAGCGGAAGAAGTTGTAGACGCGTGGAAGCTCGGCCGTGAGCGTGGCCTCCCATTCCGTCGCGCGCGCCCCTCGGGCCCAGAGCCAGAGTCGCGCGACCGTCGCGTCACCGTTCGCCATGCACCTCATGATACGTACGAGTGCGAGAAGTATCACGTCTTCGTGCCGTCGTTACCAAAGTACTTTACACGGCAAAGCATTTCGAGGCAATGCGGAAAAACTCCGAGGCTCTCGGTGCTATAGTCCCGCGTCATGCTGGACGCACCCGCCAGGTCCGTCACAGAAACCGTGCCGCCGTCCGCGCCCGAGCCGCCGGCGCCTCGCTGGAGCTTCGCCCGCTGCCTCGGTTTCCGCTTCGCCTGCGTCTACCTCGTCCTGTACAGCTTCCCATTCCCGATCGGTTTCATCCCCGGAACCGGACCGATCGCCACCGCCTACGAGAACCTCTGGATCAGATTCCTGCCATGGCTGGGCAAGACCCTGCTCCACCTCAACGCCGTCCCGATCGCGGAAACGGGAAGCGGCGACACGACGTTCGAGTATCTGCGGCTGCTCTGCCTGGTGACGCTCGCTGTCGCGCTCACGATCGTATGGTCTCTCCTCATGCGCCCGAAGCAGCACGAGACGCTGGGACACTGGCTGCGGGTCTACGTCCGCTACGTCCTCGCCGCGACCATGCTGGGCTACGGCATGTCGAAGGTCTTCAAGTCCCAGTTCCCGCTCCCGTCTGCCCTCCGGCTGATGCAGCCTTACGGCCAGTCCTCACCGATGGGGCTCCTCTGGACCTTCATGGGCTTCTCGACGCCCTACACGATGTTCGTGGGCGGGGCCGAGGCTCTCGGCGGGCTCCTTCTCCTGTTCCGGCGCACGACCGCGCTGGGCTCGCTCGTCGTGCTCGCGGTCATGACCAACGTGGTCATGCTCAACTTCTGCTACGACGTGCCGGTCAAGCTCTACTCGATCCATCTATGGCTGATGGCGGCCTTCCTCCTCCTGCCGGACGTCCCCCGCCTCGCGGATTTCTTCCTGTTCCACCGTCCGACGCGGCCCGTCCCGCTCGCCCCGTCCGCTTCGCCCCTCGTCTCGCGCCTGCGCCAGGTCGGGAAGGTTCTCCTGGCCGGGTACATCGTGTTCGCCACCACGAAGGGCGGGTACGAGACGTGGAAGAAGTACGGGGACGGTGCGCCAGGCGACTCGCTCGATGGCGCGTACGATGTCGAGGACCTCACCGTGAACCACGCGCCGCTTCCGGCATCCACCCCGTCGTCGGGACGGTGGCGACGCATCGGCATCTCGACGCGCGGACGGCTCGTGGTCCGCATGGCGGACGATTCCTCGGAGCGGTACCGCCTCGAGAAGGACCCGAAGCGGAACGTCCTCACCGTCTGGCCCGATACGAGCGTGACGAAGACCACGCTCGCCTATCGATGGACCGACCCCTCGCACCTCATGTTGGACGGCGCGCTGGAGCGCGACACGGTCAGCGTCCGGCTACACAAGATCGCGCCCTCGGACTTCGCGCTCATGGAGCGAGGATTCCACTGGGTGAGCGAGTTTCCTTACAACAAATAAGAGGCAGGTTCTAGCTCAGACCCTCAGCGGTCGACCTGCGCCATGCGCTCCGCGTTGTAGCGGGGCCCCGCGATCTTGTCGGCGCTCAGCGCGGCGTCCAGCGCCGCCATGTCCTCGGCCGTGAGCGCGACTTCCGCGGCGCCGACGTTGTCCTCGAGGTGGCTCCGGCTCTTGCTGCCGGGAATCGGAACGATATCCGGCCCCTTGTGGAGGAGCCACGCCAGCGCGATCTGCGCCGCCGTCGCGTTCTTTCGTCCCGCGATATCGCGGACGGCGGAGGCCGCCCGCACGTTGGCTTCGAAGTTCTCGCCCTGATAGCGCGGATCGCCGCGGCGAATGTCGGCCTCGGGATATTCCTCCGCGCGCTTGACGTTCCCCGTGAGGAACCCGCGACCGAGCGGCGCGAAGGGCACGAGCCCGATCTCGAGCTTCCGCAGCAACGGGATCAAGCCCGCCTCGAGGTTGCGCTCCCAGAGCGAGTACTCGCTCTGCAGCGCCGCGATCGGATGGACCGCATGGGCGCGGCGAATCGTCTGCTCCCCGGCCTCGGAGAGCCCGAGGAAGCGCACCTTGCCTTCGCGGACGAGCGCGGCCATCGCGCCCACCACGTCGTCGATCGGAACCGACTTGTCCACGCGGTGCTGGTAGAGCAGATCGATGTGGTCGGTCTGGAGGCGGCGGAGCGAGCCTTCGACCGCCTCGCGAATATGGGCGGGACGGCTGTCCAGGCCGGTCAGCGCGCCCTTCTCCCCGAATTTGAAACCGAACTTGGTCGCGATCACCACGCGGTCGCGCTTGCCCTGGAACGCGCGGGCGAGCAGCTCTTCGTTCGTATAGGGCCCATACGCCTCGGCCGTATCGAAGAACGTGACCCCGAGCTCGAGGGCCCGGTGGATGGTGGCGATGGATTCGCGATCGTCCCGCTCCTCGGGGGTGCCGTAGGCGAAGCTCATGCCCATGCATCCGAGCCCGATCGCGGACACTTCCAGATTTCCCAGTTTGCGCTTCTTCATGGCCTCGTCCCTCGGTTCTTCACGACGTCACGACCCCCGATCAGAGTAGCATTCCGCCGGCCAGGAGATACGACTCGAACGAACCGAGCGGCTCGGCGGACATCCAGGCGCCGAAGAACTCGCTCCGGAGCCCCGCCCGGAAGTACACGTCCAGCGCGCCCGCGTTCACGCCCGGGGCGACGACGACGATGCGCTCCGCCCCCATCTCGCGCGCCTTCTCCTTGATGGCCCACGCGAGTCCCGCGCTGTAGCGCGGATCGGTGACGCAGGCGGGCCCCACGCGTCCCTTTTCGTTGAGCACGCAGTATCCGCGTGTCCGGCCGCGCACCTGGACCCGGAAGAACCGCGCTCCGGGGAGGCCCATCAAGAATTGGATGTCGGCGTCGCGCCGCGCCGCGCGAAATCTGCGGTCGTATCGCGCGGCGATCGCGAGCATCTCGCGCGTCGTCTTCTCGGGCTCGCCCACCGGCGCCAGGTCGACGGTCCGCCTGGGCCGGGGAGAACGCTTCGGCGCCCCCAGGAGCAGGTAGAACATCCCGCGCGGCCGCATCCCGAACTTGAGATACAGCGCCTGCGCGCGCGAATCCAGAGAAGCATAGACGCAGCGGATCGCGGACTTGGGAGGGCGTGGTTTCTCGAAGGCCCGGGTCAGGAGCCTTCGCCCCACTCCCTTGCTCTGGATCGAAGGCAGCGCCCAGAACATGGAGAGGAAGTGCGTCTTGCCGCGCAGGATCGTCGAAGCGAACGCGATGACCCTGCGGTCCCGCACCGCGACGTGGAAGCCGCACGGATCGGTCGTTTGGAGATGCGCCAGCCCGGGCACCATGTCGCGAACCCGGAGCCGAGGCGGCGAGGTCCCCTGGCGCCGCGCCAGGTCGGCCGCGGATCTCAGGAAGAGGCGCACGCAATCGGCCATGTCGTCCGGCCGGGCCTGACGGAGCGTGATCCTGGATGGGGGTCGCTTCAACGCCCGCTTTCTATGGATTCGGCTTCGCCGCCGCGGTGTCGGCGGGAGCGCCCAGAGACGCCTGCACGCGCGTGACCAGCTCCGGGGGCAGGCTCGAGTAGTGAAGCGCCGGCGCGAACCCCTGGCCCGAAGTCAGGATCCAGTTCACGAAGTCCACCACGATCGGGCGATGCTCTGCGTTCGAAGGGGTGGCTGGGATCAGGAGCCACACCGTTCCCGCGATCGGATAGGCATCCTTCCCCGGCGGATTCGTGAGCGAATAGCGGAAATCCTCCGGGATCTTCGCGGAAGCCGCGGCGGCCGTCACGCCCTCGGGGTTGGGGTGGATGAATGCGCCCGAGGCGTTCTGGATGCTGGCGTAGGGAATGCTGTTCTGATCCGCGAAGGTCATCTCGATGTAGCCCAGCGCTCCCGGGGTCTGCTTGATCATGCCGGCCACGCCGTCATTCCCTTTCGCGCCCACCCCCATCGGCCATTCCACCGACGTGTTCGTCCCGACTTTGGATTTCCAGTCGGCGCTGATCTTGGACAGGTAGTCCGTGAAGATGTACGTGGTCCCGCTTCCATCCGAGCGGTGCACCACGACGATCCCCGTGGCCGGAAGCTTCTGGCCGGGGTTCGACTTCGCGATGGCGGGATCGTTCCACTTCTTGATGGTACCCATGAAAATTCCCGCGAGCGTGGCCGGGGTGAGCTTGAGCTCTCCCGTGTACTCGGGCAGGTTGTAGGCTGCCACCGTGGCGCCCATGACGACCGGCACGTGCCGGATGGCGCCGACCTTGGACTGCGCCTGCTGTTCGTCCGTCATCGGACCGTCCGTGGCGCCGAAGTCCACGGTCCCCTCCGAGACCTGCCGAATCCCGCCGCCGGAGCCGATGGCCTGGTAGTTGATCTCGACGCCGGGCTTCGATTTCGCATACTCCTCCGCCCACTTCGACATGATGGGATATACGAACGTGGATCCCGCGCCGACGATCTGGGTCTTGGCCGGCGCGGGGCCAGGCTCGTTCTTCTTGGTGCACGAGGCAACGAATGTGACCAGCGCGAGGGCAAGTACTGCTCTGGCGATCCGGTTCATGCGCTCTCCTTTCGGTCTGACCCCATCCCACAAGTCTTTCACAGACTAAGTGGGAGGTTGAAGCTGAGTTTTGAGGAAGACGTTACGAAGATGTTACGGGACGCTTACCGATCCAGATCCAGGTGCAGAGGACGGAAACGAGGGCGAGCGCCACGGAGGCCAGCGCGATGGCGCGGAATCCCCCCACGAACGCGTCCGGGCTGGGGTGCTCCAGCTCCTTGCCGAGCACGCTCGAGAGCAAGAGTCCCAGGATGGCGATCGAGAGAAGTCCGGCCGCGCGCGAGACCGCGTTGTTCACCCCGGAAGCGATCCCCGCGTTTCGCTCCCCGACCGCGTTCATCACGGTCGTGGTGAGCGGGGCGATACTGACCGCCATGCCGAGGCCCAGGACGAAGATTCCCGGGAAGAATGTGGTCCAGTAGCTCCCGCCGATGCCGGGCAGACCCAGGAGAAAGAACCCGACCGCCGCGACCGCGGGGCCGATGAGGAGCGGACGCCGCGGCCCGAAGCGCTCCACCAGCCCCCCGGACCAGCGCGACAGGACGAACAGGATCACGATGAACGGAAGGAGCGAAGCGCCGGCCTGGAGCGGCGAGTAGCCCTGGACCTGGATCAGATTCAGGGGAAGGAAGAAGAAAACGCAGGAGAGTGCGCCGTAGAGGAAGAGCGTGAGCATGTTCGCGCCGGTGAAGTCGGCGGACCGGAAGAGGCTCAGCGGAAGCATCGGCGACGCGGCGCGTCTCTCGACGATGACGAAAGACACGAGTCCCACGACGCCCACGGCGAGCGCCACGAGAACGGCCGGATCGCCCCACCCCCGGCGGGAAGATTCGATGAGCCCGAACACGATGCCGCCCAGGCCCAGCGTGACGAGCACGGAACCCGCGACATCGAGTCCTCGCGCGTCGGGGTTCCGGCTCTCGGGCACTCGGGTGAGAAGGAGCAGAACGATCGCGGCGAGCGGAACGTTCAGGAAGAACGCCCAGCGCCAGGAATGATTCACCAGCCACCCGCCGAGGAGCGGACCGATCGCCGCGGTGATCCCGCTGAAGCCCGACCAGGTGCCGATCGCGCGACCGCGCTCGCTGGGATCGAACGATGCGGAGATGAGGGCGAGCGCCCCGGGAATGAGGAGCGCGCCTCCCGCTCCTTGCACCGATCGGGCGAGGATGAGGGTCAGGGTCGAGTGCGCGAAACCGCAGGCGATCGAGGCCAGCGTGAAGAGCGCGATCCCCAGCGCGTAGATCCGCTTCCGGCCGAAGTGGTCACCCAGGGAACCACCGACGAGGAGCAGGGCGGAGAGCAGGAGCGAGTACGCCTCCACCACCCACTGCATCTCGGCCCCGGTTGCCTTGAACTCCCGGGCGATCGAAGGCAAGGCGACCGTCACGACCGTCCCGTCGATGAACGCCAGGCTGGAGCCGATGACCGTCGCGGCCAGGACCCAGGACCCGGCGCCCGAACAGGAAGCCGGCACACTCCGGATCGCGGCTTCGTCGCAGGGGAGTCGCACCGCGTGGGACATGAACGATCTCTATCCGCCCGCGGCGGTCGGCTCGGGGATGACTCCCCCCGCTTCGAGGCGCACGATCCGCGCCGGAGCGCCTGGATGGACGAGTGGGTGCAGGACGTGGGCGAGGATCTCAAGGCTGTCGACAAGCCTGGGCCCCGGACGGCTGAAGTACTGGGAGCCATCGACGACATAGACGCGCCCGGCCTCTACCGCGGGGATGCGCCGCCATTCGGGATGGTCGCGCAGCATCTGGATGTCCTCGAGCGTCCGCTCGATATCGAATCCGCAGCAGGCGACGACCAGGACCTCGGGCGCCGCCTCGACGACCGCGTTCCAGGTCAGGGTCTCGGAATCCTTCCCTTCCCGGCCCAAGAGCTCGACCCCGCCGGCCAGCCGCACCAGCTCCGGACTCCAGTGTCCGCTGGAAAACGGAGGATCCAGCCATTCCAGCAGCACCACCCTCGTCGGATGGCGGAGCATCCGGGATCCCTGTCGGACGCTCTGGATGCGCCGCGTGAGCCGCGCGACGACCTCGTCCGCCACCGTCGCCATGCCCAGCGCGCTCCCGACCGCCCGGATGCTGTCCAGCACCTCGGATAGCGTTTGCGGCTCCAGGTTGACCACGCGCGGAGGTCCCGGGAGGGATTCCGCGGCGGCGCAGACTTCCTGCTCCGCCACGGCGCAGACATCGCAGAGCGCCTGCGTCACGATCACGTCCGGTCGCAGCTCCGAGAGCACGTCCATGTCGAGGGAGTACAGGGCGCGCGACTCCTTCAGCCGCTCGCGCACCATCTGGTCGATCGCGCCGCTCGAAGCGTCCTTGGGGATGAGCGTGCGCGTGACCTTGGGGAGGGTCGCCACGTCCTCGGGGAAATCACACTCGTGCGTGACCCCGACCAGCCGGTCGCGAAGCCCCAGCGCGCACACGATCTCGGTGGCGCTGGGCAGCAGCGAGACGATTCTCACCTCGAGTTCCCTCCTGTGCTACGGTCAGCCTGACCGGGTCTTCACGGGAATGGAATCTAACCGTAACACGCCGGTCACCGTCGGCGGATAGCGTTCGAGGAGCATGATGAAGCGTACGTACCTGATTCTGAGTGCCCTGCTGCTCCTCTCGTCTGCCCCTTCCTCTGCGAGGCCCATTCCAGGGATCTCGCGCGTCCTGATCATCAGCGTGGACGGGCTTCGACCTGATCTTTCCCTGCGCGCGAACGCGCCGGTACTTCGAAGCCTCATGGAGCGCGGAAGCTACTCGCTCTGGGCGCAGACCACCGCCGTCGCCGTGACGCTTCCCTCGCACGTCTCGATGCTCACGGGCGTGCCGCCCTCGAAGCATGGCGTGGAGTGGAACAGCGTCCTTCCGGCCAAGCGGATCATCTACCCGATGTGGCCCACGCTCTTCGAGCTGGCGAGGAAGGCCGGGTACACCACGGCCATGGCGGCGGGCAAATCCAAATTCCAGGGGCTGACCGAACCGAGCACGTTGACCTGGTCCTTCGTTCCGAAGGCAACCGTCATCTCGGATACCGAGGTCACCGATCGCGCGATCCAATGGATCGACCGGTTCGGGCCCCAAGTTCTTTTCGTGCATCTCCCGGGGGTGGACATCGCCGGCCACACGAGCGGCTGGGGCTCCCAGGAACAGCTGGACGCGATCGCGAACGCCGACAACTGCATCGGCCGCCTGCTCGACGCCTACAAGGAGAAGGCACTCCTGGATTCCACGTTCGTCCTGGTCACGGCGGATCACGGTGGGGCGGGCAAGAGCCACGGTCCCGACGATCCCCGCAGCCGGATGATTCCGTGGATCGTCGTGGGGCCCGGGGTGCGCTCGGACTACGACCTGACGCGGGAGGAAGATCTGACGGTGAAGACCGAGGATACGTTCGCGACCGCGTGCTACGTGCTGGGGATCACGCCGCCGCGCCCGGTGGACGGGCATCCCGTGCTCCAGATCTTCTCTTCCCCACGCGAAAGCCACGCGCCGATCGAGCGCTGACCTTCCTGCGTCAGGCCGCGCCGCCCACCATCAGATCCTCGAACCTCGGGGTGATGTCGTGCTCGATCTCGCAATCGCACCGCGCTCCCATCCGCGCGAGCGCGCGCAGGGACTCTTCGGCGTCGATGCCCGGCGTCATGGAGAGGACGGCACGGGCGTGCACGGTGGTTCCGGCGCAGGCCGGGATCCGGCTGAGCCTCGCGATGAACTCCGTCCACAGGGGATGTTCCGGCGTCATGATTCGATCGCTGCGCACACGTCCCTCCACGATGCCCTGACCGCACCATACGTCTCGTTGGATTGGGACGTCGACGCTACCATCGCCTGATCCCGAAAGTCATGTTACAAGTTGAGGATACGATGTCTTACTTCAACCGTGGGCTCTAATCTTTTGAATCATCGAGCGTTTCGCCGCGGCATCACCGGGACAGCCCCGTTGTGATACGGTTTTGGCGCATGAATCCGTCCTTCGCACGAATCTGCTCCGCGGTCCTCCTGGGCGCGAC
>WNFK01043190.1_pt1 | contig 11954 bp, 11 predicted proteins | sample 5400281 | NCBI WGS metagenome assembly WNFK01 (sample SAMN13153350, study PRJNA577476) | soil metagenome | isolation source: 20 cm soil on Douglas fir-dominated hillslope | place: USA:California | collected 2013-09-17
CAGCGCGTTCTAACGAAATGGCAATGTCACCCAGATTTTGCGTTGCGACACGCTGTTGCTGCGGACCATCAGGAAAAGAGAGTACATCGGTGGCACTGTCGATCCCGCGGAATCTTCTGTTCAGCTCTCGAATCTTGGCGTCAGAGACAAAAGCGATGGTGGCCGAACTGTCTTTTTTACCAATTGCGTTGAGCATCTCTCCTGCGACCCTGGTCCACGATCCCACTTCGACCTTTCTCTTTCGCTGCCGGTTGACGACCTCGATCATCACGCGTCACCCATGACATTCCCTAGATATGGCTCTTCTTACCGTGCTCTTCGTATGCCTTGATGATCATTTGCACCAGTTTGTGGCGAACGACATCTTTGTCAGTGAAGTAGACAAACTCGATTCCATGGAGGTTTGCAAGTATTCGTTCTGCCTCGATCAAACCGCTCCGTTTTCCTGTGGGCAAGTCGACTTGAGTCACGTCTCCAGTGATCACAGCCTTGGAGCCGAAGCCGATCCGGGTCAGAAACATCTTCATCTGCTCGCTGGTAGTATTCTGGGCTTCATCAAGGATGATGAATGCATCTGACAGCGTGCGGCCGCGCATAAACGCCAACGGCGCGACTTCAATTACGCGCTTTTCCAACAGACGAGCTACCCGCTCGTAGTCGATAAGGTCGAACAAGGCATCGTACAGTGGACGCAAATAAGGGTCGACCTTGTCCTGCAGGTCGCCGGGTAGAAATCCGAGCTTCTCTCCGGCCTCTACGGCCGGCCGCGCCAACACGATGCGATTCACCTGTTTCTGCATCAACGCCTGCACTGCCATTGCCACGGCCAAATAGGTTTTGCCTGTGCCCGCTACGCCGATGCCGAAGACGACGTCCTCGTCCTGAATGGCCTGGATATACTTGCGTTGGTTGGCGGATTTTGGCGCGACCTGCTTTTTGCCGGCGGGATTGAAGCGTCCTTTCGTGAAATAGTCGCGCAGGCTAAAAGCACGATCTTCGGCGATCTGCGCAAAGGCTTCCCGGAGTTCCTTGTCAGTAAAGTGACGGCCTTCTTTGAAGAGATCGGAAAAATCCCCAAGTATGCGTTGGGCGGTTTCGACGTCTGCGGGATCGCCATCGATCGAAACATCCTGCCCGCGAGCATCGATACGAACGTCAAGCAAAGACTCAAGATACTTGATGTTCTGATCGTGAACACCAAACAATGTTTCCAGTCCCTTGGGAGGCAGCTCGATCTTCTTCAACTGCTGGAACTTTCTCCTTCGCAGGGCTGAACAGCCTGGGGGGAACAGCGCGAGGGTTGGGTGGGCGGCGGAATTGTTAACATATATTGCGACTTTGACGCTACTACAGCGCTCACGCAGGTGTCAATACAACTGCAACGTCCGCCTAAACGCGCGTTTCCGTTGCTTGACACCCACGATTGCGAAACCTATACTGCCACACTTGCGTTTGAGACCATATTGGTCTTCCCGAGCGACATTAGAGCGAGTATTGCTTGGGTTTCTGAGTATTTTGGAGAGATTGTTAATGCCTAATCACAAATCAGCAGAAAAGCGGATGCGCCAAAACGAGCAGCGCCGAATAATTAATCGGGGTCATCGCACCAAGGTCAGAACTTATATCAAAAAGGTGCGAAGTGCGGTCGAATCAGGTAACAAGCAAGAGGTCGATCAGTTGTTGCCGGAAGTGATTTCAGTTATTGACAAGTCCGTGCAGAAAGGCGTGCTACATGCCAATGCAGCATCGCGTTACAAGTCGAGATTGACTGTCGCGGCGAATCAAGTAGGCAAGTAACACACACACCATATTAGAGACAGGCGAGGCGGGTCGAAAGTTCGATCCGCCTCGCTTTTTATTCTTATGCATACTTTCTACAATAGCCAGTCCGAAATAGAAGCCGTGGTGCGAGGCTTTGAATCATGCTCGACCGGTAAGGGCGGGTTCAGACATACCGACCATCTGACGGTCGCGGTATGGTATCTCAGCGTCACAAACGCGGAGCAAGCGACCGATCGCATACGGGCTGGTTTGTTGCGCTTCCTGGATCATCACAGAGTGGGTCGCGGGAAGTATAACGAAACCCTTACCTTGTTCTGGATCCACCTGGTGCGGCAGACGTTGGGTGAAATTGCCCCGGGCGCCTCGTTGCTTGAGAAGTGCAACCACGTGCTCGAATCACTTCAGGATCCCGAAATAACGTTTGAGTATTACAGCAAAGAACTTCTTTGGTCTGACGAGGCGCGTCAGAGTTGGGTGGCGCCGGACCTGAAGGCCTGGAAGAATTTCTAACTCGCTAATTCGCATACAAGCATTTCAAGTTGCAGGCGAGGCGTGGCTTGTGAAGTCTTAATTGCCAGATCGGCCGACGCAATAAGTTGGATTCCGCGCGCTATCTTGTGAGCGTCACTGCGCTGCAGAGTAGCTATGAAGCCATCGCGCTTGAAGGGCGGCAGCGATATGTTTCTGAAGACATCATCGCGCGTGCCACGAGTCAGTAACTGCTTTCCTAGAGCAAGTCGATGGTAGTTGCCTGCGATAAGACCGATCAGCATCACCGGCTCAGCGCCATCGTCGAGAAGTCGATGCAGTGTCTCAAGTGCGCGCTTGCGATTCTGGGCCAGCAGGTGATCACCCAGCTCAAAATTAGAGAGCTCACGTGAGCGCCCAATCAATTCGTCGATCAGGTCTAACGTAATTCGGCCAGTATTGGCAGCGGCGCTTGCGAGTTTGTCCAACTCGGTAAGTAAGGTTTGCGTGTCTGTCCCCACCAGCTTCCTTCAATCGTGTTCGCGCCCAAGCCTTTGCCTCCCCATCTTTGAGGGGGGGAAACTCGACCACCGTGCATTTCTCCAGCAGGACTTTTGTCGCCGTTTTGCGTTTGTCCAGCTCGTCCGCGATGAAGATCATCACGGTGGAATTCGCCGGGTTATTGAGGTAGCGAATCAAAATCTCCTCATCGGCTTCGCGTAGTTTCGCGAAGTCTTTGATTCTTACCACGCGTCGCTCAGCCATCATGGGCATTTGTTCTGCAGCGGCAATTGCTGATTCGATGGCGTCGGTCAGCAAACTGAAGGTGCACTCATTAAACTCTCGCAAAAGAGTGCCACTTAGCGCGGTATTGGCAATTTCGCGTGCGGCGGATGTGCGCAGGTAGCTCTCTGTGCCGAGCAACAAATAGAGAGGCGCCAGGCGGCCGGCACCTAAGTAACGTTCAAGCTCCAGACGCGAAAGGTTTGTCATTTCGTTCCAATCTCGACCGCGTTGATTAACGTGGAGACAATACTTTCCGCAAAGCTCCGGGACATCCTGAGCACGGCGGGATCCTCTTCGTTAAAGAAGTTGCGCGGATCGTTCGCAAATTCATACTCTCCGCGGAACACAAAGTTTTGGTTATCGTAAAGCACACGGTTTTCGGTTTGATCGCGCACGGTTACGGCGGCGGTAATAGTCACTTCGAAGATACGTGCGCGGCCCTTATCATCGAGCAGCACGCCCGTAAAATTGAAACTCCTGATGACACCTTCTATGACGGCGTCGGCGCCTTCGCGTTGTCCCTGCACGCGCAGGCCGCGCCCGCGATGCACAAGTTCTCTCATGACGGCATCGGTAAAACGCGATTCGATCTTGTAGCGCAAAGCGTTGCTGTCCATTTGAAACGCAGGAACTGCAACGGTATGGATTCGCGACGGCAGCTGATTCTTGGTTACGGGCTTGTAGCATTCTGCAAAACCGCAGACGAATAAGAGCATCAGTGTGAATGCTGAAACACGAAGGACCTTCCCCATCAATAACTCGCTTTCTTTTATCAGGTGGTAAATGGAAGCGTGAATTCTCTCGCACACAGCACGCATAGGCAAGTTGCTTTCAGAAGCTAACACAACTACTCACTGAATTACGTCTCACGAATTGCCGCCGGTTTCACGAGGCTCGTGGAATCACTTTACTAGCCTGACCGCGTCAGCAAGTCGCACGGTTTCTTCAGTTGCCTTTACATCATGGACTCGAACGATGTCTGCTCCGCGAAGGATGGCGGCGGTAATGGTGGCCAGGGTACCGTAAAGACGCTGATCAGCTGGGAGGCCATCGAGCACTTTACCGATAAATGATTTTCTTGATGTACCGATCAGAAGCGGCAGGTCAGGAAAAGCATTTGTCACCTGGGCGAGTTTCGCGATCAGTTCAACATTCTGTTCCTGACTCTTGCCAAAGCCAATTCCGGGATCAATCGCGACTGACTCGCGCTTCACTCCGCGGCGCTCGGCCATGTTAATGCTACTGCGCAGACTGCTGATAAGTTCAGCAATGATATCCGCGACCGGAGGCAAGCGATGCATCGTGGCCGGGGTTCCACGCGAGTGCATTAAGACCAGACCCGCGCCTGTCCTGGCAACTTCGTCAGCAACATAGAAATCAAAACGCAACGCCGAAATGTCGTTGACGATGGCGGCGCCGGCATCGAGCGCGGCGCGCGCTACCTCGGACTTGGTCGTGTCAATTGATATAGGCGTAGCGCTACGCTTCGCCAGGGCCGCGATGACGGGCACAACACGCGCGCATTCCTCTTCTGGTGTGATTGGCTCGCCGCCCGGTCGCGTGGATTCGCCACCGACGTCGATAATGTCAGCGCCTTCGGCGATCATCTGTTCAGCGTGCTCGACTGCTTTATCGGGAGAGAAAAACTCACCTCCGTCGCTGAAGCTGTCGGGAGTTACGTTGAGGACACCCATGATCAGGGTGCGCTCACCGATGGGTAAACGACGGTCTTTGATCTGCCATTCTCTGGTCACGTTGTCATGATAGGGGAAAGAGCAAGAGGCGAGAAGGGCCGCCTAAGTTTGAAAATGACTCACCGGTGGTTGGCTGGGGAGGAAAATTCAAAAGAAAAAGGGGAACAGGCTTTTGACCTATTCCCCCGTTTTCTTGTTTAGCTGTTTCTCTTATGCCGGTGCAGGATTTCCTCCGGTTATCGGTGGCAGAATCGGCTTCAACGGTTTTGCTGTGGGCTCCTTCAACTGCGGCCGGTCTTCGTGGCCTCCCGAGTCAGATACAGGCGGATTCTCATCAAGCGGCAAGCCTGCAACAATCCGTCGAATCTCAACCGCGTCTAAAGATTCTCGCTCCAGCAGGCATTCGGCCAGGCGCACCATCGTGTCGCGATTGTCCTCAATGATGACCTTCGCCCGTTCAAACTGAGCCGTGACGATCTTTTTGACCTGCTTGTCGATCTTGATCGCCGTGTCTTCAGAAAAATCGCGATGCTGGGCAATCTCGCGTCCGAGGAAAATCTGCTCTTCCTTCTTACCGAATGTTAACGGACCCATCTCGGACATACCGTATTCGCAGACCATTGCGCGGGCCAATTCCGTGGCGCGCTCAATATCATTTGATGCACCGGTTGTGATGCTGCCGAGGAATGTCTCTTCCGCTATGCGTCCACCCATCAGAATAGCTATCTGACCCAGAAGATACTCTTCGCTGTAGTTGTGGCGGTCGCCTTCCGGAAGTTGCTGTGTTACGCCCAGCGCCATTCCACGCGGAATGATCGTGACCTTGTGCACCGGATCGGCGTTCGGCACTTTTAAGCCAACCAGTGTATGACCGGCTTCGTGATAAGCAGTTACTCGTTTCTCCTCGTTGGAGATAACCATGCTCTTGCGTTCGGCGCCCATCAACACCTTGTCTTTGGCTAACTCAAAATCGCCCATGGCGACGAGTTTCTTGTTGTAGCGCGCGGCATTTAGTGCTGCTTCATTAACAAGATTTGCCAGGTCGGCTCCAGTGAAGCCGGGTGTTCCGCGGGCAATCACCGAAATATCAACGTCTTCACCGAGCGGAATCTTGCGCGTGTGAACTTTCAAAATACCTTCACGACCCCGCACATCAGGACGCGAAACAACAACACGTCGATCAAATCTGCCTGGACGCAGCAACGCCGGATCGAGAACATCCGGACGATTGGTCGATGCGATTAGGATCACGCCATCGTTCGATTCGAAGCCATCCATCTCAACCAGCAACTGATTCAACGTCTGTTCGCGTTCATCGTGTCCGCCACCCAGGCCCGCACCACGATGGCGTCCCACCGCATCAATTTCATCGATAAAAATGATGCAAGGCGCATTCTTTTTACCTTGCTCGAACAGGTCGCGCACTCGCGATGCTCCCACACCGACAAACATCTCAACAAAGTCAGATCCTGAGATCGAGAAGAAGGGAACATTCGCCTCGCCGGCAATCGCTCGGGCCAACAAAGTTTTGCCGGTTCCCGGCGGACCCATCATCAAAACGCCCTTCGGAATCCTTCCTCCAAGCTTCTGAAACTTTTGCGGCTCTTTTAGAAACTCGATAATTTCCTGAAGCTCCTCTTTGGCTTCTTCAACACCGGCAACGTCCTTAAACGTCACTCTCTTTTGCTGGTTGTTGAGAAGTTTGGCCCGGGACTTACCAAACGAAAGCGCCTTGTTGCCTCCGGACTGCATTTGCCTGAGCATGAAGATCCAAATGGCGATGATAAACAGAAGCGGTGCCCACGTGATGAGCATGGGCCAGATATAACTGCTCCCTGACTCTTCCTCAACTTTGCCCACCCGCGGCTTTCCGTTCACCACTTCTCGCGCAGACTTTAAAAGGTCGTTCTTCGCTGCGTCGTTTGATAACTGGACGGTATAAGTCTGATTGTGTGAGTCGATAGCGACAGTCTCATTTTGCTTCACTGTCAGCTGCTTCAAATCACCGCTCTGGATCTTAGCGTCGAGTGTGGTCAGATCAATTGGTTGAGAAGTATTGCCACGCGGATTGACAAGCTTATAGAGCAAAAGAGCTCCCGCAATAATAAGGAGCCAGAATACGATTTGCCTTGCAGTAGAACTCAGATTCATTAACGCCTCCGACACCCGATGATACCTTATCCGGGCATCCTTTGTCGCTTCCGCCCTCATACGAAGCCGGAAGCTGTAAATTCCTAATCTTTACAAATAACCAAATCTTTGATGCATATCCGACGAACTTTAGTTTGTCGGTGCCTCCACTAAAAGCCCTGCGCGAAAGTCGCCCGCAACCTTGACGAGTTTGCCGGACAAAAGCTGGCCGGCAAACTGAAAAAACCGCCGTCTTTGGCCCGGCGGTGTCGTACACAATTGAATATAAAGTCTGTTGGCGTCTTTTTCAATCGTTTTCGATGTCAAGCTCAAGCCATCCCTGCCTCCGTCTGACCTTTCCCCCATTTGGTAATTCCGCTATTCGCCCGCCCCGATTGCCCTCTAATAACGCTTCTACGGCCAAAAGGTGAACCATCTCCAGCCTACGGGTGCCGCCCCGGGCCTCCGAAATCCATTGTCTCAGGGCCCGCCGTCGTAGCGCGGGCGGCGCGCTGACGAGTAAACTTACGTTTAGCGCTGGCGGTTTGGTTTCACTCTCTTCGGGCGCCAGGTTTTCGCTTGCCAGCCGCAAGAGTTCGCTGGCGCTGCTAAAAAGAACGGCGCTATCCTCGCGCAGTAAGGTGGCTGTTCGCGAAAGTGCGTCAACGATTCGATTGTTGAAGGATTGCATCAAGGGCAGAAGCTGTTTTCGAACCTTCACCCGGGCGAACCGGTCATCGCTATTCATCTCGTCCACCAGGAACTCTCTTTTTTGCGCCCTGCAGTAACCCTCGGTATCACTTCGACGGGCCCATAGTAGCGGACGTGCCAATTGGATTTTCGAGCCCTTCTCTAGGGGACGTAGTGACTCCATACCACTTAAACCAATACTCGCACTGCCGCGCATCAGACGAAGCAGGACGGTCTCTGCCTGGTCATCCATTGTGTGAGCGGTCAGGACGAAGCGAGCGCCCTTTCTTTTTGCAGTTCTTAGGAAGAATTCGTAACGCGCACGCCGCGCTGCCTGCTCCAGGTTGTCGCCGTCTTCACGCGCCAGCTCCTTAACCTTTGTGTGACCGATTGCGGCTTCAAAACCGAGTTCTCTGGCGAGTTGGGCGACCCACTTAGCATCCTTTCTGCTTGCCGCCCGCAGCCCGTGATCCAGATGCGCCACCGAAATACTCAACGAGAGCTTACCGGCGGCTATCAATTCATGAAGGGCGAGCAACAAAGCCGTTGAATCGGCCCCGCCAGATACTGCTACCAGGATGGCCTCCGAGGAGAGCGGCAATTTGATCTCGCGCCATTCGGACAGCAATCGGCGGCTAAAATTACTAACCCGTGGAGTTCTGTTTCTACGTCGAGCCTTGCTGGTTGTCATGTTCGGCGATTGTCAAACGCTACACTCCTATAGTCAAACTCATCAGCACAATGCCACGGAGCCGGCACACTTTATTGAAACAAATGCATCGTTTTTTGGGATTTACCACTCGACGTTTTGTCACAAGAGACAGTGGGGCGGTGTTTATCTCACAGAACCGCTTCGCTCTTGGCACAGACTTTCGGTCTCATGTCTTTCACCAGAGACTAAAAGTCAGCGTCACATCCTGCTTCTCAGGAGGCCCCTAAATGCACCATATCGTCGAAAAGGTAACTCGCTCCCTGGCCGACCAGCGAATCAGATTATTGATGTTGTTGGCGATTTTGACAGTGCTCTGGGCCTGCTATCCCGTGTCTCACGTTGCTTACTCAGAACCACAGGATTCGACGGTTAATCAATGGCTTATAGAAGTTAAGACCGGAGAAGCCAAAGTCCAACTGACGATGCGTTACTCGCGGCAACGTGACGGTGGTGGCTTCAGCTACAGCAACTCGGGTTTCGGCATTCCTTTGGAGCAGCTCGTTGGCCTGACGCGCGAGCAAGCCATGTCGTCAGGTTCACATGTCCAGTTTCAATTAAAGCGCGACGCCGGCACTTTCAACTTCGACGGCTGGTTTAAGGATGGTAATGGCTCGGGACATTTTACGTTTAGTCTCAATGCAAGCTTCGCGGCGGAACTCAACAGACAAGGATTCGGCAAGCCAACTGACGAACAGTTGCAGTCGCTGGCCATGAACGATGTAGGCTTTGCGTTGATTAACGAACTGAAATCCCAGGGCTATGAGACTCCGACTCTGGAGCAGCTTGTGAAGATGGGTAATCATGGCGTGCGGTTGGAGTATGTACAGGGCCTTAAGGCTCTTGGGTATTCTTTGAAGTCAACTGATTTTCTGGTGCGCATGAAAGATCACGGTGTCAGTTTGGGCTTCATTCGGGATCTTGGCGGATTGGGCTTTAAGGATCTCTCTCCCGAAGAGCTCATTCGCACCAGAGACCATGGTGTAAACCCGTCATTTATCAATGAGTTTATCGCTGCAGGCTACAGCCGTTTGACGCTCGATGATTGGATCATACTAAGAGACCATGGTGTTACTACACAGTTTGTAGAAGAGCTCGCGCCACTAGGGTACATGCGTCTGCCGATTGATGATCTCAGGCGTATGAGAGATCATGGAGTAAACCCGTCATTCATTCAGGAGTTGAAAGAGTTGGGATTTGATCGCCTCCCGATCGATCAGCTGATCCGTCTCAGGGATCATGGCGTGAGCGCAAGTTACATTCGAAAGATGAGGGAACGAGGCTACAACGATTTGACGCTGGACGAATATATCCGCATGCGCGATCGAGGCTCACGCGACTAGGACAGCAAACAGCAAAGGGCAAAGAGCTAAGGGCAAAGGGCGAGGAGGAAAGAGCCCTTGCTCTTCGCCCTTAGCTCTTTGCTTTTAGCAGTTGACTCTTCCCGGGTTCCGGTTTAGGGTTTTCACGCTTTCAGGCATCCAATTTGGGGGCAAAACGCTCTAAGGTTTTCTCCCGCAAACCAATATTTCGAGGATACAGATGAGATTAAGAAAATGTTTGTGTGCGCTGGTACTGGCGTTTTTTAGTTTACAGACTCTACCTTTTACCGCGCTTGCCGATGAGGGGATGTGGACGTTCAACAACGTGCCCCGGGCGGATATCAAGAAAAAATACGGGTTTGAGGTTACTGATGACTGGTTGAAGAAAGTCCAGCTTGCTTCCGTGAGATTCAACAATGGCGGCTCCGGCTCGTTCGTTTCACCGACCGGCCTGGTGCTAACGAACTATCACATTGTGGAAGACATTGTTAACGAAGTGAGCACGCCGGAAAAAGATTTGGCCAAGGAAGGCTTTGTGGCCCACACTCGGGCTGAGGAGATCAAAGCTCCCAGTCTGGAATTGAATGTGTTGATGAGCATTGAAGACGTGACCACCCGAGTCAACGGCGCCGTTAAGACAGGTATGTCTGATGCCGAAGCATTTGCCGCGCGGCGCGCCGAAATCTCTGCTATCGAAGGCGAATCAAACAAGAACACCGGTCTTCGCTCTGACGTGATCGCCCTCTACCAGGGCGGACAATACAATCTCTATCGCTATAAGAAATACACTGACGTCCGCCTCGTCTTCGTACCTGAGTTTCAGGCCGCATTTTTCGGAGGAGATCCAGACAACTTCAACTTTCCGCGTTTCAATATCGACATGGCTCTCGTTCGGATTTACGAGAACGATCAGCCTGTTCATCCGGCAAACTATTTCAAATGGTCCACGGCAGGTACGAAAGAAGGCAGCCTCGTTTTCGTTACCGGAAATCCTGGTTCGACGGCGCGTCTGAATACGGTCGCTCATCTCCAGGAATTGCGCGACACAAGCATACCGATCATTCTGCGCCTGCTGGAACGGCGAGAAACGATGCTTAAGAAATACATGGCCCTTGGAGACGAGCAGACGCGACGGGCACAAAACGAGCTAAACAGCATACAGAATGCGCTCAAGGTTTATCGCGGACAACTGCAGGGTCTCAAAGACAAGTCCTTGATGGGGCGGAAGGCGACCGAGGAAGAGGCCCTCCGGAAATCAATAGCTGCCAATCCTGATCGACAGAAAATGTATGGGGATGCCTGGGACGCCATCGCCAAGGCGCATCAAGGCCTGCCCTCTTACATCCGTGAGCGGAGAATCTTTGACCAGGCGTCCGGGTTCAATACCACTACGTTTGGTTTCGCTCGCACTCTCGTCAGACTAGCTGCAGAAAATGAGAAGCCCAACGCTGAACGCTTGCCGGAGTACACGGATGCTCGTCGGGCTTCACTCGAACTTGCCCTTTATTCGCCGGCTCCCATTCATGACGATTTCGAGAAGCTGAAGCTGGCAGACTCGCTCGAGTTCATGGTGGAACTGCTGGGAGCCGATAATCCGTTAGCCAAGCAGGTCCTTGACGGCAAGACACCGCAAGCACGCGCGAACGAGTTGATCGAAGGAACTAAGCTTAAGGACCCAGCCTATCGCAAGGAGTTGGCTGCCGGAGGCCGGCAGTCGATTGAATCATCAACTGATCCAATGATTGTTCTTGCCCGTCTGGTAGATCCGAAAGCACGTGAGGTGCGGAAGCGGTATGAAAACGAAGTTACGGGAGTGGAGCGTGCAAGCTACAGCAAGATAGCTCGTGCCCTTTTTGAGACTGAAGGTACAAAGCTCTATCCTGATGCGACCTTCACGTTACGTCTTTCTTATGGAGCAGTAAAAGGCTACCTGGAGAACGGGAAGAAAGTCCCGCCCTTTACCACGCTTGGTGGTTTGTATGAGCGCTCCGGGCAGTTTAAATCAGCATTTCCCTATAATTTGCCACCACGTTGGACCGAGAAAAAGTCTGCCGTGGACTTGAAGACGCCGTTCAATTTCGTTTCGACCAACGATATTATCGGCGGTAACTCCGGCTCACCGACTATTAATGAGAAGGGCGAATTGGTAGGCCTTATTTTCGACGGCAATATTCAGTCGCTCGTCGGCGATTTCATTTACGATGAATCTGTAAACCGGGCGATTTCGGTTGATTCGCGAGCGATGTTGGAAGTGTTGCGCAAGGTCTTCGAGGCAAATGATATTGCCGCCGAGCTGACGAATGGCTGAGCCAGGCAACTAAGGGCAGAGAGCAAAGGGCAAAGGGCAAAGAGCAAAGAGCAAAGGGCAAAGGG
>WNFK01205231.1_pt1 | contig 11950 bp, 9 predicted proteins | sample 5400281 | NCBI WGS metagenome assembly WNFK01 (sample SAMN13153350, study PRJNA577476) | soil metagenome | isolation source: 20 cm soil on Douglas fir-dominated hillslope | place: USA:California | collected 2013-09-17
GCCCAGTAGCGCTTCGAGAGCGCGATCTCGCGCTCGACGAATGCGTAGGCGAGTCCGAGCTGGCCGCCCATTGCGGTCATCATTTGGTCTTCTCCTCGGCCGCGGCATCGGCCTCGTCCAAGCGCCGGCCGGTCACCGACATGAAGACGTCCTCGAGCGCCGTGGCGCCGTGTCGCGCCCGGAGCTCGTCCGCCGTGCCTTCGGCCACGAGACGTCCGCCGTGCAGGATCCCGATGCGGTCGGACAGACGCTCGGCCTCGTCGAGGTCATGCGTCGTCAGCAGGATGGTGGCGTCGTGCTCGTCGCGTAGATCACGCACGAACGTTTGCACCTCCCGCTTGCTGCGGATGTCGAGACCCGTCGTCGGCTCGTCGAGGAGCAGCAGCGTCGGAGCCGTCAGGAACGCGCGCGCGATCGCGACTTTCTGCTGCATGCCTCGCGAGAGCTGCTCGAGCGGCTCGTCCCCCCGGTTCATGTCCACACCGAGTCGGCGCAGGATGGCAAGCGCTTTCCCGCGCGACTCGTCCGGCCCGACGCCGTAGAGACGCGCGGAGTACACGAGGTTCTCCATCGCCGAAAGCTTCTTGAAGAACGACGCCTCGACGGAGACGCGGTTGATGAGCCGCTTCACCGCCTCCTCGTCCTCGCGGATGTCGAGACCGAACACGCGCACCTCGCCCTCGTCCGGCGTCAGGAGCGTCGAGAACATGCGGATGAGCGTCGACTTGCCCGAGCCGTTCGCGCCGAGCAGCCCGTAGATCTCGCCGCGCACGACGCGCAGCGACACGTTGTCGACAGCTCGGCGAACGCCCTCGCGGGAGGACTTGAACGTTTTGGTGACCGCCTCGGCCACGAGCGCGTCGCGGCCGGGCGTTCGTATGACTTCTGGTCTGGTCGCTGTCAACGTGGCCACTTCGTTCTCCCGTCGTTTCTTAGGAACCAAAAGACCGTGGGTCCCTGCCCACGGTCCGAAGGTCACGAAGCGGGAGTCGAGTCCCTAGACCAACCGGAGAGTGGGCAGGCTCCGCCGAGGCTTTGCCCCGACGGCACCAGAGCGCGCATTTGCGTTGATGAGCACTGCGCCACTTCCTTTCAGCGAGTCACGCGTGAGCGTGCGAGTGGGCACGATACCAAGCCATCGCCGTCGTCGTCAACGGGTTTTCGAATCGACGAGAAAAACGGGCGAGGGTCTCCCCTCGCCCGTTCAATGCGCCGCTATGTTTAGAGCGCCACGCGCCGGCCGCTGAGCAGCTGCAGCACGAGCACGACGAGCGCGATCACGAGCAGGAGATGGATGAGCGCGCCGGCCGTCGGCAGGGCCACGACGCCGAGCAACCAGAGGACGAGAAGGACCAGGACGATGGTCCACAGCATTTGCACACACCTCCTTCTTTGACGTCACCTCGCTCGCAAGGTCCGTGCCATAGGCGATGCGGCGCTCGCTCGCTCGCGGCGGAGCGCAGAATTGCGCCTGCCAGGAGGAATGGCATGAGCGGCGACTTTTTCACCGAAGTGCCGAAGCGGATCACATATGGCGGGCCTGAGTCCGCGGATCCATTGTCGTTCGCCGTTTACCAGCCCGACCGCGAGGTGCTTGGGAAACGCATGGAGGACCAGTTACGCATCGCGGTCTGTCTCTGGCACTCGTTCAACTGGCCGGGCTCTGACGTCTTCGGTGTTGGCACCTTTGATCGACCCTGGCTCACCTCGGGCCTCGACTCGGCGACTGCCTCGCGAGCAAAGCTCGACGCAGCGTTCGAGTTCATCGACAAGATCGGCGTCCCCTTCTTCACATTTCACGATCGGGATGTCGCGCCCGAGGGCCGAACGTATGCCGAGACTCGCGCGAACCTCGCGGCCAGTGTCGACCAGATCGAAGGCCACATGGCCCGAACGGGCGCGCGGCTGCTGTGGGGCACCGCGAACCTCTTCTCACATCCCCGCTACGCGGCGGGCGCCGCGACGAATCCCGATCCCGAGGTGTTCGCGTACGCCGCCGCTCAGGTCAAGACGATGCTCGAGGTGACCCACCGCCTCGGCGGCGCGAACTACGTGCTGTGGGGCGGACGTGAAGGCTACGAGACGCTGCTGAATACCGATCTCCGGCAGGAAGAAGAGCAGTTCGCGCGGTTCCTGGCTCTCGTCGCCGAACACAAAGAGCGGATCGGCTTCAAGGGCATGCTGCTCATCGAGCCAAAGCCGCAGGAGCCGACGAAACACCAATACGACTACGACGTCGCGAGTGTCTTGGGATTTCTTCAGCGACATGATCTCGCCGGCGAATACCGCCTGAACCTCGAGGCCAACCACGCGACGCTCGCGGGCCACAGCTTCCACCACGAGGTCGCGAGCGCGATCGCACTCGACACTTTCGGGAGCATCGACGTGAACCGCGGCGACTACCAGAACGGCTGGGACACCGATCAGTTCCCGAACTCGGTCGACGAGCTGTCGCTGGCCGCCTACGAGATCCTTGCCGCGGGAGGCTTCACGACCGGCGGCTTCAACTTCGACGCGAAGCTCCGACGGCAGAGCGTGAGCCGGACCGATCTGTTCCACGCCCACATCAGCGGCATCGACACGCTCGCGAGATCGCTGCTCGTCGCCGCGGACATGGTCGAGCAGAGCACGCTCGCGACGGCGCGCAGGGAGCGCTATGCCGGTTGGTCCGGCGACCTCGGGGGTGCGATCCAGTCGGGTTCGGTAACGCTTGCTGACCTCGAGCGCCGCGTCGCGGCCGGTGAGATCGATCCGCGACCGAGATCCGGGCAACAGGAGCTGCTCGAGGGACAGGTCAATCGCCGGATCTGGGCGGCCGACCGATCGCGGGAGCGCGCAGCTGAGACGCGACGCCGTTAGCCGTGGAGTCCGGCGAGCTCCTGTCGCGTGAGTGTCGTGGGCGGCTTGCCCAGAATGATCATCCCGAGGACCTCGTCGGTCGTCACGTCGTTCTTGTTCACGGTCCCGACGAGCTTGCCGTGGTACATGACGCTGATGCGCTCCGACAGGTCGAACACGTCATGGATGTCGTGGCTGACGAGGAAGATGCCGATACCCTCGCTCTTGAGCTGCCGGATCAGGTCGTGCACCTGCGCCGTCTCCGCCGGTCCGAGAGCGGCCGTTGGCTCGTCCATGATCAGGGCGCGCGCGTTGAAGTGGATCGCGCGCGCGATCGCGACTGCCTGCCGCTGTCCGCCGGACAGTCGCAGGACCGGCGTCTTGAAGTTCTTGAAGTTCGGATTGAGGCGACCGATCACCTTGCGCGCGGCTGACTCCATCGCGGAGTCGTCGAGCGTCGCCGCCGCCACCAGCTCGCGGCCGAGGAAGACGTTCGCTGGCGCATCGAGGTTGTCCGCAAGGGCGAGCGTCTGATAGATCGTCTCGATCCCGAATGTTTTGGCATCGCGCGGATTTCCGATCGTGACCGGCCGGCCGTTCACCAGGATCTGGCCTGAGTCGGGCGGGCGCGCGCCGGACAGAGTCCGCATGAGCGTGGTCTTCCCCGCACCGTTGCCGCCGACCACGCCGACGACCTCGCCGGGATAGAGATCCAGCGTCACGCCGGCGACAGCTCGGACACCGCCGAATGCCACATGGATGTTCCGTAGCTCGACGAGCGGAACGCGCTGAGCGACTACTCCCGGTATTTCCGGAGCGTGCGTCAGCATGCGCGGCTCAAGTCGCTCTCCGGCGGAAGAGGGCATCGAGGCCGACGGCCACAACGAGCACGATGCCGACCACGATGTCCTGGGTCGGCGAATCGACGAGCAGCAGCACCATGCCTGAGCGTAGCGACTGCATGACAACGGCACCCAGAATGGCGCCGGGGACCGTCCCGATGCCGCCTGAAAAGGAGGTCCCACCAATGACCGCAGCGGAAATGACGTCGAGCTCGTTCTGGACACCGAGGCTCGTCACCGCGGCATTGAGACGAGCCGTCTGGACCGCCGCGCTGACCGCCGCGAGACTCCCCATGAGCGCGAAGGTCAACATGATCGTCCGGCGGACATTGATGCCGGCGAGCGCCGCGGCGTCGGGGTTGCCGCCGATCGCGTAGACATACCGCCCGAAGCGGCGCCTGGTCGCGAGGAACGTCACCACGAGCGTGACGACGAGCATGATCACGACCGGGAACGCCACGCCCGTCGGAATGAAGAGGCCGCCGGGCGGGACCGCGATCCCGTGCTCCTGCGCGTACTGCTCGGCGATCGCGGGCGGCAACGGATAGCTGTTGGCCACCCAGACGGTCCCGAGGACGATGCCGCAGGCGACCGCACCAACGAGTACCTCAGCCCACATTGGGCGGACCGGGAAGCCATAGCGTCGCTTGCGGCGACGCGAGGCGATCAGCGTGCCCACGATCCCAAGGCTGATCACGGCCCCGAGGATCCAGCTCGGCCATTCCCCCAGCGCGCCGACATTCGTTCCGACCGTACCGCCCCCCAGCATCTGGAAGGTCCGATCGAGTGGCGCGATGGTCTGGCCCTGCGCGTACCGGAAGATGAGACCGCGCCAGATCAAGAGGCCGCCCAGGGTCACGATGAACGAGGGCACGCCCCCGAACGCGACGACGAATCCCTGCAGTCCCCCGATGGCCGCGCCGAGCGCGATCCCGAACAGCAGGGTGACCACCCACGTGTACGGCTGCTCCAGACCGAGACCAAGGCTTTGCGGGATCCAGACGGCCTGAAGCATCGCCATCGTGTATCCAAGGAATCCCAGCATCGATCCGACGGAGAGATCGATATTCCGCGACACGATGATGAGGACCATCCCCGTGGCCATGATCGCGATCGAGGCGCTTTGGACCGACAGGTTCCAGAGGTTCCGCGCGGTGAGGAACGTCCCGCCCGAAACGATGTTGAAGCTGACCCAGATCACGATCAGCGCGCCGAGCATGCCGAGCATGCGCGTGTCGATCTCAACTGAGCGCAGGACGTTCGCAAAGGGCGCGAGCGCGGAACGCACTGAAGCTCTCATCAGCTTGTCGCCACCTTCGTCATCGGCCGCGATAGACACGCGCCCTGCCCCGCATGAGCGAGGCAGGGCGCGTCACCACACTTGCTACGGCTGCATCAACCGCAGGCGGAAACCTTCCCGGCTGCAACCCCTTGGCACAGATCGGCCTTGGTGATCCAGCCTGCGTCGAGAACTTCCTTGAGGTTCGACTGTGTGATCGGGTTTGGCGTTAGAAGGATCGAGTTCAGGCTATTCCCACCGGGGGTCTTGAACACCGCGGTGGATTTGACCTTGCTCGGATCGGAGTTATTGCAGAGCTGCAGCGCAGCTTCGCCCGTGGTCTTTCCGAGCAGGCGCGCGTCCTTCCACACGTCGACGGTTTGCGTGCCGAGCGCGACGCGGTTGAGGGCGGCCTTGTCGCCGTCCTGACCGGACACCGGCACCTTGCCCGCGAGGCCCTGGGCGGTGAGCGCGGCGATCACCCCACCGGCCATGCCGTCGTTCTCCGACAGCACCGCATCAACCTTGTTCTGGTTCGCGGTCAGGATCTGCTCCATGTTCGTCTGTGCCTTGGCCGGGTCCCAGTTGTCGGTGTAGGTCTCGCCAACGATCTTGATGTCGCCTGATTTCACGGCCGCGCCGATGACCTGCTCCATACCGCTGCGCAGGAAGTCGGCGTTCGCATCCGCCTTGTTGCCCTTGATGATCGCGTAGTTGCCCTTCGGCTTGGCCTTGAAGACGGCATCAGCTTCGAGCTTGCCCACGAGCACGTTGTCGAACGTGATGTACAGCGCCTTCGGGTCTTCGATCAGCCGGTCGTAGGCGATGACCGGCACGCTGTTCTGGATCGCCTTCGCGACCGCGGGCTTGATGGCGGTGCCATCCTGGGCAAGGATGATCACGACCTTCGCCCCTTGCGAGATGAGGTTGTCGACGTTGCTGGCCTGGGTCTCCGGCGACGACTTCGCGTCGTTCGAGATGTACTTCCCTTGACCGGCAGCGATGGCAGCCTTGATCGCTGGCTCGTCCCACTTCGCCCAGCGCTCTTCCTGATAGTTGTTCCACGAGACTCCGATCGTGCAGCCTGCGGCGGTGGTAGTGCCACCTCCGCATGCCGAGACGACTACCGTGAATCCCGCGGCGAGCACCGCTAGGTACCTACGCATCGGACATTTCTCCTCACGTGAGCGGGACCCCGCTCGGATGTATCGCGCCGACACGCTAGCACCCCCCTCCCTGACATACGAATGGCGCCCGGGTCACCGGCGCTACCGGCGGATTCGCGCGACCATCACGAGATGAGGTCGCGCTCGGTCCACGTTGAACCAGGGATGCTCCGGAAGCCCCGCGGACGGCTCCTCGCCCACGTCGCCGTCGTGGTGGTGTGCGCCGCGGTCGTGGGTGCTGCGGCGACTGACGGTGTGCCCGGGGGCGGATCCTCCGCCGCGCTCGGGCCGCCCAGATTTGTCGAGGAGACCGCCGTCTCCGGGATCGATCAGATGTACGGGGGCGGCTTCGAGCACGCCGCGGGCGGCGGGGTCGCGGTCTTTGACTGCAATGGCGACGGGAAGCCCGACATGTATCTGGCTGGGGGAATCAACTCCGCCGCGCTCTATCGGAACGACAGCCCGGTCGCCGGCTCGCTGCGGTTCAGCCGCCTTCGCGATCCGGCGACAGACGTCCCCGCCGTCAACGGCGCCTACCCCATCGACATCGACGGCGACGGCATCACCGATCTCGTCCTGCTGCGGAACGCTGAGAACGTCCTGCTTCGGGGCCTCGGCGGCTGTCGCTTCGAGCGCGCCAACGAGGCATGGTCTTTGGCTCTGAAGCCTTCTGCAACCACGGCGTTCAGTGCGACGTGGGAGGGCGCGGCGACATTGCCGACACTTGCCTTTGGGAACTACGTGGATGCGGCCAGCAACGATCCGCACCATCTCTGCCTCGACAACGAGCTTGTACGGCCGAGCGCCACCGGCGCGAGGTACGCACCACCGATCCCGCTCACACCGAGCTGGTGTGCGCTCTCGATGCTGTTCAGCGACTGGAGTCGCTCCGGCCGAAGCGATCTGCGCGTGAGCAACGACCTGCAGTACTACTTGCCGACCGATGGCCAGGAGCAGCTCTGGCGCGTCACGCCCCGCGAGCCGCCGTCGCTCTACACCGCGGACGATGGATGGGTGACCGTGCAGATACAGGGGATGGGCATCGCGAGCTACGACCTCACGGGCGACGGCTACCCGGAAGTCTTTCTCACGAGTCAGACGGACAATCGACTGCAGACCCTCACCGTTGGTCCGACCCGGCCGACCTACCGCGACATCGGCCTGAGGCGCGGAGTCAATGCGGCCCGGCCATTCACGGGTGGCGATATCCGGCCGTCGACAGCCTGGCACGACGAGTTCGCTGATGTGAACAACGACAGCCTCATCGATCTCTTCATCTCGAAGGGCAATGTCACCGAACAGGCCGACTACGCCCAGATCGACCCGAGCAACCTGCTGCTCGGACAGCCGGACGGAACGTTCCGCGAGAGTGCCGATATCGCAGGCATCCTCAACTTGTACCGGGGCCGGGGAGCGGCGCTCGCGGACTTCAATCTCGACGGGATGCTCGATCTCGTCATCGTCAACTACGGCGCGCCGGTCCGGTTGTGGCGAAACGTCGGAACGGGCGATGCGTCACATCCCCACGCGATGGGCAACTGGATCGCGCTACGCGTTCAGCAGTCCGCGCCGAACGTGGACGCGATCGGAGCGTGGGTGGAGGTGCGGATCGGCGCTCGCATCCTGCGCCGCGAGCTGACGATCGGTGGTGGTCACGCAGGCGGGCAGCTCGGCTGGATCCACTTTGGATTGGGTGACGCCAGAGGAGCCGACGTCCGCATTGCGTGGCCCGGCGGGGTGACCGGGCCATGGGTGCGCGTCGCTGCAAACGAGTTCGTGATGCTCAGGCGCGACGCCGATGCGCGTAAGTGGTCGCCGGATGGAGGCTGACTCCGAGCGTCGCGAGACTTCCGCTAGCGTGACGTCGCGAGGAGAGGAATAGCCGATGCCGGCTTCGTGAACGTGAACCAACGGATGCCAGCGGATACGCGCATCCGCGGCTTGGGGGCGGCGCTGATCGTCGTCGTCGTCGTAGTGGGTGCGGTCCTCGCGACAACGCGGCCGTGGGAGCGAGCGCCCACATGCCCGCAGATCGCGGCCAACCCGACGTGGTCGGTCGCGCGCCGCTGGGACGAGGCCCTGCTCGATGCGATCCGGCGCGCGCTGCCGAATCCTCCCGTGCACGCGCGGAACCTGTTCCATGTCTCCGTCGCGATGTGGGATGCCTGGGCGGCCTACGACTCGACCGCCTCTGGCTACATCTTCAAAGGAAAGCTCCATGCGGGAGACGTGAACGTCGCACGGAATGAGTCGATCAGCTACGCGGCATACCGAGTCCTCACGGCGCGCTTCATCAAGGCCGTCGGCGCCGACAAGTCACTGAGCGAGTTCGACGATCTTATGGACGCGCTGTGCTACCCGATCGGAGCAACGACGACGGGAGGCGATTCACCTGCGGCGATCGGCAACCAGATCGCGCAGGCGGTGCTCGACTACGGAAAAGCCGACGGCTCGAACGAGGTGAACGGGTATACGGACCCGACCTACAAACCCGTGAATCCTCCACTCATCGTGGCCAAGCCAGGGATCACGCTCGTCGACCCGAACCGCTGGCAGCCGCTCCAGCTCGAGAACATGATCAGCCAGAACGGAATCCCGGTGGCGAACGGCGTTCAGCAGGCCGTCGGGCCGCATTGGGGCCATGTGACCCCCTTCGCGATCCCTGTCGGCGGCGCATCCGGCACTCCCATCGATCCAGGGCCGCAGCCGCGCTTGGGTGACCCACTGACCGACGCGGTCTTCCACATTCAGGCCGTCGAGGTCCTCCGAGACAGCAGCCTGCTCGATGCATCGATCGGATTGCCGATCGACATCTCGCCGCGCGCGATCGGCGCCAATCATCTCGGGTCGAATGACGGACATGGCTATCCGCTCAACCCCGTCACGGGCGGGCCGTACGCGACAGACATCGTGCGGCAGGGTGACTTCTACCGGGCGGTGGTCGAGTTCTGGGCCGATGGCCCCGCGTCCGAGACGCCACCCGGCCACTGGAACGTGATCGCGAACACTGCTTCGGATCTGCTGGCGCCGAACCTGCGCATCGGCGGGATCGGCCCCGTCGCAGCGTGGGGCCTCAAGGGCTACTACGACGGCATCCGTCCGATCTCGATGATCCGATACATGGCGAGTCGCGGCCAGTCGAGTGATCCATCTGGGGCCTCGTACAACAGGGACGGGCTGCCTCTGGTGCCGGGCCTCATCGAGCTCATCACGGACACACGAGCTGGCGCGCCGATGTCTGCGCTCGTCGGCCATGAAGGCGAGATCGCGGTTCGCGCATGGCGCGGAAACCCGGCGGATCCCACGACACAGAGCTCACCGGTCACGTGGATCCTCGGCACCGCGTGGGTGCCGTACCAGCTGCCCACGTTCGTGACACCCTCGTTCCAGGGCTACATCTCGGGACACAGCACCTTCAGCCGCGCCGCAGCGGAGGTCCTTACCGCGATCACCGGAAGTCAGTACTTCCCGGGCGGTCTCTTCGAGTCGACGGTCAAACGCGGCTCGTTCAGGGTCGAGGCTGGACCGAGCGCCGACATCGTCCTGCAGTGGGCGACCTACTACGACGCCGCGGACCAGGCTGGACAGTCACGTCTGTACGGCGGGATCCACGTGCAGGCGGACGATTTCACCGGTCGCGTCGTTGGCTCGACCTGCGGTAAGGATGCCTGGGCCGTCGCGCAGCGCTACTACTCGGGGCGCTGACGCGGGATGCGGCGGGTCTTTCTCGGCGTGGATTGCGGCACGCAATCGACCAAGGTCGTGCTCCGCGATCCGGCGACGGGCACCGTCATCTCCGTCGGTCGCGCGTCGCATGAGCTCGTCGAGCGCGACGACGGCACGCGAGAGCAGGACCCCGCATGGTGGATCGCTGCACTTCGCACCGCGGTGCGCGATGCGATGCGCGGCGAGCGGTTCGACATCGGCGGCATCGGCGTATCGGGGCAGCAGCACGGGCTCGTGTGCCTCGATCGAAGCGACCGGCCGGTGCGAGCGGCGAAGCTCTGGAATGACACGACCACCGCTCGCGAATGCGATGAGCTCACGCGAAAGGTCGGCGGCCGCGACCGAGTCCTCGAGCTCACCGGCAATCTGTTCCTACCTGGTTACACCGCGCCGAAGATCGCGTGGCTCGCCACTCACGAGCCGCAGGCGTACGCGCGCACGATGCGAATGTGCCTGCCGCACGACTACCTGAATCTGTGGCTGACCGGCGAGTTCGTCACCGAGGCCGGCGACGCATCGGGCACGGCGTACTTCGACGTTCGCGCGCGCCGTTACAGCGACGCCGTGCTCGCCGTGCTCGACACATCGCGCGATTGGGAACGCACACTGCCGAAGCTCGCGCCGTCGCTCAGCATCGTCGGCGCGCTCCGCCACGAGGCCGCGGAGTCGCTCGGTCTCGACGCCGGTGTCCCAGTGAGCGCCGGCGGCGGCGACAACATGATCGCCGCGATCGGCTGCGACGTGGTGGTCGATGGTCCTGTCGCGGTGAGCCTCGGGACGTCCGGCACCGTGTTCGCCTACCGGGACCGACCTGCGGTCGACCCGCTGGGTGAGGCTGCGGCGTTCTGCGATTCGACCGGTGGCTGGCTCCCGCTCGCGGCCACTCTCAACTGCACGAGCGCGACCGAGTGGGTGCGCGAGCTCTTCGCAATGGACCACCGGGCTCTCGACGCCGCCATCGCGAGCGGCGGTGCGCCCGGGCTCGCGTTCCTGCCGTACCTCTCCGGCGAGCGCACGCCGAACCGACCTTCGGCCGCCGGCATCTTCGTCGGCCTGCGCGCTGGTCACGGGCGCGACGCGATCGCGAGTGCTGTCGTCGAAGGCGTGACCTTCGGGATCGCCTACGCCCTCGACGCACTGCGCCGCGCGGGGGTCACTCCCGCGGAGGTGACCTTGATCGGAGGTGGGTCCGCGTCGGACGCTTGGGCCCAGCTGTGCGCCGATCTCTTCGAGTTGCCCGTCGTGCGTCCGACGATCGTTGAGGCCGCCGCATCAGGAGCCGCGCGACAGGCACAGTGGGCGGTCGAGCAGAAGCGCCCTGGCCTCGCGCCGGCACAGCCCCTCCGCTTCGAGCCGCGGCGGCGACCGGAGCTACATGAAGCCGCGATTCGCATGACCGCGCTCCGCGAGACGGCCGCGGCGAATCGCATGTGACGCGCCGGTGCGCCGCGACTAACGACTTACGCGATCCACGTCCATCGCTCGCTCGCGCGCAAACTCTCTCCAGGCTCCAGCGTCCGGAGTCCTGTACCGCGGATGCCGGACGCCGCAAGAAGCGGCGCGTTCGGCCACATCGTTTGCGGCTCCACGCACACCGCTTCAGCAGGCGTGTGTATGACGACCGTCCGAAGGCTTGCGTCGTACTGGATGCGCATTTCCAGATCTGGCCACCGCAGGATCGCCGGGCCGTTGGTGCGGACGTACACGTGATCGAGTCGGCGGTCGCCAAGCGCGAGACCGGGACGAAGGTCCTCACCGGGTCCGACACCACGAACCTCACCCGTCGGAACAAGATCGGCGTCGAGCACGAGGACCTCAGACGCATCCAGGAGTAGCTCCATGTCAGCGCTCGCCGGCCGAGCGAACCATGGGGGCCAGCCAAGACCCGCCGCTGTGTACCCGCCGACCTCCAGCTCGAGCTCGAGGCTCCCCGCGCTGAGTCTCAGTGTCTGTCGTGCGCGGCCGCCAAAGGGCCATCCGAGTCCGCGCAGCTCACACGTCATCGTCACGGCCGTCGGGCTGCGTTCGACGATCTCCCAAGACTTGTCGAAGACAAGACCGTGGATGGCCGACGGCGGAAGATTCGGCTGGAGCCGCAC
>WNFK01176825.1_pt1 | contig 11949 bp, 12 predicted proteins | sample 5400281 | NCBI WGS metagenome assembly WNFK01 (sample SAMN13153350, study PRJNA577476) | soil metagenome | isolation source: 20 cm soil on Douglas fir-dominated hillslope | place: USA:California | collected 2013-09-17
AGCACGAACACCTTGCCGTCGCCGATGGAGCCGGTCTTGGCGGCGCCGACGATGGTGGCGGTGACCTTGTCCACGAGGTGGTCGGGAACGACCACCTCGATCTTCACCTTGGGCAGGAAGTCCACGGTGTACTCCGAGCCGCGGTAGAGCTCGGTGTGGCCTTTCTGGCGGCCGAAGCCGCGCACCTCGGTCACCGTCATGCCGATGACGCCGATCTCGGTGAGCGCCTCCTTGACGTCGTCGAGCTTGAACGGCTTGATGATGGCTTCGATCTTCTTCATGGAATCCTCCCGGGGCGCCTTGATTTGCACCTGTCGTGCCGGGTGACTCCATTTCGAGTTGACGAGAAAAATCAACTGCTTGGGAGGAGGAGTGGCGAGCAGGTTAAACGAACATCTGCCCATTTGGTAGGCAGATGTTGAAAACTGCCTCGGCGCTAGGCAGAGGCTGAACTGAACAGAATCAGGACGTCAGTCGCGCCAGACCGTGGCTTCGACCGCGCGTCGAGCCTTGCCAGCCAGCTCGAGCTCGACCGGAGGCTTCGGCAGCGCAGCCTCGATGGCGCTCCAGACATTGCGGAGGTCGGGGCTCTTCTGCGCCGGGAACACGCCCGCGATGGAGGGCGGACTGTCCGTGGTGAACGCGCCGGAGCATACGACCACGGGCACCTTGCTCCCGCGCCGCTCCATCTGGCGGAGAAATCCCATTCCGTCGAGGTGAGGCATGCGGAGGTCAAGGACGATGATGTCGGGCCGGACACGATCAAGGGCAGCCAGGGCGTCGAGCCCATCGACCGCCTCGAAGACTTCGAAGTCCCCCTCGAAACCCATCCGGTAGAGAGCCCGCCACGCCGGATCGTCGTCAACGAGCAGCATCTTTGTCATGGGTAGCACCTCCTGGGAGCCTCTAATTGCAATCGGGCGGCCGGGAGGGGAAGTACGCCTTTGTACCTACTTAGGAGGGGGCTGTTGGCGAGGGGCGTCAGAAGCCGCGATGATCAGGGTGACACCGTCCACGACAGAACACCCGGGTGTCAGCCTCGCCGCTGGGGAATGCCGTGGCGGCGCATCTTCGAGTACAACGTCGGGCGGCGAAGTCCGAGGAGGGCGGCCGCCGCCTGCTTGTTCCAGCCGGTGGTCTCGAGCGCGCGCATGATCGACAGGCGCTCGATCTCCTCGAGCGAGCCGGACGGTGGCGCGGGGGTCAGCAGAGGGCCCCCGGTGTTGAGAGCCTCCGGCAGATCCGCCACCGTCACTTCCCGGCCGCGCGCGACGAGAATGGCGCGCTCGATGACGTGCTCGAGCTCGCGGACATTCCCGGGCCACATGTAGGAGAGGAGACGGCGGAACGCCTCGGGATCGATCCCCTCGAGCGGCCGGTTGTGCTTGAGGATGAAGCGGTCGAGGAAGCTCTTGGCGAGCATGGGGATGTCCTGCGTTCGCTCGCGGAGCGGGGGCAGCTCCACCGTCACCGTGTTGATCCGGAAGTAGAGATCCTGGCGGAGCGAGCCGTCACGCACCGCGGCTTCGGGCTCACGGTTCGTGGAGGAGATCAGCCGGAAGTCCACGGGCACGGCGCGACTGCCACCGAGGCGCCGCACGGAGCGGTCCTCGAGGACGCGCAGGAGCTTAGCCTGGAGCTCCGCGGGCATCTCGGTGATCTCGTCGAGGAGCACGGAGCCCTTGTGCGCCTCTTCGAGGAGGCCCGCCCGCTCCGAGGTGGCCCCCGTGAACGCTCCCTTCACGTGGCCGAAGAGCTCGGACTCGATCAGGTCCTTGGGGAGGGCGGCGCAGTTGATCTTGACGAGCGGCCCATGGGCGCGCGGGCTCTTGGCGTGCACGGCATTGGCGGCCAGCTCCTTGCCCGTCCCGCTCTCGCCCACGATGAACACGTTGGCGTCCGAGGCGGCCACGGAGTCGAGGAGTTCGAACACCCGGCGCATCGTGGGCGAGCTGCCGAGCATTTCTCCGTAACCCAGCTGTTCGGCGAGCTGCCGCCGGAGGTCGGAAGTCTCGGCGAGGAGATGCCGCCGCTCGAGGGCCTTGCCGAGGAGGGTGAGCATCTCGGCAGAGTCGAACGGCTTGGTGACGAAATAGAAGGCGCCTTGCTTGGTCGCTTCCACGGCCTTCGAGATCGAGCCGTGGCCGGTCATGATGATGACCTCGATGTCGGGATCGCGCCCCTTGAGGATCTTGAGCAGGCTCAGGCCATCCCCGTCGGGGAGGACGAGGTCGACCAGCGCCACCGCGAAGTCGCGGCCGTCCGTGCGCGTGGACGCCTCGGCGATATTCCCCGCCGTCTCTACCACGTAGCCATCCCGCTCGAGGATGAGGCGGAGCGCCTCCGCGATCGAGGACTCGTCGTCCACCACCAGCACTTCGGGTTTCACGGCGCCTCCACCGGCAAGAGCACACGCACCTGCGTGCCCCGCCCGATCTGGCTCCGGATCTCGATGCGGCCGCCGTGTTGCTCGATGACCGAGCGCGCGATAGCCATGCCGAGGCCGGTGCCCGTGTCTTTGGTGGTGAAGAAGAGATCGAAGGCGCGCGCGCGCGTCTCGTCACTCATCCCACACCCCGTGTCCTCCACCGTCGTCTCCAGGAACCCCCGCTCCACCGCGCGGGTGCGAAGGGTCAGGCTGCCCTCATCATCCATCGCTTCCAGGGCATTGCTGATCAAATTCAGAAACACCTTGCGCAGCTCGCGGGCATCGAACATGGCCGCGGGCAGCGCCGCGTCGAGATCGAGGGTGACCCGGACGTTCTTGCCCTTCGCCCGGGCCTGGGCCAGGTCGAGACACAACTCGACGAGGCCGTTGAGGCTCGTAGGCACCCGGCGCAGGGTAGTCGGCCGGCCGAACTGGGTGATCTCGCGGACCAGCTCGGCCATGTGATCGACCTCGTGGCTGATGCGCCGCGCGACCTCTACTCCCTCCGTGTCCTTGGCCACGCCCAGCCGCTGCTCAAGATAGTCGGCAAAGAGCTTGAGGCCGCCCAGCGGGTTCCGGAGCTCGTGGGCGACCTGGGCGGCCATGCGCCCGAGGGCGGCGAGGGCGCCGCTGCGCAGCCGCTCGAGCTCCCGGGTGCTCTTGAGGGCCACCGCGGCCTGCGAGGAGAAGAGCGCGAGCAGGTCGAGATCGTCCGGCGTCGGCTGCACCATCGTCTCGACGACGAGGGCGCCGGCGGCGCCGCCCCCCACGAAGAGCGGGGCGCCCAGTCGCACGCGCCCGCCGGCATCGGTGACCGCCGACGGGATCTTCCGCTCGATCACCGTCATGGCGGTGGCCGCGAGGTCGTCGAGGGGGCCCGGCGCGGCACCCGCGCTGGCCATGGGCACGAGCCGCCCGTCCTCGAGGAGGAAGACCACCGCCCGCTCCGCCTCCGTCGCCTCGACCGTGGCATGGGCCACCGTATCGAGGACACGCTCCATCGTCCCGGACGAGCCGAGGGCCTCGCCCACCACCTTGAGAAGGGTCCGGTCCCGTGTCCACCGGCGCTCGGAGAGCGCCCGCCCGATCTTTCCGCGCAGCTCCTCGGGAACGAAGGGCTTGGTCAGGTAGTCGAAGGCGCCTTCGCGCAACGCCTCCACTGCGTTGTCGATGCTCCCGTGGGCGGTCATGATGAGCACAGGCAGGCGGGGCTGGCGCTGATGCGCCGCTTCCATGAGCTTGAGGCCGCTCACCGGCTCCATGCGCAGATCGAAGAGCGCCACGTCGAAGCCCTTCCCGTCGAGGAGGAGCACGGCGTCCCGGTAGCTCTGGGCCAGGGTCACGTCAAGCCCCATGGATTGGAGCCTCATCTCGAGCACCTCGAGGATGCACGGATCGTCGTCGACCACGAGGGCGCGCCCGGTGCTCATGCCTCTCCCCCCTGAGCGTCCACCGCCGTGCGGGCTCGGCGGGGCAGGCGCACGACGAAGCAGCTTCCCTGCCCCTCTTCCGACTCCACGCTCACCCGGCCGCCGTGCGCCTCGACCAGGCCCTTGACGATGGCGAGGCCGAGCCCCGAGCCGCCACGCCCACGGTGAGCCTGCTGATAGGGATCGAAGATGCGCGCGAGCTCGCTCGCGGGAATTCCGATGCCCGTGTCCCGGACGAGGAGCTCGATCTCGTCTCCCAGATCGGTCAGCCCCACCATGATGGCCCCCCGATCGGCGGTGAACTTCACGGCGTTGCCGATGAGATTGACCATCACGCGCAGGAGACGGTCCTCGTCACCCTGAAGCCCGAAGTCCGAGCCGCTGGTGGTCCGGCCGATGGCGAGGTTCTTTTCCTCGATCTGGGGGCGGAGCTCCTCGAAGGCCTGGACGACGATCTTCTCCATGTCCACCGGCCGCCGCTCGAGAGGGAGGACGCGGGCGCGGAGGCGCGACAGCTCCAGCACCTGGTTCACGAGGCCGAGGAGCCGGTCCGAGCTGCCCGCGATGATCTCCACGAGCCGACCCTGCTTTGGCGTGAGGGGACCGGGCACGCGGTCGAGAAGCAGATGAGTCGCCTCCTTCACCGAGGTGAGGGGCGTCCGCAGCTCGTGGGATATGTGGGAAAAGAGCTCCTCCTTGAGGTGGTCGACTTCACGCAGGCGCTCCGCCATTCGATTGAAGGACCGCGCGAGCCCGCCGATCTCGTCCCGGCTCCTCACGGGCAGCGGCTCGATGAAGACACCGTCGGCGAGCTGGCCGGTGGCCACGGACAGGCGGCGCAGCGAGCGCGTCAGATATGCGGTGAGCAGGCCCGCCGTCATGAGGGCGGTGGTGAGGCTCGCGAGCAAGGCCCAGAAGACCCTGTTCCAGGTATGGGCTTCGAGCTCGCGCGCCTCGAGCTGGGCATCTTCCAAGGCGCCGTAGGTGGCGCCGAGCAGGCGATCCAGGTGCGCGCCGGTGCGCTCGGCGGCCGCGCGCCGCTCGGCACCGAGCCCGGGTCCCATACCGGCCAGCCTGCGGTAGGTCGAGAAGGCGACCGTGGCTTCCTGGTACTGCGAGCGCTCCTCTTCCGTGCCGAGGAAGGCCCGCAGCAGGCTCAGATCCTTGGTCATGCGGGCCGCCCGCTCGTTCCACAACCTCTGCGCTTCCTCGGCTGCGGCGGGCCCGGCACTGTCATCCGTCCGCGCGAGCCCCGTCAGCTGCTCGCGAAGGGAGGTCGCCATGCGCAGCGCGGGCACCGACTGCGTCGCGATCGCGCGGTTCACGTCGACGAGCCTGCTAATGGCGAGCAGGCTCCAAGTGCCGACGCCGGCGAGCGCGAGGATCAGGAGGGCCGTAGTTACGAAGACCTTGTGCGAGAGACGCATGACGTATTTCCAAGCTAGCACACCCTCCCCCCAGCGTCACCAGACTGACACTCGGGTCTGCTTCCAGTCTGATCAAAACTATATAGTCTAGTTTTTACTCATATTTAAGGAGCCAAACCTGAGACTTGACCTAGGGGTGTTCCCCCTGTCGAGATCATGTGAAATCGCGTCATGACAGCGTTCGAAGGCGCGTCATCACCGTCGACGGTCGCCCGGGCCCGTGCCTTGACAGGCCTTGAACGGGCGAGCAATATGGCCCCGCCATGGACTTCGGCTTCTCTCTTCCCGGCCGCGGACCCCTCGCCACTCCCGACGTTCTGGTCAAGCTCGCCCACAAGGCCGACGCTCTCCGGTACTCGTCCATCTTCGTGACCGATCACGTGGTCATTCCCACTACCCAGAGCACACCGTACCCGTACGCCACGACGGGGAAGTTCGCCGGGGACTGGGCCAATGGCTACCTGGAGCCGCTGGCCCTCATGAGCTTTCTCGCGGGGGAGACATCGCGGGTGCGGCTCGGGACCAGCGTGCTTGTCATCCCGTACCGGAACCCCGTGGTCACGGCGAAGATGCTGGCCACGCTCGACGTCATGTCGGGCGGCCGCGTGATCGTGGGGGCGGGCGTGGGCTGGTTCAAGGAGGAGTTCGAGGCGCTGCACGCCGAGCCCTTCGAGCGGCGCGGGCCGGTGACCGACGAGTACATCGCGCTCATGCGCGCGTGCTGGTCGCGCGAGCCGGTGGACTGGCCGGGACCGATCTACCGCATGGGCTCGGTCAGCGCCATGCCCAAGCCCAAGCAGAAGGGGGGCATCCCGGTGTGGACGGGCGGCCACACCGACGCCGCCCTGCGCCGGGCGGGAGAGCAGTCGGACGGCTGGCATCCGATCGGCCTCCGGCCTCCGGCCATGCTGCTCCCTGAAGAATTCCGGGACAAGGTGGCCATCGTTCACGACTGGGCCAAGAAGGCCGGCCGCGACCCCAAAGCGATCACGCTGTCCTTCCGCTGCCCCCTCGAGCTCTTGCCCAAGCGCGCGAAGCCGACAGGCGGGGAGCGTACGCTGTTCCGGGGCACCGCCGCCGAGGTGACGGCAGACATCAAGACGTACCAGGCGCTCGGTGTCACCCACTTCGTCTTCGATCCTGTCGCCCAGGACCTCCGGGGATGGCTCACCATCATGGAGCGCTTCGCCGAAGAGGTCCGGCCCCGCGCGCGCAGCAGCTCGAGCCGGGGCTGAGCCCGCTCATGAGCGCCCTGCCGGCCGAGGTGGCCGACTTCATCGCCTCCGCGCGCGTGGGACGCCTCGCCACGGCGGACCGAAGCGGGCAGCCGCTCGTGGTCCCCTTCTGCTATGCGTGGGACGGCGAGGCCCTCGTGTCGGCCATCGACGCCAAGCCGAAGCGCTCGGGCGAGCTGGCGCGCGTGCGCAATATCCGGGAAAATCCCAAGGTCTCGGTGGTCATCGATCAGTACGAGGAAGAGTGGAACCGCCTGCGCTGGGTCATCATCCAGGGCATCGCGGAAATCCTCACCGCGGGGCGTGACTTCGCCAAGGGCGTGGATCTTCTCGTGTCCAAGTATCCTCAGTACGTGGGCATGGGGCTCTCGCGCGACGCCGGCACCATGATCAAGGTCAGACCCGGCAAGGTTCTCCAGTGGCGTTACGCGAACTAGCCGCGCTCGACCGGGCGCGGGAGGGCCGCGCTCTCTCCCCCGAGGACGCGGTCGCCCTCCTCGGCTCCGATCCCGCGATCCTCACGGACCTTCTCGCCGCAGCGGTGGCGGCGCGGGACCGTGGCCGGGGCCGTCGCATGACTTTCTCGGCCAAGGTTTTCGTGCCGTTGACGAATCTTTGTCGCGACTATTGCGGATACTGCACCTTCCGGCGCGATCCCGGGGAGGCCGGCGCCCTCAGCATGACGCCCGAGCAGGTGCTCGCCCTCACCCGCGCGGGCGAGCGCCTGGGCGCCAAGGAAGCGCTGTTCTCGCTCGGCGACCGACCCGAAGCCATCTTCCCGGAGTACCGCGAGTTCCTGAGTCGCATGGGACACGCGACAACCCTCGGCTACCTGCGGGAGGTCTGCGAGCTCGTGACGAAAGAGACGGGCCTCCTGCCTCACGCCAATCCGGGTCTCATGGGCGAGCGTGACCTCTCCGCGTTGCGCGAGGTCAATGTGAGCATGGGCATCATGCTCGAGACGCTCTCGGAGCGCCTGCTCGGTCCCGGCCTCGCCCACGATCGCGCGCCGGACAAGGTACCCTCGCGCCGGCTTCGCACCATCGGGCTGGCGGGAAAGCTCGCCATTCCCTTCACCACGGGCATACTGATCGGCATCGGCGAGACGCATGCCGAGAGGATCCACGCCCTCCTGGCCATTCGGGAGCTCCACGAGCGCTACGGACACATCCAGGAGGTCATCGTCCAGAACTTCCGCCGCAAGCCCGGCATTCCCATGCGCGACCACGCGGAGCCGCCCATAGACGACCTGCTCCGCACGGCCGCGGTGGCCCGGCTGCTCCTCGGTCCCGACATGAACATCCAGGTACCGCCCAATCTCTCGGACGCCGACTTCGCGCGGCTGCCCGAGGCGGGCATCAATGACTGGGGCGGCGTGTCGCCCCTCACTCCCGATCACATCAATCCCGAGCGGCCGTGGCCCGGGCTCGCCGCCCTCCGCCGCGCCACCGAGGGCGCGGGGCTCGAGCTTCGTGAGCGGCTGGCCGTCTACCCCGAATACGCCGGGCGTCCGGAATTCGTCGACGAGGGGCTGCGGCCCAAGGTTAAGCGCCTCGTGGACGATGACGGCCTCGTGCGAGGCGACCTCGAAAGGTGGAGAGCGTGGAACTGAACGGAAGTCCGATCACCCTGGACTGGATCGACAAGGACGTGCGCCGTATTCTCGGCCGCGCCCTCGAGGGCAGCGAGCTCACGGTCGACGAAGGTATCCGCCTCACCGAGGTGCAGGGACGCGAGCTGCACGCCCTCTCCCTCGTGGCCGACGAGATGCGCCGGCGGCAGGCGGGCGACGTCGTCACCTACGTGGTCAACCGCAACATCAACTTCACCAATGTCTGCATCAAGCATTGCACCTTCTGCGCCTTCAGCCGCGACCATCGCGAGGAGGAAGGCTACTTCCTCCCCCTCGACGAGGTGGTGCGGCGTGCGGTGGAAGCGTGGGACATGGGCGCCACCGAGGTGTGCATCCAGGCCGGGCTGCCCCCCAAGCTGGACGGCTCGTACTACGTTGACCTGTGCCGCGCCATCAAGGCGGCGGTGCCCGAGATGCACCTGCACGCCTTCTCTCCCGAGGAAGTGCTGTACGGATCGACGCGCGCCGATCTGTCCATCCCGGAGTTCCTGAAGACGCTCCGCGCGGCGGGGCTCGGCACCCTCCCCGGCACGTCGGCGGAGATCCTCGACCAGGAGGTGCGCGACCGCATCGCCCGCGGCCGCATCACCGTCGATCAGTGGATCGAGGTCATCACCTCCGCGCACGCCCTGGGCATCCGCACCACCTCCACCATCATGTACGGTCACGTGGAGACCCCCGCCCACTGGATACGCCACATGGACCTCCTCCGCGGCATCCAGCGCCAGACGGGCGGGTTCACGGAGTTCGTACCCCTCTCCCTCATCCATCACGAGGCGCCCATGTACCGGCGTGGCCTCGTGCCCGGCGTGCGCGAGGGGGCCACGGGGGTGGAGGTGATCAAGATGCACGCGCTGGCCCGCCTCATCCTCGGGCCGAGCTTCCGGAACATCCAGTCCTCCTGGGTCAAGGAAGGGCCGAAGATGGCGCAGTATCTGCTGACGGCGGGTGCCAACGACGTGGGGGGCACCCTCATCAACGAGTCCATCTCCACCTCGGCGGGCGCCGGCTTCGGCCAGCTCGTGCCGCCCGCCGAGCTGCGCCGCCTCATCCGCGAGGCTGGACGCGTGCCCGCCCGCCGCGACACGCTCTACAATCTGCTCAAGGTCTACGCTGCCGTCGGGGACGACGAGGCGCTTTCCACCTCCGGCCAGTTCCGTTTCCTGCACCCGTCGAAGACGGAGGCACCGACCCGCTCCTAGCTTTTCGTGAGGCTTCTGTTTACGAGCGTTGATGGCTGGGTTACAATCCGGCCTTGTTCCTGACGACCGCTGTTTTTCCGCAGTGGCCGTATCGTTCAACCTCAACCCTGAGACGGAGGTTCACCGCATGGCAAAACCCATGACCAAGTCCGCCACTATCGCTCACCTTTCCCAGAAGAGCGGGCTCACCAAGAAGCAGATCGTCGATCTCTTCGAGCAGCTCGAGGGGCTCGCCATCAAGGAAGCCAAGAACGTTTTCGTGCTCCCGCATTTCGGACGGCTCGTCCTCGCCAACCGCAAGGCGCGCATGGGGCGCAATCCGCAGACGGGCGAGCCGATCAAGATCCCGGCCAAGCGCGTGGTGAAGTTCCGGCTGGCCAAGAGCATCAAGGACGCGGTGCTTGGCAAGAAGTAAGAGCTGGGAAGGCGTCGCCTTCCGACCTCTCGGCGAGCCGGGGCGTGAGGCGCGCGAGCTCTTCGGTTTCGTGGGAGCTTGGGCGCCGCCGTCCGGCGACGTGGTGGCGGGCTGGGGCGCGTGGCACGATGATGTGCTCGTGGGCGCCGTCCTCGTCGAGCGCGCCGGGCCCATGGCCATGATCCATGGGCCCGCGGTGGCCAGCCCGCCCGGAGCCGATCCAGAATCCGCGGTGGACGCCGCCGCCGACCTCGTCGCCCAGACCCTCGCCTGGGCGCAGACCGAGAAAGTGGAGACGCTCTTCGCCCGCCCGCAAAGCCTCGATCGCGTGTGGGTGCGCTTCGGTTTCATTCCCGTGCCGGAAGTCGAGCTCCCGGCAGAGCTGAAGGGACGGCCCGGCATCGGGCTCTTCGGCTGGCGCGGGGGCAGCGCCCTCTGGAGCGCGGTGGGGCGGGGCCGCGACCGCCGAGTGTCGCCCGCCCACCGTTAACGCCCGGTCATGCGCCTCGTCGCTCTCGCCGGTGGAACCGGCGCCGCCAAGCTCCTGAGAGGCCTGGACGCGCTCGTGGAGCCCGGCACGCTCGGCATCATCGGCAACACGGGCGACGATGCGCTGATCTGGGGGCTCCACGTCTCGCCCGATCTCGACACCGTCTGCTATGCTCTGGGCGGCCTGATCGACGAGGGCCGGGGCTGGGGTCTCCGCGACGAGACCTTTCGCACTCTCGGCGAGATGGTCCGCTTCGGCGAGCCGACCTGGTTCAATCTCGGCGACCGCGATCTCGCCACTCACCTTCATCGCACCAGACTGCTCGGCGAGGGCCTGACCCTCAGCGAAGCGACGGCCAAGATCGCGCGCGATCTCGGGGTGCGTCACGCTGTGCTGCCCATGTCCGACCAGCCGGTACGCACGCGCGTCCTCGGGCCCGATGGCTGGCTGAGCTTCCAGGAATACTTCGTGCGCGAGAAAACCCAGGTCGAGGTTCGCCTGGTGGAGTACGCGGGAGCCGCCGCGGCTTCCCCCGCTCCCGGAGTGCTCGACGCCATCGCCGCCGCCGATGCCGTCATCGTGTGTCCCTCCAATCCCGTGACCTCGATCGGCCCCATTCTCGCGGTTCCCAACCTCGCCCGCGCCCTCGAGACCACGAAGGCGACCGTGCTCGCCGTCAGCCCCATCATCGGCGGACAGGCCGTGTCCGGACCCGCCGGCCGGCTCATGGCCTCCCGCGGACTCGAGGTATCGGCCCTGGGAGTGGCCGCGGCGTACGCCCCGTGGCTCGACGCGCTGCTCGTGGACACGGTCGACGCCGCGCTCGCCTCGAGTCTCGAGGCGCTCGGGGTACGGCCCGTGGTCACCGATACCTACATGCGGAGCCGCGAGGGCGAGATCGCCCTCGCCCGGCGTGTGCTCGAGGCGCTCCCGTGAGCACGGTGATCGCCGTGCCCGTGAAGGACCTCGTGAACGCCAAGCAGCGGCTCATTCCCTTCCTCGCGCCCGCCGAGCGCGGCGAGCTGGCCCGGGCCATGCTCGAAGACGTCCTTCACGCCCTCGACCGGGCACGCGTGGGCGACGTCCTCGTGGTCACGCGGGACCCCGCGGTTGAGGTGCTGGCCAAGCGTCACGGTGCGGCCACTCTCGGCGAGGAGAGCAATCGCGGCCACACGGAGGCGGTGGCCCACGCCCAGCGCGCGGCACTTGCGCGCGGCGCGAGCCGCTTCGTGACCATTCCCGGCGACGTCCCCTGTACTACCCAGGCGGAGCTGACCGCTCTCGCCGGCGCCCTTCCCGCGGGCCCGGGGGTCGTGTTTGTCCCGTCGCTTTCCGGCTTCGGCACCAACGCTGTTCTCCTCGAGCCTCCGGACGGCCTGCCCCTCAAGTTCGGCGAGCCATCCTTCGAGAATCACCTGGGGGCGGCGCGGGCAGCGGGACTTCAGCCGCTCGTCCTCCACCTCCCCGGCATCGGGCTCGATATCGACGCCCCGGACGATCTCGCCTTGCTCCTCACGCGCGGCCCGGACACGCGGAGCGCGGGGCTCCTGCGCTCGCTCGGCGTGCCGGCCCGGCTGGCTGCCCACCGCGGCGGGGCTTGAGCATGCCGCCACGCTACGAGGTCATCGGCATTGAAGGCCTGCCCGAGATTCATGCGGGCGATGACCTCGGCCGCCTCATCGCCGACAC
>WNFK01190854.1_pt1 | contig 11937 bp, 5 predicted proteins | sample 5400281 | NCBI WGS metagenome assembly WNFK01 (sample SAMN13153350, study PRJNA577476) | soil metagenome | isolation source: 20 cm soil on Douglas fir-dominated hillslope | place: USA:California | collected 2013-09-17
ATTCGTCGGCACAGCGACGCAGTGGGATCACGTGCGGCGGCTGGTCGAAATGCTCGACTACCACCCGGCGCCGCCGGCGTCCGCCTTTACGACTCTGGCCGTCGTCGCGAAGCCGGGGGCGAGCGGCCTCGTCGCCAAGGGACTCCAGATGAAGTACTCGCCGGCAAGCGGGCCCGCCGTGACGTTCGAGACGCTCGAGGACGTGATCGTGGATGGGGCGCTGAACGAACTGCGACCGAAGGACCACAACCGCAATCCCACGCCTCTCTCGGATGCGGTGCTCACATTCGACGGCGCCGTCCAGCATCTCAAGACAGGTGAGCCGGTCGTGCTGGAAGACGACCAGACCGGGACGCTTCGGGCGTACCTCATCCAGGGTGTGCTCGAGCAGGCGGACCGCACGGCGATCACGGTGCGGCCACCGCTGTGGCGCGGATTCGTAGCCGGTCACACGATTGTCCACGCCCAGCCGGTCGATCGGCTCAATCCTAAGGGTCCCACTCCGCCCGGGGCGGTCGGGATCCGCAACGTGCTGCACCTCGCCGAAGCACCCGGCGACCTTCAGCCGGGCGAGGTTGTCTATGTCAGCGATTCGACGCACGCGTACTACCGTCGAGTCGTGGCCGTTCGAGCACGGGTCGTGGTCTTCGATACGCCCCTCGGGGAGCTCAACCTCGGCCACGCAACGGTCGCGCGTCCGCAGCTTGTCTCGGTCAATCGCCTAACGCTTCGCGAGGCCAGTAGCAGCGGCGCCTCGATACGAACCATGCGCGTCGCCGGCGATTATGGCCGATTGGTCGGCACTACGATTGCGGACCTCTGTATCCGCGCGGGGGGGTTGGCCCGTATTGCCGAGTACAGCGTCTTCAGCGCCGACTTTATTCCCGGCGACCAGAAGGTCACCATACACGGCGAAGAAAAGGTCAACAATGAAAACGCCGCATACACGGTCCTGAAGGTATCGATCCCGGCCGACGAGGTGTGCACGCTCGTCAACCCACAATCGCTCTGGATTCCGCCGATCGGGGGAGGGTGGGCCGTCGATCGCTTTCTCGTGAAGTCGCACAGCCACCTGCCGGCGGCCGTGCGCACTAGCAAGCCCAAGAAGACCGCCGGCGGCGATATCGCGACCATCGTGCGCGGCCACCAGGTCGCCTGGGCACGCCTGGCTTCGGTCGACATCGACGCCGCCGCGGGCGAGGCGGTCCTCATGGCTCATGGCGGGTGGCACGATCGGGGCGGCGGCGATTTCTATCTGGCCGACACCTGGGTCTACGCTCACTTCAAGCAACAGCTGCAGCTCAGGGGCTGGCGGGATAATCGCGCCGCGATGGAGGGGATCGTCGTGGACCTGGACGCGATCCCCGCAGGTCTGCGAACCGGCGTGAAACTGTTGATTGAGTCGGCGGGAAGTGAGCCGATGCTCGCCTCCGTGGTACACGTGACATCTGCCCCCGCCCCCGCCCAAATCACACTCTCGCGGGCATTGCCACCGGACTGCACGGTCGGCAGCCTGGTGCTGCGAGGAAACATCGTGAGCGCCGGACACGGCGAGGCGAAGAGCGAGCGGGTCCTGGGCAGCGGATCGGCGACACAGTCGAGCCAGGTCTTCTTACTGCAAATCGCCGACGTCAGCTTCATCGCCGACTCAACGCAGACAACGGGGGTGCGTGCGGACATCGCGGTGCGTGTCGCCGGCGCGGAGTGGAAGCAGGTAGCGACGCTCAACGACTCCGGCCCGGCCGACGCCCATTACGTCGTGCGGATGACGGAGGACGGATACGTCCTGATCGGGTTCGGCGACGGCACGAATGGCCGCCGGCTGCCCACGGGCACGAACAACGTCCGGATCTCTTTCCGCGAAGGAACGGGCCTCGCCGGCAACATTCCGGCGGGCAGCCTGACGAAACCCGTCAAGCCGCATGCGCTGGTCGCGTCGGTGCGCCAGCTAGGGCCGGCCACCGGCGGGAACGATATGGAAAGCACCGAGTCCTTGCGCGAGAATGCGCCCGCAAGTCTCCTCACGCTCGAGCGCGCGGTCTCGTTGAACGATTTCGGCTTTCTCGCCGGGAGTCACAGCAGTGTGTGGCAGGCGCGTGCGTTGGCGCTACCCAGCGAGTTGTCGCAGCGCGAGCAGATCGAGGTCGTGGTAGTACCGGCAAATGGGAGTCCGCTGGGTGCGCTCGCCGAGACGCTGCGGGCGTTTCTCCTCCGCCATGCGGTTCCGGGCGTTGCCATCCAGGTTACCGAATACCAGCATCCCTCTTTCGACGTGCACGTCGACCTCAGTGTCGATGAGGACGCGTTCGTCGCCGACGACGTGCAGGCCGCGGTAAAGCACGCGGTGCGGGAGGCATTCGCGCTGGTTCGGCGCCGGCTCGGGCAGGATGTTTTCCTCAGCGAGGTCTATAAAGTCGTCGAAAGCGTGCCGGGAGTCGCACACTCGACCATCATGCTCGACGGTGACCCGCAATTACGGCGCATCATGACCGACGATCACTCAGTGCACATCCTCGGCGATTGCGCCGTCGACGTGCTGCGCGAGACGGGGCCGGCGACGCCCGCCACCAGTGGCACGTTCCCGCCAGCGCCCGCTGCAACGCCCGGGCCCGCGCGACCGATCGGCCGGCACAGCAGTATCGTGCTGGACGGTGTCGGCGCGGTCTATGCCCAGCGGCTGGCCGCCGCCGGGAGCCGCACCGTGCGGGCGGTCGCCGCAATCGACCCCGACCGTATCGCCGTGGACATGCCGCGGCCCAAACTCTGGGAAGCGGTCGCCAAGGCGCAGCTGCTTCTCGAGTTCGAAGTGGACCTCGATGTCGCCGACGCGGTTCTCGACCGGCGCCTGATCGACCTCGCCGGCATGACGCCCGCGGCGCTCACCGCGCTCACCCGCGCCTCGGCCGCGCAAGTGACGCGGCTCCGCGGGTTGGTGCGCCGACTCCAGGTCGCGCTCGACCACGAAGCGTTCGCGCGGTTGACGCTGCGGGAGTTTGTCTCACCATGAACGACCTCACCACAACGCGTCGCGCTCCCGTCACGGCGATCGGCAAGCAGCTCTATCAGCTGCTGCCGGCCGTCTACCGCGATCGCGACAATACGTCCCCGGACAAACTCGGCGATTTCGGTGAATACCTCGACGCCTGCGGGGAGGTGCTCGACCTGGTGCGTGGGACGCTGGAGCAGCGGCTCGCCGATTCGTTCCCCGACAACCCTCCCGAGAACCCCGACGATCCCGAGCAACGGATCCGCGCGTGCCAGCCGTGGCTGCTGCCCTACTTCGCGCAGCTGGTGGATGTGCGGCTCGTGTCACCAGAGCCAGCCGGTCAGCGCGACGAGGTCGCGCAGGCCGTCGCGTGGCGGCAGCGCAAAGGCACGGTGGCGTGCATCGAGGAGATCGCGCAAGCGGTCGGTCGTATGGAGGTCGAAGTGCAGGAAGGATGGCAGCGTGTGGCGACAACACCGCGGATCGGTTTGCCGTTGGTCCCGGCGGCAAGTCTCGGCGACGATCCCAGGCGTCCGCTCGAGGGCGGCCACTTTGAGCTGAAATACGATCCCCAGCGCCCCATCGATGCCGCGCGGCATCCGGGCATTGCGGCAGCGACTCTGGACTTCCGGCAGAACTCGGGCGCGGTGCGCACGGATGCGGCCAACCCCGCGGGTCACGTCACGAACTTTGGCGGCCAGCCCTACCGCTGGCGCCAGGTGAATCCTCACGGCGTGCCATGCGCGCCCGGAAGCTACCAAGACGTCTCGCGCCGCACCGTGGACATGCGCACGCCCGATTGGGAACGTGGGCTCATGCATCCCCGACGGGTGTTGCTGTTCGCGCCGCCGCCGCGGCATTTCTTTGGCGGTCTCGCGTGCGTCGGGATGACGGATGACGTCCAGCTCTCCGACGGAGTGCTCGAGGGCAAAGTCGTTCGCGGCACCGTCACCATCGCGGGTCGTGGCATCGTCATCGACGGCTGCGCGATCAAGACGCTGAAGGTGAATTCGTCGGGCGGCGACACGGCGTCGCCGAGTGTGTTTGTCCGCAACAGCCTTGTCGAAACCGTGGAACCGGGCGACGCCGCCGAACCCAACGACTTCGTGGAGATGGAGTATTGCACCGTGCTCGGCGCTGCGAAGTTCACCCGGCTCAATGCCAGTGAGTGCATCTTCGCGGGCACGATCGAGGTCACGCAGACGGGCGTCAGTTGTGTCCGATTCTCGAGCGTCCCGATCACGCCGGCCGAGCTGGCGCGACAGTTCGGCGCGACCACCAACAGCGCCGACGCCCCGATTTTTCAAGACTTCCTGTTCTGCGACGGCGAAGCTACCAACCGGCGATTGGTGCGGCGCCCGGCCGCTTTCGATGAACCGGGGGGCGGCGTGCTGCACGCGGCTGCGCCGGAATCTGTCCGTTTCGGAGCGGAGGACGGCGGCGAAATGGGTGCCTACCACGCGCAGGCGCACGCCCTCCGGCAGAAAGCGGTGTTAGACAAGATCACAGACTTCGTACCGGTGGGGATCTCGGCCGTGTTGATCGCGGATCCCACACTCTCCAAGGCGCCGAGCAAGGTGGACCCATGAAGATTCAGGCATCGCGGGACAGTCATCGCACCGACAGGCGATACGCCGGCGTCTATCAACAGCAGGGCCGGATGATCACGGACGCCGATTGGAACGAGCTGATGGACATCGTGATCGAGCGGCGCCGCGAGGCACTGGGCGATGTGATACAAAACGGCGTCCCGCGCGATGGGGGCCTCACGATCGACTCGGTGCTCACCAGCGGGGTCCATATTCACCCCGGCCACCTCTACGCGGGCGGGACGCTTGCCAGGCTGCCCGGCAACCACAGCGACGCCATCTCCTACCTGCAGCAACCAGATTTCCCTCACGCGCCCGACTTGCCCAGCGCGGCCTACAAGCTGTACGCCGATGTCTGGGACCGGCCGCTCACGTCGCTCGAAGACTCTAACGTCCGGGACGCCGCGCTCCATGGCGCCGATACGTGCGCCCGCACGCAGACCGTCGTGCAGATCAAGTGGTGCGACGCTGGTCTCGATCCCGAGAAGCCGGCGGACAACCCCACCCGCGGCGATGCGCACCTCTCGTTGACGCTGCGCCGCGCCCAAGCCGTCGTGGATCCGTGCGACCCGTGCGCCGCCCAGGAGCTGGGCGACGATCCGAGCCAGGTCGGCAACTACCTGTTCCGCGTCGAGGTGCACGACGTGGAGTGGAGTGCAGTTACGAAGCAAGTCACGGGACTCACGCTCAAATGGTCGTCGGAGAACGGGGCGGAGCAATACGCGCTCGGCGCCGTGCCCCAGGGGTTCCGGGGCCAGCATTGGGCCTACGAGCTCTTCAACGATGACACCGAGCGGCACCTGGGCGTGCAGCTGGGTGCCGGCGATAACTTCCCGAGGCGCGGCTCGCTGTCCGCGCCGTACCCGGGGGAAGAACAGACTGGCCCGTACCAATACGTCCGCCGCTGGGATGGGTTCGCCCTGTTGACTCGCACGGGCACGCGCTGGGGAGTCGAGGGAACCGATCGCGGCGGCTCATTGCGCGAGAGTGTGACCCTCGCGAACGACGGCGATGTGACGCTGGGAGACGTGGTCTCGTGTAACCTGCACAACCTGACCCTGTCTCTTGAGCTGAAGGATCGCGTCTTCGTCGCCGGAGATTATTGGACCGCGCCGGTGCGCGAAGCGGTGCACAGACTCGAGGAGCACAAAGACGAGGTTCTGAAAGACGCACCGCCCACCGGGATCGTCCATCACTACCTGACGTTGGGCCTCGTCACCGTCGAAAACGGCGGCCCCCCCAAGGTCGCTGAGCCACGTGATCTCGTCGTCCCATCCAGCGACGCCGTTCGACGCCGCCTCGACTTCCCATCGCTGACCACGCTTCTGGCCAGGGATGTCGGATTCGAGAAGACGTGCGTGGGACTGTACGGCAACGCGGAAAATGTCCAGGAAGCCCTGAAAAACCTGTGTGACATCGACGCCAGCGACATCGCCTATACGGACCCGACGTGTCCTCCGCCAGAGCACGGATTATCGACCGTTCGCTCGTTACTAGCAAATGCACTACCTACGTGGCCCAATCTGGACGGCGACGCGCACGCAACAGTGAAGGACATGCTGGACGCGTTGCTCTGCCGGCTGGATGCTGCGAAGATCCCGTACGATCCGACGGCCACCCATGAGCGCTGGCACGACGTGATCGACGCAGCGTCAGCGGCGGACCCCACAACCGTTCAAGATGCCTTGGACACGCTGGTCCAGAATCTCGAGAGCAGCGACATCAGGTACGACGTACCGCCGTGCGCTGCGGAGCCCGGTGCACCCCCGCTGCTGAAGGATCTATTGCAGCTCGCGAGCGGCGCGCAGACGGACGTCAAGAAGCTCTGGGACGAGGTGCTATGCCGGCTGAATGCGGCAACGGTGCCCGTCGACAAGGGTCTCAACCCTCCACTCAACGTCCCCACGGTTCAGAGCATACAGGATGCGTTGAACGCTTTGGCGGGGCGGGGCGGGCGAGGCGGACTGGCCTCTGTTCTCGAAGATCTCGCCAATGCGGTCGGTATCATGCCGGACGAACCGCGCCGGAGCGCGCTCGCGGAAGCACCCGTCAGTGGCGACCAATCCCTCGCCGAGTCCACCTACGGAATGGTGGTCGATATCCTGCGCATTCTGGCCGCGTTCGCTTTGGAATTCATCGATCTGAAAGGCACGATCGTCACGCCGGAAGGCGATCTGCGGATCGGCACCAGCGCTTCCGTGAATTTGCGCGGCACGCTGCGGCCCGAGGCCCGCGCCTTTGCGTTCGATCAGATCAGGGAACGGAAGAATCTGTGGCCGCAGCTATCTGCCGATCTAAAGAACGTCGTCTGGTGCGTGCTGGCTGAGTTTCTACAGGCGAAAGGAGTGGACCCGCAGGCGGTCATCGAAATGGGCCGGCTCTATGGTGGAGAAACCGGGTACAACGGACCCGCCGCGCGGCTCGCTTTTTTGGACAACGTGTATCGGCCGCTGTTTGGCTCGACCGATCTCGATCACACCGCCCTGGCCACACTGCGCGTTCTGGTCCTGGAATTCCTGGCACGCCTGTGGAAGCGCATCGCCACGGACCTCTACATCCGCGAGCCGCCAGCAATCACGCCGTGTCCGGCCAACATGCAATGGCTGCAGGCCGACGATGTGCAGCGGGTGCTACGTCGCCTTCGCGAGCCTGATGGTCTGCTCCGGATCCATGCCGCGACAACCGTTCCCGTGCCTCCGGCGCCGCGGATCGCCATGGAGCGCCTGGGCGCTGGCGGCACGTGGGTAATCCGCGATGAGTGGCTCGAACGCTACCGCCATGATGGTGTGCACGCGGCGCTGGACCCGACGGAGCTTCGCGCCGGGAGGCCGTGTCCCCCTCCTCACGACGTGTTGCAGTTCGCCACTGGGTTCCAAGTCCGTCACGCGGCGGGGGCAGTCTTCGCAGGCAAGGCGGCGCTCGAAATCGTCTATACGGATCCAGGCGTCAGCCTACCGCAACTGATTGTAGTAAACGTGGACAGCCTCCCTGGAGGGATTATTCCGGCGCCCACCCAGCTCCCGTTCCACCGGAAGCTCCAGCTGTTCGGAGACGCCCGGATGGTGCTCGGGGATGGTTTGCATTCGTCCGTTGCTCATTGGGCTCGCCAGACCAACGTGCTCAGTACAGGCGCGGTGTCCCAGGACTTCTTCGTGGTGTTGGAAGGTGGGTTTTCACAACTCCAAAGCACCAGCGATGGCAGCGTGCTCGCCGTCTACAACTTGACGATCGACGGGGCCGACGCCGGACCTTCGCACGCCTTGATCGTCGAGGCAAAGGGGGGTCAGCAGCGCCTCATGTTGATCAGCGGCGCCGACCGGCCCTTGTGGACCAACAGGGGATTGGCGCTCGTCGCGCACACCGCGCTCCATGCGGATGTTGCGGTCGTCGGCGTGGCGCACGATCAGATCATCCTGCAGGTCGTGCAACCCACCGGTTCGGGTGATAATGCGAAGTGGACGTTCGTCCCGTTTAGGACACTGGCGGAATCCCTGTGGGGCACCGACCGCCTCAGGTTCGAAGGCTTCTCGAACACGCTGCATCCCGACGGGAGTCGGCTATTCACCTCCCTGGGCGACTCGGTCACGCCACCGACGGTCATTCGGGAGCCGATCACGGAACCGCCCTTCGTAGAGCCGCCGATCATTCGTGAGCCGATCGTGCAGCCGCCGATCACACAGCCAATCCGAGGACAGCCACTCGATATCGCCGGAACCCCGTTGGTCAACGTCGATCTCACCTTGCTCGGTGGTCGTACTCCGCTGGCCAGGCCGTTGCCTCTCTTCGACGGAGTGGTGCGGCGTGCCGGTCCGGCGGGGTCCGACGGCTGGCTTACCGTGCTCGCCGAGGACGAGATGCTCGGCTTGTACCAGTCGTTTCGGGGCCTGCTGCCCGTTTCTGAGCGACGGTTTCATGTGCGTCACGCCCGCTCGGTGGTGGGGTTGGTGGCCGACAACCGGATCGTGATGGGCGACGTGACGGAGTCAGCGTTGCAGTTCGAGCTCGGCGCCGTAGTGAACCGGGCCTGAGGAGGCATGCATGGCGATTTATGAAATAGATCCCGCCAAACTTGGCGCCAAGACGGCAAAGAAGCTGGCGGACATCGCGATGGAGTTGGTGTTCGATCCTGTGGGTGAACGACTGTTGAGTCGCGTGCAGGAGAAGCTGCCTCGATCCGAAGGGATCCGTGAGGTTCCTGACGCCGACTACCAGGCCGCGCTGGAAGCGGGGCGTACGCTGCCCGTCACCGCCGCACGTCCATTGTCGGGGGCTTCCCGCCTGGAGGCGTCGGCGCGGTGGAAGCTCGCGCCGAAGTCGCCCCGGCAGGCGACTCTACACTGGCTGGCCGCCGGTGGCGACGAGCAGGCGCTCGGCATCGAGCTCGGCGACGGACGCGGCGATCGCATCGAGATCATGCGGCCGGTACTCCCGGGACTCAGGATTACGGGCGTCTCTCTCGACGTGCAGCCCACGGTCACCCTTTCTGAGGAGTTCGCGCTCAGTGTGGTTCTTACCAGTGCGAGCGAGCGTCCCTGGCTGGAGAAGGGGCCTGCGCCAGCCGAGCCGAGGGTTTGGACGACGTTGACGTTCGACTTTGCGGAAATGGACGACGCGAAGCGGCTTCGCGTGGACCAGGTGATTCTGGTATTGCACACGCAGGCGGACGAGGGGTTGTGTTTGATCAAGAATCTGTCGCTGCTGGGGTGAGATGGTGACATTTGCGTCAGTCAAGCGCGCTGCCGCTCGATCGGGCCAGGCGACGCTGCCAGGCGTGCCTTCCCAAGTCGGGCGCGAGGGGCGGCCGCAAGTCCGTCGTATCCTCCAGTCGCCCGAGATCCAGCCGAAACTCACGGTCGGCCCGCCCGGGGACGAATTCGAGCAAGAGGCCGATCGCGTTGCCGATCAGGTGATGCGGATGCCGGATTCGGTCCCAGCCTCCGCGGCGCCGACACCGCCGCGGATTCAACGGAAATGCACCGCCTGTGAAGAGGAACAGCGCGAAGAGCAGGTGCAGCGAGTCCCAGGTGACAGCGGGGGTCAGGGCGCGCCGATGGTGACGCCAGAAGTCGAATCAGGCGTCGGGTCGCTGCAGGGCGGGGGCCGCCCCCTCGCCGACGCTGCACGCGCGTTCTTCGAGCCACGATTTGGTGCGGATCTGAGCAGCGTGCGGATCCATACTGATGCGCGCGCCGCAGCGACGGCGCGCGCGATCCGTGCCCGAGCGTTCACGGTCGGGCGCGACATCGTCTTTGCCAATGGCGCCTACGCGCCCGGAACGAGGCAGGGTCGTCACCTTCTGGCCCACGAGCTCACACATGTGGCCCAACAGAATCCAGGCGCGACGCCAACTATCACGGCAAGGGATACCGGCGCCGCGCCGAAGGTACGCCGCAGCGTCGAATCGGCGGCTCGCCGGATCGAGGAGCTCTTGTCGTACGGCCTATTCGACTGGGCAATCACCGAAGGTGACGCCATAGCCGCTTTGGAGACGCTCTCGAGCCTGCCGACAGACCTTCAGCGAGACGTCTTGCGGCGGATCGACATTGAACGCCTGCGCGATAACCTTCCGGCGCCGTATCTCCCCATACTAGACCGCATCCTCACCGCCGCCGGCCCGCCCCCGGTATCCGTTCGGGACGCGGTCGCACGGATCCAGGATCTGCTCTCCTACGGTGCCCTTGATTGGGCAATCACCGACAGCGAGGCGCGCGAAGCTTTCAGACTGCTGACCAGTCTTCCGGCCGCCGAACAGGAGCGGGTCGTCAGGACGGTCAACTATCAGCGTCTGCACGACAACTTGCCGGACGCGGCCGATCGAACAGCGCTGGAAGCGCTCAGGACAACAGCGATGGCCCACGAGACATCCGAGTTGGCGACGATGGAAGGATTACGGGTCCGGGCCCAGGGAATCGTCACCATGATCAAGGCCAACGCCGACGCCATGACGCTGCCGGTCCCTCCAGCGAGCGGCGGGTTCGAAACCTTTCTCGCCAGCGAGTATCTCGGCGCCTACTGCGCCGCCCCGAGCCCGAGGACGGCAGCGCCCGCGATCGACCAGATGGTCCTTGAAGGGGGCGGAAGGGCGTTCGCCCATTATGGCTATGCCATGCCGGAGAGCATGAGGCATCGGGCGTGGAGCGGCGGCATCGGCTTCATTGACACGCCTAGCCTGCTGGGCACCCCCGCACCAGGCGTGGTTACCGCGACCGAGTTCCTTGATCCGTGGTCTCAGGGGCCGAACCCGACGCAGATCATACACTTCGCCAGCGGCATCAAGTGGAGTTGGGCCCCCGCGGCCCTAGTGCGATGGTACTTCATTCACTACGAAGAGGTCAGCGAAGAGGGTTGGCAGATCTTTGGGCTGGATTCGCTGAACGACATCATTGCCGAGGAGGGTGGCCGATTACTGGCCGAGGACCTCAACCGTGGGAAAAGCTGCTCCGGCGGAAAGATCGACCTGGATCCGTATTTCGCGCGTGGCCGGGCGTTCCTGCGCGGAGAACTGAGCGAATCCCGTCTGGAAGCAATGGCACTGCGCGTCCATTTGCCCAATCTCATAGTCGAGACTGGAGTCGGCGTGAAATCCGGCCCACTTTACTCCAAGACGATCATGGAACAATTGATGGCGGGCGCTTCGGATGCGGCCGTATTGGCCAGCCCTGATGCGCGTATCCTGACTCTCCTGTTCCACTTGCTCCGGAAGGGCTGAGATGACGGTTGCGGCGAGTTGATAACCTTCGAGCATCTCACGCGTCGTCGGTCGGCATGCGTGCGTCCCCACCAAATCGTGCCTGGAGGCCCAGCGGACGTCACGAAAACCGACCGTGTGCACGTCCGACGCGCCCTGGAGATCGATAGGCCCGACCGGGCGAGTGAACATGCGAACGGTGCACAGGGCGGTACGGCTCCCGCGAGCGTAGATCACGTGCTCGCCAGCCCTGGTACGCCGCTAGACTCGGCGCTCGGCCACGACATGGAGCAACGCTTCGGCTACGACTTCTCTCGTGTTCGCGTGCATTCGGGGGGGACGGCCGACGAATCGGCCCGGGAGGTGAGGGCCCGCGCATACACGGTTGGGCACGACATCGTGTTTGATGCGGCTCGGTTCGCCCGAGAGACCATCGAAGGTCGGGGGTTGATTGCCCATGAGTTGACGCATGTGGTGCAGCAGTCAGGCTCAGAGGGAGGTAGGGTTGGTCAAAGCACCGGGAGATTTGGTCGCGTCATTTCGCAAACCCTAGCAGAAGGGCGCGCCGGCGCCGGCAGGATGCAGCGCGCACCGGCCGGGGTATCCGCAGAGATCGCCGGTCTCAAGTCCGCCCAGCCCCGGGTTGCGGCGGTTCTGGCCCAAGCCGACGCGAG
>WNFK01203591.1_pt1 | contig 11934 bp, 12 predicted proteins | sample 5400281 | NCBI WGS metagenome assembly WNFK01 (sample SAMN13153350, study PRJNA577476) | soil metagenome | isolation source: 20 cm soil on Douglas fir-dominated hillslope | place: USA:California | collected 2013-09-17
AGCTCAACCCGCAGAACGGCGATCTCACGGTGATCGAGAAGACGCCGATTCCAGGGATCGAGAAGCCGGGGATCTCGACCCCAATGGCGCTGAGCCCCGATCACCGCATCCTCTACGTCGGCACGCGCGGGGAGCCGAAGATCGCGGCGGGCTTCGCCATCGATCCGTCGACCGGCACGCTCAAGTTCATCGCGGCCGGTCCGCTCGCCGACAGCCTCGCGTACATCTCCACCGATCGCGCGGGCCGCTATCTCCTGGGCGCGTCGTACCCGGGCCACCGGGTGACGGTGAATCCAATCGGGGCGCCGGGGAAGGTTCAACCGCCGCAGCAGGTGCTCGAGAACTATCCCAATGCACACTCGATCCTCGCGGACGCGGCCAATCGCTTCGTGCTGGTACCGACCCTCGGCAACGACCGGATCAATCAATTCGGGTTCGACGCCGCGACCGGCAAGCTGACGCCGACCAGCTCGCCCGCGGCCGAGGCGCGGCCGAAGGCCGGCCCGCGTCACTTCGTCTACCATCCCGGCGGCAAGCTCGTGTACGTCATCGGCGAGCTCGACGGCAACGTCTACGTCTTCGACTACAACGCGGCCGCCGGCGACCTCACGCAGAAGCAGATCGTCAGCGCGCTGCCGGCCAACTTTCAGGGCAAGCCGTCCGCCGCCGATCTGCACATCACGCCCAACGGCAAGTTCCTCTACGGCTCGGAGCGCACGTCGAGCACCCTGGCCGGCTTCCAGATCGATCCGGCGAAGGGGACCTTGACGCCGATCGGCAGCGTGCCGACCGAGAAGCAGCCGCGCGGATTCGGCATCGATCCTTCCGGCCGCTATCTGCTCGCGGTCGGTCAGCTCTCCCACGGCCTGTCGAGCTACTCGATCGATCAGTCGAGCGGCCAGCTCACCAAGCTGAAGGAATATCCGATGGGCAAGAACCCGAACTGGGTGGAGATCATCGACCTTCCGTGAGCGCTCCGATGGGGTCGCTCGGCACGTTGAGGGCGAGCATTACCCAGGGCCGCCGCGCGACCCTCGGCTATCTCGTCACGACGCCGAGCCCGCAGATCGTCCAGGCCCTCGCGCGCACGGGCGTCGACTGGCTCATGATCGACACGGAGCACGCGCCCATCGGCATCGAGTCGGTGGCCGCCATGGTCGCGGCCACCGGTGGCACCCCGGTGACGCCGATCGTGCGGGTGCCGGCGGCGCGCCCCGAGCTGGTCAAGCCGGTACTCGATTGCGGCGCGCTCGGTGTGGTGTTCCCGCAGATCGCGACGCGCCAGGAGGCCGAGGCCACGGTGCAGGCCGTCCGCTACGCGCCCGCGGGCCAGCGCGGGTACGGCCCCACCTACGCGGCGCTCCGCTGGGGGCTGCCGAACCTCGAGTACTTGAAGGCCGCCAACGACGCCGTGCTGAACGTCGTGCTGATCGAGTCGCAGGCCGGCGTCGATGCGCTGGACGACATCCTGACGGTCAGCGGGCTCGACGTGGTCGCGGTCGCGCGCGGTGATCTTTCGCAGAACCTCGGCGTGGCCGGGCAGTTCGATCATCCCCATCTGCTGGAGATCGTCGCGAAAGCCGAGGCGAAGATCCGCGCGCACGGCGAGGTCGCGCTCGGCGGCATCGCGTTCTCGCCCGACGACGCGCGCGCGATGATTACCCGAGGCTACCGCTTCATCGTGCTGGGAAGCGATGCCGGCCTGATCTCCGGCGCGGCGCAACGTACGGTGCAGGCGATTCGCGCGTGATGGCAGTGCGCGCTGCAGGCCGTCGCGGGGCTGGGGCTCCGCCGGCCGAGGTGCGCCAATAGATAAGGAGCCTGAATGCAGTTCCGCCGACGGCTACGAGCGCGACGTTGCCCAGATCGTGCTGGCCGATCAGCTCGGCTTCCGCGAGGTCTGGGTGGGCGAGCACCTGACCGAGCGCTGGGAGAACGCGCCGGCGCCCGATCTGCTCCTCGCCCAGGCGCTCGCGCTGACGAAGAGCGTGCGGCTCGGGACGGGCGTGACGTTGCTCGCGCTCCACAATCCGGTCTACCTCGCTCACCGGCTCGCCATGCTCGATCACATGGCGCGCGGCCGGTTCCAGTGGGGCATCGGCGGCGGCGGTATCCCGACGGATCTGTCGCTCTTCGGGCTGGAGCCGTCGACCGTCCGGGCCCGCTCGGCCGAGGTGCTCGACGTCGTGCTCAAGCTCTGGGCGTCCGACGGCCGGTTCACGTACCGGGGAAAGTTCTTCGACATCGACACCCCCGTGTTCGACCCCGTCAAGGACCGCGGCTACTACATGAAGCCCTATCAGCGGCCGCATCCGCCCATCGCGGTGGCGGCCAGTACGCCCAGCTCGAGCTCGATGCGCATGGCGGGCGAGCGCGGGTGGATCCCGATGTCGAGCTCGCTGCTCTCGCGCGCGTTTCTCGCCGATCACTGGCACCTGGTCGAGGCCGGGGCCGCGGATGCCGGGCGCGCGGCGGTGCGGAGCGAGTGGCGCATCGCGCGTGACATCCTGGTCGCGCCCACGTCGGCGAAGGCGCGCGAGCGGGCCCGCGCGGTCATGGGCCGCAACTACGTGCAGCACCAGTACCCCAATCGCATCGGCACGGCGCAGATGGCGTCGACCAAGCTCGAGCCGTCGATGGCCGACGAGGCGGTGACGGTCGATTACTTGATGGAGAACGTGTGGATCGTCGGTGATCCCTCGGAATGTGCCGACAAGATTCGCCAGCTACACGACGAGAGCGGCGGCTTCGGCGCGCTGCTCACGATCACGACGGACTCGGACGATGCCGGGTGGGACCACGAAAGCCTGCGCCTCCTGATGGAGGACGTGGCGCCACGGGTCGCCGACCTGGCGTAGTGAGAGTCGCGTACATAACAAGAGGAGACAGCCATGGCTTACCGCTACGACCACATGCATCTGCGCACGCGCGACGTGAAGAAGACCGCCGAGTACTATCAGCGCGTCTTCGGCGCCAAGATCCTCGAGTCGATCCAGTCGGACGGCAAGCCGCGCACCGATCTCGATCTGGACGGGCTGACGATCTTCATCGCGCCGGTCGCGCCCGAGGCCGCGATCCCGTCGGCGCCGACCGAGCCCTACATCGGCCTCGATCACTTCGGGCTTCGCGTCGACAACATGGAGACGGCCGTCGCCGAGCTCAAGCGCCGCGGGGCCACCTTCAAGATGGAGCCGCGCGCGATCCGGCCCGGCGTGAAGATCGCCTTCATCGAGGCGCCCGACCACGTACGGATCGAGCTGCTCGAGCGCACCTAGCCGGGCTCGTCATGATCTACATGGTCGAGATGGCGCTGCTCGACACCGCGCGCCGCGCCGAATGGGAAGCGTGGTACGTGGCCCACCAGAAGAAGCTCCTCGCGATCCCGGGCATCCACGCCAGCCAGCGCTTCGAGACGATCCACAAGGCCGACTCGCCCTTCGTCGCGCTGCACGAGGTCGACTCGCCGGACGTCTTCACCAGCCCGGCCTATCGCGCCCAGGCCGGACCGACCAATACCGGCGAGTGGCAGGCCAGGATGAACAACTGGCATCGCAACGTGTTCGACGGCATCGCGCACACCCCGGACGTGTCGGCGGACTCGCGCCTGCTGGTCATCGAGGCCGACGGCGGCTCGGCGCTGCCGGGCGGCGTGCGCGTCGAGTGGATGACGGCCGTGGGACTCGATCAGAACGTGGCCAAGCGCGGCCTGGCAGTCGTGCCGGACGCCGTCGCCCATCGATTCGTCGGGGCGCCGCGCGTGCGCGTGCTCAAGCCGCTCGGACCTCGCCTTCGCGGCGCCAGCTGACCATGCCAAAGGAGATCGCATGATTCGCACGATCGCTCTCGCCGCCGCCGCGCTCGCCGTGGTCCTCGCCGTCCCGTCGAGCTACGGCGCCGGAGACATCGACCGCACCGCGGTCGACTTCAAGATTCCGTCGGAGATCAAATGGGTGAAAAACGCGGCCGGCACCAACGAATCGGCCGTGCTCTTCGGCGACCCGAGCAAGCCGGGGCCCTACGTCGTGCGGGTGAAGTGGTTCCCCGGAAACATGAGCCGGCCGCACTTCCATCCCAACGACCGGTTCTTCGCGGTGCTCTCGGGCACCTGGTGGATGGGCACCGGCGAGACGTACGACCCGGAGAGCACGGTGCCGGCGCCGGCGGGCAGCTACGTCATCCACTACGGCGGCAAGGTGCACTACGACGGCGCGAAGAACGAGGAGACGATCATCCAGGTGTGGGGCATGGGCCCCGCGACCTCGACGCCGGCCGAGAAGCGCTAGCCGAACCGGGAACTCGAGCTACTTCGCCGGAGCCGGCTCGGCGCGCCAGATTCGGCGTGCACCGGCCGTGTCGATCCTGAGCGCGACGACCGACGCGGTCGCCAAGAACACGCACGCGATCGCAAACGCCGCGCCGTAGCCGCCGGTCGCTTCGAAGAGCGCGCCGGCGAGCGACGAGCCGATCGCGGCGCCGGTCTGGTGCACGAGGAAGATCACGCCGAGTACGGGGCTCACCGAGAAGCGTCCCCAGATGTCGGCGGTGAGCGCGGAGGTCATCGAGCCCGTCCCCGCCATCGTGATCCCGCCCAGGACAGCGACCATGATGATCGCGGCGGGATTGTCGCGGATCAGGAAGAAGCCGGAGAAGATCAGCACGCGCCCCGCGTAAATCCCCGCCAGCACCGGACGGCGTCCGAACCGATCGGACAAGGTACCGAGCATCACGGTGCAGCCGATCGCCGAGCCGCCGAGCACGCCAAAAACCCACGAGGCAAACATCGGCGTGTAGCCGTGGTCGGTGAGCATCGGGATGCCGTGCGCGGAGAGCAAGCTCATCGAAAAGCCACAGGTGAAGAACGACCCGGCGAGCTGCCAGAACGCGAGCGTCTGCATGGCCGTGGTCGCGCTCACCCGCTCGCGCGACGCCGTGGCGGCCGTCTTCGCATCGAGCGCAGCACCGTCGGGCGAGAGTCCCATCTGCTCCGGTGACTCGCGAATCACCCAGAGCGCGACCGGCAGGATGGCGACGAGGACCAGTCCGGCGATGGCCACGTACGCGAACCGCCAGCCGTTCGTGAGAATGAGCCAGGTCACGAGCGGCACCAGGAGACTCATGCCTGTCATCGACGCGCTGCCGAGTAGCGAGAGCGCGGTGCCGCGCCGTTTGTTGAACCAGCGCGCGACCACCCCGGAGGCCATCACCGGTCCGGTGACCGCGAGCCCGAGCGGCAGGATCACGCCGTAGACGACCGCGAACTGCCAGAAGGTGTGGACCTGCGCCGTCAGCACGAGCGATCCGACGAGCAAGACCGTCCCGACGGACGCGGTGAGCCGCGCGCCGAATCGATCGAGCGCCAGACCGACGAGCGGGCCGAACACGCCGTAGAGGAAGAGGCTCACCGCGATCACGAGCGAGAAGCTCGCGCGATCGAGATTGAGATCGGCGACGATCGGCTTGAGGAACGGGCCCACCGCGTGGCGAATTCCGGTGGAGATGAACGTCATGAACGAGAAGCCGGCGACGACCCACCAGCCGTAAAACACCCGTCCTGTCCTCATTGACACGACCAACTATACTCGCTTTGGCGACGGACGACCCGATGATCCGCGACGCCACGAGGGGAGAGACCTTACATGTTGATGCGGAGGTTAGGTCGCACGGGGTTGCGCGCGTCGGCGCTGTGTCTCGGCGGCAACACGTTCGGCTGGACGACGGACCAGAAGGCGTCCGAGGCCGTGCTCGACGCCTACGTCGAGGCCGGCGGCAACTTCATCGACACCGCGGACGTGTACTCGCGCTGGGTGCCCGGCCACACGGGCGGCGAGTCCGAGGACGTGCTCGGCAAGTGGATGAAGGCGCGCGGCAATCGTCGCGCCGTCATCATCGCCACCAAGGTGATGGGGCCGATGGGGCCCGGGCCGAACGACACCGGGCTCTCGCGCCAGCACATCGTCGAAGGCGTCGAGGACTCGCTGCGGCGTCTGCAGACCGACTTCATCGATCTCTATCAGGCGCACTGGGACGATCGGGACACGCCGCTCGAGGAGACCTTGCGCGCGTTCGACGATCTCGTGCGCCAGGGCAAGGTGCGCTACATCGGCGCCTCGAATTACCACGCGTGGCGGCTGACGCGCGCGTTGTGGGAAAGCGACCGGCGCGCCTACGTGCGCTACGAGTCGATCCAGCCGAAATACAATCTCGTGTTCCGTGACGAGTACGAGCGCGAGCTCGAGCCGCTCTGCCTGGAGCAGTCGATCGGCGTCATCCCCTACTCCTCACTCGGCAGCGGCTTTCTGTCCGGTAAATACCATCGGGGCCGCGATCTTCCGAAGACCGCGCGCGCCGGCAACGTCCAGAAGACCTACATGACCGATCGCGGCTTCACGGTGCTGGAGGCGGTCGAGAAGGTCGCGGCGGCCGCGGGCGCCACCCCGGCGCAAGTTGCGCTGTCCTGGCTCGCGCATCGCCCGGGTATCACGGCGCCGATCGCCAGCGCGACGTCGGTGGCGCAGCTCAAGGAGCTGGTCGGCGGGATCGAGCTCCAGCTCGATTCGGACGCGCGCGCGACGCTCGATCGTGCGAGCGCCTGGCAGGAAGGCTAGCTTAGCGGATCCCGCGTCCGCCCGCGATCTGCGGGAGAATGAACACTTCGCTGTTGGGCCCGATGGGCTCGAGCAGGGTGTCCTGATAGATCTGACCGTCGATCGCGACGGCCACGCCTTCCTGCAGATGGGGACCGAGCTCGGGATGAAGCTCGGTGAGCCGGTCGAAGAGCTGCTTGACGGACGTCGCCGAGACGTTGAACTCGGCGACGCCCCCCGTCAGCTGCGCGAGGTTGCCGATCAAAACAACCCGCGCCATTTCCTGCTCGTCAGCTCTTGCCGCTGGCGGCCTTTTCCTTCAGCGCCTTCAGAACCTTCGGCGGTGACATCGGCAGCTCGGTGAAGCGGATGCCGGTCGCCTGCTCCATCGCGTTGGCGATGGCCCCGAGCGGCGGTATGATCGGCGTCTCGCCGACGCCGCGCACGCCGTAGGGGTGCTTGGGATTCGCCACCTCGACCAGGATCGCGTCGATCATCGGCACGTCGGAGGCCACCGGCATCCGGTAGTCGAGGAAGCCCGCGTTCTGCAGCTTGCCGTCCTCGCCGTAGATATACTCCTCGTTCAGCGCCCAGCCGATGCCCTGCACGGCCCCGCCCTGGAACTGCCCCTCGACGTAGGCGGGATGCAGCGCCTTCCCCGCGTCCTGCGCGACCGTGTAACGCAGAATCGTCACGCGGCCGGTCTCCGGAGGGCCGCCGGTCTTGCCGGCGATCTTCGCGAAGTCCGCGATCGACATCGGCTTGAACTTCTCCGACGCAGCACCGATGGCCTTCACGTAGCCCTTCGAGAACTCGACCTGGTCGCCCTTGAGCTCCCAGAGCTTCGCCGCGCGCGCGCAGAGCTCGGTCTTGATCTGCTTGGCCGCCTCGACGATCGCCATCGAGCCCGAGAACGCCGAGCGGCTGCCGCCGGTCAGGAACGTGAAGCCGAGCGAGCCGGTATCGCCGATGATCGGCCGCACCTTGTCGTAGGGGATCCCGAGCTCGTCGGCGACGACGTTCGTGAGCGCGGCGCGTAGCCCGCCGATGTCCGGCGTGCCGGCCATCAGGGACACGGTGCCGTCCTCGTTGATCGTCAGGGACGCGCAGGTCTCGCCGCCGATGTTGAACCAGAAGCCCGAGGCGACGCCGCGGCCCTGCCACTTCCGCAGCGGCGTGTTCCAGTGCTCGGTCTTCTTGATCGAGTTGAGCGTCTCTTCCAGACCGAGCGGGCCGAACTTCGGACCGTACGCGGCCTTGGTGCCCTCGCGCGCCGCGTTCATCATGCGCAGCTCGATCGGGTCGAGCTTGAGCTGCTTGGCGATCTCGTCGACCACGCTCTCGACCGCGAACTCGGAGATCGGGGCACCGGGCGCGCGATAGGCCGCGACCTTCGGGCGGTTCGAGACGACGTCGTAGCCGATGACCTTGACGTTCTGCATGTCGTACGGCGCGTAGGCGCAGAAGACGCCCGGCTGAACCGGCGAGCCCTGGAAGGCGCCCGCCTGGTACTTGAGCTCGGCGAAGCCAGCGACGAACTTGCCGTCCTTCGTCGCGCCCATCTTGACCTTGACGGTCGCGCCCGAGGTCGGGCCCGAGGCCTTGAAGACTTCCTCGCGCGACATGGCCATCTTCACCGGGCGCTTGGCTTTCTTCGAGAGCGCGAGGGCCAGTGGCTCGAGGTAGACGACGGTCTTGCCTCCGAAGCCGCCGCCGATCTCGGAGGCGGTCACGCGGAGCTTGGCGATGTCCATCCCCAGGAGACGCGCGCAGTGGGCACGCACGATGAAGTGGCCCTGCGTGCAGCACCACAGCTCGGCCGACCCGTCCTCGGACACGCTCGCCAGCGCCGCGTGGGGCTCGATGTAACCCTGGTGCACCGGCGCGGTCTTGAACTCGCGCTCGACGATGACGTCGGCCTGCTTGAAGCCGGCCTCGATGTCACCCAGCGAGATCTCGATGCGCTTGGCGATGTTCGAGGGCTTGTCGGGCTTGGGCTCGACACCGGCGGTGAAGAGGTCGTCGTGCAGGAGCGGCGCGCCGGGCTTCATCGCCTCGACGACGTCGATCACGTGCGGGAGAACCTGGTACTTCACGTCGATGAGCTTGAGTGCCCGTCGGGCGATGAGCGCGCTGGTGGCGGCGACGGCGGCCACGGCGTGGCCCTCATAGAGCGCCTTCTCACGCGCCATCACGTTCCGGACCACGTCCTTGTAGTTCATCATCATCTCGCCGGCCGGGATGAACTCGGACGGCTGGTCCGGGAAATCGTCGCGGGTGATCACAGCCTTCACGCCGGGCAGCGCCTCGGCCTTCGAGGTGTCGATCGAGATGATGCGCGCATGCGGATGGGGGCTCCGCAGCACCTTGCCGATGAGCTGGCCGGGCAAGTTGAAGTCGGCGCCGAAGCGCGCGCGCCCGGTCACCTTGTCGACGCCGTCCGGGCGGATCGTGCGGGTGCCGACGTAGGCCTGCCCGTTGGTCCCGTTCGTACCGTTCTCGGCCATGGTTATCCCTTTCTCAAGGTCGCGGCCGCGTCTTTCACCGCGGTCACGATTTTGTCGTATCCCGTGCACCGGCAGAGGTTCCCGGCCAGCCAGAATCGGATCTCGTGCTCGCTCGGGTCGGGCGTGCGCTCGAGGAGCGCCTTGCCGGCCACCAGGAAGCCGGGCGTGCAGATGCCGCACTGGAGCGCGGCATGCTCGAGGAACTTCTGCTGCAGCGGATGGAGCGTCTCGCCCTTGGCCAGGCCCTCGATCGTCTCGACGCGCCGCCCGTTGACCTCGCAACCCAGCACGAGGCACGAGCAGACCAGCCGGCCGTCGAGGGTCACGCTGCAGGCACCGCAGTCGCCCGAGGCGCAGCCTTCCTTGCTGCCGGTGAGCTGCAGGGTGTCGCGAAGCACGTCCAGGAGGGTTTCTTCGGTCTCGCAGAGAAACTCGACCGCATCGCCGTTCACGACCGCTTCGACATGGTGCTTGGCCATCAGCTCGTCCTCGCTCGGTCCAGCGCTATCAGGGCCGTTCGGCGCGTCAGCACCGCGGCCACGTCGGTTCGAAACTCGATCGTTCCTCGCTTGTCGTCGATCGGCCGGCAGGCCGCTCGCGCGGCTGCCTCGAGCCGCTGCTGCGCCGGCAGGTCGAGGCGGCTTCCGATGATCGCCTGCGCTGCCTCCGCGACGAGCAACACTCGCGCGGCCACCGCGCCCAGCCCCACGCGCGCCGCCGTGATCGTACCGGCGCCGTCGAGGGTCAAGCTTACTCCCGCCCCGACCACGGCGATGTCCATTTCCGTCCTCGGGATGAAGCGCAGGTAGGCATCGGACGATCTCGGCGGGCGGGGCGGCAGCAGGAAGGAGACGACGATCTCCCCCTTGCGCAGGGCCAGCTTACGCGGCCCGAGCATGACGTCCTCGACCGGGAGATCGCGCCGGCCCTGCGGCCCAGCCAGGGTCGCGAGGGCCCCGGCGGCGATGAGCGCCGGCACGCTGTCGGCCGCCGGCGAGCCGTTACAGAGGTTACCCCCGAGGGTCGCGCGCCCCTGGACCTGGGTCGATCCGATGAGGTTCGCGGCCTCGATGACGCCCGGCCAGGCGCTCTTGAGGCGCGGGTGCTCCTTGAGCTCGGCGCCGGTCACCGCCGCGCCGATCCGCCAGCCGCCCTTTTCCTCAGTGATCGCGCGGGTCTCCGCGATCTTCTTGATGTCGACGATCAGGTCCGGATCGACGACGTCGGCGCGCATCTGCACGAGCAGATCGGTGCCCCCCGCGAGCACACGCGCCTCGCCCGTGGCCGCTGCCAGCAGCGCCACCGCTCCTTCAACTGACTCCGGTGCTTCGTAACGCATGGGTTCTAGTCTCGCCTTTCGTAGTGTTCCGTAAATGCCCGATGATGCTCAAGCAAGCATAATCAATGAAGGCGCCGCGCGTGTCAACGGCGCGGCAGCAGCGCGACTCGACTCCGGTCAGATGCGCTCGAGGACGACGACCGGGATCTCGCGCGCGGTCCGCTGCTGGTACTCGACGTAAGGCGGCCAGATGCCGGTCATCGTCTTCCAGAGCGCCGGCTTCTCGGCCGGGGTCGCGGTGCGGGCGCGCGCCTTGAATTTATCCGCCATGACCTGCACCTGCACGACCGGATTCGCGACGAGGTTCTCGTACCAGCCCGGGTGTGCCGGGGCGCCGCCCCGTGAGGCGACGACGAGGTACTTGTCGCCGGCGCGACCGTAGATCAGCGGCGTTGTGCGTGGCTGACCCGAGCGCCGGCCGGTGGTGGTCAGGAGCAACGTCGTCACGCCTTCCCAGATGTGACCGTCGCGGCCGTCGGTCTCGGACATGCTGTCCTCCGCCTTTCCGAGGCTACTTGATCGAGTCGGGTGATACCGAGCGACCGACGCGCGAGGCCTCGTAGATCGCCAGCGGCACCTGCAGAATGTGCTTCGCGGTCTTGATGTCCTGCGCCGGCTGCCGCCCGGCGAGGAGGCTGTCGATGAAATCCGCCGCGGCGCCGTCGAAGCCGAGGCGCCAATCGGCCGGGACCTGATAGTTGACGGTCTCGGTGCCGCGGATCAAGACCACCGCGGGCATGTCGAGCATCTCGCCGGTGCCGCGCGTCACCCAGATGATCCCGCGGCTGCCGTGGATCTCGAAGAACTCGTCGGCGCGATAGTAGCGAGCGCGAATCGTCATCTCGGGCGCCGCGGTGTAGTCGACCACGCCCAGGCAGTTGCGCCCCTTGAAACGCCAGATCGCGGCCGCGGGGGTCTCGGCGAGAAAATCCTCGCTGCGCGTCAAGAGCGGCCCGCCCGGATTACGGTCGGGATCCCGGCGCCACACCGTCGCATCGGGATCGAGCTCCATCACCTGCCCCGTGATCTGCACGGCGCGCGTCGTGTGGATGCGCACGAGCGAGGGCTCGCCGATGGCGCCGCTGTCGAGCAGCTCCTTGGCCTTCAAGATCGGCGGGTAATAGAGGAAGTTCTCGGTCACGCGGAAGGTCGTCCGCGCCCGCGCCACCGCGGCGGCGATGCGATCGGCCTCGGCGACGGAGATGGCCAGCGGCTTCTGGACCGAGACGTGCTTGTCCGCGCCGAGCGCCGCCACGATCTGGTCGGCGTGCATCCAGGTGGGCGTGAGGAGCTCGACCGCGTCGATCGAGGAATCGTCGAGGACCTGCTTGAAGTCCGAGTAGATTCTCGGCGCGATGCCCCACTCGCGCGCCCGCCGCGTCGCGCGCTCGGGCATCGTGTCGCACAGCGCCACGACGTCGCACCGCGGGTGCTGCAGATACCCGGGCGCGTTGAGCTGAGAGATGTTGCCGCAGCCGACGATCGCGAGGCGAACTCTGTCCAT
>WNFK01181589.1_pt1 | contig 11932 bp, 10 predicted proteins | sample 5400281 | NCBI WGS metagenome assembly WNFK01 (sample SAMN13153350, study PRJNA577476) | soil metagenome | isolation source: 20 cm soil on Douglas fir-dominated hillslope | place: USA:California | collected 2013-09-17
CGCGTACGATTGCTCCGAGCCGGAATACCGTTTCCCGATCTGCCGTGTTGAGCGCGGCAAACTCGAGATGGCGCTCTTTCGGAAGAGAGCCACGGTGGTAGCGCGCTACATTTGCAATGACAGCGCGTTCTGCCTCGGAGAAGCCGGTCAATTCAGAATTTGCGATCAGATAGAGCGAGTGCTTGTGATGCGACTCGTGAGCTATGTGATAACCAACATCATGCAACAAGGCTGCGGCTGACAAGAGTGTGCGTTGATGTCGCGTCAGATTCTCACTCTCCGCCATGCTGTCAAAGATCTTCTCAGCCAGACGCGCCACTTGATGCGAATGAGCCTCTTCGTATCCGAAACGACGACCGACTGCGTGGACACCCAGTAATCTCTGGTCACCGAAATCCGGAGTGGGTGGCCGCGACTCAGCCTCCAACTCGCGCAACCGATCGATAATCAATCCTTCACGAAGCGCCCAATCGCAACTCCTCAATACATTGATGCCGAGCGCACGCATCCCTCCTTCCAAAATCTGGCCACCGGCAATAATTATTTCGGAGCGTTGGGCACTGATGCCAGGAAGGTTGCGACGTTCCGTCTGCGACTTACTCGCAAGAGTGTTGTTTAGCACTACGAGTTGGCCCAGTACGATTTCCGCTTCGTCAGGCTGTGCTGCCTGGTTCTTTCGCTCCGCATCCGTAACAGTCTGCGAGCGAAGAGCCGCCCCCAAAGCCAGGATAGTGCCTGACGTGCCGGTTGCCTGTTGCCACTTCGCACCGCGTAGTTCGCGGGCTGGTCGTTCAAATGCGGACCGTACTTCGCCTTTGAGACTGCTTAACTCTTTCGACTTGGGTGGATCGGTGACGAGATACCTTTCCGTCAGGGCGACAGCACCAAGTTTGACGGAAAAGAGGGATACAGGAACGCCCTCGCGAAATATCGAAATCTCGGTTGAGCCTCCACCGATGTCTACATTGATATTTGTCGCTCCGCGGCCCGCACAGCCCTGTGCAGCCGCGAGCCCAATCAGACGTGCCTCTTCGATTCCGGACAGGATCTCGACACGCACACCCGTTTGGCATTCAACCTCTTTTATGAATTCGGCGGAGTTGTGGGCCTCACGAACCGAAGCCGTGGCAACGGCGATGATCGTTTCTGCGCCGCGAGCTTCGGCAATTGAACGGAAGCGCTTGATGCAGCCGCAGGCGCGCTCGATTGCGGATGGGGCGAGTTGTCCCTTACGAAGGGTTTCATGCCCGAGTCTGACAACGTCTTTTTCGCGTGTAAGGACGGCGAAGGAATCGCTTGCCGCGGCGTCCACGACCGCGAGTTTGATGGAGTTGGAGCCAATGTCTATAGCCGCAATCTTCAAGGACCTGCCTTCTCGAGTTTCTCAGGAAGTGCAACCCCTTTTGTTTTTTGTGTAGGTTCGATGGCAGGTTTACTCTTCGCTGCAGTTTGTACTGTTGCGTCGCTCACAGCCGGCTCGTCGATCACTTTTGCGACCGAACGTCGCAGGTCGGCCGCTACACTCCGGACAGAGCGCGATGCATTCATTACATGGAAGCCATACTCGCCGCTCATCCGATCGAATACCTGGAGCATTCTACTTTGGTATTCGATGAAGCTATCGTAAAAGTCTTCTCCCAGGTGAAGGTCCATGCCTGATTCCCAAAAATCGAATGCCCTTCCTGACGTTAGTACTCTTGAAACAAGCTGTTGCGCAGACTGGATTCTTAAATAGAACACAGCATCCGGCACGATTGACATCCCATAGATTGAGCGAATCCATGCGGAATCTATCCCTCGCACCTCGGCCCGCGCCATTGCAGAGTAGATGTATCGGTCAGTCAAGACGATAAAGCCTGAACGCAGTGCCGGCAACATCTCGTTCTCGAGTCGATCGATGAAATCTGTAGCGTAAAAGAGTTGCATGGTCAAACGCCCAAGAGTGTGACCCGTTTTTGCTTCTTTGATTCCCCTGCCGGCGAGAACGGATCGGGTCATGCCGGTATCCAGAACTGCATGGCCGCGCGACTCGAGCCAGGTGCGCAAAAGTGCTATGTGCGTTGAGCGCCCAACTCCGTCAGTGCCCTCAACGACGATCAGCTTACCGCTGTATTCTTCGTGTTCTACGCCCGGCAGCGGCGTGCCGTAAAAGATGCGATCTCTAATGAGCCTTAAACCGCCTTTTCTTCAAGTGTTGACTAATAATCTTTCGCATTTCGCGTTGTTGTTGTTCGATCGAGCGTGTGGCATCAACAACAGTCAAGCCAAACTCATCGACCATGCGATCGTATTCTTCAAGAATCTTGCCCTGAAAGACAGTGAAGCTTTCCTCCGGCTCGTCGGACCAACTCATATCCATTCCTGCTTCGTAATATTTTAGATTAGGTCTTCCCGAAACAATCCGATCGATCGCCACGTCAAGCGGCGCCCGGAAGAAGAAAGCTACGGTAGGCTTAACCGCGAATGTATAAACCTCGCGCACCCAATCACGATCACAGCCACGCGCGACATCGCGCGCAAATGCCGTGTAGATGTAGCGATCGGCAAGAACGATTGCGCCAGCTTTAAGTGGCGGGATAATGTCCCGCTCGGTTCGGTCGGCAAAATCTGTAGCATGGAGAAGGGAAAAGGTCGCCGGGGTGAAAAGGTGTCGTTTCTTGGCGCGCTTCGTCGTATCCTTAACCAGGGGAGATGAGTTCCATTCGGAAAAGAACACGGGATACCCCTCGGCTTTTAGCCACTGGTAAAGCAACGCTAGTTGGGTCGATTTTCCGCTGCCATCGGTCCCCTCGACAACAAAAAGTCGCCCAGGAAAGCGGTGATTTCCGTATGAGATCATTGCGCACATTCTGAGCGTCCAGTGTTACAGATGGATGAACGCTGACTAAACTGACCAGCAACTGGGACACCAATGAAGATACTGCTGTTGTTAAGACATGCCAAGTCGAGTTGGAAGGACAAAAGCCTCAAGGACTTTGATCGACCACTGAATGAACGCGGAAAGAGAGATGCAAAGGCGATAGGCCGACTCATTAGAAAGGAAGGAATAGTGCCGGATCTCGTCTTGAGTTCGCCTGCGGTTAGAGCCCGTGAAACAACCGCCATCGTCCTGGCCACAGCGAAACTGGCGACCGAACTCCGCTATGACGAACGAATCTACGAAGCGGATGCGTTGCGGCTTCTCGAGGTGATTTCGCAAATCGAGGAGAATTTCAATTCAGTTTTTCTGGTCGGACATAATCCCGGAATGGAAGAACTGCTCGAGCGGCTGACGGGGTGTTCAGAGCACATGTCGACAGCGACGTTGGCTCAGATTTATCTCAAGGGAGTGGATCGGTGGAGCAAAGTCTTCCAGGGAAAGGCGACTTTGGAACTGATTGTAAAGCCGAAGCAGATTAGCTAGCGCGGCGCCGGACCATTAGGAGCCTCAGCGGTCGCTGGCAAACTGACTCCTGCCGAATTGTAACGACCGAAGATGATCATTCAGGATTCGGTAAAAGCATTTCAGACACACGCCAAAGGAATCCTCTTCTTTGTCCTTCCGAATTTTTGCTCCACACCAAATGCAAAGGACGCAAAAGTGGCTTCTCGGTTGTTCGACTAGTTGCTGCTTCATGCAGTGCTCCTCTCAGAAAACATTTTGTCCTTTATCCATAAACTGTCTGGGTTACTGGAAAGTAGCCGAACAATTAAATAAGTCTTAAGAAATGAAAGGTCGCGCCGAATGAGCTGCCAGATGTTATTCAGATAAACTTCAGGTCGAATGATCGAGCGAAAGTTTCCGTACACAGCCTGGTTAACATTCTGGTAACATGGTGGCAACAGCGCCGTAACATCGGCGCAGCCTGAACCGACGCGTGCACACACATGGCCGGTCCATTCTGGGAGGACGTTGTTTTGTTACCCAGACCTCGAGGGACACGCTTTTCCTTACTTCTCCGGGCAGGATCGCTCGTTAGTATCCTTCTATTTATTTTCGCTGCGGACTTAAAGGCAGAACGAAGGCGAAGCAACATCGTTTGTCGAGATGAGCTTTCGACTGAGCGGCGCAATGATCTCGCCGGTAAGCTTCAGAAGATCACGGGATGGTCAGACCTTTCCTTCGATCGAAATGGAGCGTTGTGGGCTGGAAGCACATTTATTGGGGGTTCCCAAGCCGCTCGGGAGTTAGTCAGTAAAGCTATCGATGGACCAAACGTTGTCATACTTGAAGACGCGAGTAGGCGTTCAGATGTTGTGTTCTGTAAGGTTGTTCCTGGCAGATGGAAGCACCAAACCTCAGAAAACCCGCCAGTGTATGTGGTGCTTATCGACTTTGCAGATTTCGAATACGTGATGGGAGACGATCGTGCGCTTAGCGCTTTTGATGTTGGCTGGGCAATGCTTCACGAGCTGGATCACGTTGTCAACGACTCGAGTGATCCAACTTCAGTTGCCGAAACCGGTGAATGTGAAGCTCACATCAATCAAATGCGGAGGGAATGTAGTCTTCCTCAGCGAACCGGCTACTTTTACACCCACTTTCCCCTTAATAACGACAGTCACTTCGTAGCCAGGTTTGTGCGTCTGGCGTTTGTCGAGCAAGACACGATGGCGAACAAGAAGAGACGCTACTGGTTACTCTGGGACGCCAACCTCGTCGGTGGTCTGGATGAGCAAAAGCAGATAGCCATCCTGAGATAACTCACTATAGCCGCGCGGCTGCCGCCAAATATCCCGGTCCTTAGATTAGTCATTCAGTTATCGTTTGAGGCCTTCTCATAGTCAGAAGGTGGCTTCTGTCGCGCTGTGCGCTCTTTCTCTGTCATTTGTTGAAGAGTTGAATGGACCTGCAGGACGATCTTCTTCAGATCATTTAATTCGCCAGGCGTTCGCTTCTTAGACGACAGAATGGCGGTTGCTATATCGCTACTCAGCTCGTGGGAAATTGCCATAGATTCACCGATGTCGGGCATCTGATACGTCGCAGTGCTTGGGCTTGGAAGAGGTGGCATCCTACACAGTACCTGTTACGTTAGTGTTAACACCATGTTAATTAACGGTCCGTGTGGTTGGGCCGACCTGGGCGCATTCCTCCTTGAGCCTTGCGCAATCCCAACTATTCCTCATTAACAAAGAGTTAAGGCGTAATTCACAGCACCTTAACGCGGCCCCTCTAGAGTCTCCTTTGAAAAATTTAGATCAGCAACCAAAGCAAATTACTGATTGAACTCTTACGTCTCCACCGGAGATGAGAGCAAATCACGACAGGATAGCAGCATTATTTGCATATCAGAGGAGACTAGTATGAAGACAAAAGCCCCCTTGGCCCTCCGCGGCGCGACGTTAGTGGCAATCGCATTCGTAGCGGTGCTGTTTTTACAGTTGACGGTATTAGCGCAATCCGAGCAGGGCCGAATAGTAGGGACTGTTAGCGATGCGAACGGTGCAGTGGTACCAGGCGCATCGGTACTTATAAAAAGCGAGCGTACCGGCGAAGAGCGCACGGCTACAACGAATGAAGCAGGCAACTACGCCGTGTCCGGACTCAGACCTTCTTTATATACAGTAACCGCGACGGCACAAAATCTGACAGTTCGTTTGACGAACGTTCAATTGTTGGTGGGCCAGGAACTAAAGCTGGAACTTACCCTGCAAGCGACAGGAGTCGAAGCAAAGGTGGATATCACCTCCACTGGTGATGCGGCGATTGATACAGGTTCCGCCACAATGGGAGTTAACGTGAATCCGCGTGAAGTCGAAGGTCTGCCGCTGAACGGACGTCAGTTGTCCCAACTTTACCTGCAGGCTCCGGGTTCGGTAAACAGTGGGTCCGGCACTTTCGGCGACATTAGGTTTTCGGGCAGGGCAGTTGAACAGAATATAGTCCGCTACGACGGCATTGAAGGCACGGCGATCATTGACGCCTCTCCAGGAAACCTTAATGGAGAAGTGCCGACGCCGTTTCGGCTGCAATCATCACTTGAGAACGTGCAGGAGTTTCGCGTTGATTCAAACAACTATCCGGCTGAACAGGGTACAGGGACTGGTGGCCAGATCAATGTAGTGACCAAGTCCGGCGGCAATCGATACCACGGTTCAGGGTTTGAATATATCCGGAATGATGCGCTCGATGCCGCAAACTTTTTCGACAACGTCATTGGACAAAAGAGCAAGCTGCGGCTGAATCAATTCGGCGGTTCCATAGGTGGTCCAATCAAGAAAGACAAAGCCTTCTTCTTTTTCTCTTATGAAGGTTATCGCCTGCGCGGTGGTATTAACGCAGTCGAGGCCGTTCCTGGATTAGCATCGCGCATCTGCGGCGGGACCTTTGGGTCTGGNCATTGATTCCTATATTCAGATCGCCTCAGGCAGTCACAGTTCGCACCGGACCAGATCTTTTCGACACCGTCCAGCTGCAGGCCACGAATATCGTTGACGAGAACTCAGCGGCCTTGCGGTTGGACTACCGATTCAATCAGAAACACTCGGCTTATTTTCGGTTTTTCCGTGACCAGGGTACGAACGATCAGCCTGATGGCGTCTCCGGCCGGCATATCAACATTCGCGACGTGCCGCAGAATGGAGTTCTGGCTGTACAGTCAGTTTTGCGTCCGACTCTATTAAATGAATTCAAGGTAGGTTATAACTCTGCCCTCACGCGGATCATTGGTGTAGCGCCGGTAGTTAACGGTATCGACCTATCGAATCTCTCATTCAATATTGGCGGCAGTGTCGCGGGCTTTGCATTGCCCGGGCAGGGAGCCAATGCCGGCGTTTCCACGCCGGGTGGTCTAATACGTGCTAATAGCGCGCAGAACGGTCGCGGCCAACCTTATACACCTTACTCGCTCTCGTTCGTAGACAATCTAAACTGGACGAAGGGCAATCACTCTTTCAAGTTCGGTGGGGAGTTTCGCAGGATTCGTTTGTACACGGACAGGCAGGGTGGCATAACTTACACCTACTCGAGTATTTCCAACTTCCTAATCAACAGTGCCCAGTCTGTGCAGTTTCTCGGCGATATGAGCGCGCCCTCGGTATTCTTCAACGGCTCGACCGGACAGCGCCTCGCTAAGCAAGCGTATTACATCGGTTATGTGCAGGATGAGTGGAAGCTCAAGTCGAATCTGACTCTCAACTATGGTCTCCGCTACGAGTATTACTCCACGCTGCGTGAGGCTCAGAACCGTCAGATCCTTTTTGACATCAATACTGGTCAGTTGCGCGATCCCAGCCAGGAACCTTTCCATGCTTCGAAGAATAATTTCGCGCCCCGCCTCGCATTGACCTGGTCGCCAAATCCGTCGGGCAATGGTTTCTTCAGCGGGGGACACACGGTCCTGCGTGGAGGTTTCGGAATCTACTACGGGCCGGGACAGACCGAAGATCAAATTCAGCCGATTGAGTCTGATCGCATCAGCTCGACCGTCAGCAATGTGGTTAACGCCTTTCCCCAAGATCCAGCGGTGATCGCCGCGAACTTCATCAACAATCCTAATAACCGCGCCTACCAGCCTCGAGCTTACGCGCCCGAGTACACGATCCCGGAGAAGGTCTATCAGTACAGCTTCTCTGTGCAGCAGGGGTTGCCCTATAAGGTGTCACTAACTGAGGCATTTGTAGGTTCTCAGGGACGCAACCTGTTTCTGCGTAGCATCGCGAACCGCATCCTACCGGCTCAGACCGTGATCACAAACGGCACCCCTTTGCCCACGGGGGTTGGCGTCATCAATCGTACGGAGACCGCAGGGGCTTTCTTGGGCCAGGTAATTGCTGTCACTCCGGTGCGCGAGTTTTCGATAGTCTCGGGCACATCGTCGGTCCTGAACCCTTTCGCCGAAATTGATGACAAGACGAGCGGCGGGCATGACAGCTACAAGGCGCTGCAAATGTCCCTCAGTCGACGCTTCAACACAGGAGTAACTTTGAATGCGCAGTACAGCTTCTCGCGCTCATTCGGTAACACTTCCGGCTCAAACGAGGCGCGTACGGCTGCGAACAACGCGCGCGCACTGAACGACTTTGACTACGACAGCGGCTACAACAACTTTGATGTGCGTCACACGTTCAATCTGAGTGCTCTCTACGATCTCCCATTAGGAGCTGGTAAGAAGTACGATCTAGGAGGTGTGGGTAATGCTGTTCTGGGCAATTGGCAGATCGGCACCATCGTCAATGGTCGTTCGGGATTACCGCTCGAGATAGGAATTGTTCGTCCGGACGTCGTGATTCAATGTAAAAATCCAGCCGGGTGTGTTGTCCAGACTAGCTCCGCCGGGGCGACCACAACGTACGCCAACGGTTTCGTTGCACAGTTGCCGGGTACCGTCAACGCTGCCAATCCTTTACCTCCGGGTTTCATCGCGGTGGTCAATACGCCGAGTGGAGGCGCCTCGCGCAATGTGAGGCGGCCGGACTTCGTACCCGGCGTTAATCCATACCTGACGAATGATCGGCTTATTCTGAATCCTGCTGCGTTTACTGCGCCTCAGCCGGGTACCTTTGGCAACGTACCACGCAACGCTTTGCGTGGACCAAACTTCAAGCAGTTTGATCTGGTCCTAAACAAGCGTTTCAAATTATCAGAGACGACAAACCTGGAATTCAGAACCGAAGTCTTCAATATCTTTAATCGGGTGAACTTCGATGTACCAGGATCGCGCTTGAATCTGGCGCTGCCGGCAGTCAGCTTTAACAGTGACGCTACAGACCCAAACAACACGTCTAAGAAGTTTTACGCCATTAGCACCAGCAACGTGGCTCAGCCAGGTCAGGCCTATACGCAGGGAGCAGCCGGAGGGACGTTTGGATTACTTCGCCAAACGGTGGTCCGCGATGTCGGACTCGGCACCAGCAGGCAGATTCAGTTCGCACTGCGGCTAAACTTTTAATTGAAGGCGTTGTTTAGAGGTCGCTAGGTTTGTCTTATTTCAGCGACCTCTGTTTTGAATGACCCAGGAATGTAGGCTCCATACATCGTATGTCAATTACACAAACGGCACTGACAGAGAGGGAACCGGGTCCTGCGCCAGAGGACGTGTATGACGACGGTTTCCTTCGAGTAGAACACGAGAACTACTACGTTGCTTGCGGGGGTAGGGCTTTGAAACTGCCGCGTACTGAGTTTCTCATTTTTTCTCGTTTGGCGCGTACGCCGGATCGCATTGTCACCGCGAGAGACCTTTGGGGTTACGCATGGGGGAATGACAAGCCCCTTAATACCGAAAGCCTCCACGTTTACATCTATCGCTTACGCGGAAAGCTCGCGACCTACGGCCTGCAAATCGAAACAATGGTTAATGTTGGCTATCGACTCCTAACAACCTCGAGTGCCGAGCCCAAAGGCTAGAGTCCAGCTTCAAAAAAAGCCTTTCCAACTCCACACTCTTCGACTCCCCGGCAGTTAACGAAGAGTTCAGATGATGTTCAGTTGGATGTAACAGCCAAACTCTAAGGTTTAGTGGTTCAGTTTTAAGCTCATCGATCAGCCCCGAGTGTGTAGGAGACTCCCCAATGTCTGTTAAGAGAAAGTTTCAGTTTGTCGTTTTGGTCTTGGCCGCAGCTGCGGTTCTCGTTGTAGCGGCTTGTAGCCCTAAGGGCTCCGGGGGACCGAATGCCACAGTCAATCTTCAGGGCGCAGGCGCCACTTTCCCCAACCCTCTTTACCAGAAATGGCTGAGTGAATATGGCAAGCTTCATCCCGAAGTTAAAATCGACTATCAGTCGATCGGTTCGGGTGGCGGCATTAAACAGATTCAGGCCCAGACCGTGGATTTCGGCGCTTCCGATACGCCAATGAAAGACGAGGACTTGAAAGGGGCGCCAGGCGAGATTCTTCATGTGCCCACAGTTCTTGGTGCGGTGGTTATTACTTATAACCTTAGCGGAGTTTCCACCCCTCTGCGCTTTTCTCCCGAAGCGGTTGCCGACATCTTTCTGGGCAAGATCAAGAAGTGGAATGATCCGCATATTGGCGCGGAAAATCCTGGCGTAAAACTTCCGCAGGGAGACATCACCGTCGTACATCGTTCTGATGGAAGCGGCACGTCGGCTGTGTTTACAGATTACCTTTCTAAAGTTAGTCCTGAATGGAAAGAGAAAGTGGGTACTGGGACTTCGCCAAGTTGGCCTGTTGGTATTGGCGGTAAAGGCAACGAAGGCGTCACCGGGCAGGTCAAAAACACTCCCAATACAATTGGCTACGTAGAACTCGCCTACGCGACAAAGAACAACCTGCCGGTTGCATTACTAAAAAACCAGTCTCAAGTATTTATTGCGCCGACGCTTGATGCTGTAACTGCCGCTGCTGCCGAATCGGTGGCTACAACGCCTGCTGATTTGCGCGTGTCAATAACCAATGCGGCCGGCAAAGACGCGTATCCGATTTCCAGCTATACCTACATTCTCGTCTACAAAGAGCAAAAGGATCCTGCAAAAGGAAAAGCGCTGGTTGATTTCCTTTGGTGGGGTATTCACGACGGCCAGAACTTCGCAAGGGAGTTGCAGTACGCGCCATTGCCGCAGGAGATCGTCAAACGCGCTGAAGCGAAGATTAATTCGATCACTTCAGGTGGCAAGCCGCTGAGGTAAGTTCGAAGTACTTTTTAGTTTATCGAGGGCTTAGCGGGAATAAACTTTGAGCTCAACCTCAGTCGATAATGGCAGCGACAAACTGAAGTTTGTCGGACATGGGTCTGATTGGCGACGTCTGCTATCGCCCACAGGAAACGCGGGAGATGCCGTCTTTCGGGCGCTGATGCTATTTGCCGCGCTACTCGTCGTGGCAATTGTCGTAGGGATGATCTTCGCGCTGGGCTCGGAGTCAATGCTTTCCATACGACAGTTTGGCTTGGGATTTCTCACCAGCCGGCAATGGAATCCTATTAAGGGTGAATTTGGTGCCTTGCCTTTCATTTACGGGACAGTCGTCTCCTCACTGATTGCGCTTCTCATCAGTGTCCCACTATCTCTCGGAATAGCAGTTTTTCTTGTTGAGCAGGCGCCAAACTATCTCGCGCGACCCGTTGGCTTTCTTGTTGAATTGCTGGCAGCCATTCCCTCGGTTGTGTATGGGCTGTGGGGAATCTTTGTCCTTGCTCCCTTTTTGCGCGTTCATGTAGAACCGCAGCTGGCGCGTTGGTTGGGTTGGACCCCTTTTTTCAGAGGTTCGATTACAGGTATCGGACTACTTACGGGCGGGATTATTCTCGCCATCATGGTTACACCAATCATCTCGGCTGTCGTGCGCGATGTGCTCGCAGCGGTGCCAAGTTCGCAACGTGAAGCAGCGCTAGCTTTGGGAGCAACAAAGTGGGAGACGACGCGCGTGGTCCTGGTGAATGGGGCTCCCGGGATTGCCGGCGCGGTGATCTTGGGATTGGGCCGCGCCCTTGGTGAGACCATGGCAGTGACCATGGTTATTGGCAACCGTCCAGAGATTAGCTTATCGCTATTTGAGCCGTCGTACACCATCGCCTCTGCAATCGCCAACGAATTCACTGAGGCTACACAGGATCTTTATTTGAGTGCGCTCGTCGAGTTGGGATTAATTCTGTTTCTCGTGACATTTGTGGTGAACGGCATCGCCAGAGTGCTGGTGTGGAATGTAACGAGAAAGACGGGTGGCGTAGCCAGAGCTGCTTGATGACTAACTTCAGGAAATCTGACCAGATAAGACGAACGACCAGTGCGGTGATGACCTCCTTGACCGCGCTTTGTACCTTTGTTGCCGTTGGCACCCTCGTAATCATTCTTTCTTACATAGCGTGGCAAGGAATCGCTTCTATCAGTTTTCGGTTTTTAGTGGATAGTCCTCGCCCTGTGGGTGAAGGTGGAGGAATAGGAAACGCAATCCTCGGCTCCGTGGTGTTACTTACACTTTCCTCTGCCTTCGGCCTTCCTTTTGGCATAGCCGTCGGCGTTTATCTCTCAGAGCTTGGAAAGGGACGCT
>WNFK01079426.1_pt1 | contig 11925 bp, 10 predicted proteins | sample 5400281 | NCBI WGS metagenome assembly WNFK01 (sample SAMN13153350, study PRJNA577476) | soil metagenome | isolation source: 20 cm soil on Douglas fir-dominated hillslope | place: USA:California | collected 2013-09-17
ATCGCCGTGGAGAACGCGCGGTTGTTCGACGAGCTGCAAGAGAAGAACCGCGCCCTCACTACGGCCCATTCGCAGATGACGGAGACGCTCGAGCAGCAGACGGCGACCGCGGAGATCCTGCACGTGATCAGCCGGTCGCAGACCGACGTCCAGCCGGTGTTCGACTCCATCGTGAGAAGCGCGGTGCGGTTGTGCAACGGGCTCTTCAGCGCGCTCTACCAATTCGACGGCGAGCTGCTCCATCAGGCCGCCCAGTACAACTACACGCCCGAGGCCCTCGAAGAGATCAACCGCATATTCCCGATGCCCCCCACGCGCGCCCTCGGGGCCGGCCGGGCGATCCTCGGGCGCGCGGTGGTCCACGTTCCCGATATCGAGGTCGATCCGGAATGGCAACATCCCGCGCTGCCCCGCGCGATCGGACTTCGAAGCGGACTCTTCGTCCCCATGCTGCGCGAGGGCGCTCCCATCGGCGTCATCGTGGTGGGGCGCGCGGAGCCGGGACTGTTCTCAGACAACGAAATCGAGCTGCTGAAGACTTTCGCCGACCAGGCCGTCATCGCCGTGGAGAACGTCCGCCTCTTCACAGAGCTGCAGGAGAAGAATCTCGCCCTTACCGAGGCTCATGCTCACGTGACCGAAGCCCTGGAGCAGCAGACGGCGACGGCGGAGATCCTGCGCGTCATCAGCCGGTCGCAGACCGACGTGCAGCCGGTCTTTGACACGATCGTCCGAAGCGCCGTGAGACTGTGCACTGGACTGTTCGGCGCGCTTTACCAATTCGACGGTGAGCTGGTTCATAGCGTCGCCCGGCACAACTACACCCCGGAAGCTCTGGAGGAGGTGCATCGCGTCTATCCAACGCGCCCGAACCGGGCCCTGGGATCCGGCCGGGCAATTCTCGACCGTGCGGTGGTCCATATCCTCGACGTGGAGCGCGATCCGGAGTTCCAGCATCGAGTCTTGTCCCGAGCCACTGGGTGGCGAAGCGGCCTCTTCGTACCGATGTTGCGCGAGGGCATGGCCACCGGCGCCATCGCAGTACTACGCGCCGAGCCCGGGCCGTTCTCCGACAGCGAGATCGAGCTGCTGAAGACCTTCGCCGATCAGGCGGTGATCGCTGTCGAGAACGTCCGCCTCTTCAAAGAGCTCCAGGCGCGCACGGGCGAGCTGACCCAATCGGTCGAGCAGCTGACGGCGCTCGGCGAGGTGAGCCGGGCGGTGAGCTCGACGCTTGACGTCGAGACGGTGCTCGACACCATCGTCTCCCGCGCCAGCCAGCTCGCCGGCGGCGCCGGCTGCGCGATTTACGAATACGACGGGGCCACGGGGCACTTCGAGCTCCGGACGACCCACAACTTCGAGGCGGCGTACGTGGAGGCCCTCCGGTCGGTGCCGCTGCGGAAGGGCGAAGGGTTGATGGGACGCGCCGCTGAGACTGGCGAACCTATCCAGGTTCCCGACATCACCCTACCTGGGGCCTACCAGAGCGGTGTCCGGGACACCCTCATCCGATTCGGGTACCGGGCGCTCATCTCCGTGCCACTCCTCCGCGAGGACCAGATTATCGGCAGCCTGTCCTTGACCCGCAAGGAGCCCGGCGTGTACGCCCCCGAGGTGATCGACGTCCTGAAGTCCTTCGCCACCCAGTCCGCCCTCGCCATCCAGAACGCCCGCCTCTTCCGCGAGATCGCCGACAAGAGCGCCCAGCTCGAAGCGGCCAGCCGGCACAAGTCCGAGTTCCTCGCCAACATGTCGCACGAGCTACGCACCCCGCTCAACGCCATCATCGGATTCTCGGAGATCCTCGCCGAGCGGATGTTCGGCGACATCAACGAGAAGCAGACCGAATACCTCCAGGACATCCTGGAGTCGGGGCGGCACCTCCTCTCCCTCATCAACGACATCCTCGATCTCTCGAAGATCGAGGCGGGGCGCATGGAGCTGGAGCTGTCGGAGTTCGGCCTCCCGAACGCCATCGACAACGCCCTGATCCTGGTGCGGGAGCGGGCGAGCCGGCAGCGGATCAGGCTGGGGAGCACCATCGACCCACGGCTCGCGAAAATCGACGGCGACGAGCGGAAGGTGAAGCAGGTGCTCCTGAACCTGCTGTCCAACGCTCTCAAGTTCACGCCCGAAGGGGGCCGGATCGACGTCGGCGCCCGTCTGGACGGCGTTATGGTCGAGGTATCGGTCACGGACACCGGCATCGGCATCGCCCAGGAGGATCAAGCCGCGGTGTTCGAGGAGTTCCGGCAGGTGGGCACCGCGGACAAGAAGGCGGAAGGCACCGGGCTCGGGCTGGCCCTCTCGCGCAAGTTCATCGAGCTCCACGGCGGCAAGATCTGGGTGACAAGCCAGATCGGCGCCGGCTCGACGTTCACGTTCACCCTGCCGTTGTCGCGCTGAGGTCACTCCCCGCCCCTACTCTCTCATCCTTGACAGGTTCCGCCTCCCGGGTTGACGGATGCCGGGGCGTGGCGGAGGATCGCAAGGCCATGGAGGCGTCCGCCTTACAGCTTTCCAAGCGCAGCATCGTCCGCCGCTATTACGGAATATGGCTCGTCTACTCGCTGGCCGGCGGATTCCTCGGCGGCGTGTACCCGCTCTTCCTCCGGGCACGCGGCCTCAACCAGTTCGAGATCAACAGCGTCCTCGCCGTGTACTTTGCCGTGGCCTTCCTCTTCGACGTGCCCACGGGCGCCTTTGCCGATGCCCTGGGCCGGCGCCGGAGCTTCATGGTGGGCTGCCTCCTGCGCTGCCTCGCCTTCGGCCTCTACTTCCTCTCGCACACCTATGTGCTCTTCCTGATCGCGGAGGCCATCGACGCCATCGGCACCACCTTCTGCAATGGCGCCGTCGACGCGTGGGGCGTGGACGCCCTCGACGAGTCCGGCTTCGAGGGCACCAAGCACGGTCTCTTCTCGCGCATCTCGCAGCTCTCGAGCCTTGGCTTCATGGCCACCGCGCTGATCGGCGCCTTCGTGGGCAGCGTGGACATCGCGTGGCCCTGGCTGCTCGGCGCCGCCGGCTTTCTCCTGAGCGCCTTCACGGGCACCCTGCTCCACGAGCGACCTCGAGGTGCGGCCGGACAAGGTCATCGCGCGATGCGAGCGGCGGTGCGCGCCCAGATCGGCGCGGGCCTCCGGCAGGGCTTCGGCATTCGCTCCATTCGCCTGCTCAGCCTGGCCGAGGCCATCACCCTGGGCGTCTTGGCGCCCTACTGGCTCCAGTGGCCGCTCCTCTTCAAGGACGGCTATGGCGCCGGCGTATGGGTGGTCGGCTGGGTGTTCTGCGTGCTGGGGCTCGGGAAAATGCTCGGCGCCGAGGCGGCGGCGCGGATTCTCACCCTCACCTCCGCGCGCCCGCGCCTGCTGAGCGGCCTCACCATCGGAGCCGCTGGCTCTGGCCTGGTTCAACGAAGAGGTGGCCGCGGAGGCGCGCGCGACCTTGCTGTCGTTCCGCGGCATGGTGGCCACGGCGGGCGGCGCCATCGGGCTCCTGCTCGGCGGCTATGTCACCGACCTCTGGGGCATTCCCTTCGCATGGAAAGTCGCGGGAACGCTCTGCTTCCTCGCCGTCCCCTGTTATCTCGCGCTCAGACGCCGGAGCAATTTCACCCTCGCCGTTTGACCTGCCCAGTGCACTCTGGCACGATCGTCGAAATGGCGAGCGCGAAGCGCGGCCTGTCAACCCGGCGCACATTCCTGACGAGCGCCGCCGTCGTCCTGGGAGGAATGCTGATGCCGAAGGGTTCCAGCGCAGGCACTCTGCTCGAGCGGCGTATCCCGAAGTCGGGTGAGGGGCTGCCCGCCGTGGGTCTCGGCACCTGGCAGGGCTTCGACGTGGGCGGCGACGCGCGCGGCATGGCGGAGGCCAAGGAAGCGCTCAAGGTTTTCGTCGACCTGGGCGCCCGCGTCATCGATAGCTCGCCCATGTACGGGTCCGCGGAAGCGGTGACGGGCCAGCTCGCGACCGAGCTGGCTATCCAGTCGAAGCTCTTCGTCGCCACCAAGGTGTGGACCAACGGCAAGCAGGCGGGCATCCGGCAGATGGAAGACTCCATGCGGAAGCTTCGCGTCAAGCGCCTCGACCTGATGCAGGTGCACAACCTCTCCGATGTACAGACGCAGCTCGCCACGTTGCGTGACTGGAAGGCGGCTGGGCGCATCCGCTACCTCGGCGTGACGCACTATCATGCGGGCGCTCACGCCGACCTGGAGAAGATCATAGCGCGCGGGGACATGGACACCGTGCAGGTGAACTATTCCCTCGCCGAGCCGGAGGCCGACCGCCGGCTCCTCCGCGTGGCCGCCGACAGCGGCACCGCCGTCATCATCAATCGCCCGTTTGCCGAGGGCGCCATGTTCTCGCGAGTGAAGGGCCAGGCCGTCCCGGAATGGGCGAAGGAGGCCGGCTGCGCGAGCTGGGCACAGTACTTTCTCAAGTGGATACTCGCCCAGCCTGCCGTCACCTGCGTCATCCCGGGTACGCGCAACGCCAAGCACGTGGCCGACAACGTGGCCGCCGCCACCGGCCCCATGCCTGACGAGGCGATGCGTCGGCGCATGGCGGAGCATTTCAACTCGCTGTAGCCGTCAAAGGAGACGCGATGCCCGGACGGACGTACCGCCACATCGAAGCCCAGCCGGTCGCCGGATCACTCGGCGCCGAGATTCGCGGGGTGAATCTCTCTGAGTCGCTCAGCGATGAGGTCATCGCCGAGATCCGCCGGGCCTTCCTGGATCACCTCGTGATCTTCTTCCGAGATCAGAAGCTCACGCCGCAGGAACAGCTGGCCTTCGCCCAGCGGTTTGGCGAGCCCATGGAGTATCCGCAGCTCAAGGGGCTGCCCGGGGCGCCCATGGTCACGCCCGTGGTGAAGCTCGAAAACGAGCGCGTCAATTTTGGCGGCGTCTGGCACTCGGACACGACCTACCTGACGCAGCCGCCCATGGCGAGCATGCTCTACGCGCTCGAGATCCCGCCCTACGGCGGCGACACCATCTTCGCCAACCAGTACGCCGCGTACGAGACGCTGTCGGACGGCCTCAGGAAAACGCTAGACGGGCTCACTGGCGTCAACACCTCGACCAAGGCCGATGCCTCGAAGACGCGCGAGGAGCGGCTGAAGAGCGCGGGCGTGGAGATGAAGGTACTGAGCGGTGAGCATCCGGTGGTGCGCACGCATCCCGAGACGGGCCGCAAGGCTCTCTACGTGAATATCGGCCACACCTCGCACTTCAAGGGCTGGACGGAGGAGGAGAGCCGGCCCCTCCTCGAATATCTCTGGACCCACCAGGTGAAGATCGAGTTCACCTGCCGCTTCCAGTGGCAGCCCGGCTCCGTGGCCTTCTGGGACAACCGCTGCGCTCAGCACAACGCGGTGAACGACTACGCGGGGTTCCGACGCATCATGCACCGCGTGACGCTGGCCGGGGACACGCCGCGCTAGGTCTTCGATTCCATCCCGAAGCAGAGCCGGTTGCCGTCGAGATCGTTGATGTGGAAGTTCCGCATGCCGTACGGTCGATCGGTCGGCTCGTCGAGCGTTTGGGCTCCGTGTGATTTCAGCTCTTGGTAGAGCGCGTCCACCCCGGTGACAAACACGTTGATCGCGCCGTGCCCGGGTTGCCGCTTCGTCTCGCTGGCGGCCTGGAGGTGAATGGCCACGTTGTCCCGCTCAACTCCCGCGTAGAACGTTGGCTCACCGTACGTGAACTCGACCTGAAACCCGAGCGCGTCGCGGTAGTGTTCCACGCTTCGGAGCACGTCCTGCACGACGAACAAGGTGGCGGCTTCACGGAGCGAGACTGCCGATGGTGCCGTCATGGAGTCCTCGCTTTCCTCAGCGTCATGCGCGGCCTTCGAGGGCCCGGCGGAGTTGGTCGAGGTGGTTGTCATCGTGCGCGGCGAGGCGGGCGACCCAGTCGCCCAGGGTGAGCCGCCCTTGGCTCAGATGAATGCCTCCCCGCTCCCACTCGGCTGGTGACAGGGATTTCAGGAGCGTCAACACCTCGGTCCGGCGCCGTTGAAACGCGGCCAGCGCCTCATGAGCGTCGTTGCGGAGATACTGCCGTTCCTCCGCCCATCTCGCGGGATCGAGCGGATGGCCAATCGAGCCGCCGATTCTCCAGGGAGCCAGGTCGGTCGCGCTTGCCCCCAATACGAGGATGCGGGGCTCGTCGAGCGCCACCACGGTGTGGAACCGGATCTGGAAGAGCTCCTCGACATCACGAAGGTGGCAGACGATTTCCTTGGCCGCCCAGCTGTGGGCGTCTGGGCGCTGGGTTAGCTCGGAGTCCGTCATGCCAGCAATCGCTCGTTCAAGCTCGCCTGGTGTTTGCTGGAGACGGCTGAGCCGTGTTTCGATCGAGAGCCTGTTGAACCTTTCAGGAGTCGGCAACGGCATCCTGAGAACATACCTTAGAGCTGCGTAGACCCCGTCGTCGCCTTCCGGATGTCGCGATTTCCACCGGCGGTCATTCGATCACCCGGTCCGCCCTGATCAGGACCGATCTGGGGATGGTGATGCCGAGGGCCTTCGCGGTTTTCATGTTCACGACCAGCACGAAGCGATTGGGCCGCTCTATCGGAAGGTTCTTTGGACTCGCACCCTTCAGGATCTTTCCAACCATCACTCCACCCTGCCGATACAGCTCGATCAAGTCTGTCCCATACGCGATGAGGCCGCCGTCGTCCGCGAAGAACGGGAACGGCATGATGACAGGCAGGCGGTGCTTCGCCGCGAGGTCCACGAGCTGCCTGCGGTAGGTATTGAACACCGGCGAGGACAGAATGACCATAGCCCCGGCACGAGCCCGAATGGCGGCTTGGAACGCGGCCTCGAACTCGCCGGGCCCGCGCGCTTCGAGCACCTCGAGCTTCAGACGCAAGGAGGGCGCCGCGGCCTCCGCTCCTTTCAGGGGAACCCGCCCAGTAGAGGGATCCCATAGGACGGCCACACGAGAGACCTTTGGGGCCACCTCCGTGACCAGCTCCAGCCATTTGCCACCCAGCTCGGGGAAGTCCAGAAATATGCCAGTCACGTTCCCGCCCGGGCGGGCGAGGCTCGCGACAATCCCGCTGGCGAGAGGATCGGTCTCCAGATCCAGGGCCACGATGGGGATGGTCGTCGTGGCGCTCCGGACGGCGTCTATGCCTGACGAAGCCGCGGCGAAAATGGCGTCAGGCTTCAGGCGAACCAGTTCCGCCGCAATGCGCGAGAGCTGATCGGTTGTGGTGGTCGGAAACCGGACCTCAACCGCGACATTCTGTCCCTCCACATAGCCTTGCTCTCGTAGCCCCTGCTTGAAGGACTCGAGAATGCGGGCGAGCTCAGGACTCGGCGGCGCCGGCCTGAAAAACCCTACCCGGGGAACGTTGACCGATTGCTGGGCGTGGGCGGCTCCCACCGGGATCATGAACCCGAGCAGAACAGCAACGAGAAGCACAGCGATTCCCGCTCTCATGCCGCCTCCCGATTGTCGTGGGATGCCGAGGTCTTCGCTGCCCGAGCGCACGATTGCGAAATGGCAGGTCCGCCTATCCAGAGAGGAGCCGGGCTCGGCGTCCTGAGGCCGGACCATAACCCCTTCCTGCGACGGGCGCAAGGGGCAGACGGGCAAGGCGACCTGTACCACAAAGATGCTGTGGTCGTTCCGGCGCCAGCGGCCTCGTGCTCCGTGGAACCATGCGGATAGAGTGACGCGGGTAGACGCGGCCCATACACGGACAGCTATGGCCTGTCGAAGAACAGCGGGACGAACCAGACAAACCCTACGTAGGCGCTCACTGCCGCCTCCATCACGCTTGCCGCGAGAAACGCGAACCGAGAGGAGCGGTGCGGCGAAAGGACTGTGCACACGAGAAAGGTGAGGGCAAGGAGTGGCGCAACGAGGATCCTGAGCACGGAGAGCCCGGCCCATGTCGCGAGGGGCGAAAGCGTCGCATGCCTACCGATGGCCAAGAGGATTGCTGCCGTAACACCCGTGCCCGCCACAATGAGACCCAATGCCGAGAGCACTGTCCAGAAGCGATGATAGGGTCTGAGGAAGAAGAGCGTTGCGCCCGTGGGCACTAGAGCGGACACACCGAATACGGCGACGAACAGAAGGGCGTCCCCAAACGCGTACATGCCGCTTGAGGCCTGAGCGTCGGGGCCGCTCGTGCTCGCCAGGCGGACGGCGACGGCTGCGGACGCGACAAGAAAGGCGGCAATATACCCGCCCGCGACTCCGCCAATCTTGAGAGATGCTTTCATTGCGTTGCCACGCGCCCGCTCTCAGCGGCCGGAGCGAGCACCGCGAGCCCCGAACCGCTGCCGCGAGAAGGTCAACGCCTTACGTGATCTCATCATCATGGCCTACTGGATGACCTCATCCGCCCGCACCAGAACCGACTGCGGGATCGTAAGACCGAGGGGCTTGGCGGCCTTGAGATTGATCACCAGCTCGAACGTCGAGGGCTGCTCCACCGTGCGGGCGAACGCAAAGGTTAAGCGCTTAGGGGAACCGTTCTGCCCGAATCGGAGGTCAGATGACTTCACAACACCGCCCAGGCCGACAGCTGCGCCTTTACGGCGTCCACGTATTTCCAGCAATCATCGCGGTCGAGCAGCTGCCCCCGGTGTGCGACATCGTTGCGACCGTTCGCGCCTGCATTGATCAGCGGGAAGTTCTGCCACCGGAGCACTTGCTCACTCTTCTTGAGGAGCGCGCCGAGGAAGATGCTCTTGCAGTTAAAATGGCCCTCATCGGCGAGTTGCTTAAGCACATCGTTCAGCACGGAGTACGCGTGTATGAAGGGTAGATTGTGCGCGGCATTCGAGAGCGCAAAAGGAAAGCGACCGCCGACAATACCCACCGAAGCTGCCGCGCTCACCTGCAGCCTTGAGCGGAGGATCTCGACCCCAGCCCAATTCTGCTGTATCTCAGCCAATGCGTTCGGGTCACGAATCACTGGTGTTGTCCCTCTGTGTCATCGAACTAGGACTCGACTGGTCTGCGTAGCGTCCCCAACCTAACAGGCGTTGACCATCTATCGCCGCAACGGCGACCAGAAGTCGTGGCTGATCGCACTATGAATGCACGGATCACCAGAATCAGCGAGGGCGGCCCGGCACCCTGGAGACCTCCAATACATATCGGGGAGGGATAGGCCCTGCCGTCATTCAGGCTGGCTCGCATCCACAGCTCCGATAAGTACGGTGCGGAGGATAGAGATCCCAGCGGACGGGCGCAAGGTGGCGAGTGTACCTGATGCTGTCTGGCGGCCGCGCTACGACCTTCTTCGTATGGGGAACGCGGGCGGAATGATCCGGTCCACGCCCGCGCCGTCCCAGCGCCAGCTCGGCACATGACTCCAGAAGTTCTGCGTCACCTGCCGCGCGTTCGCGTAGACCTCGTCCTCGTCAATCTGCGTGGTCCGGCCTCCCTGCACCAGGATCTTGCCGTCCACGATCACCGTGTCCACGTCGCGCCCGCAGCCCGCGTCCACCAGGGACTTGATGGGATCGGCGTAGACTCCGGCACCGAGGTGATCGAGGTTGATCAGCACGATGTCGGCCTTGGCGCCCGGGGCGAGGCGGCCGAGGTCGTCGCGGTGGAGGAACTTGCAGCTCGCCAGGGTGGCCGCGTTGAAGACGTCGCGGTGCTGGCCAGCCTGATAGTTCGCGTCGGCCACCTTGGCCAGGATCGACGCCCAGCGAAGCTCGGCCACCATGTCCATGGGAAACGTGTCGGTGCCGATGGCCACGTTCACGCCGGCGTCCAGATAGCGCTGGAAGGAGTTGAGCGTCATGGCCATCTTGGCGTACTTGTACGGGCAGTGCCCCACGGTGGCCCCGCGCTCCGCGAGCACGCGCACATCGTCGCCGAAGGGGTAGTGGCTCCATGGATGCGCAGTGGTGAACACGCCGTGCCCGATGAGGGCGCGATCGTCGAGGAAGCCGATGTCGGCCAGGAACTGGATGGGCGTCTTGCGGTACTCGTCCATGATCCGCTGGAACTCGATGAGGTTGCCGCCCGCGTGCGTGTGCACGGGCACGTCCAGCTCGCGCGCGGCATCCTTGCAGGCGCGCAGCAGAGACTCGCTGCACGTCTCCACCTGCGACGGGTTGAGCATGCCGCGGAGACGGCCACCGGCCACCCCGTCGTAGGAGCGGATGAAGGCCACCGCGTCCTTCAGACCCTGCATGCCGAGGTTGGCGTCGTGGTCGTAATAGAGGCGGCCCTGGGCGTCGCAGAAGGTGTTGCGATGCACATAGCCTTCCCAGTCGCCGCGCTGGCCGCCCACGTCGATGATGGTGGTGGTGCCCTGCTTGATCGCGTGCAGGAACACGAAGGTGCGCAGCGCGGCCACGGCCTCGGGCGGCGGCGGCGTCATCTTGCCCTTGAGCGGGGCGGCGAAGCTCATGTAGTTCGACGTGCGGTAGTCGTTTTTCGCCATGTCGAGGAGGAGGTAGTCGCCGCCATTGCCGGTGGTGTGGACATGGGTATTGATGAATCCCGGAGACACAAGCTTTCCACGAGCCGAGAGACGCGTGTCGACCGCGCCCGCGTAAGGCCCGCCGGCGTGCACGATGCGGTCGTTCTCGAAAACGACGCTCCCCTGCTCGTGCACTTCGTGGCCCTTGCCGTTGAACGCCACCACCCAGCCGCCTTCGATGAGGGTTTTCATGGCGGCATCGATAGCAACAGGCAATAGCTATGTCAAGGCCGCCTCACTGGAGCACTTCATCCGCCCGCAGCAGAAGCGGCGGGGGGATCGTCAGGCCGAGTGCCTTCGCGGTCTTCAGGTTGATGACAAGCTCGTAGGTTGATGGTTGCTCAACCGGAAGCTCGGCCGGGCTCGCTCCCTTGAGAATCCGGTCGACGTAGCTGGCCATGCGCCGGGACAGTCCCGAGATGCTGCTCCCATACGCCATCAGGCCACCATCCTCCGCTTGCTCGCGCCACTGGTAAGTCGCGGGCAGCCGGTGCTTCGCGGCCAGGGCAATGATTCGAGCCCGTTCTCGGTTAAGCCGAGGGCTCGATACGACGAAGAGAGCTGTGGCACGCCCAGCCACCATCCTCGCGAATGCGCGCTCGTAGTCGGCGTCTCGAGCCTCGATGACGACCAGGGTGACCCCCAGGGAGGTGGCCGCCGTCCCTACCTCCTCCAGCTGGACTCTATAGTCTTCCTGGCCGGGGGCGAGCATGGCAATTCGCGTGGCGCGCGGCACCGCTTCCTTCAGGAGCTGCAGGCGCTTCTGGGCCAGGCCCCTCTCCGATATCACGACCCCGGTGATGTTGCCGCCAGGGCGCGCGAGGCTCGCGACGAATCCATCACCGACCACGTTGCCCCCGCCCACCATCACGATGGGGATTGTCTGCGTCGCATCTTTTATCGCCCGGACTGCGTCCGTGCTGATGGCGACGATGACATCCATGCGAAGCTGGACCAGCTCCCGGGCCAGCCCGAGAAGTCGATCACGCTGGCCCTCGGCGAATCGCCGCTCGATGACAAGATTCTGGCCTTCGGCGTAGCCCAGTTGCTGGAGAGCCGTCGGCAACAACATGGCTACGCTGCTCTTGTCAGACGAGTCCGGTTGCACGACCTGCGACAGTATCCCGACTCGGTACACTTTCCCCGGCTGCTGGGCCCAGGCGGCAACGGCGAGGGGCCCGGCGAGGAGGCCACCTCCTAACATCCTCACGAGTTCTCTGCGCTCAATCACGGGCGACCCTCGAGGAGGCAGGCGAACTCTGCGGAGGCGGGATAGGGGGGCTTGTGGCAACCGGGCCGATTCATGCAAGAGCCCTCCTTTGCAGGCTGACCGAAATCTAGCAGAGCGCCTCCGGTAACTGGCGCTCAACGTACATCATGTCACAAACGTCTCAGTGTCCTGAGCGCGAAGCCGGCCACACTGTGGGAAATTGACAA
>WNFK01239023.1_pt1 | contig 11922 bp, 9 predicted proteins | sample 5400281 | NCBI WGS metagenome assembly WNFK01 (sample SAMN13153350, study PRJNA577476) | soil metagenome | isolation source: 20 cm soil on Douglas fir-dominated hillslope | place: USA:California | collected 2013-09-17
GCACCGCGAGCCGCAGCTTCACGGATGACCCGCCAGGGAATTCCACCGTCGCCTGCGAACCGGCCGGCTCCTGCACGACGGCCCGGATCCGCACATCCGCGTCTGCACCCAGACCCACGCGCCACACCGGCACGCCGAGCCGCGCCGCCACTCGCCCGGCGCCCGCGTCGTCGCCGCCGACGATCACGCGGCGGGCACGCCCTGCGAACTCGACAAAGGCATCCTCGAGCGCCGCCACCGTGCCATAGCACTCGAGATGATCGGCTTCGACGTTGTTCACGACCGCCACCGTCGGCTCGAGCGACAAGAACGAGCGGTCGTATTCGTCGGCCTCGACCACGTACAGGTCATGCGATCCGACCTTCGCGTTGCCGTGCCACGCAGCGACGCGGCCGCCGGCGAGTCCCGTGGGGGTTCGCCCGGCGGCCGTGAGTGCCTCCGTGACCATCACCGTGGTGGTCGTCTTACCATGTGTCCCCGCGACCGCCACGACGGTCCCTCCGCCGTCGGCCACCAGATCCCCAAGGGCGTCGGCGCGACGCACGACCGGTATGGCCAGGGCCCGCGCCCGCTGCAATTCGGCGTGATCGGGCGGCACCGCCGCCGTAACCACCACCGCCCGGGCGCCCTCCAGATGGCCCGGGTCATGCCCCCGCCACACCTGGACCCCGAGGGCTGCCAAATCGGCGGCGCCGGCAGGGTCGGAATCGCATCCCGTTATGGTCACCCCGAGGTGCCTGGCGATGAGCGCCAGTGCGCTCATCCCCGCTCCGGCTATGCCCATAAAGTGAATCGGGCGGGGATCCCCGGGTCGAAACAAGGTCATCTGTGGTGGGCTAGTATAGCGAATCTACTAAACTTGCGAAAGAGCTTGAGGTTAGCCGACCCGACGGCGGGCGGCGTCGGCGAGCGACGCGATTCGCCGGGGGTCGGCGACGAGCGACCCGACGACGGAGGCGAGGGTCTGGGGTGTGAGCTCGCTCTCGGGGAGCAGCACGGCGGCATTCGCATCCGCGAGTGCGCGCGCGTTGAACATCTGGTGATCCGCGGCGGCGGTCGGCAGCGGGACGAGCACGCTCGCCATCCCCCACGCGCATAGTTCCGCCACGGTCCCGCCCGCGCGCGACACGACGAGATGCGCCGCGCGATACGCGGGCGCGATCGGATCGATGAACCCGCGCACGACGACCTGCCCCGGCGTCTCGAAGCGCGCGTACCGCGCGTGATGCGCGAGACCCGTGCCCCAGATGACGTTGAGTGCCGAGAGCAGCCCCTGCGCGAGCGCGCCGGCTACCGCTTCATTGATCGCGCGCGCGCCCTGGCTGCCCCCGATGACGAGCACCGTGGGGCGCTCGGATGACAATCCGAACTCGGCGAGCGCCGCGCGGCGATCGCCGGGCTCGGGGGGCCGCACGGGGTTCCCCGTCACGAGCATTTCTGTGGCGGCACCACCTTTCAGGTGCGCGCGGGCTTCGGGAAACGCGAGGTGGATCTGGCGCGCGCCGCGCGCAAGCAGCCGCGTCGCGAGCCCGGGAAACGCGTTCGCTTCCTGCAGCGCGGTCGGAATGCCGGCGCGTTGCGCGCGCCACACGACCGGCGCAGCGGCGTACCCTCCAGTCCCGACGACGATCGCCGGCCGCTCCTCCGCGAGCACACGACCCGCACCGCGCCACGCGCGCACGGCGATCACCGGCCACCGTATGTTGCGCCACCACGCGTGGCGATAGAGCGGCTCGATCGGCAAGAGGTGGAACCGGAAGCGATGCCGCGGGAGGATTTGCGCCTCGATGCCGCGCTCGGCACCGACGAGCACCGGCTCGTGGCCGGCGTCGACCGCGGCCCGAGCGAGGGCGAGCGCCGGCATGAGATGGCCGCCGGTACCGCCACCGGCAATCAGGATCTTCACCCGGCGGCCGTGCCGCCTCTCCGCCGTCCCCGTGCCACGCTCACCAAGACACCCGTCGCGGCAAGAGCCACGATGAGGCTCGAGCGGCCGTACGACATGAACGGCAGCGTCACGCCCGTCGCGGGAATCACGGCGAGCGTCACGCCGAGGTGCAGCACGACGCTGAGGCCGATCATCATCGTGATCCCGGTGGCCAGCAGTTGACCGAATAAGTCGCCCGCGGTGCGCGCGATGCGGAAGCCGAGCCAGATGAAGGTTCCGAACAGGAGCGCGATGGCCAGCACGCCCAGGAAGCCCCACTCCTCGCCGATCGTCGAGAAGATGAAATCCGAGTAGGCGTACGGGAGGTACCCGAGCTTCTGCTGGCCGTGCCCCACCCCGACGCCCATCAACTGTCCCGCCCCGATGCCGATGAGCGATTGCTTCACCTGCCACGTCGCTTCGGTGGGCGCGGCGCCGGGGTTCAGGAACGTGAGCACGCGCGCGAGGCGATACTGCGCGCTCGCCACCGCGCCGTACAGCAGCGGGGTCGCGACGACCGCGACCAGGAGAAAGTGCCCGATGCGCGCGCCCGCGGTGAACAGCACGGTCCCGGCCAGAATCGCCACGAGCAACGCCATCGACAGATTCGGCTCGAGGAAGATCAGTCCGACCAGAGGAACCAGAATGACGAGAAACGGCAGGACGCCGAGGCGGAAGCTGCGCAGCTGTTCGCCTTTCTTGGCGGCGAGCATCGCACACCACACGACGACCGCGAACTTCGCCAGCTCCGAGGGCTGCAGCGACAGGAAGCCGAGGCTCACCCAGCGGCGCGCGCCGTTGATCGTCGGGCTGATCGGATGCGTGAACGGCAGCAGAGGGATCACGAGCAAGAACGCCGTGGTGCCGAGCAGCGGCCACGCCCAGCGGCGCCATTTCTGGTAGTCGACGCGGGCGAGGACCGTCGCGAGCAGGCCGCCCACGACGGCGCCAACCGCCTGGCGCAGCGCGAAGCTCGCCCCCACCTGCCCGCCGCCCCCCGTCGCGATGAGACTCGACGCCCCGTAGACCGCGGCGAGCCCGAACACGACGAGCACCGCGGTCACCACCGTGATGAGGCGACTCTCCCAGGCGCGGTCGGTCACATCGCCTCCACGAGCTTGCGGAAGGTGGCGCCCCGCTCTTCGTAGTTCTTGAACATGTCGTAGCTCGAGCACGCGGGAGACAGCAGCACGGCGTCGCCGGACCGGGCGGCGCCACGGGCCCGCGCGATCACCGCCTCGAAGGTCGTGCCGCGCTCGAGCGGGACCTTTCCGTTCAGATCCTGCTCCACGATCGGTCCCGCTTCGCCGTAGGCAACCACGAGACGCGCGCGGTCCTTGAGCAGCGGCGCGAGCCGAGTGTACGGCTCGCCTTTATGACGTCCGCCGAGCAGGAGCACAAACGGACGGCTCATCGCCTCGATCGCCACGACCGTCGAGGCGATGTTCGTCGCCTTGGAATCGTTGATCCACAGGACGCCCTTCACTTCACGCACGGGCTCGAGACGGTGCGGCAGCGCCTGAAACGAGCGCAGGCCCTCGCCGATGAGGCTCGGTGGCACCCCCGCCTCGTGCACCGCGAGCGCCGCAGCCAGGGCGTTCGCCACGTTGTGGTCGCCGAGCAGACGGAGCTCCTCGCGACGCACGAGCGTCGCGCCGCCGAGCCGCAGGATGCCGGCACCGACGTCCAACCACGCGTCACTAGGATTCTTCAGCGAGAACACCGCACGCCGCCCCGGCGCGCCACGCGCGAGCTCCAAGACGGCGGGATCGTCGGCGTTCAGGACCCACACCGAGGACGGGCTCGCATTGCGAAAGAGGAGCCGCTTGTCCGCATAGTAGGCCTCCACCGACGGATACCGGTCGAGGTGGTCGGGGGCCAGGTTCGTGAGAATCCCCACCTCGGGGGCGAAGTGTGGGCTGTCGTGCAGCTGGAACGACGACACCTCGATGCTGAGCCAGCGGAAGCGGTCTCCCGAGACGGCAACATCGGCCAAGGGACGCCCGATGTTGCCCGCCGCGGTCGCCTTGAGGCCCGCGGTCGCGAGCAAATGCGCGACGAGCGCCGTGGTGGTCGTCTTGCCGTTCGTCCCCGTGATCGCGATGCAGTGCGTCTCGCCCGCGGCGGCGATCGCGCGGAACCCGAGGTCGAGCTCCGAGACCACCTCGATCCCCGCCTCGCGCGCGGCCGCCAGGGGCGCCGCGTCGGGCGGAACACCGGGAGAGACGACCAGGCCCGCGGCCGCGCGAATCTTCGCGAGATCGTGGCGTCCCAGGTCCACCTCGACGCCGGGGAGTCCGCGCAGCGCTTGGGCGGCGGCGCCCGCGTACGGGTGGTCCGAACCGTCGCTGGCGTAGACGCGCACGCCTTCGCGCGCGAGCAGGCGCGTCGCGGCCACACCGCTCTTCCCCAGTCCCACGACGGCGACGATGCCTTTTCGCCACGCGTCGGGCAACTTCATCGCACCTTGAGGGTCGCGAGGGCGATCATCGCGCACAACACGCCGAGGATGTAGAACCGCATCACCACCTGCGGCTCCGCCCATCCCAGTTTCTCGAAGTGATGGTGCAGCGGGGCCATGCGAAACACCTTGTGCGCATCGGCGTATTCCTTGCCGCGCCGCTTCTTGTGGAAGCGATACACGCCCATCTGCAGCATCACCGACAGCGTCTCCGCCGCGAAGACGCCCCCCGCGATCAGCAGCAGGAACTCGGTCTTGAGGAGGATCGCCACAGTGCCCAGCGCGCCGCCGATCGCCAGGGCGCCTGTGTCGCCCATGAACACCTGCGCGGGGTGCGCGTTGAACCAGAGGAATCCGAGCGACGCTCCCATGAGGGCGCCGCAGAAGATCGCGAGTTCCCCCGCCCCCGGCAGGTGCAGCACGAGGAGCCAGCGCGCCGCATCAACGCGGCCGAAGAGGTAGGCGAAGATCGCAAATGACCCGGCAACGATCGCCGTGAGTCCAGCGGCGAGTCCATCGAGCCCGTCGGTGAGGTTGACCGAATTCGAGCTGCTGGTGATGACCAAGGTCACGAACGCGATGTACACCGGCCACGGCAGCACCAGGACGACGTACTTGAGGAGTGGGAGTTGGGTCGAATTCGGGTCGACGCGCGCCACGAGCGGGACCAGGATCAGGTACACACCCAGCGCGATCCCGAACGACACCTGGCCCACGAGCTTCCAGCGGGCCACGAGGCCCTGCGACTTGCCGCGCACGATCTTCAGGTAATCGTCGACAAAGCCGATCGCACCCATCCACAGCGTCGCGACGACCGCGATGATCACATAGCGGCTATCGAGCCGCGCCCAGAGCAGCGTCGGCACCAGCGTGGCGAGGATGATGATGATCCCGCCCATCGTGGGCGTGCCGCGCTTTTCGTGATGCGTCGCCGGTCCCTCGGCGCGGACCACCTGTCCCACCTTGTGCTCGCGCAGCTTGCGGATGATCCACGGCCCCAGCACGAAGGCGAAGAGCAGCGCGGTGACCGTCGCGCCCGCCGTCCGAAACGTGATGTAGTTGAAGAGATTGAAGAGGATGTGCTCGCGGGCGAGCGGGGCAAGCAGGTGGTAGAGCACGAGGGGACGGCCCCTTCAAGTGAGGTGGCGCAGCACGCGCTCCAAGGCGACGCCGCGCGACGCCTTGAGCAGCACAATCTCGCTTCCCTTGAGCACCGCTTTGAGCCGCGGCCCTAGCGTCTCCGCATCCGGCGCCGTGATCAGCCGTTCGCCCAACGCTCGGGCGTGGCGCTCGAAGGCGGGGACGAAATCCCCTACCGCCGCGACCAGCTCCGGCGCCGGGAGGAAGCTCATCAGCTCGTCGGCGACGAACGCGTGTAATCTTGCACTCTCGGCGCCCAACTCCAACATCGAACCCAGCACCACGACCAGCGGGCGGCGCCGCCGGGCCGCGTAGGTCAGCGCCGTCTCCAGGGCCGCCAGCACCGAATCGGGGTTCGCGTTGTAGCTGTCGTCGATGACCGTGAGGGAGCCCCGCGACACGAGGCCCCCACGCCCGGACGGAATCTGCACGCCCGCCAAGCCGGCCACGGCCGCCTTCGGGTCGACGCCGGCTTCGCGGGCGACGGCGAGGGCGATCATAGCGTTGTCCACCTGGTGCAGGCCCAGGACGGGCAGGGTGACGGAGGCGCCTGCCCAGTGGAGCACGGGCCGGCCCGCGTCGTCCACGTCCACCTTGTCCGGGTGCACCTCGCCAAACTCGTCACGCGCGACCACGACGACCTTGCGCGCGCGCCGCTGCGCCTGCATCACCAAGGCCGGCGAATTGCCCACCACGGCCACGGGCGCGCCGTCGAGCAGCGACGCCTTCTCCTCCAGCAGCCGCTCGACGGTCCCGAAGCCCTCGAGGTGAGCGAACCCCACGTTCGTGACCACCGCGATCGTCGGTTCGATGATGTCCCGGAGCGCCGCGATCTCGCCGGGGACGCTGGCGCCCGCCTCGACCACGAGGGCCTCCGTGTCCTCGGGCGCCGCCAGGATCGTCAGCGGGACACCCACGAGATTGTTCAGGTTGGCGGCGGTCGCATGCACGTGGGCCCCCCAGCGGGCGGAGAGCGCGCTCCGGATCATTTCCTTCGCGCTGGTCTTGCCGCTCGACCCCGTGACGGCTACGACCGGCGCGCCCCCGGGCAGGAGTCGGCGCCGCGCGCGTGCCAGGAGTCCCAGGGCGGTGAGCGTATCGGGAACCTCGAACAGCGGCAGGCCGGCGACCGCTGGCGTCCCGCGACGCACCACCGCTGCCGCGGCGCCGGCGGCCTTCGCCTGCGGGAGAAAATCGTGGGCGTCGAAGCGCTCGCCCTTCAAGGCGACAAACAGGGTGCCAGGAGTCAGGAGTCGGGTGTCAGTGGTGACGCCTGTAAGGTTGAGCTGCGCGGGCGCAGCGACGCCCAACGCCTGAGCCACCTGCTCGCTGGTCCAGGTCGTCACAGCGCTCCCAAATCGCGCACGATCTCGCGCTCGTCGAAGTGCTGCTTCTCGGTCCCCACCACCTGGTAGGTCTCGTGTCCCTTCCCCGCCAGGAGGAGCGTGTCTCCCAGGCGTGCGAGCTCGAGCGCCTGCCCGATGGCGGCACGCCGGTCCGTCACGCGATAGTGTGGGCGGGTCCCCATGCCGGCCTCGACCTCATCGAGGATCCGCTCGGGGTCCTCCGTCCGTGGGTTGTCGGAGGTGGCGATGGCGACGTCGGCGAGCCGCGCCGCGGCGGCACCCATCGGAGCTCGCTTGCCGCGGTCGCGGTCGCCCCCGGCGCCGAACACGACGATCACGCGGCCGCCGGGTGCGGTGATGTCGCGCGTGGTCTCGAGGGCGCGCTCCAAGGCATCGGGCGTGTGGGCGTAGTCCCGCAGCACCGTGCACGGATCGGCCGCGATGCGTTCCATCCGCCCGGGCACCTGAGGCGCGGTGGAGAGCCGCTCGGCGACCTCAGCGGGGCGCACGCCGAGCCCGACGGCGCATGCCGCGACGCCCAGCGCGTTGGCGACGTTGAAGCGCCCGAGCAGGGGCAGCGCGACGGGATGCTGACCTCCGGGCGTCACCAGGGTGAAGCGAGCGCCCGTCGCGCCGACGCTCACCTCCTTGGCGGAGACCTCGCCACGCTCTCCGAACGAAATCCGCCGCGGCACCTTGGGCAGCTTTGCCCATGCGGGATCATCCGCGTTGATGACCGCCAGGCCATCCGCGGCGAGATAATCGACGAGCCGAGCCTTGGCGGCAAAGTACGCCTCGAACGTCTTGTGATAGTCGAGGTGGTCGCGCGTGAGATTCGTGAAGATCGCGGCCTGGAACACAAGACCGTCCACGCGGCCTTGGTCGAGGCTGTGGGACGACACCTCCATCGCGGCGCCCTTCGCTCCGCGCTCGATCAGGGCGGCGAGCGTCGCTTGCAAATCGATCGGCCCCGGTGTGGTGAGGTTGCCCGCCTCGCTCTCGACCGGCGCACCGGCCGGGTCGAAGGCGCCCAGCGTGCCGATCGACCCCATGGGCCAGAGACTGTTCAGGACGTGACGCGCGAGCGTGACCGAGGTCGTCTTGCCGTTCGTGCCGGTGACGCCGACCAGTTTCAGGCGCGCGCCGGGCAGTCCGTACCACGTCTCGGCCGCGACGGCCGCGGCACGGCGGCCGTCGCGCACGACGATCTGCGGGATGGTGACCGCCTGTCGCTGCTCGACGAGCGCCGCCGCGGCGCCACGCGCCGCGGCGACGACGACGAACGCGTGGCCATCCTGCGCCACGCCCCGGATCGCGCAAAACAGGGTTCCGGGTGTCAGCTGCCGGGTGTCGGCGGTGAGCCCCGTGATGTCGGGCAGGGCCTTGGGCGCATCGACCAGCAGCTGTGCGCGGGCAAGCGCATCGACGATCACGGCGAGGCGGCTCAGTGGCGGGGCTCCGCGAACAGCGTGACCGTCGATCCCGCCGCGGCGGTGGCCCCCGCGGCAGGCCAGCTGTGGTGCACGACGCCCCACCCTTTCACCACTACGCGGAAGCCGCGGCGGTGCAGCGTGAGCGCCGCCTCACGCAGCTGGCGTCCGGTGACGTCGGGGACCGCGCGCTTCGGCTGGACACGCTCACTGTCTGGCACCGGCGGAGGAGCCGGCACGCTCACGACGTAGGGGACGAGTCCGTCGGGTTCCTCGAGCGGCGCTCGTTCGGCGGTGGGCGCGACATTCGAGAGCCGCGCGCGATCCAAGGCCACCGTGCGTGCGGCGAGTGCCTGCTCGAGCATGGAGCGCGTGACGGGCGCGGCCGTCTGGGCGGCGAAGTAACTCCCCTTCTGCGGGTTGTCGATCTTCATGACAACGACTAGCTGAGGATCGTCGGCCGGGAAGAGCGCGGCGAACGACGCCGTGTACTGACCCGGCGCGTAGCGCCCGTCCACGACGCGGCGGGCGGTGCCCGTCTTGGCGGCGAGTTGGAAGTTCGCGAGGGCCGCGCGCTCCCCCGTCCCCCCAGCCTCGACCACGCCCCGCAGCAGGTCGCGCAGCCGCGCGGCCACTGCTGGAGTGACCGCGCGGCGCACCGGCTCGGGACGATGCCGGTAGCGCACGGCGCCGGATGGATCGCGGATCTCGCGGATGAGCGTCGGCTGGAGCAGCACGCCGTCGTTGGCAATCGCGCCGTACGCGGCCGCGAGCTGCAACGGGGTGACCGACAGCTCGTAGCCGATGGCGAGGCTCGTCGAGCTCGGGCCAGTCCACTCGCTCGGCAGGCGCAGCTTCCCTTGCGCCTCGGCGGGGAACTCGATCCCTGTGGGCGCGCCGACGCCGAAGGCGCGCAGGGTCTCGTACTGCTCGTCGGGGTGCAGACGGGCGGCAAACTTGGCGAGCGCGATGTTGCTCGACACGCGGATGGCGTCGGCGAGCGTGAGGGACGGCAGCGGATGCTCGTCCGTCAGCGGGTTTGGCCGCCCGCGGATGCGGTAGCTCCCGCCCTCCCCCGACACGCGCTCCGTCGCGCGCACACGGTTGTGCTCGAGCAACGCGGCCGCGGCGAAGATCTTCGCCAAGGAGCCCGGCTCGAAGGTTTCGGTGAAGGCGCTGGGCCGCGCGCTGCCGTCGCGATGCCGCGAGGCGACCGCGAGCACCTCCCCCGTCACCGGATCGAGCATCACCACGTCTCCGCCCGCGGCGTCCATGCGATCGAGCGCGTCGTCGAGCGCGCGCTGTGCGATCTCTTGCAGCTCCGCATCGAGCGTCAAGACGACGTCATTGCCGGGGACCGGCTGGGCGATCACACGTGCGGGGGACTCGTACTCGCGCCCCGCCCGATCCTTGAGGACGACGGCGGACCCCGGTGTGCCGGCGAGGAGGCTGTCGAGCAGGCGCTCGAGCCCCGAGGCGCCGAGTCCATCGTCGTCCACGCGGCCGATCACCGCCCGCGCGAATTCGGCCGAGGGGTAGAAGCGCCGCAACACCGGCTCCAGGTGCACGCCGCGCACCGGCCGGAGCGGCTCCACATCGAGCGCTGTGTAGGGACCGGCGAACCATGCGTAGCGGCGCCGCAGCGCGCGGTCCAGGTCGCGCGGCGCCAGCCGCAGGCGGCGCGCGATCAGCGCGGCGTCGCCGCGCGGATCGCGCAACTCGTTGGGCGCGATACCGACGTGATAGGTCTCCTGCGTCAGCGCCAGCGCCGTCCCGTGCCGGTCCGTCAATGTGCCGCGATGCGCTTCCAGCACCACGTGCTCCGTCCGCTGCGCCGCGGCCTCGGCCGCGTGGCGCCGCCCTTCCAACAGCTGGACCTGCGCGGCGCGCAGCACGAGCGCCGCCAACGCCGCGAGCAGGCCCACTTGGACGAAACTGAGCCGCACCGCGGGCTTGGCCATCGTCAGTTCAGCCGCGGCGGAGGAGCCGGCACCAGAATGATTTCCGTGTCGGCGGGGAGGCGCAGCCCGAGCTTCTCGGCGCGCGGCAGCAACACCGCGCGGCTGCCTGCCGTGCGGATGCGCCGCTCCAGCTCTGCGCGCCGTCCCTCGAGCCCGGCGCGTTCCGCGCGCAGGTCGGTGAGGGCGCGCGCCGCGTTGAGCGACGCCGTCTGACGCGCGATCACCGCCCACAGCGCGGCGAGCAGCGACACGAGCCAGATCGCCAACCAGTGCCGGCCCTTAATCCTCGGCAGGGGCCCCTCCAGCGGTTTCGAACGCGCGGAACTGCGCGGAGCGGGCCCGGACGTTCTCGGCCACCTCGGCGGCGTCCGCCACGATCGGCTTCTTGGTCAACACCCGTCCCAACGCTCGGCCGCGGCAGGTGCAGACCGGCTGGCGGGGCGGGCATACGCACTCTCGGGCCCACTCGCGGAACAGGTGTTTGACGATGCGGTCCTCGCCGGAATGGTACGTGATGACACCGAGACGGCCCCCCGGCACGAGCGCGTCCCGGAACTCGGGCAGCGCGGCGGTGAGCTGTCCCAGCTCATCGTTCACGGCGATCCGCAACGCCTGGAACAAGCGGGCGAAGTCGCCAGGCCCGGACCGGGGCCCGAGTTTGGCGCGGATCGCGTTGACGAAGTCGTCGCTCACCGCGAAGGGGCCGGTGAGACGTCGCCGCACGATCTCCTGCGCGAGCGCGCGCGCCCGGCGTTCATCCCCATAGTCTCGGAAGGCGCCCGCGAGCCGCTCCTCGGGCCAGCTGTTCAGCACGTCGCGCGCGCTCGGGCCTTCGCCCGGCGTCATGCGCATGTCGAGCGGCGCCCCCGGACGAAAGGTAAAGCCCCGCTCAGCCGAGTCGACCTGATGGGAGCTGATGCCGAGGTCCAAGAGAACCCGGTCGGGACGGAAGGCGCGCACGGCGGCGAGGGCCTCCGGGGCGCCGTAACGAGCGGTGAGGTACTGAACGGTGCTGTCGCCGAGGTGGGCACGGGCGGCGGCGATGGCGGCGGGATCGCGGTCGATGCCCAGGACGTCCGCGCCTACGGCGAGCAGAATCGCGGCGTGGCCGCCACCACCCACGGTCGCGTCCACGGCGCGCAGGCTCCCCGCTGCCCAATCGCGGACGGTCTCCGCGAGGACGGGGACATGGTAAGGGGGGGCGCTGGACACGACCCAAAATACGACGGCCCCGCCCGTGGAAACAGGAGGAGCCAGGGTTGGACGGGGCTGACGGGGCTCGAACCCGCGACCTCCGGTGTGACAGACCGGCGCTCTAACCAGCTGAGCTACAGCCCCCTACTGCGGAGCGCCGGAATATAGCCCGGGGGCAAGTCAATTCAATGGCGGCTCAGAAATTCCGGCACTTGAATGCCGCCTTCACCTGCGCCCGTGCCTTCTCGTATTGGGCGACGAACCCGAGCATCTGGTCGGCCGTGGGCGGATGGACCCGCCGGCCGAGGGTCAACGTGGCCCTCGTGCGATCCAACCGGTCGAAGACCGCCTTGGTCTTGTCGCAACGCTGGCGATCACTGGCCGGCAGCTTGGTCATGGCCTGGTAGGTCGGACCCAGGGTCAGGATAGACGACAGGCCAAACCAGAAACTGGCGTTGACGCG
>WNFK01115910.1_pt1 | contig 11917 bp, 13 predicted proteins | sample 5400281 | NCBI WGS metagenome assembly WNFK01 (sample SAMN13153350, study PRJNA577476) | soil metagenome | isolation source: 20 cm soil on Douglas fir-dominated hillslope | place: USA:California | collected 2013-09-17
GCTTTTTGGAACGCGGCCAACCCTTCCGGGGTCTGCTGCTCGCGCGGCGCGACGTCGAGCCCCAACTCGACAAACCGCTTCTGGATAGCCGGGTCGGCCAGCGCTTCGACGGTCGCGGCGTTGAGCCTGGCGATGATATCCTTCGGCGTCCCCTTCGGCGCGAAGAAGCCGAACCAGCCCGACATATAAAGTCCGGGCACGCCGGTCTCGTCGGCGGTCGGAATGTCCGGCATCGAGGCCGAGCGTTTCGCCGACAGGTTGGCGAGCGCCTTGATCTTGCCGCCGCGGATTTGCGGCAGCGCAACCGCGCCCTGTACCACAAGCAGGTCCACCGTACCGGAGACGAGGTCGGTCATGGCCGGGCCCGCGCCGCGATAGGGAATGAACTGCACTTTTTGTTGGGTAAGGTTCTCGAACAGCACGCCGCTGACATTCGCGGCCGCGTTCTGGTTGACGAAATTGATCTTGCCGGGGTTCGCCTTCATCCACGTCACGAGTTCGGCGAGGCTGTTGGCGGGAAGGTCATTCTTCGCGACCATGAGCTGAGGGTTGTTGGAGATCAGGCCGATCGGCTCAAAGTCCTTTTCCAGATCGTAATCGAGTTTGTAGATGATGCTTCCGACATGGGTGTCCCATTGGCCGATATCGAAGGTGTAGCCGTCCGGCGCCGCACGGGCGACGCGCCCGACCCCGATGCTGCCGCCGGCGCCGCCGACATTTTCGATCACAATCGGCTGTCCAAGCGGCGCACGCATGCGCTCCGCCATGATGCGGGCGGCGGCATCGGTCGATCCGCCCGGCGGGAACGGAACCACGAGGGTTATGGGACGCGACGGATAGGCCTGCGCTCTCGCGTCAGCGATGCCGGCAAGGATGGTCAATGCCAGCGCCACCAAAAACCTTCTCATGACTCCCCCCTTTGGGATCGAAGCGCCGAAGGCCAGGAGCAACGGACACTTCGACCATTTTTTGTGTTCGTTATTTGAACACGACTTGATTTGAACACGACTTGATTTGAACACGACTTGGCGGCGTGCACAAACCGAAGAGGTTGTGGCGGGTATGTTCACCCCCTCATCCTGCGTCGCAAAGTCGCAACAACAATCAGGATGCGAGGAGCGAACCGTCCCTGCGCTCGAGCGTTACAGATTCTGCGCCCATGGATGAAAACTAGTGGGTGACCGAGGAGCTACCAGGGAGCCGCGATCATGTTTCGGCCGGGCGTTCGCTTTGCAGCTTTTCTTTTGAGCGTCTCCATGATCGCGATGATCGCGGCGAGCACCGGCTCGTACGCCCAGCATCCAGGAAGGGCCGCGCCAGCTGCACCAGCGGCCCGACCTGCGGCACCCCCGGCCATGGCCCGTCCTGCGGCACCGCCCGCCATGGCTCGTCCTGCGCCACCTCCGGCCATGGCTCGCCCTGCGCCGCCTCCGGCCATGGCGCGGCCCGCCGCACCGGCCTTCCGTCCAGCTCCGCCGCCGCAGCGCCCGGCCATGGCACCGCGTCCGATGCCGCACATCGCTGCACCGCCACGCCCGTCCGCGCCGAGAATCGCCGCACCCTCGCGCCCGAGCGCACCGCCCTCCCTGAGAGAGCGCCCATCGCAACAGGAGCGGATCGGCCAGCGCGAGCAGCGCATCCAGCAGCTGCAGCAAACCAGGCAGGAGCGGCAGCGCGACTCGCGCCCGAGCGTGCAGCGCCAGGACCGCATCGATCGGTTGCAGCAGCGCGTGCAGCAGCTGAAGTCGCAGACAGAACAACGCCAGCTTCAGCGCGAGCAGCATGTGCAGCAGCTCCAGCAAACCGCGCAGGAACGGCAGCGCGACACCCTTTCGCGACAGAGCGTGCAGCGCCAGGATCGCATCGGTCGGTTGCAGCAGCGCGTGCAACAGCTGCAGTCACAACAGCCGCAAGGCCGGCGGGAGCAACGCGCGCAGCAGCGGTTGCTGCAGGCACAGCAGCGCCTGCTCCGGCACGAGGAGCGCCTGCAACAACGTACTCTGGCGCGCCAGCAGCACCTGGGAATACCGCCTTCGGCTGCGCGCCCCGCCGATGCTGCTGCGGCGCAAGCTGCCGCACGGGGGCGATTTGCAACCCGCTTCGCCAGTGCCGACCGACAGGCCGAGGCAGCTCGCGCAGGTCGGCATCATGGCTGGGCTCCCCGCCACGCCTGGCGGCGCGGCCTGCGCGCGGCGTTTGTGCCGTGGGCCGGCCACGTGTTCTGGCCTTATGCCTATTCCGACATTTTCGAATACACGTTCTGGCCCTACGCCTACGACCCCGGCTATTGGGCTTACGCTTACGACGACTTCGTCGATACCGTGTTCATCCGGCGGCGCGATCACCGGCGCTCGCCCGCGCGAACGCGCAAGCGTGAGCCCACAGGCTCTCAGGCAACTGTGCGGAGACCCGGAAAAGGGCATCACCGCCTGGCCATTTGCTTCAATCGTGCAGGCGGTGCGGCCGACGCCCGAGCAGCGCGCATTGCTCGACGAACTGAAGAGCGCGGCCGCAAAGGCTGCCGATGCGTTCAAGGAATCCTGCGGCGATTCATATGCAATGACTCCGCCCGGCCGCTTGCGGGCGATGACGAACCGCATCAGCGCCACGCTCGAGGCTGTGCGGATTGTGCGGCCCGTACTGGAGAAGTTCTATAGCTCGCTCAGCGACGAGCAACAGGCACGTTTCAATGCGCTCGGCCCCAATCTCGGCGAGCGTTCGCAAGGCCAGCCGCAGCAGGAAGCAAACGCGCAGCCCGATACTTGTGGCGAGCCGAAGTCCGGCCTGACCAACCTGCCGATCGAGCGGATTGAGGCCGTGATACGCCCGGAGAGCACACAAAAGGACGCGCTCGACCGCCTGAAAGGGGCGACGGACAAGGCTGTTCAAGGGCTGCAAGCCGCCTGCCCGGACAGCGTGCCGCTCACGCCGGTCGGACGATTGGAGGCGATGGAGAAGCGGCTCGCGGCCATGCTGCAGGCCGCCAACCTGGTGCAGCCGGCATTGGATGAGTTCTATGCCACGCTGAGCAGCGAGCAGAAGGCGCGCTTCAATGGGTTGGGACAGTTCGCGGGCCCCTGATCCGCCGAGCGCCCTGAACCCGTCAGTGAATTTCGGCAGATCGAGCCAGAGCTTCCTTCAGCTTATCGAGCGTGAATGACGGGCTGCGGGCGATTTCAAGAATCGGTGTCTCGCGGCGGCCGCAGAGTTCGGCCGCGTCCGGCAGTTTCGCGGCGATATCGTGCGGAATGACAATGGCGCCGTGACAGTCGGCGTGAATGAGATCATCCGAGCGCACCGTCATTCCGGCCACGCGTACTTCGCCGCCAAAACTTTCGGCGTGAACCCAGGCGTGAGACGGCCCGATCGAACCCGCGAGAGCCTGAAAACCTGGCGCCCATTGCGGGATGTCGCGGATCGATCCGTCAGTGACGACACCGAGACAGCCCAGCGCCTTGTGGACCGAACTTTGAACCTCGCCCCAGAACGCACCATAGCCTGCGTCAGGGCCGTCGATATCCTGAATCACGCTGATGCGCGGACCGTGGCCGGTGCCGACATATTCGTAATAGGCGGTCCGCCGCTTCTGCTGCTCGGCGGCCGGAAGCCCGGAAGCGACGACCGAGCGGATCGTCACCGTGCGCGCATAGCCGACGATTGGCGGCAAATCGGGGAACGGACAAACCAATGGCTTTGTCGTGTAGCCGATCAGGCGGCGCTCCGGCGCGACAATCTCCATCGCATTGCAGATCGTCGGGGTGTCGTAGCGCGCCAGCGCTTCAAGGACCGATGCAGGCAGCAGCGCGGATGCGGAATTGGTCACGGCGGTTTCTCCAGATTTCCAGAACGGCTTGTTTGAAGACGGCTTGTTTGAAGACAGCCCTTTTGAAGCCGTCCATTGGTCTGGCTATACCCGACTAAAGCGCGATCAGCAAAAGCGGAAAATGAGATGCCGGCGTTTCGCGCGGGGCCGCTCAATTCAGCCGGGCCGGCCGATTGTCCTGTTCCGGATCTGCGACCACCGATGCGAGTGGCGGGGCCGGATTTGACGGGGCCGCATCGGCCGGCGTTGCCGCGGCCTGGGCGACGGCGGCAGCGTTGCGCTGGTGGTCGCGGTAGGACTTCCATCCGGCCGGCAGGCTCAGGAGATACAGCACGGTGCAGGCGGAAAGAATATGCCAGGGATATCCGATCAACAGCGCGATGAAGAAGATCACCGCGACAAACACCGGCAGCACCATTTCCGGCGGCACCCGTAAACGCACCGTCTTGCCCGAAAATACCGGCAGCCGCGAAACCATCAGGAATGCAATCAGCAGCGTATAGAGCGCGGTCAGCGTGGCCGGGGGTGTCGGCATGCCCAGGAATGCGAGGTAGATCGGAAGCAGCACGAGGATCGCGCCGGCAGGTGCCGGAACGCCGGTGAAGTAATTCGCCGCAAACGCGGGCTTGTTTGGATCGTCCATGGTCGCGTTGAAACGGGCCAGCCGCAGGCCGCCGCTGATCGCGAACACCATCGACGCAATCCAGCCGCCATTGTTCAGATCATGCAGCTGCCAGAAATACAGGATCAGACCCGGTGCGACGCCGAAATTGACGAAATCCGCGAGGCTGTCGAGCTCTGCGCCGAATTTCGACTGGCCCTTGATCATCCGCGCCACGCGGCCGTCGAGGCCATCGAGCACGGCCGCGAACACGATCGCCGCCACCGCCAATTCCATCCGTCCCTCGGTGGACAGGCGGATCGCCGTCAATCCCGCGCAGATCGCGAGCAACGTGATGACGTTGGGCACCAGCATACGCACCGGAATCGGGCGAAACCGGCGGCGTCGCATTTCCGGAGATTTGGGATCAACGGGCATCTGCATGGGCCACATATAGCAAGCGCAGGCCTGCTCCGCCATCGCGGCTATAAGCCGCCGGTTCCGCAGCTCAATGGTTAATCGGCGCGGTAAGTCCGGCCGCTGTCACCAAGCTTGAAATCGGCCAGAATGGTCTCCCCGGCCACCGCGGTCTGACCTTCGGAGACCAGCGACTTGGTACCTTCGGGCAGATATACGTCGAGACGCGACCCGAAACGTATCAGTCCGAACCGCTCTCCTGCGCCGATCGACTGCCCTTCGCGAACGAACGACACAATCCGTCGCGCCACCAGCCCTGCGATCTGGATCACGCCGATGCGGCCATTCGGAGTCGAGATGACAAGTGAATTGCGCTCATTGTCCTCGCTCGCCTTATCAAGCTCGGCGTTGATGAAGATGCCCGGCCGATACGCAATCCGATATCGAAATGCGCGGCAGCGGCTTGTCGCCGAGACCGAGTTCGGCCGGCGGCAACACCTGGGTCACCATGGAGACGCGCCCGTCGGCCGGCGCCACGACAATGCCCTCGCGCACCGGCGTGACCCGCACCGGATCGCGGAAAAACAGCGCGCACCAGACTGTCAGCAACGTGCCGATCCAGCCAAGCGGCGTCCAGATCCAGAACAGAATCAGACTCGCAAGCGCAAAGCCGCCGATAAACGGATAGCCCTCGGGATGGATCGGCGGAATTTGCGCGCGGATGGAATTGGTGATGGACATCAAGTTTCACTGTCATTCTTCCCCTCTCCCCTTGTGGGAGAGGGTGGCGCGCCGCGAAGCGGCGTGCCGGGAGAGGGGTTGGTGCAAGCGGCCATGATCGCGTCGAGAACGCCATCGGTGTTGCTCAGCACCTCATTCATTCCGCCGCGGCCGGCGTCACCAGCGCGTCGTCGACCGGCGGCGGCGCCCGGTTCGGCGCTTCATTCTCGTCAGCGATCCGCGCCAGCCGCTCCCGCGCCTCCTGGGCCTCACGCTGCCGGTTCCACATACTGGCATAAAGTCCGTCCGTTGCCAAAAGCTGGGAATGAGTTCCGCGCTCGGCGATACGGCCTTGATCCAGTACAATGATTTCGTCGGCACCCACGATGGTGGACAGCCGGTGCGCGATCACTAAAGACGTGCGGTTGCGCGAAACCCGCTCCAGCGCATCCTGAATTTCCTGTTCGGTATGGCTGTCGAGCGCCGATGTCGCCTCATCGAGCACCAGGATCGGCGGCGCCTTGAGAACCGTGCGCGCGATCGCGACGCGCTGTTTCTCGCCCCCTGATAATTTCAGGCCCCGCTCTCCAACCTGGGTCTCATAACCCTTCGGCGACATCCGGATGAAGCCGTCGATTTGCGCCAGCTGCGCCGCCCGTTCCACCTCGGCATCATCAGCGTCCCAGCGCCCGTACCGAATGTTGTAACGGATGGTGTCGTTGAACAACACGGTGTCCTGCGGCACCATCCCGATCGACGCCCGCAGTGAAGACTGCGTGACGTTTCGGATATCCTGGCCGTCGATCAGGATCTTGCCGCTGGAGACGTCATAGAGACGAAACAGCAGCCGCGAAATGGTCGATTTGCCGGCGCCGGACGGCCCCACAATCGCGACCGTCTTGCCGGCCGGCACTTCGAAACTGAGACCCTTCAGGATTGGACGCTCGGGATCGTACGAAAATCGCACATCGTCGAAACGCACGTTGCCTGTGGTCACGATCAACGGTTTGGCGCCGGGCACATCCTTGATCTCCGGATTCCGCGACAGCACGCTGAACATCTTCTCGATGTCGATCACCGCCTGCTTGATCTCGCGATAGACCATGCCCATGAAATTCAGCGGCTGGTAAAGCTGGATCATCATGGCGTTGACCATGACAAAATCGCCGACCGTATTGGTTCCGTTGCGGACTCCGATGGCGCACATCAGCATTGTCGCCGTCAAGCCGGCGGTGAAAATGACGGCCTGCCCGGTATTGAGCACCGCCAGCGATGTGTAGGTTTTCACGCTGTTGCGTTCATAGCGCTCCATCGAACGATCGTAGCGCGTGGCTTCGCGCTCCTCGGCGCTGAAATACTTGACCGTCTCGTAGTTCAGAAGCGAATCGATCGCCTTGGTGTTGGCCTCGATGTCGGAGTCGTTCATCTTGCGGCGAATCTCGATTCGCCATTCGGTCGCGACGTAGGTGTAGTACATGAAGATCACGACGGTAATCATGGTAACGAGCACATAGCGCCAGTCGAACTGCCACAGCAGCACGCCCATCAGCAGCGAAACCTCGACAATGGTCGGAGCGAGTTGCAGGATCACCATCCGCACAATCACTTCGATGCCGAGCCGCCCGCGCTCCAGCACGCGCGTCAATCCTCCGGTCTTGCGCTCGAGGTGAAAGCGCAGCGACAGGTCGCGCCATTGGGTCAGGACCGCCATCAGCACGCGGATAGCGCCGTAGCTGCCGGTCATGATCAGGGGTGACGCGATCAACCACATCGTCCAGTTCGTTGGCTGCACCGGGGCGCTACCCGCGCCGGTCAGAGCATCGATCGCCCATTTGAAGGTGAACGGCACCGAGAGCGTCGCGAGCTTCGCGATCAGCAGCAGCACCATCGACCAGACCACGCGCATCTTGAGATCGACGCGATCGCCGGGCCAGATGTAAGGCCACAGGTGCAGCAGCGTCCCGATCAGGGTCGCCTGTTCGATGGACCTGTCGGAAGAAGCCTGCGCTTCGCCGGCGCCTCTGGACGAATCAGTATGAGCCATCAATAAGAGCCTGAGGAATCGCTGTCGCGCGCCTGTTCTTGGTTGATCTGCATTCTGCCCGTCATATAGAGCGTTTGAATGCCGCTTGCACCCTCGCGGAGCAATTCTTTCGGTATTTTCAGACACTTGCGGATTAATTCAGCTGCCGTCGCCAATTCAATGGACTTGACCGATTTACGCTGCAGTGCCACATGGCAATCATGAACAAGATCAAAACTGTCTGTGTCTACTGCGGCTCCGGCCCAGGCACCAATCCCCACTTTGTTGAAGGCGCGACCACGCTCGGAAAGATCTTCGCCGAGAATGGCGTGAGCCTGGTCTATGGCGGGGGCTCGAACGGCTTGATGGGTGCCATCGCCAAATCCACACTGGATCATGGCGGCAACGTTATCGGTATTATTCCGGACTTTCTCATTGCCCGCGAAAACGCCCTGGCACGCGTTCAGGAACTGATCGTCACGCCCGACATGCACGAACGCAAGCGGCTGATGTTCGAGCGTTCCGACGCGTTCGTGGCGCTGCCTGGCGGAATCGGCACGCTGGAGGAACTGGTCGAGCAATTGACCTGGCAGCAACTCGGCCGCCACTCCAAGCCGATCCTGCTCGCGAACATCGATGGATTCTGGGAACCACTGCTCGCGCTGCTCGCACATATGCGTGCGACGCAATTCATTCGACCCAATCTGGCCGTGGAAATTCTCAAGGCGGAGCGGGTCCAGGATATCTTGCCGAGCTTGCGAGTTGCCGCGGCCCGCGCGCCTGAAGGTACAGAGCAGATGACGTCGGAAATCGTTAAACGGCTTTAATGTCTTGCGCCCCCGGATCACAGGTCCGGGGGCGTGCCTTTGCGGAATATGCGCTAGCGGCTTAAGCTATCGCGGCGATGCCTCTGCATCATCCTTCGGGAATGTCACCGCTTCAATGCGGTTGCCATCGGGATCAAACACGAACGCTGCGTAATAACGTACCCGATCGTGCGGACGTAAACCCGGCGCGCCGTCGGAGCGGCCTCCGGCCATCAACGCCGCGGTGTGGAACGCATCGACGTCGCCGGCCGATTTCGCCCGTAGGCAGATATGCGCGCCGCTCCCCGGCTGAACCGCCGGCATACCGGCACGCAGGTTGATCCAGAACTCGGGATAGCTCTTGCCGAAACCGACCGTCGCCGGCCGCGTCACCAGCCGCGAAAGCCCGAGCGGCGCCAGCGCCAGTTCATAAAATCGCGCGGCACGTTCGAGGTCGCTGACGCCAACGGAAACATGATCAATCATGAGAGATGCATCCCGCCTGACATTAAAAACGTCATTCCGGGGCGACGCGACCCATCACGCCGGCGCGCTGGACTTGACCAGCTTGTAAACAACCGAATCCATCAGCGCCTGAAACGACGCGTCGATGATGTTGGGCGAAACGCCGATGGTGGTCCAGCGCTCGCCCTGCTCGTCTTCGCTCTCGATCAGCACCCGCGTTACCGCCTCGGTGCCGCCATTGAGGATACGGACGCGGTAGTCGATCAGCTTCAGGCCTTCGATGTATTTCTGGTATTTGCCGAGATCCTTGCGCAGCGCCACGTCAAGCGCGTTGACGGGACCGTTGCCCTCCGCCGCCGAGATCAGTTTCTCGCCGTCGACGTCGACCTTCACCACCGCCATTGCCACCGTGACGCGCTGACCGTTGGCGTTGTAGCGCTGTTCGACATTGACATCGAACTGTTCGACCCGGAAATATTCCGGCACCTTGCCAAGCGTACGCCGTGCCAACAGATCGAACGACGCGTTGGCGGACTCGTAGGCATAGCCCGCGGCCTCGCGCTCCTTTAGTTCCTCGACCAGACGGGCCAGCTTTGGGTCTTTCTTGTCGTAGGCAATGCCTGCCCGTTCCAGTTCGGCGATCACGTTGGAGCGGCCGGCCTGATCGGATACCAGCACCTTGCGGTGATTGCCGACCGCCTCGGGCGACACGTGTTCATAGGTCTGCGGATCCTTGAGCACTGCCGAAGCGTGAATGCCGGTTTTGGTCACGAACGCGCTTTCGCCGACATAGGGCGCGTGTCGATTGGGTGCACGATTGAGCATGTCGTCCAGCGTCCGCGAAACCTTCATCAAGGTCGCCATCTTGTCCGGCGACACGCCGATCTCGAAGCAATCGGCAAACTCGCGCTTGAGCCGCAGGGTCGGAATCAGCGAACACAGATTGGCGTTGCCGCAGCGTTCGCCGAGGCCGTTCAACGTGCCCTGGATTTGCCGCGCCCCGGCGCGCACCGCGGCTAGCGAATTGGCGACGGCCTGCTCGGTGTCGTTATGGGCGTGAATGCCGACGTGGTCGCCGGGGATATGCTTCACCACCGCGGTGACGATGGTCTCGACCTCGTTCGGCATGGTGCCGCCATTGGTGTCGCACAACACCACCCAGCGGGCGCCGCAATCATAGGCGGCCTTGGCGCAGGCCAGCGCGAATTCGGCGTCTTCCTTATAGCCGTCGAAGAAATGCTCGCAGTCGAGCATGACTTCACGGCCGGCGGCCTTGGCAGCCTTCACGCTGTCGCGGATCGAGGCCAGGTTTTCCTCGTTGGTGGTCTCGAGCGCGACGCGTACCTGATAGGCCGATGATTTCGCGACAAAACAGATCGCATCCGCCTTGGCCTCCAGCAGCGCCGCGAGACCTGGATCGTTCGAGGCCGAACGGCCGGGACGGCGGGTCATGCCGAACGCCGTGAAGCTGGCGTGATCGAGCTTCGGCCTCCGCGCAAAAAATTCGGTGTCGGTGGGATTGGCGCCGGGATAGCCGCCCTCAATATAATCGATGCCGAGTTCATCGAGCATCTGCGCGATCAGCTGCTTATCGTGCAGCGTGAAATCGACGCCGTTGGTCTGCGCGCCATCGCGCAACGTGGTGTCGAACAGATAGAGGCGTTCGCGAGTCATGTCGGAACTCCTGACGACGTGCCATCGGCAAGCGCCTTCTGCATGGTGGTGTTGGCGAGCCATTCGCCGTTGACGGTCACGGTGTTGCGCTGCTTGCCGACGTAGCCGCGCTTCTCGAAAAATTCCTGCGCGTTGTCGCTGGCGTCGACCGTGAGACTCTTGGCGCCGCGGCCGCCGGCGAGTTTTTCCAGCGCCTCGACGAGCATCGAGGCCACGCCCTGCCCGACCGCGCTCGGGTGAACATAGAGCATGTCGATATGATCGGCGCCCTTCAGCGAAGCGAATCCGACCGGCGAATTCTGCAGCGTGGCGATCAGTGTGAGTTCACCGCCTAAGCGCTTGCCGAATTGCTCTTCGTCGTCGGCGGCGCTGGCCCACGCCTGCTGCTGCGCTTCGCTGTAGTCGTCGCCAGTCAACTCCTCGATCGCGGCAACAAAGATTGCGGCCAGCACGGGGGTATCCTCGCTAAGAAACGGCCGCAGCGCGGGTTTGGGGAGGGCCTGTCCCATTGCCTCAAAATACTCCCAATAGCTTCAAGGCGAGCACGATGGCTGCGGCGATCACCGCCCATTTGATCGCGATGTAGTAGCGCCAATGTCTTGGAAACGGCGTGTCGGGTTTCGTCATCGCGCGATCTCCCAGGTGGTGCCGTCCTTGGAATCCTTGATGACCACGCCCATCGCCGCGAGTTCGTCACGAATGCGATCGGATTCCTTGAAGTCTTTTCGCGCGCGGGCGGCGGTGCGATCTGAAATCAAACCATCGATTTGCTTCGGGTCGACGCCGCTCGCTTGCTGTTTTCGGCCCTTCCATTCCGCCGCACTTTCGGACAGGAAACCGAGAAGCCGCAACGAGGCCGCAAACTCCTTGCGATCTTGTTCTGCTCCGGACGCGGCCCTGTTGCGCAGGCTGTGCAACGAGGTGATCATTTGCGGCGTATTCAGGTCGTCGGACAATGCCTCGATGACGGCATCCGAGGGCGTCTCCCCCTTGGCGTCCGCAGCGACCCAGTACCAGTCGTCGAGCGTCTTCGCGCTTTCTTCCATGGCTTTTAGCGTCCAATCGATCGGCGATCGGTAGTGCGTCTTCAACATGCTGAGCCGCAGCACTTCACCCGGCCAGTCCGCCAGCAACTCCCTGATGGTGACGAAGTTGCCTTCGGACTTGGACATCTTGTCGCCTTCGACCTGCAGGAAGCCGTTGTGCATCCAGACATTGGCCATGCGGTCGGCGTGAAACGCGCAGGCGCTTTGCGCGAGTTCGTTCTCGTGGTGCGGAAACACCAGATCGATGCCGCCGCCATGAATGTCGAATTGTTCGCCGAGGTGCTTCCACGCCATTGCCGAGCACTCGATGTGCCAGCCCGGACGGCCCTCCACCGTGATGCC
>WNFK01040526.1_pt1 | contig 11914 bp, 13 predicted proteins | sample 5400281 | NCBI WGS metagenome assembly WNFK01 (sample SAMN13153350, study PRJNA577476) | soil metagenome | isolation source: 20 cm soil on Douglas fir-dominated hillslope | place: USA:California | collected 2013-09-17
AACTCGCCGGAGTCCGCTCCCGACGTGCCTGTGTACGTCGAGATCGGCTACGAGGGGGGCGATCCCGTGTCGGTGGACGGACGGCCCCTCGGCCCGGTGGCGCTTCTCGAGGCCCTCAACCGCGTGGGAGGCGAGCACGGGATCGGGCGCGTGGACCTCGTGGAGAACCGGTACGTCGGCATGAAGTCGCGCGGCGTCTACGAGACGCCGGGGGGGACCATCCTCCATGCCGCCCACCGCGCCTTGGAGTCACTGACTCTCGACCGCGAGCTCCTGCACCTGCGCGACTCCCTCGTGCCGCGCTATGCCGAGATGATCTACTACGGCTTCTGGTTCGCCCCCGAGCGCGAGGCGCTCCAGGGGCTCATCGATCAGGTGCAGCGCGACGTCACGGGGACGGTGCGGCTCAAGCTCTACAAGGGCACGGTGACGGTGGCGGGCCGCCGATCGCCCCGCTCGCTCTACCGGACCGATTTCGTCACCTTCGAGGCCGACCGGGTGTACCGGCAAAAGGACGCCGAGGGTTTCATCAACCTCAACGCCCTCCGCCTGAAGATCCGCGCTCTCCGCGATCGCAGCCGGTAGGCCGCGACCGTCCATGCGGGTGCACGTGGCGCTCATGCCTGGCGAGTTTCCCGATCTGAAGCTGGACGGTCGGGTGGCGCTGGTCGTGGACGTCTTCCGCGCCACGAGCATGGTGGTGGCGGCCTTCGGGGCGGGCTGCGCGCGCGTCATCCCCGTGGCCAATGCCGCGGCGGCGCGCGAGAAGGCGGCGGCCATGGCGCCCCAGCCCGTGCTCCTTGCCGGCGAGCGCGGGGGCGACCCCATCGAAGGCTTCGACCTCGGCAACTCCCCCCTCGACTGCACGGCGGATCGCGTGAGCGGCCGCATCCTCGTTCTCACCACCACCAACGGCACCAACGCCATGCTCAAGGCCGGCGAGGCCGAAGGGGCGGCCATCGCCGCTCTCACCAATGTCGGGGCGGCCGCGCGCTGGGCAGCCGCCCGCGGCCGTGACATCACCGTGCTCTGCGCGGGGGAGCAAGGGCGCTTCTCCCTCGAGGACGCGGTGTGCGGCGGACTCCTCGTCGAGCGGCTCCTTACCGTAAACCCCGAGCTGCAGCTGAGCGATGCCGCCCAGGCCGCGCGGTGCGTGGGCCTGCTCTACGGCGCGGACCCGGATCGGCTGAAGCGGGATGCGGCATGGGCGCGCCAGCTCCACCGGCGCGGACGCGCCGCCGATCTCGACGCCTGCGTGCGCATCGACACCGCGTCGCTCGTGCCGGAGATCATCGCGGGGGCGGTGACGCCGGGGAGCGATTCCTTGACTTGGGCCGCCGGGGAGGCCGATACTCGGACGGGCCGAGATTGGGGCCCAGGTGCGAACCGATGAGCTTTCCCTTCAATCTTCCTATCGCGCTGACGCTGTTCCGGATCGTCCTGGTCCCGCTCATTATCGTCTTCGTCATTTCTTCCGACCGCGTCCGCGTGCTGATCGCCGCCGGGATCTTCGTGGCCGCCTCGCTCACCGACTGGCTCGACGGCTTCATGGCGCGCCGCCGCAACCAGGTGACGCGCTTCGGCACCCTGCTCGACCCGGTGGCCGACAAGCTCCTGGTGGCCGCCGCCCTCGTCGCCCTCGTGCAGGTGGACATGGTGCGCGCGTGGGTCGCCATGGTCATCATCGGCCGGGAGCTGGCCGTGACGGGCCTCCGCGGCGTCGCCCTGTCTATGGGCGTGGTGGTACCCGCCTCGTCCTTCGGCAAGCTCAAGACGGTGTCCCAGTACGTCGGGATCACCATCCTCATCCTCGAGCGCGGGGTGCCGCCGCAGTACGTGCCCTTCCACCTCCTCTCGGTGGCCGCGCTCTGGGTGATGCTGGGTCTCACCGTCCTCTCCGGCGCCGACTACTTCTACCGGTTCCTCCTCAAGGCGGGGCCGCGGGCGATCATCAAGGACCTGGAACGCTGGCCGTGAGGGTTCTCGGGCTCGTCGTCGTGTACCTGATCGGCTCCATCCCCGTGGGCTTCCTGATCGGTCGCATGGCGGGCGGCGTGGATATCCGTGGCCAGGGGAGCGGCACCATCGGCGCGACCAATGTCCTCCGCACCATGGGGCCCGCGCCGGCCATCGCTACTCTCCTCGGCGACATCCTCAAGGGCTACCTCGCGGTGCGGGTGGCCGAGGTGTTCGGGCCGCAGCCCGGATGGGGCGCGGCGGGCGCCGTGCTCGCCATCGTGGGCAACTGCTGGCCCATCTTCCTCCGCTTCAAGGGCGGCAAGGGCGTGGCCACGGGACTCGGCGCGTTCCTCGCCTTGGCTCCGAAGGCCATTCTGCCCGCGCTCGTGGTCTGGCTGGCGCTCACCCTGGCCTTTCGCTACGTCTCGCTCGCCTCCATCGTGGGCTGCGTGGTCATGGCGCTGAGCGTGTGGCTCTTGGGCTATCCGCACGTCTACGTGGCCGCGGCCGCGTGCGCGACCGGGCTCATCGTGTGGCGCCACCACGCCAATGTGAGGCGGCTCCTGTCCGGCACGGAGTCACGGCTGGGTCAGCGCGCATCCGCCGCATGATGGCTCGCTCCTCCGTGGTGGCGGTGGTGGGAGCGGGAAGCTGGGGCACCGCCCTCGCCCTCCAGATCGGACGGCGGGGCGCGCCGGTGCGGCTGTGGGCCCCGCTATCTCCCCGGCGTCACGCTGCCCGATGGCCTGCTCGCCACCTCCGACCACCGCGAGGCTCTCCGGGATGCCGACCTGGTCATCCTCGCCATGCCGTCCCACTTCGTGCGGGACGCCCTCGCCCCCATGACCGCGGACATCGCGCGGGGGGCGGCGCTGCTCTCGGCGACCAAGGGTCTCGAGCCGGGCACCGCGCTGCGCATGTCCGAGCTCCTCGCCGAGCTGCTGCCCGACCACGCCGTGGCTGCGCTGTCCGGCCCTTCCTTCGCGCGCGAGGTTGCGGTCGGCAAGCCCACCGCACTGGTGGTCGCCTCCGCGGACGCGGTGGTGGCGCGGCGCCTCCAGGAGCGCCTCCCCGCGCCCGCTTTCCGCCTCTACACGAATCGCGACCTCGTGGGCGTGGAGCTCGGAGGCGCGCTCAAGAACGTGATGGCCATCGGCACCGGCCTCTCCGACGGGCTCGGACTCGGAGAGAACGCACGGGCCGCTCTGATCACCCGGGGGCTCGCGGAGATGGGCCGGCTCGCCCTCGCCATGGGCGGGCAGGCGGCGACCTTGGCCGGTCTGGCCGGGCTGGGTGATCTCGTGCTCACGTGCACGGGGTCGCAGAGTCGCAATCATCGACTGGGGCTCGCGGTGGCCCACGGTCAGACTCTCGCCGAGGCCGAGGCCTCGACGCCCATGGTTGCGGAAGGCGTGCGCACCGTCGCCTCGGCGCGCGCCCTCGCCGCGCGGGCCGGAGTGAGCATGCCCCTCTGTGACGAGGTCGCCGCCGTGCTCTTCGAGGGCAAGCCGGTCAAGGACGCGTTGGCATCGCTCCTCGCGCGAGAGCCGCGGCCCGAGGAGGAGTACGCCGCCCGTGCCTGAGCTCCGCCGCGATCCCGTGGTCGGCCGCTGGGTCATCATCTCCACCGAGCGATCCCGCCGGCCGTCCGACTTCGCGTCGCCTCCCGTCCATCCGCTGAGCGCGGGACCGTGTGCGTTCTGCCCCGGACAGGAATCGCGCACGCCCGAGGAGATCCTCGCGGTGCGCGGGCCGGGCAGCCTGCCCAACGGCCCGGGATGGCAGGTGCGGGTGGTACCCAACAAGTTTCCCGCTCTCCGGATCGAAGGAGAGCTCGAGCCCGCGGGCGACGGTATCTATGACCGCATGAACGGCATCGGCGCCCACGAGGTGATCATCGAGACCCCCGACCACACGGCCTCCCTCGCGGATCTGTCCGCGCCGCACGTGGCGGTGGTGCTCGAGGCGTGGCGGCAGCGCATGATCGACCTGCAGAAGGACACCCGGTTCGAGTACGTCAGCGTCTTCAAGAATCACGGGGAGGCGGCGGGGGCGTCCCTGGAGCATCCGCACTCCCAGCTCATCGCCACCCCCATCGTGCCCATGATGGTGGAGCAGGAGCTCGAGGGCGCGCTCCATCACTTCCGCATCAAGAAGCGCTGTATCTGGTGCGACGTGATCCGGCGGGAGATGCAGGGAAAGGGCCGGCGGAGCGGCCGGCTCATCCTCGCCGAAGAGGGCATGGTCGCTCTCTGTCCTTACGCCCCGCGCTTTCCCTTCGAGACGTGGATACTCCCCGAAGCCCACTTTTCGAGCTTCGAGGACGCGGAGGGCGTCGACCCCGGGGCGGTCGCCCGCATCCTGCGGGAGGTCTTGAGGCGAATGGATCGTGTCCTGGGCGCTCCCGCCTGGAATCTGAGCCTGCACTCGGCTCCCCTCAAGACGCCGATCCTGGATCACTTCCACTGGCACCTCGAAGTCATCCCCAAGCTCACGAAGGTGGCGGGCTTCGAGTGGGGCACCGGCTTCTTCATCAATCCGACCCCCCCGGAGGAGGCGGCAAAGTACCTCCGGGAGGGGGTACCGAGGGCCACGTAAGTTGACACCCCGTAGCCCGTTTGTTACACTCCGTCAGGTATTTGAGTCAGGTGCATTATTTGCGGGAATAGCTCAGTGGTAGAGCACAACCTTGCCAAGGTTGGGGTCGCGGGTTCGAATCCCGTTTCCCGCTCCATTTATATCCAGGCGGGGGCTCGGGATATCGACGGCCCCTGTTGACTTATGTGGCGGCGTAGCCAAGTGGCTAAGGCGGAGGTCTGCAAAACCTCTATTCAGCGGTTCGAATCCGCTCGCCGCCTCCATTGCAGGGGGGCGAGCGCCGAAGGCGCCGGGGTGGCGGAACTGGGAGACGCAGCGGACTTAAAATCCGCTGGCCCTGACGGGCCGTGGGGGTTCGATTCCCTCCCTCGGCACCAGGAGCGCGGTGAACTTCAACGCGGGCGGCGCAGTCCAGAGCGCCCGGGATGACGGGGGAGACGACGGTGCAGACCCTCAAGGTCGCGCGCAAGACGTTCACGATGTTGAGTGAGCACCGGACCCAGATCCTCGACATCACGAAGACGATTCGTGACGTCATGCTGAGTGCCGACATCAAGGAGGGCATCCTCCTCGTGAACTCGCTGCACACGACCTGCGCGCTCTTCGTCAACGAGTTCCAGGGCGCGCTCGTCGAAGACCTCAAGTCCATGATCGAGTCGCTGGTGGTGGAGAACGACGGCTACCGCCACGACGATCCACGCTTCTCCGACTGCGAGCGTGGCAACGCGCATTCCCATCTGCGCGCCGCCCTCCTCGGCCGAAGCGTGGCCGTGGGCATCAGCGGTGGCGAGCTGTCGCTCGGGCGGTTCCAGTCTATCCTCTTCGCCGAGCTCGACGGCCCGCGGCCCCGGAGCATCGACGTCCAGATCATGGGCGTGTAGCGAAGCCCCGAACACAGTTTCCCAATCGGCGAACGCCTTTCCATCGCGCCGCGAGTCCCGGGCGCGATTCGTCGTGGTAGACTCGATCCATGTCGTGGAAACTCAAGAAGAAAGTCCAATCCCTCATCGCCGGTGAAGAGGGTGCCGTGCGTAAGGACTGGGGCGGCCGTGTCTCGGTTGCCCTCGTCTATCCCAATACGTACGCGGTCGGCATGTCCAATCTGGGCTTCCAGACCGTCTACGAGAGGCTGAACGCCCTCCCCGACGCTGTCTGCGAGCGTGTCTTCTTCCCCGATCCCGAGGATATCGACGAGTTTTCCCGCACGGGGACCGAGCCCTTCTCCCTGGAGTCCCTGCGGCCGCTCCGCGAGTTCGACCTCATCGGATTCTCCGTCACGTACGAGGGTGACTACATCAACGTGCTGCGGCTCCTCGGGATGGCGGGCATTCCCCTGCGCTCCGCCGACCGCGGACCGGGTCATCCGCTCGTCCTCATGGGTGGCGTGTGCGCTTTCTCCAATCCCGAGCCGATGGCGCCCTTCATGGACGCGGTGGCGGTGGGAGAGGGGGAGGAGCTGGTCGGCAAAATCGTGGCAGCATACGCGGAGGCGCGGGCCGAGAGCCCGGGCGCCCTCCGGCAGCACGTGATCGAGCGGCTCAAGCCCCTCCAGGGCATGTACGTACCCGCCGCCTACACCGTGAGCTACGCGGGTGATGGAACCATCGAGGCGGTGGTACCAAGCGAGCCCGATGTGCCGGCAGTGGTCGTCAAGCGGCGGCTCAAGGACGTCAATCTCTTCGAGACGCGCTCGATGCTGAAGAGCCCGAAAGCCGAGTACGGCCACATGGCCCTCCTCGAGGTCGGCAAGGGGTGCGGGAGGGGATGCCGCTTTTGCCTCGAGGGCCAGGTGTATCGACCGGTGCGCCATCGGAGCCTGGAGGCGCTGCGCGAGTCCGTGGCCCAGATCGCCAAGGAGTCCAAGCGCGTGGGGCTGGTGGGGGCGTGTGTCTCCGACTATCCGTGGATCGGCGAGCTCATGAAGATGCTCGAGGAATACGGGGTGGAGGTGTCGATCTCCTCCCTCCGCGCGGACAGCCTCACCGAGGATCTGGTCGCCTCGCTGCAGCGCGGCGGTCACCGGACGCTCACCATGGCGCCGGAAGCGGGCACGGAGCGGCTGCGCCGGGTGGTGCGCAAGGTCATCACCGACGAGCAGATCTATGCCGCCTGCGATCTCCTCCGCAAGTACGGCATCCCGAATCTCAAGTGCTACTTCATGATTGGTCAGCCCACGGAGACCATGGAAGACGTGGAGGCCATTCCCGATCTCGCCCGCCGCATGCTCGAGCGGCTTCGCGTGCCGGGGCCCGACGGCCATCCCTTCGGCAAGCTGACCCTGTCCGTGTCGTCCTTCGTGCCCAAGCCGTGGACGCCCTTCCAGTGGGGGGCCTTCGACGAGCCGCGCGATCTCGAGGCCAAGCTCGAGGTGATCAAGAGCGGGGCCCGCCGCATCCAGGTGCGGGTGGTCCACGAGAATCCGCGCGAGGCGGGCCTTCAGGCCCTGCTCGCGCGCGGAGACCGGCGCGTGGCCGACTTCCTCGAGATCGCCGCGCGCATGGAGGGGGACTGGCGCCGCGCGCTCCGTGAATGGCGCGGCGATCCCGCCTTCTACGCGCGCCGCGAGCGCGCGGCCGACGAGATCATGCCGTGGGACCATTTCGACGTGGGGGTCAAGAAGGCCGGCCTGCTCCGCGAATGGCAGCGCGCGGGCCTCGGCGAGCCGGTGACGGCATGAGCGATCGCGTCCGCGTTGCCCAGGTCGCCGACGTGCCGGTGGGAGAAGCCCGCGTGGTCGACGCCCAAGGCAAGACGCTCGCCCTCTTCAACGTGGACGGGACCTTCTACGCCCTCGACAATGCCTGCCCCCATCGCGGGGGACCCCTCGGAGAAGGCGAGCTCGAAGGCGCGGTGGCGGTGTGCCCGTGGCATGCCTGGCGCTGGGACGTGAAGACGGGAGCCAACGTCAACAACCCCGCGGTCAAGCTGGCCTGCTTCCCCGTGTCCCTGGACGGGGGCAGCGTCTACGTGGAGCTGCCGTGATTCACGACACGTTCGGACGGCCTCTGCGCAACCTCCGCCTGTCCGTCACCGATCGCTGCAATCTCCGCTGCGCCTACTGCATGCCCGAGGAGGAATATGCGTGGCTACCCCGCGCCGACATCCTCACCTTCGAGGAGACGGCACGCCTCGTCGACGCCTTCGCCGAGCTCGGCGTGGACAAGGTCCGGCTCACCGGCGGCGAGCCGCTGCTCCGGAAGGACCTTGCTCGCCTCGTGAAGATGATCGCCGCCGAGCCGCGCATTCGCGATCTGGCCATCACCACCAACGGCATTCTCCTTGGAGAGCAGGCCCAGGCCCTCCGGGACGCGGGCATCCATCGCGTCACGGTGAGCCTCGACACCCTCAAGCCCGACCGCTTCCTGGCCCTGACCCGGCGCGATTCCTTCGCCCAGGTGCTGGAAGGCATCGAGACTATCCAGGCTATGGGCTGGCCCGGACTCAAGCTCGATACCGTGGTCATGCGCGGCGTGAACGACGATGAGCTCGCGGATCTCCTCGAGTTCGCGCGCCGGATGTCCGCGGAGATCCGCTTCATCGAATACATGGACGTGGGGGGAGCGACCCGGTGGTCCCTGGACAAGGTCGTCTCTCGCGTGGAGATCCTCGAGCGGCTGAGTGCGCGCTACGGACGGATCGAGGAGATCGTCGAGGAGTCCTCGGCGCCCGCCGACCGCTTCCGGCTCGGTGATGGCCTGACCTTCGGCATCATTTCTTCGACCACCGCTCCCTTCTGCGGGTCCTGCGACCGGAGCCGGCTCCCCGCCGACGGCCAGTGGCTGCTCTGCCTCTATGCCACGACGGGCATGGACCTCAGGAAGTCCTTGAGGGATGGCGCGGCGAAGGAAGAGCTGATGGCGCTCGTCTACTCAGCCTGGACGGGGCGCCGCGACCGGGGCGCCGAGGAGCGGCTTCTCCTCAAGGACCGAAGCCCCCTCGTCCAGATCACCGAGCTCAAGGCCAAGCCGCACCTCGAGATGCACACCCGCGGGGGATAGCCGTCTCCATTAGCGAGTCGACGCGGGTCGATGGCCAGGAGGTCAGGGTGGACGTGGCCGAGCGCGGCGCGAACGGTCAAAGCTCGAACCGCCGCCTCTTCATGCAGCTCCAGGCCTTCGGAGGCTGCGCGGAGCCCAAGGCTCTCGCCGGCGCGCTCGAGCGCAGCCAGATCGAGGCCGTGCTCTACGCCGACTTCCAGGATCCGGGGGGGGTGGCCGTGCTCGCCTTCTCCGAGGATCCCGCGTTCTTCGTGACGCGACTCCGGGAGGTACTGGGCGCCGAGCCGTTCGCATCGCTCGCTCGCAAGCCCGCGCTGGCCATGCTCGGCCGGACCTATTCGAGCGGTTACGAGCAGGATCTGGAGGACTGGCTCCTGCGGCGGCCCCGGCGCACCGTCCTCAATCCCGCGTGGCCCTGGGCGGTCTGGTATCCGCTGCGCCGCACCGGCGCGTTCGCCAGGCTGTTGGCCCAGGAGCAGGGAGCGATCCTGAGCGAGCACGGCACCATCGGGCGCGCCTACGGCGAGGCCGACCTCGCCCACGACATCCGTCTCGTCTGCCACGGCCTCGACACCCACGACAATGACTTTCTCATTGGCTTGGTGGGCAAGGAGCTCCAGCCGCTGTCCCACCTCGTGCAGGCCATGCGCAAGACCGCGCAGACGTCGGAGTACATGGCGAGCCTCGGCCCCTTCTTCGTGGGCCACGTGCTGTGGCAGAGCCCGTCGCGATGAGGGCGCGCGCGCTCCGTGCCGGGCTTCTCGTTGGCGTGATGGCCATCCTCGCGGGCTGTGCCACGGGACCGCCCCCCGCCCGGCTCATGAGCATCGAGCCCATCGTGGGCAAATGGCAGGGCACGATCGCGGTGGGCATGGGCCCGCCCCAGTTCTACTACCTCACCATCAACCCTGATGCGTCGATCGTGGCCACGTGGGGAGCCAACTGGCAGTGGGGGACGATCACCGTCAACGGGACGGAAGGGGCTCGCTTCGAGCTCGATCACATCACGAGCGGCACCCTGCTCTACTACAGTGGACCGAGCGGCAAGGCCATCCAGATGACCCCAGACTTCGGCGGCTGGTACGTCTGGGTGACGCCGGTCAAGTAGCGGGGGTCAAGTAGCGGGGGGTCAAATAGCCGGGGTCAAGTAGCGCGCCCGCGCCACGCCGTCACGTTCGCCTCGATCTGGGCGGCGTGCACTTCCAGATGCTCCGCGTAGATATTGAGCCAGTCCTCCGCCCCGTAGCGACCCGATTCCGTGTGGCGCCCCACCCGCGCCCACGCGTCCTCGGGCATCCGGCGGAGGAGGGCCGCGGTGTTGGCCCGCACCGCTTCCACGAGGGCGAGGGCGGGCTCGAGGGGGAGCTGGTGATAGTCGAAGCGGCGCGCCCACTCCGCCTCGTCGTAGCCCTGGATGACGGGATCCGCCTCGGCGGCGAGCCAGCGTATGCGGCCCGCGGCATTGGTCTCCGAGTCGGCGCAGTGCACGATCACTTCGTGGGCTGACCATTCTCCGGGCCGGGGACGCCACTGGAGAGCCTCCACGGGCACGGTGGCGAGCGCGGCCTTGAGGCGCGCGGGGCCGTTTGCGTATCGCCGGATGAGCGCCTCGCGCTCCGCCTGACTGAGGGCCATCAGCGGAGGGGGGCGGGGAGGTCGCTCTTCCCCATGAGGTAGAGGTCCACTCCGCGCGCCGCGCTTCTCCCTTCGGCGATGGCCCACACGATGAGCGACTGGCCGCGCTGCATGTCGCCGGCCGCGAACACCCCGGGCACGCTCGTCATCCAGTTCGCGTCCCGCCACACGTTGCCGCGGTCGGTGAGCTTCACGCCGAGATCCGTGAGGAGCCCTTCTCGCCGCGGCCCGAGAAAGCCCATGGCGAGGAGCACGAGGTCGGCCGCGAGCTCGTACTCTGTGCCTGAAATAGCCCGGAAGCTCGCCCGCCCAGCCTCCGTGGTCATCTCTACGCGCACGGCGTGCAGCGTGCGGACGCGTCCGTCCGCCCCGGAGAAGTGGGTCGTGTTCACCGAGTACTCGCGCGCGCCTCCCTCCTCGTGGGCGGAGGACACGCGGAAGATATTGGGCCAGAGCGGCCACGGATTGCTCCGGGGATCCCGCTCCTCGGGCGGGCGGGGCAGGATCTCGAACTGGGTGACGGAGCGCGCGCCTTGACGATGGGCGGTGCCGAGGCAGTCGGCGCCGGTGTCGCCGCCCCCGATGATGACGACGTTCTTGTCCTGGGCGGATATGAAGTCGCCGTCCGCCACCGGGTCGCCCTCGGAGCGGTGGTTCTGGAGGGTGAGGTAGTCCATGGCGAAGTGAATGCCGTCGAGGTCCCGCCCTGGGATAGGCAGGTCGCGCGGCCACTCCGCGCCCCCGGCGAGGACGATGGCGTCGAACTCCCCGCGCAGCGTCGCCACGGGCAGGGTCACTCCCACGTTGACCCCGGTCTCGAAGCCGATGCCCGACGCCTCCATGAGCCGGAGGCGCCGCTCGAGCACGCGCTTCTCCATCTTGAACTCGGGAATGCCGTAGCGGAGGAGCCCGCCCACGCGGTCGGACTTCTCGAACACGGTCACGGTGTGCCCCGCGCGATTGAGCTGCTCGGCGGCGGCGAGCCCGGCCGGGCCGGAGCCGACCACCGCCACCTTCTTCCCCGTGCGCACCTCCGGAGTCTCCGCGCCGACCCAGCCTTCATCGAAGGCGTGCTCGATGATGCCGACCTCCACCTGCTTGATGGTGACGGGGTCGTCATTGATGCCGAGCACGCAGGAGCCCTCGCAGGGCGCGGGGCAGAGGCGGCCCGTGAATTCCGGGAAGTTGTTGGTGGCGTGGAGGCGGTCGATGGCCTCGCGCCAGCGATCACGGTAGACGAGGTCGTTCCAGTCGGGAATCAGGTTGCCCAGGGGGCAGCCCTGGTGGCAGAAGGGGATGCCGCAATCCATGCAGCGCGCCCCCTGCTTCTGCAGCTTCTCCGCCTCGAAGGGCAGGTAGACCTCCTGCCAGTCGTGGATCCGCTCGGCCACCGGACGCCGCTTGGGCAGCTCGCGCTTGATTTCGAGGAAGCCGGTGATCTTGCCCATGGCTCGCTCCGCTCTAGCCGTGGGCCGAGGCCATCACGGCCTCGTCCACCGACATGCCCGTCTCCTCGGCCTTCTTGATGGCCTGGAGCACGCGCTTGTAGTCGCGGGGCATGACCTTGACGAAGCGCAGTCGCGTCGCCTCCCAGCTCACGAGGAGTCGGGCGGCCACCGGGCTCTGCGTGTAGCGGATGTGGCGCGAGAGCAGGTCCTTGACGAGCTCGACGTCCTCCACGTCGACCAGAGGCTCCAGGTCGACCATGCCCGTGTTGCAGCGGC
>WNFK01250226.1_pt2 | contig 11913 bp, 8 predicted proteins | sample 5400281 | NCBI WGS metagenome assembly WNFK01 (sample SAMN13153350, study PRJNA577476) | soil metagenome | isolation source: 20 cm soil on Douglas fir-dominated hillslope | place: USA:California | collected 2013-09-17
CCCCGCCGAGACCTACCTGGACGGCGAGGCGATCGTGGCCGCCGCGCTGATCGCCGGCGCCGATGCCGTGCACCCCGGTTACGGGTTTCTCGCCGAGGATCCGGGGTTCGCGCGGCGGGTACTCGCCGCCGGGCTGACCTGGGTTGGCCCGCCCCCGGAAGCGATGGAGGCGATGGCGCTCAAGATCGAAGCGCGGAAACGGGCCTCAGCGGCCGGTCTCCCCGTGCTGCCTGAGCTGGACCCGGGCTCGGTCACGACGTTCCCCGTCCTGGTCAAGGCGTCAGCCGGCGGCGGCGGCCGCGGGATGCGCGCCGTGTACGCCGCGAGGGAGCTTGGCGAGGCGATTGAGTCGGCACGGCGCGAGGCGCAGGCCGCGTTCGGCGACGGGACGGTGTTCTGCGAGCCGCTGCTGACCGGGGCCCGCCACATCGAGGTCCAGGTGCTCGCCGACCAGGCCGGCACTGTCTGGGCGCTGACCGAGCGGGACTGCTCCGTCCAGCGCCGCTACGCCAAGGTGATCGAGGAGACGCCGTCTCCGGCCATCGGTCCGCAGCTTCGCGAGCGCCTTCTCGGCGCCGCCACGGCGCTGGCGCGGGCGGTCGGCTACGTCAACGCGGGCACCGTGGAGTTCCTGGTCGCCGGCGACGGACGCGACGAGGAACGCGAGTTCTATTTCCTTGAGTTCAACACCAGGCTCCAGGTCGAGCACCCGGTCACTGAGTGCGTGCACGACATCGACCTGGTGGCCCTGCAACTCGCGATCGCCGAGGGTCGACCGCTCTCGGCCCGCCCCCCTTCGGCCGTGGGGCACGCGATCGAGGCGCGGCTGTACGCCGAGGACCCGGCCGACGGGTTCCGTCCGTCCGGCGGGGCGGTGCACGCGTTCGCCATCCTTGGAGCCGACTGCGCGTTCGGGCCGCCCCCGTTCGTTCGTTCCCGCCCGGCGGCTGATGCGCAGCGCGAGGACGCGGGCGGCTTGGCCGCGCCCTTTCTCCGGCTCGACGCCGGAGTCGAACCGGGCACCAACGTCTCCGTTCACTACGACGCGATGCTCGCGAAGGTGATCGCCTGGTCGCCCGAGCGCGACGGCGCCGCCAGGAGGCTCGCGGCCGCCCTCGCCGCAGCGCGGATAGCGGGCCCGGCCACCAACCGCGACCTGCTGGTCGGCGTGCTGCGTGACCCGGCGTTCCTCGACGGCGGCGCCGACACGTCGCTGCTCGACGACTACGACTTCAGCGAGCTGCTGCCGGCTGAGCGGATCTGCCGGATCTCGGCCGCGGCCGCCGCTTCGGCCGTGGCAGCCGCTAACCGCCGCGACGCCAGGGTGGCGGCGGCGCTGCCTGGCGGCTGGCGCAACGTGGTGAGCCAGCCGCAGCTCACGTCGTTCACGGGGCCACGGGGCCTGATCGACGTCCGCTACCACTGGACCAGGGCGGGGATCACGATCGCCGCGGTGGCCACCGAGCGCGCGCCCGATGACGGCGACGACGACGATCCTTCGATGACGGTCGCCGGGCTCGCCCCTGATCGGGTGACGCTCGACGTGGCAGGGGTGCGGTACCGGTTCGACATCACCCGCGCGGGCGCGGAGATCTGGGTCGACTCGGCGCTCGGATCGGTCCGGCTCACGCTGCTGGACCGGCTGCCGGCCCCGGAGCGTGCGGAAGAGTCGGGCTCGCTCATCGCGCCCATGCCAGGCAGCGTGACCAGGATCGCCGCGGCACCAGGCGACAGGGTGGTCGCCGGGCAGCTTGTCCTCGTCCTGGAGGCCATGAAGATGGAGCACCAGATCGCGGCCCCCGCCAGCGGCGTGCTGGCCGAGTTGCGCGTCGGCCAGGGCGCCCAGGTAAACGCCGGCGACGTGCTCGCGATCGTGACTGCCGACGAAGCGACGAAAGAAGCGGGGAGCGATGACGCGCGGCGCTGACCGAGACAGCACTGACCGAGACAGCACTGACCGAGACAACACTGACCAGGCCGGCGCGGGCCCGGCGGTTCTCGTCCGGGCGCAGAGCTCGGGCGGGATCAGGACCGTCACGCTTGACTCGCCTCATAATGCCAACGCGCTGTCGACCGCGCTGCTGACTCAGCTGCGGGCCGCGCTCGCCGATGCGATGAGCGATCCTGGCGTCCGGGTGACCTCAAGGAGGCCCTGACCAACCCGTCCAGCGCCACCGGGCTGATGTCCGCCGTCGTGCAGCTGCTGTGGGACAGCTCGAAGCCAGTGATCTGCCGGGTCAACGGCGCCGCGAGGGCGGGCGGGATCGGCCTCGTAGCCGCGTCCGACATCGCCATCGCGGCTGAGCTGGCCACCTTCGCGTTCTCCGAGGTGCGGATCGGCGTGGTCCCCGCGGTTATCTCGGTGCCCTGCCTGCGCCGGATGCCGTCGCGGGCGGCGGCTGAGTACTTCCTCACCGGCGAGGTTTTCGACGCGCGGCGAGCCACGGAGATCGGCCTGCTGACCAGGGCTGTGCCCGCCGACGATCTGGACGCCGAGGTCGCTCGGTACGCCGGCATGGTGCTGCGCGGCGCGCCCGGCGCGCTCGCAGGGACCAAGGGCGTGCTGCGCGACGTTCCGGCGCAGGGTGTCGCGGCCGGGCTCGCCCGGATGGCCGAGCTGTCCGGTCAGTTCTTCGGCTCCGACGAGGCCCGCGAGGGGATGAGCGCCTTCGCGGCCAAACGCGATCCGGCCTGGCTCGGGCCAACGTGACTAGCCACGACCACGGCGGCTCGCCCGTGCTGCGGATCGCCAACTGCAGCGGGTTCTACGGCGACCGGGTCTCGGCCGCGAGGGAGATGGTCGAGGGCGGGCCGATCGACGTGCTGACCGGCGACTGGCTCGCCGAACTGACCATGCTGCTGCTCGGCAAGGCCATGTTGAGCGGGCGGCCCGGGTACGCCAGGACGTTCTTGACTCAAGTTGAGCAGGTGCTGCCTGCCTGCCTGGAACGCGGCATCAAGATCGTGTCGAACGCGGGCGGCCTCGATCCGGCGGGCTGCGCCGCGGCGGTTTCCGAGCTGGCGCGCCGAGCCGGGCTGACGCCCGTCATCGCCCACGTCGAGGGCGATGACCTGCTCTCTCGGGTGCCCGACCTGATGAGCGCCGGCCACCGGATGGCCAACGCAGACACCGGTCAGGCGCTGGCCGAAGCCGGCGTGACGCCCCTGACCGCGCATGCCTATCTGGGCGGCCTGCCGATCGCCAGGGCGCTCGCGGCGGGAGCTGATGTCGTCGTGACAGGCCGCGTGACCGACGCCGCGCTCGTCGTCGGGCCAGGGATGTGGCGCGCCGGGCACGTGCTCGAGTGCGGCTGCCAGGCCACCGGAGGCAATTACGCGTTCTTCGCAGAGGTCGCCGACCTCGCCGAGGCCGGCTTCCCGCTGGCCGAGCTCTCGGCCGACGGTTCAGCGGTGATCACGAAACACCCGGGAACTGGCGGGCAAGTTTCGGTCGGGACGGTGACGGCTCAGCTGCTCTACGAGATCGGTAGTCCGCGGTATCTCAATCCCGACGTAACGGCGCGCTTCGACACAATCGCCCTGCAGCAGGTTGGCCCCGACCGGGTCAGAGTCAGCGGGGTGCGCGGCGAGCCACCGCCTGCCGACCTCAAGGTCTCGCTGAACTACGCGGGCGGATACCGGAACTCGATGATCCTGGCGATCGAGGGCCTCGATGTAGCAGCCAAGGCCCGGCTTGCTGAGCAGACGATCTGGGCCAGGGTGGACGGCGGCAGGAATGCGTTCGAGACCGCCGACATCGAGCTGGTCGGGTCCGATCCCGCGCTGCTGCGGATATCGGTGCTCGACCAGGACAAGGCGAAGGTCGGGCGGGCTTTCTCGGCGGCCGTGGTCGAGACGGGGCTCGCCAGCTACCCGGGCTTTTATGCGCTGACCCCGCCAGGCGACGCGTCGATGTACGGGGTGTACTGGCCGACAGCCGTACCGGCCGAACTCGTCAGCGCCCGGGTGCTGATCGACGGCGAGCCGGTCTGGACCGGCGAGACGCGGCTTCAGCCGACCAGTCCGCCAGCGGCTCCGGCGGCCGCCGATGAGATTTGCCCGCCCGAGCCGGCCTCCGCCGGGCCGGCGGCGGCGCAAGCCGGCGAGACGAGGCGGCTGCCGCTCGGCGTCATCGCTGGAGCTCGCTCAGGGGACAAGGGCGGTAACGCCAACGTGGGCGTATGGGTGCGGAATGCGGAGGAGTTCAGCTGGCTGGACGCCTACCTGACCGCCGAGCGGCTAGCCGAACTGGTGCCGGCAGTTGCTGGCCTGCCGGTCGAGCGGTACCGGCTGCCGAACCTGATGGCACTCAACTTCGTTGTGATCGGCCTGCTCGGCCACGGCGTCGCGGCTAGCACCAGACTCGACCCGCAGGCCAAGGCGCTAGGCGAGGAACTCCGCGCGGCCATCGCCGACGTGCCGGTCCAGCTGATCGCCTGACGCTCGGCAGTCGAGCCAGATGGCCCGGGGTTCGACATATCAGCCCGCCTGGTACAGCTGGTTGAAGCGCTGGGCGACCGCGGGGTTGGCTTTAATCCGCTCGTTCCAGCCACGTGCCGCCTGCTCCACCGCGCCTCTCGCGATCCGGATGCCGAGCTTTCAGGCATGCCGCGCTCAACAGTGCGTTAGGTCAGCTTGAAGTGCAATATCACCGCAGTCTCATTTTGGTACGCTGACTCTTGGTGCAGGCTCGGGCGGCTGGTGCCGTTCACTTCAGATGCGGCACGCCACCGCGGGCAGGGATGGGCCAGATGGTGCAGGACCCTCCGCGCCGGACACTTGCCCAGCGACTTACCGACCGGGATCGCCGCCGGTTCACCGGGCGGGTCAGCGAGCTTGCGTTCCTTGACAAGTGCCTCGACGAGGACGACGCGCCCGCCAGCGTCGTCCATGTCAGCGGCCCCGGCGGTATCGGCAAGAGCATGCTGCTGCGCGAAGTCGAGCGCCGGGCCGCGGAGCGAGGCCTCAGCTGTATCGCCGTCGACGGGCGCCAGCTCGGGCCAGCGCCAGGGATGCTGGAGGCCGCCATGCGCGCGGCCGCACAGCAAGCCAGGCCGGTCGTCCTGCTCGACTCCTATGAGCGGATGACGGCCATCGACCCTTATCTCAGGCGTGAGCTCCTTCCCGGCCTGCCCGACCAGGCCCTCATCGTGATCGCCGGGCGCGGAACGCCGGATCCAGCCTGGTTCTCCGGCGGGTGGGAGGCGGTCACGGCACATCTTGAGCTGGGTGAGCTGGCTCCGGCTGACGCACAGCGCCTGCTCGCCGCCCACGGGCTGAGCGACGAGCGTGTCCCTGGCATCATCGAATGGGCCGCAGGCTCCCCATTGGCCCTGGCCCTCGCGGCCGACGCGGCGACCGCGGACGCCAGCTGGAACGCGGCCAGGACGCCTGACCGCCCTGACCTGGTCAAGTCGCTGCTGCATCGGCTGGTGGAGACGGAGTTGCGCGGCATCCGGCCGTCCGCACTCGGCGTCGCGGTGGTGGCCAGATCAACGACCCCCGAGCTGCTCCGCGCGGTGCTGCGGGACGCGGATGCCGATGCCGAGTACCACCAGCTGTCCGAGCTGACTGTCACCGAGCCGGTCGGGGACGGCATCACCCTGCACGAGCTCGCACGCAAGGTGCTGCTGGCTGATCTGCGGCTGCGCAATCCCGAGCTGGAGCGCGACTTGCGCCGCAGGATCATCGACTACCTCTACGCCCGCGCGCTCGGCGGCGAGCCGCTGCTGATCATCGACATGGCTCATCTGGTCGAGAACCCGCTGCTGCGATGGGGTTTCGGCTGGCCAGGCAACGCCAGCTTCAGGATCGACGGCGTCCGCGCGGGCGACGACGCCGGGGTCGAGCGGCAGACCGCGGGCCGCCACAACCCGCAATGGTGGCAGCTGTCCCGCAGGTACTTCGAGCAATCACCGGACCGGGCCGCGGTAGCCAGGGACCGGGACGACCGGATCTGCGGCTTCATGGGCTGCATGAGGGCCCACGCGCGCGCGAACGAGGCGAACGGCGAATCCGTGCTCTGGCAGGTGGCCGTGGATCTGACCGGCAAGGGCCAAGTGCAGGCCATGCTGGGCATCGCGGGGGTCCTGCGCTCTGGCGTTATCAACCCGCGGTACACATACCTGCCGATCGATCCCGGTTACCCTGGCGCTGTTGACTTCGCTCAGGCACTCGGCGCGACTCACCTGACCGACCTTGACGCCCGCATTGACGGCCAGCTTGTCGAGTGTTACCACCTGGACTACGGGCCGGGCGGCCTGTTCGCTAGCCTGCGCTCTCAGGTCTACCGGGAGCTCAGTATTCCAGCGCCGCCGCCGGAATCGGATCCGGCGCGAGTGCCGGCATCACTGCCGGCGCCGGAGTCCAACCATGCCTCGACGCCTGCAGCGGGGCCGGCCGAGGATGCCATCCCGGACTGGCTGGTTCGGGCCGTCCGCGATGCGCTCAGGAACTTCCAGGTGCCGCGGGAACTGGCGCGCAGCCCGCTAGCCCGCGGTACGACCATGCAGGAGCGCGCAGCATCGCTGCGGCACCTGCTGCGGCAGGCCGCCGACGAGGCGTTCGGCGAAAGCTACACGGAAAAACTGCTGCGTAGCGTATTGCTCGCCGGTTACATCGAGCCGCTCCGCAGCCACGAGGCGGCAGCGACTGCGCTCTGCCTGAGCCGAGCCGCCTACTTCCGCCGGCTCAGAACAGCCGTCAGCCGGGTGGCCGAGCACGTGGCCATGACTCAGCAAGCAAGCACACTGGCCCGAGGCGATGGCCCCAGTCAGGCCGGCTTGATCTCGATGTAATTGTCATCGCTGAAATCGGGGCCTGCTGGCGCACAGGTCAGTTCCAGTGACTCACCCGAGGCGAGATCTAGCTGAAACGGCCCGCTGCGGCACCAGTCGATCTGCGGAGGAGGTCTCTGCGCCCACCTTTTGCCCGGGACAAGATAACGACCGCGGACCCGTTCGCCGGACTCAGCCGCGCCCCGATCTGGCGTGGCTGGTGCCGCGAATGTGCGGCGGTATCAGCCACGCCGGGTGGCCAAACCACATGATGGAAAAATGGAAGGCGAGCGCGACCAGCCAATAGTGAGCACGGGCACGGGGTACGCCCTCGTCGATGTAGGACGACGAGGTGATATCGCCATGACTACCACCGCACCGACCGGAGCGCCAGCCCCGGCCCACGGCCACTTCAAGCTCATTGATGGCGGCAGATTGCCCCACGGCCGGCTTGTGGCGCGACGGAGCTTCGCCGTGGTACCGATGCTGGTGCGCGTCAGGAACGCTTCAGGTGGCGTCCAGCCAGCATGGAGCTTGTGGCCTTACGATCCTGCCCATAGCGCAGCACGACGGTCTGATTAGCGCCGACTTCAGCAAAGGGGCCAGAACCGTGCCGGAGAACGTGATCGTCTCGCATCGCGGAGTCAGGTATGAGATAGGGCGAGGACCCGGCTTTTACGGGATCTGGCCGACGGGGGCGGCGGGGTTCCAGCCGTCCAACCAGTTGGCCAAAGCGGCGGTCCTGGCGAGCCACCCAGCCCGGATCTGCCACCCGGTCAGGCCCGGCGGGCGATCGTCGCATCCGCGCTGCTCGCCATCGGCGTGGCAGTGGGGATCGCTGGCCTGTTCCCCGACTACTTCGGCGGAGCCAGCCTCGCTCAGCAGGCAGCCAACGTCGTGCCGCACGCGATCTATCTTGCTGTCTGGGCCGCCAGCGCCGTCCTTATCGCCCTTGGCGGAACCCGCCAGCAAGCCGGAGCGCTCCTGGCGGCCGGGACCAGCATTGTCACGCTCGGCCTATTCGTGGCCGATGCCGGCACGGCCATCTCCGGCGGCGTGCCCGTGGCCGCCGGGCTCGTGCTCAGCCTGATCGGCTGGGCCGCGTGCGCGGCCGGCTCGGTGCTGGCTGTCCGGCGCAGCGGTGCCGGTTCACCGGCCAGGCCGGCGAACGTGGAGACCGTCCTGACGATGGGCCTCGCGGCGGCTGCCGCGCTGGGCACGGCCATCGCGTTCGCACCCTCGTGGGACAGATTCACGCTGCGGACCGCGGCTGGCACATCCCAGACGCTGACCGCGGGCAACGCCTTCGCTAACCCCGGCCTGGTGATCGCGGGCGACGTCGCCGCAATGGTCGCGCTCGTCGCCGTCGTCATCGCGGCCGGCGCGTGGCGCCCGATGCGGCATGGCGCGGTCCTCCTGGCCGGCGGCATCGTGCCGATGGCGGCTCAGGCCATTTCGGCCGTGATCCAGATCAGCCAGGCCGCATCACCGGCGCAGTTCGGAATCCCGCCGGCCCAGGCCGCCGGGGTTGGGCTCACCATCAGTTCAGGCCTGACCCTTGCGTTCTGGATCTACTGCGGATTCGTCGGTGCCCTGATCCTGACCTGCGCGCTGATGTTCAGCACGCCGGCGGCACCGCCACCGCCTCCGGTCCAGGTTCCGGCGCACCAGGACCCGCTGGACGCCGCATCCCCTGGCGCGCCAAATCCGGCGACCACGCCGATCATCGCGCCGACCGCGCCGCCGAACAGGAACACCTCGCCCGCGCTGCTCGCCGTGACGATCACGCTCCCGCCGCTGGTGCCGCTGGCGAGTACGAAAGTGGCGATGAACCAGCCAACCGCCGGGGTGAACCCGCCGAGCGCATGCTGGGTTCCCCACGCGCCGAGCAGGCAGGTGGCGAGGATGGCCACGTCGAGACCCACTGCGGCGAGCGGAGCTGGCCCTACGCCGTAGAGGAAGGCGCCGACCACTCCCTGCGCGATTCCGAACAGGAACAGCGCGAGGTAGGTGACGGTTGTCAGCGCCCGGCTCACGGTTGGAGGCTAGTCAATCCCTGCGAACAGGTCACTTTCGCGGGCATGACTTCCGGCTCCGTGGCCGCGCGGTCCGGCCAGCAGCGTGTAGTACTCGTAGCCGAACGCACGCTGGCCCACCCGGTTAGACAGGGCGAAAAACGGGCTGTCCACCGCGATCTGACTGGCATGCGCACGCATCGCCGCGAGCTTGGCCCCGAGGTAGTCCCGGGCGTCGATCTCCGTGGTGACCTGCTCGTCGGGCACCCCGAACGGTAGCTCATCAACGGACTCGACCGCCAGGAACCCCGATCCGGCCGGCTGTTCGGCCTGGCCGACTGGCGTTTCCCGCATCATCTTCATCCCCTCGGCCAGCACCGACTTGGGAACAGCCGTGGCGTAGAACTTGCGCACGAGCCCGTCCGCCATCTCAAAGGCCCGCCACGCGACCCGGTGCGCCTGGATGTGATCGGGGTGGCCGTAGAAGCCGTTCGAGTCATACGTCACGAGCACTTCGGGCCGTACGTCCTTGATGACCTCGAGCAGGACCCCTGCGGCCTCGGATACGTCGGCGCGCCAGAACGCGCCATCCCAATCGTTCGACGGCGTGCCCATCATCCCTGAGTCGTGCCAGTGGCCTGGCCCCCCGAGGAACCGGTGGTCGCTGACACCCAGCGCCGCGCAGGCTGCGGCCAGCTCGCCGATCCTGTACTCGCCTAGCCTGTTCTCCCTGTCCCAGGCCAGATTGGCCAGGTCCGGCGGAATGATCTCGCCGAACTCGCCCAGCGTGCAGGTGACTAGCGTGACGCCGGCACCCTGCGCCGCGTACTTGGCCATCGTGGCGCCCGTCCCGATCGACTCGTCGTCGGGGTGAGCGTGCACCAGCATCAGCCGCCTGCCGTCGGTCAGGTTCATGCGGTGAGGATAACCAGCCGACACTCGCACCGTCGGCGCCGGCGCGGGCTGGCAGGATCTACTGTCATGACCGACACCTTCCCCCGCCAGCAAGCTAGGACCCGCCACTTCAGCCTGGGTACCCCGCGCTCGTTTGAGATTTCCGCTGACGGCAACCGGATCGCCTTCCTTCGTAGCAAAGGCGGCAGCGATCCTGTCACCTGCCTGTGGGTGCTAGATCTGCAGGCCGGTCCGCACGGGACAGAGCGTCTGATCGTCGATCCGGTCGCGGTCGGTGCCGGGAACGACGAGCCGGAGGAAGAACGAGCCCGCCGGGAGAGATCTCGCGAGCAGGCAGGCGGGGTCGTGGCATTTGCCACCGACGCCGGCTTCACGATGGCCGCCTTCGCCATCGCTGGCGAGGTCTATACGACCCAGCTGACCGGCGATGGCGAGGGTCCCCGGCAGGCGGGTGCTCGCTCTCCGGCCATCGATCCGCGGCCGGACCCGGCTGGCCGGCGGGTCGCCTACGTCTGCGACCGCGCGCTGCGGATCACCGACCTCGACAGCGGCACCGACTCCGAGCTGATCGGGCCGCACGGCACTGAACACGTCAGCTACGGGTTGGCCGAGTTCGTCGCGGCCGAGGAGATGGGCCGGATGCGCGGCTACTGGTGGGCGCCCGACGGGACTGCCCTGCTGGTCGCCAGGGTGGACAACTCGGCCATCAACCGCTGGCATATCGCCGACCCGGCGAATCCTGACCGGCGGCCCGCCGAGGTCAGCTATCCGGCGGCGGGTACCCCGAACGCCCTTGTTGAGCTGCTAATCGTCGATATCGACGGCAGCAGCGTCCCGGTGCGATGGGACTCGGCGGCTTACCCCTACCTGACCACGGTCAGCTGGGAGTCAGGCGGGCCGCTGATCGTCGTGCAGTCCAGGGACCAGCGCCGGATGCGGCTGCTCAGCGTGGATCCGCAGACCGGCGCCGCCACGGTGCTCAGCGACGACTCGGACGCCCGCTGGCTGGACATCGTCCCCGGCGTTCCCGCCAGGCTCGCGGACGGCAGGATCGCCTGGACCGCCGACTCCGATGGCGCGCGGCGGCTGCTCGTGGCGCAGGAACGGGAGCTGGCCGACGGCGCTGCCAAGCCGGTCACGCCGCCGGACATGCAGGTGCGGCGCGTTCTGTCGGTGGACGGCGTTACGGTGCTGCTGTCAGCCTCGGACGGCGAATCCACGGAGATCGGGGTCTGGGCTTACCGACCCGACGCGCTGAGGCTGGTTTCGGTGCGCGGCGGCGTGCACAGCGCAGTCCGAAGGGGCGGCACGACAGTGCTCACGAGCCGGTCGATGGCTGAGCCAGGGCTGACCGTCACCATCCTGCGCGATCTGCCGGTTGCCGGAGAACAGGGGGCGGGCGAGCAGGGCGCCAGTGATCCGGGTGTTGGCGAGCAGGGTGCCGGCACACACGGCCCAAGCGAGCAGGCGCGCGCCGGCACCATCGCGTCGCTGGCCGAGCGTCCCGTGCTGCCCGGGCTACGCGTGAAGCTGCTGCGGGCGGGGCGCCAGGAGCTCAGGACCGCGCTGCTGCTCCCGTCGTGGCACGAACCAGGCTCGGCGAAACTCCCAGTCCTGATGGACCCGTACGGCGGGCCGCACACCCAGCGGGTCCTGGCCTCGGCCGACGCCTACCTGACCTCGCAGTGGTTCGCCGATCAGGGCTTCGCCGTCGTGGTGGCCGACGGCAGGGGCACACCAGGGCGAGGCCCCGAGTGGGACCGCGCAGTGGCCGGTGACCTGGCTAGCCCGGCCCTGGAGGATCAGGTCGACGCGCTGGCTGCCGTGGCAGACCGCGACGGCGACCTCGATCTGTCCAAGGTGGCGATCAGGGGCTGGTCCTTCGGCGGATACCTGGCCGCGCTGGCGGTCCTGCGCCGGCCGGACGTGTTTCACGCCGCGATCGCGGGCGCCCCGGTCACGGACTGGCGGCTCTACGACACGCACTACACGGAGCGCTATCTGGGCCACCCTGACCACGAGGGGGCCGCTTACGAGCGCTCCTCGCTGATCGCCGACGCGCATAAGCTGTCAAGACCGCTCATGATCATCCATGGCCTGGCCGATGACAACGTGGTCGTCGCGCACACGCTCCGGCTGTCATCGGCGCTGCTGGCCGCGGGCCGGTCGCATCAGGTTCTGCCGCTGTCGGGCGTGACGCATATGGC
>WNFK01173537.1_pt3 | contig 11911 bp, 9 predicted proteins | sample 5400281 | NCBI WGS metagenome assembly WNFK01 (sample SAMN13153350, study PRJNA577476) | soil metagenome | isolation source: 20 cm soil on Douglas fir-dominated hillslope | place: USA:California | collected 2013-09-17
TTCTTGTTCCGGGCCCATTCTGTAGGGGTGGATGGCCGGTTAGCCCCTGTATATTGGGCAAATGATTTGTTTTTGCGCCGAACGATTTCACTGGCGGCGGATATGGCAGAATCCGGGCGAACTCCTGATGCCTGGATTTGCAGATATGGCCACTCGCGCCCTCCTTTATCGGCGGCCTGCCGAACCTTCTCGCCTTTTGGTCAAACACGGCTCGCAAATCTACTCGGTTAGGCTGCGCCGGCATCGCCGCGCGCGGCGCTACACGTTGCGCATTCATCCAAGCGACCGCGAAGCGATCCTGACCATGCCGCCGCGGGGCACGATCGCCGACGCCAAGGATTTCGCGCAGCGTCATGGCGGCTGGATCGCCGCGCGTCTTGGTCGCTTGCCGAAGGCCGCACCGTTCCATCCCGGTACCGTCGTGCCGCTGCGCGGCGTTGCGCATCGCATCGTGCATCGGGCGGGCTTGCGCGGCACGGTGTGGACCGAAGTGCGCGACAGCGGCGAGCGGATTCTCTGCGTCGCCGGCGGCGTCGAGCATATCGACCGGCGGGTCCACGACTACCTCAAGCGTCAGGCGCGCGGCGAATTGCAGAAGGCGGCGCAGTCCTATGCTCACGCGCTGGGCGTCAAGGTGAAGCGGCTGTCGATCCGCGATCAGTCGAGCCGCTGGGGCTCGTGCACCTCCGCAGGCTCGTTGTCGTTCTCGTGGCGGCTGATCCTCGCGCCGCCTTACGTGCTCGACTATCTCGCCGCCCATGAGGTGGCGCATCTCGTCGAAATGAATCATTCGGCGCGGTTCTGGCGGGTGGTCGCAAGGGTCTGCGGTCATGTCGAGCGCGCCAAGACCTGGCTCGATACCCACGGCAACGATCTGCATCGCTACGGCATTCAGGACTGAGGTAGCTACCAGATCTCTTTCGTTGCCCCGCGACGGCGCCCATTACGCCAAGCGGTCCGATCCCATTGCCGATCTGGTTCAGCGGCTGCAGGGGGCGTGACGCGTTCGTGGTCGAGCCGACCGGCGGCCGCGAGAACCGTTGGCAAAGGGGTTACGCCAAGCGCGGCGGCGTCGCCAATGTGTCCGGGGGCACGGCAGGTACAGCTACTCCGCACCCGAACGGGCGTAACCGATATCATGTCCATCACCCGAACGTTCGCAATCCGAATTGACGACTCGGCTTCAGGCTCGCTGAGGTGACATTCTTTCTTGATCTCGGGAGACGTCCGTACAGTCGGCGTGATCGATTTCGGTAAGGGGCAGCGGCCATGGATCTTCGGCATGTATCGGACGGCTTTCACCTCGATCGAAAGGATTCCTTTGGACGCGAGGCGTCAGTTCCGTCGTGGTTTCCGGCGGGTTCCCTGGCCCACTTCGCGATCGACACGGGAGGTAATGGCGCCGGCAATGGCGGGAACGGCTATTTTGACGGGAGTCTGATCGACAGCAGCTACGCTGCGTTCGAGCCGCTCAATATGGCGCAGGCGGGCGCCCACGCGACAGCCAGCGCTCATCAAACCAACATCGGGATTTTCGATCAGGCGGCGACCCAGATAGCCGGGATTGGCGGTGATGGCGGCGATTCCAATGCCGCAGTGGGCGGAAGCGTCGGCGGGTTCGGATCTTTCGGCTCCGACGTGATCGCGACCGGAGACAACAGTGCCGGGAATGGTGGCGATGGCCACTTCTCGGGAACGCTGGTGCACACTCCCGTCGCGGTATTCGATCCGGTCAACATCGCAGTGGCGGGCTATCATGGCATCGCTGATGCCCATCAGTCGAACACGGCTCAATTCCATCAAGGTGCCAGCCAGTTTGCGGGTGGGGGCGGCAATGGCGGGAATGGCAATGCGGCGATTGGCGGCGACGCGTCTGTCTTTGGGGAGGCTGGCGGCCCCCACCACTCTATCGTCGGTGCCGGCCACGCGTCCGACCACGGCGGGATCAACTCCGGTGCAATCGCGAGCGGGGATAACCACGCCGGCAACGGCGGCGATGGATACTTTTATGGCAGCCTCGTTCACGCGTCCTTCGCGTTGTACGACCCGATCAACATCGCGGTGGCGGGATACAATTCCAGTGCCCACGCCGACCAGTCGAACAATGTGGAGTTCGATCAATCCGCTTTTCAGATGGCCGGTGTCGGCGGCAACGGCGGAAGCGGCAATGCTGCGATTGGCGGAGATACCGGTTTCACCTCCTCCCTCCTGGGCTTGATCGGCTCCGACGTCATTGCGACTGGCGGCAATAGCGCCGGCTCCGGCGGTGACGGGCATTTCGCGGGGAGCCTCATCGACCTCAACATAGCGATCTACGCTCCGATCAACATTGCGGTCGCCGGCTTCAATTCCACAGCCGACGCTCATCAGACCAACAACGTCCAGTTCGATCAGAGCGCGATCCAGATCGCCGGAATTGGTGGCGATGGCGGCCACGGCAACGCTGCGTTTGGCGGCGATTTCGCCATGCACATGCTGTCGGACCTTCACTTGCTGGGTCACGCCTAGCGGCATGGAGTTGCCCGACGTCGGCTGCGAGACGGCAGCCTTTTGGGCGTAACCCTTTCGGATGGCATCAGCTTTGGCAGCTTGGCCGATACGGTGCGCAAAACCAAAATTAGGGCCGTCCAAATTGGGACGCACAGTGTGCCACCAACCCAGGGAGACTCACATGACAAAAGCATCATTCCCTTCCGACACGATTTCGCTCAAGGAAATTTCGACCGGCGGCAACAGCGCCGGAAACGGTGGAGACGGTTATTTCTCGGGCAAGATCAGCAACAGCCCGAGTATCGACTTCCAGCCATACAACAAGGCGGAAGGCGCCGACGTGCATGTCAACACCGGCGATACGGTTCACCAGAAGGCGGATTGGGATGCCGGAGGCGCCAACGCGAAGGCGGAAGCGTTTGCGAAGGCATACGGCGGAGAAGCCGAGTCGAATGGCGACCAGAAATCGTACAGCGGCCATAACACCTCCGACGTGGATGCCAGCACCACGGCCTACCAGTCAAACTTCCTCGCTGCGGACATGAGTCAGCACGTGGCGGCCGGCATTGGAGGCAATGGCGGGGACGACAACTATGCGAAAGGTGGCGATGTTGACATCAAAGCCTCCATCGAGTCCTCGAACCTGAACGACGTGCTCAATCATTCCGAGCACTTCAGTATCGACGATTTCGTGCATGTCTGATCGGTGTTCATGAAGGCGGAGACCGGCGGCCCGGATGCCGCCGGTTCTCATTTCGTCGCGAAGTTAACAGATGACGGGGCGAGAAGGATCGGACCTCAGATCTCTGGAGGGGGACCGCAATGCCGATGCCGCTGCTCCGGCTGCAAATGATGTCACCGCCGCAAACGCCATTGGAGGCGGCCTTGCGGGCCTGCGCAGGCTCGCTCGGGCTCGTTCTGTCGTATAGCTGCAGTTACAATCTCCTTCTTCTCGCTCCGTCCATCTATCTGCTTCAGATCTATGATCGCGTCTTGTCGAGCCGCAGCGGCGATACGCTGCTGATGCTGACGCTCGCGCCGCGATGGGCAGGATCGGCGCGTGGTTTGAAGATCGACTTCGTCCGGCAGTGCTTTCCGCCTGCTTCGAACATGCCTATCGATCCGATCCGGCGCGCGCATCGGAGGCATATCGCGATCTTACGACCCTACGCCAGTTCGCTGAGTCGGGAGCATCCCCGATGCTGTTTGACGTGTTCTGGTCGCCGCTCTTCCTTGGCGTCCTGTTCCTCGTGCATCCTTTGCTGGGGGTGATAGGCGCTGTCAGTGCGCTCGTCCTGTTTGGCCTTGGATTTGCCGGCGACTTCTTCACGGAAGGTCCGCTGGCGCGGTCAGTTGCAGCGCTGGCGCGGAGCCATGGACGGTTCGGCATGGCGGTCGGAAATGTCCACGTCATCAGGGCCATGGGAATGCTCGAAGACGCCACACGTCTCGTCCACCAGGCTGCGCTGGATGCGAGGAGCGAGCACGAGGTGGTCCAACGCCGCAATGAGATCGTGATGCTGATCTCCAAACCCGTCCGCGCGCTGGCGCAGGTTCTGATCATGGGTTCTGCCGCTTGGCTCGTCCTCGAACAGGGCAGGAGTCCCGCCATCATCTTTGCCACGACCCTGTTGTTCGGACGCGCGCTCGCACCCATTGAAGGGGCGGCGTCATGGCCGCTGTCATCCCGGTTGCGGACATCAAGGCCCTCCCAGACAGGCCGAAGGGCAGCCTCATCGTCGACAACGTTGGCGCCGCCCTGCCAGGATCGAGCCATTTGATGCTGAAGGGTGTGTCGTTCGGTCTCGCGCCCGGTGAATGCCTCGGCATCATTGGTCCATCTGGCTCCGGCAAATCCACGCTCGGCAAGATTATCGCTGGAATATCGGCTCCGACGGTAGGTTCCGTCCGGCTCGATAGTGTCGACGTCTTGTCTGTGCGCGACTCGGGCGGCGGCCGGCGCCTCGGATATCTGCCGCAGGATATCGATCTGTTCGGAGAGACGGTAAGAGACATCATTGCGCGGCTGGACGGTGCCGATTTGCAGAAGGTCATTGACGCAGCAAAGCTGACAGGCCTTCACGAGATGATCAGTCGGCTGCCGCATGCCTACGATACGGTCGTCGTTGGCGGAGGGTGCAATCTCTCGCGTGGGTTTCGCCAGCACCTCGGCCTTGCGCGGGCTTTCTTTGGCGATCCGCACCTCGTGGTTCTCGACGAACCGAACGCCAGCCTGGACTACCTCGGCGAGCGGGTGCTCTTCGAAGCCATCGAAAGAATGAAAGCGGCCAATACGACGGTGATCATCATCACCCACCGGATAGGGATCCTCGCTGCAACGAACAAGATTGCCATCATGCAGGGCGGCGCGGTCAGCGCATTCGGCGACAGCAAGGAAATTTTCGAGAGGTATTTGGCCCGGCCTCAAGTCAGCTCGCGCGAATCTGCGCAGTCGCATTCGAATCAGGAACGCGACAGCAGCGTCGGCGTCTCACCGCAACCGATCTTGCCATGATCCGCAGCAAACATTGGCACGCTCTCTCTATCCGAAGGGCGCGTGATCTCATGAAAAGGGCATTTGATCGCGTCGAGATTTGCGAGGGTCCGCCGTGTCTGGAATCGGCGCCGCCAGCGCTCTGCGACCGACTTCGCGGCGTCACCTGGTCAGGAAACCTGCTGGTCTGCTGCTTTGTTCTCGGCCTCGGTGCCTGGTCAACCTTCGCTCCCCTCGAGAGCGCTGCGATTGCTTTCGGCACCGTCGAATCCGAGTCGAGCCGCAAGACGATTCAGCACCTTGAGGGTGGCATCATCAGGGCAATTCTGGTCGCGGACGGTGACGCTGTCCGCGCTGGTCAAACACTGATCTCGTTGGAGGACACCAAGGCCCGTGCCGAAGCCCAGAGTCTGCAAGGCCAGTTGTGGGACGCGACGGCACGAGAAGCACGGCTGCAGGCGGAACAGCATGCGGAAGAGCGGGTGTCGTTTCCGGCCATGCTGGAGATGGCGCGGAACGCGAGTCCGTCGGTCGCGGCGGTCCTTGCGGGCCAGCAAAGCATCTTCGAAACGCGACGGCAGGTCTTTCAGTCGCAAGCGGCCGTAAATCGGGAAAAGCGATCGCAGGTGGAAAAAGAGATCGAGGGCGTCAGGGCGCAGGCAACCGCGGCCTCGAGGCGCATCGAGATCGTCCGCGAGGAAGCGGCAACGGTTGCCATGCTCGTCAGCAAGGGACTTGAGCGGCGCCCGCGCCTTCTGAACCTCGAGCGGGAAACGGCTGACATCGAGGGGCGACGGGGCGAGATCGTCGCACAGATCTCGCGCGCCGAGCAGGTCATCAATGAATCGCAGGCAACTCTCCTCAAATTGGAGAATGACCGTCAAAACGAAATCGCGCAGTCGCTACGCGAGGTACAAAACCAGATTTTTCAGATACGCGAGCGATTGCAGGCGGCCGACGACCAACTGTTGCGAACGGCGGTCAAGGCGCCCGAAGACGGCGTGGTAACCGACCTGCGGATCCATACCCCGGGTGGCGTGATCGGCGCCGGCGCGCCTCTCATGGATCTGGTTCCCCGGCAAGATCGTCTCATCGTGACGGCGCGCGTCAGGCCCGAGGACATCGATGTGGTCCGGCCCGGACTGAGCGCCGATGTCAATCTGCTGCCCTACAACCAGCGCCGCGTGCCGCGGCTCAAGGGAACCGTTGCGCACGTTTCCGCCGACCGTCTCGTCGATAAGCGCACCGACCAGCCTTATTACGCCGCGAAGATTCGAGTGCAGGATCCACGGATCGCTGAGATCGACGGTATCCGGATTATTCCGGGAATGCCGGCCCAGGTGTTCATCAAGACGGGTCGCGGGACCGTGGCCCTCTACGCCCTCAAGCCTCTGCTCGACAGCTTCAACAACGCGTTCCACGAGGATTGAGCCGCAACCAGGGTGGGGAGCGCCAGGCAGTCTTCAGGACGATCAACGGACGCGTGCGCGTGCGTGACCGTTATGACCAGACAACCGCCCGCTCCAGCGAAGCACCGCCTCGGTGCGGTTATGAGCGGAGCACTTCCGCAGGATATGCTGAATATGCATTTTTACGGTATTTTCCGAAAGGTTGAGCTTGACGGCAATCAGCTTGTTGGGAAGTCCGAGCTCCAGCGCCGCGAGTACGTGTTGCTCGCGGGGCGTAAGGTCGATCATCGCTCTCTCGGGTAAAATCGCCGTGGCGCCGTTCCCCTGGTGGATTCCGGATAGCTCGTGAGCGCCGGAGTATGCCGATATTGTCTTGAGGCTCGGCGCGTCATTCTGTCCCATGATCGGTAGCGGTCGGTAGACCCCACCGGCCAGAACAAGGCGCAATCCGGCGATGGCGACCTCGACTGGGATCGAGGTCGGAAAGAAACCACGGACTCCCCGTTGCATCGCGGCCGAGGCGGTGGCCTCGTCGTCGCGATTCGACAAGAGCGCAACGTACGCGTTCGGATAGGATTCCGCGATGAGCGCAAGACTGTCCTCGATCGACGGATCCGTGATCTGCTTGTCTTCGATATTCAGCGCGATCAAGCGGACGTCTATTCCTGATAACCACTTCAGGCCACGCGTCGTCGGCAGTTCGACAATTTCGAATCCGGTGAATTCTCGCTTGAGGATACTGAGGATGCAGGTGCGCGCCAGGACGTGATGCTCGACAATCACGAGCACCGGTGATGTCTGCGATGCCTGGGCTAGTTCTGCAGGATGGGTAAAATCGTCCATGATGTCCCCGAGTTCAGAGAAACGCTCCGCCAGTATGGATTTCCATGAAACAAGATCTGCCTCACACGATCTGCGGCGATTTGATTCGGAACGCGATGGTGCTTTCGATTTTCGGGCTTGCGGCAGGAGTGACGGTCAGCGGACCCTTCTGGTCCATCGCAACAAATTTTTTTAGCGGTCCTGCTGTTCCAGGCTAGTTGCAGATGTTGCGATACGCGGTCGCCGCCGCTGAACCCGCAGGGCCGTCGACGACGTATGCATCATCATCCTTCACGAGATATAGAAACGGCCGGTCCCCGGCATCTTCGCCCGACACTTTTTTTCCTTTGACGCGGCCGCAAATGGTGTCGACGGACTGCCCGAGCGTATTTTTTCGGATGGCCCGATTCATCTCCCCGAACTCGGCGGACGCCGGATCCTCTAACTTCGCTGCGATCGTGGTCTTCGCCTTGATAATGACCGGATCGGACGTCGCGGCGGGCTGACCAGATGCTGGAGGCTCGACTTTCGCTGCGATCATGGTGGGCTTCGCCATCTTCGCGTCGAGATGGACAGCCCTGTCGCTGGCGTCAGCAGGCAACGGCTTTTCCGTCTTTGCGATCGTCGATTTGACTTTTGTTGTCGCGGAGTTGGCGCTGAATGATGCTGGCTTTGGTTCAATCGGCTGACTCAGAACCGTCTTGTCGAGACAGGCAAACCTGTTCGCGTCCGTGCATGCTTCCATGCTCGCTTGGCGCGATAAGGGGCAGTTACAACCGACCAGGGTCGCGGCCAACGCGCCGATGAGAAGCGTTCTCATGCAATCCTCCTTAGAGGCTGAGTTCCGCTCGCACTTCTTGCTGCGTGATAATGTTGGTGCCGATCGTCTATAAGTTGCGCAAAAATCTTAAGCGGTCATTAAGCGTCCGGCCTTCGCCGCGAGAAGCTCTCGCATGGTTAATGCCGGCTCAAGGCGAAAGCTGCGGGCCCTTGGTTGATGCGAGTGCTTCCGCAGACGTCCCGCGACGACACCGATCTGTCAAATCTGCTGGAAATGCGCCCACAAAAATCTACCGACCAAACAGCCGATCCATCAGCCAGCCGTCCAATCCTGCCGCCGTTTCAGGCCGCCCGGATGTTCGCGTCGGGACTGGTCTCGCCGCACTGCCTACAGGCTGCGGCGCGGCAGCTGTGGGCGCTGAAGGTGCGCTGACCTGCGACGCGGTTTGCATCAGGTTTGAAAAGAAGCCGCCCGCTTGCGAGTTCGGCAGGGCCGCCACTGGGACGCCCTGATGGGCCACCCGCATGAAGCGGGTCCACACCTCTACCGGCAATCCGCCGCCGGTCGCCTTCCTGGTCGGCGAATTGTCATCATTGCCGAGCCAGACGCCGGTCACGAGATTGGCGGTGTAGCCGATGAACCACGCGTCGCGGAAATCCTGGCTGGTGCCGGTCTTGCCGGCGGCCATCCAGCCCGGGATCTCAGCCTTGCGCGCGGTGCCACTGAGCAAAGTCTCCTGCATCATGGTGTTCATCATCGCGACACTGCGCGGTTCGATGACCTGGCCAAGCTGATCGGGGAGACGGGCATACAGCACCTTGCCCTCAGGGGTGCGGATCTTGGTCACGACATGCGGGGTGACGCCCCGGCCGCCATTGGCGAATGGTGTGTAGGCGCCGACCAGTTCGGTGAGGGAAACTTCCGATGTGCCCAGTGCAATCGAAGCATTGGTCTCGAGCTTCGATGCAATGCCAAGCCGATGCGCGGTGCGCACCACGTTCTTGGCGCCGACTTCGAGACCCAGCCGCACCGCCACGGTATTGAGCGACATCGCCAGCCCCTGTGTCAGCGTCACCGCGCCGAAATATTCATGGGTGTAGTTCTCGGGCTTCCATCCTTTGACGTCGAGCGGGGCATCCTGCCGGATCGTGTCCGGCGTCAGGCCGGCTTCGATCGCGGTCAGATACACGAAGGGCTTGAACGCCGAGCCCGGCTGGCGCTTGGCAGTCACCGCGCGGTTATACTGGCTGTCGGCATAATTGCGGCCGCCGATCATCGCGCGCACGGCGCCTTCGGGCGTCATCGCCACCAGCGCGCCCTGGCTGACATTGAACTTCACGCTCTTGGCCGCGAGTTCGTCGATGATGGAGGCTTCGGCAACGCTCTGCAGCTTCGGATCGATCGAGGTTTCGACCACGATGTTCTGATCGATCTGGCCGATGAGATCGTCGAGCACTTCACCGATCCAGTCCGCGACATAATTGACGGTGCCGGCGCCCGCCGCTTTCACATTGTAGGAGGGGTGCCCGATCGAGGCCTTTGCCTGCGTCTCGGTGATGAACTTGGCGTCGGCCATCGCGGTCAGCACGGTCTGGGCGCGCTTCTCGGCACCTTCCGGGTTGCGGTTCGGCGCCAGCCGCGACGGCGATTTGACCAGACCCGCGAGCATCGCGGCTTCCGCGATGGTGACGTTTTTCGCGGATTTTCCAAAATAGCGCTGCGCGGCCGCCTCGACGCCATAGGCGCCGGAGCCGAAATAGACCCGGTTGAGGTAGAGTTCGAGGATCTGGGCCTTGGAATGCTTGCGCTCCAGCCAGAGCGCAAGTTCGACTTCCTGCAATTTCCGCTGCAGCGTGCGCTCCTGCGTCAGAAACAGGTTCTTGGCGAGCTGCTGGGTCAGCGTCGAGCCACCCTGCGACACACCGCGATGCAGGATATTGGCCACCGCCGCGCGCGCGATGCCGATCGGATCGACGCCGTAATGCGAATAGAACCGGCGATCCTCGATCGCGATGAACGCTCTCGGCAAATAGGGCGGCAGATCCTTCAGCGAGACATTGGCGCCGGGCATTTCGCCGCGCGTCGCCAGCATGCTGCCATCGAAGCCGACAATCTGGATGGTCGGCGGCCGCTTCGGAATTTCAAGCGCCTGGATCGCCGGCAGGTGTGCGCCGACCCAGATCACGACACCAACCACCGCGATAACGGCCCACAGGCCGAGCACCGCGCCCCAATAGAACAGGCGATAGAGGCCGACGCGGGCGGGTGTCTTGGTTCTGCGGTTGCGGCTTGCCTTGCTCGGGCGCGGTTTGCGCTCGCGCGAGGCGTCCTCGTCCGGATCGCGGGCCTTGCGTTTGGGGGATGGTTTCTTCGGCGCCTCGTCGTCATCGTCGCCATCATCGCCGGCGGCAACGCGATCCTTCGGGCTCAGACGCAAATCCGCAAGCGATGCGGTGAGCCCAAATTGCGGCTCCCGGCGTCCGCCGCTCTTTTTCCGTCCCCACGCCATACGTAAACGTCCACGCCCCCAGAGGCGACAGACTAGCGAGCCGGGTTTAAAGCGGCGTTAAGCGATGATTAATGCTGTGCGGCGAAGAGTTCGAAAGTGCCTGGGAAACGGGCATTTCAGCAATCTTAACCATACCGTGCGGGAAATATTTTCCGGCGCGAATGGCGCCGGAAAACGAACTGCCGGCGCCGCGAGAATGCACTGCACCGGCAGAAATCAATTCGCTTGACCTTGGCATCCGGTCTTAGCCGTTGGCATCGTCCTCGATGATCGGGCCGAAACCTTCCCAGCGCTCGCCATTGAACTTCATCATCTGCAACTGCTTGTTGACGCGGTAGTCGGTCGGCGAGGTGTTGCCGACAATTCCGGGCAAGGAAAGATCGAGCTGGACATTCTTCAGACTGGTAGCCTGCTTCATGACGTTCTCGCGGGTGAGATTGTCACCCGCACGCTTGAGCACCTCGATCAATAGCTGTGTGGTGCTGTAGCCATAGGCGTTGAAGCTCGAAGTCTTGTCGCCTTCGGGATAATACTTGTCCATGAAGGCGAAGAACTTCTTCATTCCGGCGTCGTCTTTCCATGTCGGGTCGAGCGGGTCCTTGCCGTAGTTGACACTGATGACGCCCTTGGAGTTTTCCGCGCCCGCGGGAAGCATCACGGCCCCCACCGATGTGGCGTTGATGTCGAGGATGTGAACCGGCTTCCAGCCGAGGTCGGCGATCTTCTTGATCGCTTGCGCGGCAAATTTGGGTGTCGAGGCGTCAAACACCAGATCGGCGCCGACCGACTTCAGCTTGACGATCTGCGAGTCGATCGTCGGGTCGGTCAACTCATAGGATGCTTCGGCAACGATCATCGACGCCGCCTTGGCGCCAAGACCGGCTTTCAGGCCGGTGATATAGTCCCTGCCGAGGTCGTCGTTCTGATAGATGACGCCGATTTTTGCGTTGGGATAATTCTCCAGAATGTAACGCGCATAGATGCGGCCTTCGGTCTGGTAGTTAGGATTGAAACCGATGGTCCACGGGAAGTTCTTTGGGTCGGTAAATTTGGATGCGCCGGTGCCGGCGAACAGCTGCGGAACCTGCTTCAGGTTGAGGTACTTCTGGACCGCGGCGTTGGATGCGGTGCCGATGAGCTGGAAGGTCAACAGGACCTCATCGCTTTCGACCAGCTTGCGAACCTGCTCGACGGTCTTGGGCGGGCTGTAGGCGTCGTCATACTGAATGAAGTTGATCTTGCGGCCGTTTACGCCGCCCTCGTCGTTGATCATCTTGATATAGGCGGCTTGGGTCTTGCCGATGATCGCATAGGCTGAGGCCGGTCCGCTGAACGGCACGGTCTGGCCGATCTTGATCTCGGTATCGGTCGCACCGGTGTCGTATTTCTTCTGCGCCGATGCCGGC
>WNFK01068287.1_pt1 | contig 11908 bp, 11 predicted proteins | sample 5400281 | NCBI WGS metagenome assembly WNFK01 (sample SAMN13153350, study PRJNA577476) | soil metagenome | isolation source: 20 cm soil on Douglas fir-dominated hillslope | place: USA:California | collected 2013-09-17
CGGTCTCTCGAAGCTCGGCGAGCTTATCCTGAGTCAGCTGACCCAAGGCCTTCAGGCTCGCCTGTTGCCCGGGATTGTTCGAGGTGAGCTGCCGGAGTCGCTCGAGATGCTGCGCCATCGAGGTCCGCGCCAACTCATAGGGCTCGAGATACTGGGCGCTTCCGGTGATCAGAAACCCCCGCTGGCCCGTCTCCGCATCCTTGAGGAGCGAGAGACTCACTTCGAGCTCCTCCCGGACGGTCAAGGTGCGTTCGACGGCCCGGTTGGCCTCGCGAAGGTTCACCGCCTGGCGAACGGACACCCACCCGACGAGGATCAGCAGGACGCAGGCCGCGCCGAAGGCGGCCAGGCTCAGACGCCTCGCAGTCCACATCGAAGTGGTCATGGTCCCGTCGGATAGTAGGATTTGCCGCGGGGCCACGCAAGGGAAAGGCATCGGAGCGAGCCCGGGCTCTATGCCGTATACTCCGCTCGGGTTGCCCATGTCTGCCCGTTTCAGAATGCGCTCGCCGCTCTCCGCCGTGATCATCATCGTGATTCTTTTCGTCACGCTGTCACTCGGCGCGCGACCAGACCAGGCGCCCGCGGCCTCCGCCGCCGACTGCGTCTCCATCGGCACGCCGAAACCGGCTCTTTCTTACACGTATCAGCAGAGCGATTCGGCGGGCGGCGCGTCGGAGTTTACGGACCGGTGGGAAGAGTTCACGAAAACCGGCAGCCGGCTCCTCACGAGCAAGAGCAGCCCGAAAGGACCCGGCGTTATCATCTCCCTCAACCGGCATCGCGTGGTGGATAACGTGCTGATTCTCGACAGCAGCACCCAGACCGGCACCGATGCCGGCCGTCAAGTCGACCACTCGACGTCTTTCCAGCCCGGCGTGGTGGCCGATCCGGCCTATCGCGCTTGCGCGGGCCGGACCTGGCCCATTCCCTCCGTGATGGCCACCAACGAGTCTGCGCAGGGCCGATTCTCCGCCGCCACGCCGGCGGGCACGCTCACGATCAAGGCGATCCGCGAGTCCGTCACCGTCCCCGCCGGCCGCTTCGACACGGTCCACTACACGCGGGTGACCGGAGAGTCGGTGGACGAGTACTGGAAATCGACCGAGCACGGCGTCACGGTGAAGCGCACCCACACCATGCCCGGTGGCGTCGTCGTCACGGCGACGCTGCACACGATCAAGTAGCGCGCCCACGGTGAAACCAAGGATGCCCGCCGCGCGATCTGGTGGTCCGACTCCTGACAATACGAGCATGGTTTCCCGTCCCAGCGTAGCGATAGTCGGCGGCGGCATCGGCGGCCTGTTCGCGGCCAACGCGCTGCTCGCACGCGGGCTGCGCGTCACCGTCTACGAGCAGGCCGCGGCGATCGGCGAGATCGGCGCCGGCGTCTATGTCACGCCGAACGCCGTACGTCACCTCGAAAGCATCGGGCTCGGCGGCGCGGTCGAGCGCTGGGGCGCCCGTGTCGGCCCGGAATCCGCGTATTTCCGCCACGACGGCGCCCGGATCGCTCCGGTACAGGTCACCGACGCCGCAGGGAATGCCTGCTTCGGCATGCATCGCGCCGACTACGTCGAATTTCTCGCCGCGCACCTGCCCGCCGGCATCGTCCGCACCGGCCACCGCGCGGTCGGCTTCGAGCAAACCGCCGACATCGCCCGCGTGAAGTTCGCCGACGGCACCGCCGCCGAGGCCGACGTGGTGGTCGGCGCCGACGGCATCCACTCCGAGCTGCGGCCCCACGTGTTCCCGCCCTCGAAGCCGCTCTTCCACGGCACGATCTCGTACCGAGGCCTCGTGCCGCGCGAGCGCCTGCCGGATTGGCCGATGGACCGTTGGCAGATGTGGGCAGGACCCAAGAAGCACTTCCTCGTCTTCCCGGTGCGCCACGGCGAAATGGTCAACTACGTCGGCTTCGTGCCCACCGACGAGGAGATGAAGGAGTCGTGGTCCGCACCAGGCGACCCCGAGGTGCTGCGTCGCGAGTTCCACGGCTGGGATCCTCGCATCGGGCAGGTGCTGGAACAGGTCGACCGGACGTTCCGCTGGGCGCTCTACGACCGCGAGCCCCTGCCGACCTGGACCAGGGGCCGTCTCAGCTTGCTCGGGGACGCGGCGCATCCGATGCTGCCGCACCTCGGCCAGGGCGCCAACCAGGCGATCGAGGACGGCATCGCGCTCGCCACCCTCCTCGCCCGGGCCGACACGGCCACCGCCCCCGCCTGCCTCCTCGCCTACGAGCGGTTGCGCCGCGAGCGCGTCGCCGAGGTCCAGCTCGGCGCCCGCAGGCATGGGCTGCGCGTCGATTCGATGGTCGATGACCTGCACGTGGTGCCGCCCGCGCGCGCGGCGGCGGACGCCGTTACTTCGTCAGTCCGGCCTTCTTGACCATCTCGCCCACACGCCGCAATTCCTCGCGGATCTCGGCCGCCTGCTGCTCCGGCGTTGCCTAGGTCTGCAGGATGCCGAGCGGCGCGAGCTCGTAGCGACCGCGGGCGCCTTCACCGTCTGCTCTATCACGCCGACGAGGGCCTTGCGCGCGTCCTCCGGAATGCCCGCGGGCGTGAGATAGCTGAACCAGACGCCAAAGAGCTCCTCCTGGTAGCCGAGTGCCTTCAGGGTCGGAATGTCCGCACCACCAGCACGCTCGGCGTGCGCGACGAGACACCGACCGGCACGAGATCCTTCTGCGCGTAGTACGACACCGACTGCGGATCGACGGCGGGACGAGAAGATGGCCAACACTAACACCCTCGGGGCGCAGTCGCCCCGTCCGTGGGCCATCCTCGTGACATAATCTCAGAAGCCGGCCACCCACCCCAGGAGCCCGATGCCACAGCAGCCGGGTGCGGCCAAGGAAGCTGGCCCCTTCCACCACGCAGGCAACGGAGAGAAGCCATGAGAGGCGTCGTGTTCCTCGGAGATCGGAAGCTGGAGGTGAGGGAGTTCCCCGATCCAACCCCAGGGCCCAGGGACGTGATCCTCGAGATCAGGGCCTCGGGCATGTGCGGCAGCGACCTCCACAACTATCGCGCACCGGCTCAGCCGGCCGGAGCGGTGACTGGCGGTATCAGGCGGCAGGCCGGCATGATCGCCGGCCACGAACCCTGCGGCATCATCGCGGCGGTGGGCACTGGTGTCACCGAGAAGGAAGCCCGGGTCGGCCAACGCGTGATGGATCACCACTACGACGGCTGCGGCAACTGCAAGCACTGCCGGGCGGGGTGGACCCAGATGTGCCTCGAGGGGACAGTGGTCTACGGCTCTGGTCCCGCTGCCGGACGCGCTCTCGTTCGTGACGGGTGCGGCGATCTCTTGCGGCACCGGCACCGCCTGGGGCGCCCTCAAACGGATCAACCTGCAGGGTGGCGAGACAATCGCCATCTTCGGCCAGGGCCCAGTTGGATTGTCGGCGACCCAGTTTGCCGTCGTCATGGGGGCACGGGTCATCGCCATCGATATCGCGCCTGAGCGGCGGGAGCTCGCCCAGAAGTTCGGCGCGCACGAGGTGATCGACCCCAAGTCGGGCGACATGGTGGTGGCCATCCGCGACCTGACGCACGGCGAGGGCGCGCACAAGACGCTGGACGCCTCTTCGGCGCCGGAAGCCCGCGCCGCGGCTGTGCGCGCGGTGCGCTCGTGGGGCACGGCCTGCTTCGTCGGCGAGCGCGGCCAGGTGACGCTGGACGTGAGCCCCGATCTCCTGCGCCGGCAGGTAACACTGGTGGGCTCGTGGACGTTCTCGAAGCAAGGCCAGGCCGAATGCGCCGAGTTCGTCGCCGACCGGAGCGTGGACGTGGAGAAGCTCTTCACGCACCGCTGGAAGCTCGAGCAAGCGGAGGAAGCCTACAAGCTCTTCGACACGCAGGCGACGGGCAAGGCCGTCATCCTTCCGTCGTGAGCCAGGCTTGGGGCACGCCGTGCCTGCGGCCCCGGGCCGGCTAGGGCCGCTTGATCCGGACGTCCTCCAGCGGGCCGGAGTAGGCGAAGCTTCGGATCAGATTGATTCCCGGCTCCTCGACGCGAGGCCCGACGCCCCAGATGAACGCCAGCTCGTAGATCGGGATCTGGATCACGCGGTCGTGCAGGATCCCCTGGATTTGGTGGACGAGCGCCTCGCGCTTCTTCACGTCGGTCTCGCGCGCCTGGCGCTGAAACAGGTCCTCGACCTCGGGGATCACCCCCGACGTGTAAACACCGTTTCGGCTGACGTAGGCCTCGAGCCGGGTAGCCGCGTTGCCGCCGGCCCCCGTGATACCGACGATCACGTTCTTGAGCTTCTTCTCGCGCCACGCGGTGGTCATGGCCGCGCGCTCCATGGTCCGGATCTTGGTCCGGATGCCGACGTTCTGCAGGTAGCCGGCGAGCGCTTCGCCCATCGAGAAGTAGGGGGGCCACGGATACAGGTCGCCGGCGTCGAACCCGTTGGGGAAGCCGGCCTCGGCGAGCAGGCGCTTGGCCTTGGGCGGATCGAACGGGTCCGGCTCGAAGAAGCGTGAAAACTGCAGGACGCGCGGGATCAGCGAGCCCGTGGGCAACGAGAAGCCGAGCGTCTCAGCCTGGTTGAGCCCCTTCCGGTCAAGGGCAAGGCTCGCCGCCTGCCGCACGCGGATGTCAGCCCAGGGCGATTTCGGGTCCCACTGGTCGGGCAGGTCGAGCCAGAAGGTGCCTTGCGACTCCTTGGGGGCAACGAGCTTGAAGCCCGGCGTCCGCTGGATGTCCTCGGCCATCGGCCCGGTCAGCAGATAGGCGATGTCGATCTCGCCTTTCTTAAGCGCGGCGGCTCGCGTGGTCTCTTCGGGCATGCTGCGGAGGACGAGACGCTTCACGTTCGGCACCTTGCGCCAGTAGCCGTCCCACGCTTCCAGCACGAGTTCCACGCCGGGATTGAAGCTCACGAATTTGTACGGGCCCGCCCCGATGGGCGCCCGCTTGAAGCCGTCCTCGCCCACCTTCTCGACGTAGGCTTTCGGCACGACCCATCCGGCACCGGTGGCCGACGTCCCGTAGAACGTCATGAAATCGGGCCAGGGCTCCTTGAGCACGAAGCGGATCCTGCCGGGGTCCACGATCTGGACCTCGCGCACGCGTTCCTTGAGGAGCTTCACCCCCGCGCCTTTGTACCGCTCGAACGAGAACTTCACGTCGGCGGCCGTAACCGGATCGCCGTTGTGGAACTTCACGCCCTTGCGGAGGACGAACTCGTAGGTGAGCCCGTCCTTCGATTCCGTCCACGACTCGGCGAGGCTCGGCGTGTTGAGGCCCGCCGGCATGGGCTTAACCAGCGCGTCGTGGAGTCCGTAGAGCACCATGAACGGGGTAATGATGCCCTCGGTCTCCGCGGGATCGAGCCATCGCGAGGCCAGGGTGATGTGCACGCCCCAGGTCATGGTGCCTTCCGGGGCGGCGCTCGCCGGATCGGCGGCTCCGAGCGTGAGGGCGACGAGGAGCAGAAGCAAGCCGCGCCATCTCGAGACTCTCATGTCTTGCCCTTTCATGGAGTCGGGACAGGGCACTTCCGCGATCACTGCCTGGTCACGGGCGATCTTGCGCTGGCGACCGCGGGGCAGTCAAGACGTGTCTTGCAGGGTGTGCGCCCTGCCGTCCCGCACGAATGGTGGCTACGCCACCACCGGAAGCTTCGCCAGGGCGCGGAACGCGGGGAACGCGCGCCACGCGAGCCACTCATCAGTGAGGCGATGCGCAGGAAGCGCTGGAAGAAACCGGCAGGTCGCCAGAACCATGGGGCGGGGCTGGCCCTCGCAGGGGAGGAGGCTCAGGCAATCCCGGACGTCGGGGCGCGTGAGCGAACCGGCGAAATCATGCTCGAAATGAAGCCCATCGGCGGCAACGTCGCAGACTGAAGCCGTTACTTCTTGCCCGTGAAGAACTCCTTGACGTTCTCACCGCTGAACTTTGCACCTTCCACGACGGTATGGCCGACACCGGCGAACATTTCCCTGAACCCCAGGCCAACCTCACCCCGCCCGATCTGCTTGGCCCCCTGCTCGACCCGCTTGGTTGCCTTGTCCACCTTGGTCTTGTCGGCGGCGCCGGCCGTCCCCCACGAGAGAGCCAGGGCCGCAACAAGTCCGGGAACGATCCACATCCAGCGAGTTCTCGTTATCATGACGTACCTCCGTCAGTCACATGACTCACAAGCTCATGTTTTCGCCAGTTCTGCCGGCGCCGCTCAGCTCGGCGCCGCCTTCAAACAGAGGTGTAGGAGGCCGGGCTCTGCGGCGGTACCTGGTAGAGGTACTCGCGCAGATGCTGGACCTCCTCCTCACGGTCCCGTAGGACGGCTCGCGTCAGGTCACGGATCGAGATCATGGATAGCATCTTCGATCCGCTCGTCACCAGAAGGTGTCGGATGCCCGCCTCGTCCATCGCGCTCATGGCCGACTCGTAGTCCATCTCGGCGTCGGCGGTGATAACGTCCGCGGTCATCACCTCCCCCACGGGAAGGGTGGCGGGATCCAAGCCCTGGTGCAGCACGCGCCGGACGATGTCGCGCTCGGAGAAAACGCCGGCCAGCCGTTCGCGATCGAGCACGATGACGATGCCGACGTTGTGGTCGACCATCAGACGCACGGCCTCGGAGACCGTGGCCTTTTCCTGGACCGTGAAGAGGAACCCCGACCGCATGATGTCGCCGAGCTTCTTCATCGCTCGCCCTCCTTTGACGCCAAGAGTGGTGGAGCTACCAGCATTGGCGACGCTTCTGGGGGATCCGGAGGAGCCCTCGAGGATCAATCCAGCCCATCGGAAGATGTTTCCGCGCGACCCTAGTCTGGCGGATTCAGCCAGAGCGCGACACTTCTTGAGCAAGCATTGGCCGTGCCAAGGCCCCGCGCCGGAAGTTCAGGCTCGGCGTGGGCAGGAATCCCTCGGGCCGAGCTACGGCGCGCCCGGCCTCGCGATCTTCTTCCCCTTGCGCGAGGGGGCGGTGCGCGCATAGCTGCGGGGACATTCGGTGAACACGTGGTCGGGACTGAGACGCGGATTTAGATCGGGATCCCGAAGCAGAAGCCCAGCGACCTGTCCGCCTGCAGGTGGTTGCGGGTCGTGGACTAGTTACACGGGTGTAATTCCTACCCGAAAGAAGGAAGGCGTTCCCGAGTTGTTTTTTACCTGGGCACCCTTGCGGCGTCGTTCCCGCAGAGTTCCGGCCCCTTTCGGCTATGAAGGTCCATCAAAGGTGTAGGCATGCCTGTTGCTACATCCACCGTGGATCATCTACCGAGAGCGCTTCCCCGAGAGTGCGGGAGGAAGAACGATGAATTGTCGCGAAGCTCGCCAGGAGTTCTCGGATCTCATCGCCGGGACAACGGGTTTGACGGAGTCGGCTCGAGTGGATGCCCATGTGAGCCAATGCGCCGAGTGTCGCGATTTGCTGGAAGAGCTCTACCGCTTGAGACATCGAGACGACAACTCCGAGCAAGGGAAGGCTACGGAGGTCTACGTTGACCCTTCCCCCGATCCAGGCGACGCCGACGACCTCGTCGTGGAGCCTCCTCGGCCGCGGCCTTGGCTGCGCCCTGTGCTCATCGGTGCCGCACTGGTCATCGTGGGCACCGGCGTCGTGTTCGCCTCGTCCCTCTCCACATGGACCCCCGAGAGACTGACCGCCCTCCTCACGGGCGCACCGCGGACGACCGCGCCTGATGCGCGGGCTTCCGCGCCCACTGCGGCGACCACGCCCGATGCGGCGACCGCGTCCGGGGCCCCGACGCCTCGTGAGGAAACGGCAAATTCGCAGGAGGCAGCGCCCGCTCCCCCGCTCTCATCGCCGACTCCGCAGTCGACGGCGGAGGCCGGTAGCGCTCTGAAGCGGACGACGCGAGCTCGCGTCGCGGCTTCGAAGCCTGTCGCCGCCCCCGGTCTCGCCGCGCCTCCTCACAAGACCTCGGCCGCCACAAAGTCCGAAGCACCGTCTGAAGGCTCTTCGGCGAGCGGCTCTCGCAGTGGTGCGGTGGGGCAACCTTCCGCGCAGGATCGGGGAGAGGCTGATCGGTCCGGGGGAACCAAGCATGTTGGCGTTGTGGTCACGGCGAGCCCAACGCATCTCACGATCGACGAGATGGGGCCCTGGCTCGGTCCGGACACTCGACCCATGCGCTACGTATTCCAGCTCACCGGTACCACGAAGGTTGCGCGGACCGAGCGGACCCAGGAGGGCAGGGACGGGTGGGCGTGGGGGTTCCGCGAGGAGCAGCTCCGGCGCACTGATCTCCGACCCGGAGACTTCGTGACGGTGACAGCCAGGCGGAGCGGCGACAACGCGGTCGCCATCTCGGTGCTGGCCGTACGCCCCAACTCACGCCTGGAAATCCCGGGCAGCTCCTAGCCGCTAAGGTGTCGGGGGGGAGCGGCGCTCCCCCTAACGGAGCCGTTCAGCAGGCTCGGGCCCAGGGCGAAGACCAACGCCCTCCGGCGGCGGGCACCCCACCCGGGTCCCCGTCCCCGCGACATAAGGTGTCAGACTCAGACGCCCGCCGCCCCAGGAGCCCGCTGCCACAGCAGACATTCGGCCTGCTTACCCAGCTCTCCGGAGGGAGCGAGCAGCATCCAGTGGGCGGCCGGCCACGCTCACCTTCCCGTGCGTTGTCGGTAGGCGGCGATAGCCTTCTCGAGATCCGTGTACTCTTCGCACGGAATCAAGCAAATACCTCGCAAAGCATTGAGGTGCTCCTCGGCCTTGGCCAGGTCTTTCACCATCAGGTAGGCCTCACCGACGTACTCGTGCGCACCACGATGCCGTGGATTGAGCTGAAGCGCGCGCTGATAGTGCTTGAAGGCGAGCTCGAGCTGTCCCGTGTGTCGATACGCATAGCCGAGATAGTTCTGGATGTCCGCGTTGCGCGTGTCGCGGAGCGCGGCAGAGGAAAGCGACTTGATCGCGGCTTCCCAGTTCTTCGCCTCGATGGCCGCTCTCCCCGCCGTGTATTCTGGGTCGAGCTGCGCTCCAGCCGGCGCCTCGTCGGTCGCGTCCCCGATCGCCGTTGCCGGCAAGAACGCGAGGGCAAGACCGAGAAGCGTGGCCGAAGCGCTACCGCGGATCACGCCGTCACTTGCTCGACGTCAACCGTTGCCTCACCTCGCGCAGCTCTGGGCGCTCGCCGTCCGCCTTGCGTGTGAGGCTCGCCAGCTTGTCAAAGTACTCACGCGCCTTCGGAGCGGGGCCTTGTACGTTGGAGCGGCTCCTGAGGTACGAGGACAGGCTCTTGATTCTGCTACTTGCCGCTGCTACATGCCTCTACAATCTGGCAGGGTCAACGCAAGAGTTTACAGGCACTTGCATACTCCCTCTGGTTCCCGCCAGCGAGTTTCAAGCAACGGCTGATCGTCAAGACCGCGGGACTGAAACGCGACTTTGAATCCCCTGCACTGAGTGCTGGGGTACGCCGCCCCTCTGGTTCAAATCACGGGCCCGCAATCACCGATATCAAAGATGCTCGAATTCTGCGTCGACTTGGTCTAGGCGCAGCAATCCATCGCTGTGCCCAAGGGCAAGGGCGCCGGGCTCGCCTACCTCCGGCGCCTCGTCGAGTACGCCAAGGCTTCGGGACTCGGCGCGCGCGCCCCTCATCCTGCCCTCTCCCTGACGGGGAGAGGGGGTGCGTTGACGCCCGCGTAACGTTTCGCCGTCGCGACCAGCTCGTCCACGTCCTCTTCGGTCGTGTCGAAGGCACAGACGATGCGGATGATGCCTTCGCTCGGGGCGCCGCGGCGCGAGAAGCTGTAGCCCTCGGCGACCAGCCCGTCCCAGATGGGCTGGGGCAGAGCCACCAGGATGAAGTTCATCTCGGTCGGCCCGCGGAACCGCACGCCGGGAATCGCCGCCAGCCCGTCGCGCACCCGCCGTGCCATCAGGTTGGCGTGGCGCGCGTTCCGGAGCCAGAGGTCGTTGGTGATGTAGGCCTCGAGTTGGGCGGAGAGGAAGCGCATCTTCGAGAAGAGATGGCCGCCCCGCCGGCGGCGGTAGCGCATGCTCTGGGCCAGCTCACGGTTGAAAAACACGACGGCGTCGGCGGTGAACGCGCCGTTCTTGGTGGCGCCGAACGACAGGAGGTCGACGCCGGCCTTCCACGTGACCTCGGCGGGCGTAGAGCCGAGCCGGGCCACGGCGTTGGCCAGGCGCGCGCCGTCCAGGTGCACCCAGAGGCGCCGCGCGCGGGCGACCTCGACGATCGCGCGCACCTCCGCGAGCGTGTACACCGTGCTCGCCTCGGTCCCCTGGGTGATGCTGACCGCGCGCGGCGGCACCTCGGCTGGGCGCGCCAGCGCCGCGTCGACCATACGCGCCAGTTCGGCCGCCGACATCTTCCCGTCGGAACCCGGCACCGGGATCGTGCGCGCGTTGCCCCCAGACCAGAACTCGGCGCCGCCGCACTCGTTGTCGTGGACGTGGGCGGAGTCGGACACGTACACGGCGCCGTAGGGCGCCGAGACGATCGCCGTGCAGAGCCCGTTGGCGGCCGTCCCCGTGCCGACCGGGAAGACCTCGACCTCCGTCTCGAACAGGGCTCCGAAGCGCGCCTGGAGTCCCTCGGTGGCCGGATCGGCGCCGTACGGCGCGGTGTCACCGGCGTTGGCGGCGACCAGGGCGGCGAGGATCTCGGGCGCGGCGCCCGACACGTTGTCGCTGTAGAAGTTCTTCTTCGCGCTCACTCGGGCCTCCTTGGCGTGGGCACGCCGTGCTCCCTTACGAGATCACTTGCTTCGGGCTGGCGCCGGTCCAGCGCTGCGCAAATTCGTGGACCACTGGCCGAGTTCGGGATGGGACGCCGCCCATATCAATGCCGACGTAGATGAAGCCGATAATGCGATCATCCGAGCCGATATCGAAGGCCGCCTTGACCGCTTCGTCGTACGCGGCTTCGCCTGTGCGCCAAAAGGCACCGAGGTCTTGAGCAAAAGCCGCAAGCATGAGGCTGTGAGCCGCACACCCGGCGGCGATGCATTGCTCGACGACTGGAATCTTCGCGGCCCGGTCGCATCGCGTCGCGACCACGACGATGAGGGGGGCCCGGAGCGCCTTCTCCCTCTCTCGGGCCATCGCCTCGTCGCCGACGACTGGGTTGCGCCGGGCTAAGCTCTCGGCGAGGATCTCGCCAAACGCTCGACGAGCGTCTCCTTCGATCAAGATCAGCCGCCAGGGCTGGAGCCGACCGTGATCCGGGGCGTGAGCGGCCGCCTCGAGCATGGCTTCAACGGCTTCCTTGGAGGGGGGCGACGCACCGAGCTTGGATGCGGAATAGCGGGTGCGAAGAAGCTCCATGGCTTCCATTCGTTCACTGTCCTGTCGCAACCGACAGCCTTTTCCGCAGCGACGTATCGGTCGCCTGGGGGCTGCAACGATGCGACGAGCCGTCGCCGTGCCGGCTCATCGCTCTGCCATATGCGAACCGGCATCCGGCCGCAGCGCGCGCGCGCCGCCCGAGGCGTACCACGCCGCGACGCCGCCGCGGATGAAGCGCGCGTCGAAGCCCCGCTCGATGAGTGTCTTCGTCACGTTGCACCCAACATCGAAGCCGTAGGAGCAGTAAACGGCCACCGGCTTGTCCGGCGTCAGCTCGGCGATCCACTCGTTGACGCGATCCGGATCACGCCACGTCGCGCCAGCCATCAAATCCACATTGAGCGACATGTGCTCCCGCGGCCGGGCGTCAACAATCTGCACGCCGCTGCCGTTGGCGATCTGCGCGGCGAGCTCCTCGACCGAGAGCCACGGGACGTCCCTCGTCAACGACGGATCTTCGTTCGGCGGTGGCTGGTTGTTCCGCACGGCCTCGATCCGCTTCAGCACTGCCTCCCAGTTGATGTTGCGGAAGAACGTGTCGATGTACGCGGTCGCGTTCGTGCCAAAGTCCATCTGGTAGGCGTGCTCGTACATGTCCAG
>WNFK01225827.1_pt1 | contig 11906 bp, 9 predicted proteins | sample 5400281 | NCBI WGS metagenome assembly WNFK01 (sample SAMN13153350, study PRJNA577476) | soil metagenome | isolation source: 20 cm soil on Douglas fir-dominated hillslope | place: USA:California | collected 2013-09-17
CCGCCAGCCTCTTCAGCCCGTCGGCGTACGCCTGGATCGTCCGCGACTGCTCGAACTGCGCGGCGAGCGCCGCCGCGTGCACGCCCATGCTGCGCCGGCGGTCGTCGTCGGCGAGCATCCGTTCGATCGCGCCCGCGAGGCTCGCGACGTCGAAGCCCGCGAGCGCGCCGGCGGCGCCGTCGGCGAGCAGCTCCCCGAGGATCCCGACGCGCGTCGCAACCGCCGGCGTGCCGCAGGCCATCGCCTCGACGGCGAAGCGCGGTCCGCCTTCGCAGGAGGACGCGCACACGACCAGGCGCGAGCGACGGTAGATGCTCGCGAGCTCCTGCGGCGACTCGACCCAGTCGACGAAGCGCACCGCGTCGCCGATGCCGCGCCGCGCCGCGCGCTCGCGCGTCGGATCCCGCATGGGTCCGCGGCCCACGCAGAGGAGCGAGTAGCGCTTTCCGCGCGCGAGGAGCTCCGCCAGCGCGTCGACGATGCGGTCGAGGCCCTTGTTCTCCACCATCCGGCCGACGAACACGAGATCCTGGTCGACGCCGTCCGCGGGAGCGGGCCGGAACACGCCGAGGTCGAGGTACAGGGACGGCAGCACGAGGATCTTTTCGCGCGGCACGCCCCACCGCGCCAGCAGCGGCGCCATCTCGTTCGCGTTCACGACCCGGAACGCCGCGGCGCGGTCGCGCGCCCAGCGCACGTACCGGCGCGCGAGCGAGCGGTCGAAGCGCTCGCGCCAGCTCGCCGCGAACGGGTGACCGGGCACGTGGTGGATCTCGGAGACGTACGGGATCCGCGTGCGCTTCGAGATCCGCGCGGCGCCGACGCCGTTCCTGAACCAGCCGTAGTCGTGGCTCACGACGAGCGCGTGGCCGTGCTCCTTGACGAGCGCCTCGCCTGCCTTCGCGATCCAGCCCGCGGAGCGGCGCGGCGGCACCTCGGCCGGATGGAAGTGTACGCGGTCGTGGATCGAGAGGACGGTCGGAGCGCGCGGCGGGCGCGGGCACAGGACGTCGATGCGCTCGAAGTGCCGCGAGAACTCGCGCTGCATCGCGTAGAACGGGCCCTTCTCGCCGAGGACGACCTGCCGGTCGCCGGAGATCATCAGGAGGCGCATTTCCGCTCCTCGGCGACGATCCGGTACACGTCCTCGAGGCGGCCCGCCAGCGCCTCGGCGGAGTGGCGCGACGCGACGCGCGTGCGCGCGCGCTGCCCCATCGCCGGACCGAGGTGCGGATCGTCGAGGAGCTGCGCCAGGCCGAACGCGAGCTCGTCGACCCCGCGGCCGAGGAATCCCGTCCGCTCGTGCGCCACGATCTCGCCGACGCCGCCGACGTCGCTCGCGACGACCGGGCGCGCCGCCGCGGCGGCCTCGACCAGCGCGATCGGCAGCCCCTCGGACCGCGACGTCAGCAGCACGGCGTCGAGGTCCGAGAGGACGGCGGGCATGTCCTCGCGCGCGCCGAGCAGGTGGACGCGCGGCGCGCACTCCGGCGCGAGCGCCGCGATGCGCCGCTCGACGAATCCGCGCAGCGTTCCGTCGCCGACGAAGGCGAGGTGGAGCCTCGGGTACCGCCGCGCGAGCATGAGGAACACGTCGAGGGCGACTTCGGGCTGCTTGACCGCGGCCAGGCGTCCGACGACGCCGGCGACGAAGTCGTCGGGGCCGGCCCCGATCGAGTCGCGCAGCGCACCCGCGGCGGAACCCCGCGCGCGCGCGGGAATCGCCAGCAGGGGCGCCAAGTCGATCCCCGGCGGCACGACGACGAGCCGGCGCTCGTCCTCGAGGATGCCGAGGCGCACGAGGTCGTCCGCCGTCGCGTGCGAAACGGCGAGGATCCGGTCTGTCGTCCGCGCCAGGCGGCGCTCGACGGCGACGAGTCCGCGCGACACCGGCTTCGGGAAATAGCCCTCGAGCACGTGCCCGTGGAAGGTGTGCACGCGCGCGCAACGCGGGAGAATGCCGGCGGCACGGCGGCCGATCGCCCCGGCCTTCGACGCGTGCGTGTGGACGACGTCGGGCGCGAAGCGCGCCAGACCGCGCCGCAACGCGACGAGCGCGCGCAGGTCCCCGGCCGGCGAGATGCCGCGGGAGAGTCCGGCGACGCGCTCCACTTCGATCCCCCGCCGCCGGAACGCCTCGGTGAGATCGCCCTCCCCGGGCTCCGGCCGGCCGGCGAACACGCGCAGGTCGTGGCCGCGCGCGGCGAGCACGGGGTCGCTCGCGAGCGCCTGCCGCGCCGGACCTCCCAGGTTCAGGCGCGTCAGGACGCGAGCGATGCGCACGCAACTCTCCTCCCCGGCATGATCACCACGAAGTCTACGCCCGCGCCCTCGAACCCTCCAGGAAGGCCGCCGCGGCACTCAGACGCAGAACAGGACCAGGTGGTAGACGATCAACACGGCGTACGCCGCCGCCGCGGCCCACAACCCCATGCGCGCGACGCGCAGATTCTTGTGCAGACACAAGATGAGGAGCGCGAGCGTCACGAGTCCGGACTTCAGGAGCACGAACTTCATCAGGCCGGTGCGCAGGAGCAGGTCCGCGACCGGATTGACCTCGGCACCGCCGTTCTGGAGGTGGACCAGGGTGAAGAAGCAGTCGGCGACGTTGGCCAGTGCGACCCACATCAACGCGACGAGCAGGCGCGAACCGTAGACGTCGACGAAACTCCCCTCGCGCTCCCCGTCGCGGCGCGGCTCGCGTCGCCTCCCGGCGAGGAACGACCAGCGCGAGAGGCGCGGCGTCTTCCTGGCCCGACGATCGGGGCCGCGCCAGGCAGTTTCGGTCTTCTCGGGCGCAGCCGGCGCCGACGCGGCCGGCTCGTTCACGATCTCCTCGGAGGGCATGGCGTCGGCGGGCGGGCGGCGTCCGTCGCGGGGGCGACGTGCGCTCGCAGTGCCTATCGGACGCCTTCCGAAGACGACTTGACCTCGCCGTAGACCGCGAGCGTCTCGGCGACCATGCGTTCGAGCGCGAAACGCTCCTGGACGCGCGCAGCACCCGCCCGGCCGAGGCGCTCCCGCCATGCGGGATCGGCGGCGAGACGCGCGAGCGCGCCCGCCAGGGCCGGCGGATCGGCCGGCGGCACGAGGAGACCGGTCTCGCCGTCGACGACGACCTCGGGGACGGCGGAGACGCGCGTCGCCAGCACGGGCAGCCCGGCGGCCATCGCTTCGAGGAACACGAGTCCGAGGCCCTCCCACAGCGACGCCATGACGAACGCGTCCGACATCGCGAGCAGGGCGGGAACGTCGCGGCGGATTCCGGCGAACACGGCGCGCGGGAGGAGCCCGAGCTCGCGCGCGAGCGCTTCCGCTGCGCGGCGCCCGTCTCCGAACGGATCGTCGCCGACGAGGAGGAGGCGCACGCGCGGATCGGCGACCAGGGCGAGCGCGCGCAAGAGGTCGCCGTGCGCCTTCTGCGGCGCGAAGCGCGCGACGCAGACGAAGACGACGTCCGCAGGCGCGAAGCCGAGACTCGCGCGCAGCGCGTTCCGGCCGGCAGGGTCCGCGCGCGCGGCGCGGACGGCGGCCTCGAACGGCGCCGGATCGATGCCGTAGTAGACGCGCCGGATGCGCGCCGGATGGAGGCGCCCGTGCTCCTGGACGAAGCGTCCGACGTGATCCGAGAGCACGATCGTGCGCACGGCGCGGTTGCCGAGCCAGCCGTGCACGCGCGACACGAGCGGCCGCTTGAGCACCTGCTCGTCGTTGTGCTTGCTCGCGACGAGGCTCGATCCCCGTCCCGCGAGCGTCGCGAGCAGCGCCGTCGCCATGTCCGCCTTGAGCAAGTGGCTGTGGACGAGGTCGGCCCAGCGGATCGAGCGCAGCAACGCCATCGGGCCGGCGCGCGCGACGAGCGCGGCGCCGGCGCCGCGCATCTCGTCCGCCAGCGAGCCGTGTCCCTTGAGGTACAGGACGCGCACGTCGTGCCCGCGGCGGGACTGGCCGCGCACCTGCGCCAGGAGGTGCACCTCGGCGCCGCCTACGTCGAGCGTCGTGATCACGTGGAGGATCTTCACGCGCATGCCCCGTACAGCGCGACGACGCCGTCGACCATGCGGTCCGCGGTCCAGCGGCCGAGCATGCGCTCGCGGCCGCGCTCGCCCATCGCGCGCCGCTCGACCGGGCCGAGATCGAGCAGCGCTCGGACGGCGACGGCCAGCGCCTCCGCCGAGATGTCGCGCGCGAGGAAACCCGTGCGCGCGGGCTCGATCGCCTCGCAGGCGCCGTCGACCGGCGTCGCGACGACCGGGCGCGCCGCGGCCATGCTCTCGAGGACGATGTACGGCATCGCCTCCCAGCGCGAGGGCACGAGCGTGAAATCCGCGGTCGCGACCAGCGCGGGGGCGTCGTCGCGGAACCCGAGGACGTGCACGCGGTCGGCGACGCCGAGGCGCCGCGCCTGCTCGACGAGGTCGTCGCGCATCTCGCCTTCGCCGGCGAGGAGCAGGTGCAGCGTCGCGAGCCCCGGCAGCGCGAGCATCTCGACCGCGAGGTCCTGGCCCTTCGCCAGGTTGTAGAGGCCGAGCACGGCGGCGACGGGCGCGTCGCGCGGGAGCCCGAGCTCCGAGCGCGAGAGCGCGCGTGCAGCCGTCCAGCGCGCCGGATCCGGACCGTTCGGGATCACGTGGATCTGGTCCGCGGCGACGACTCCGGACTGCGCGATCGTCGCGGCCTCGCTCTCCGAGACCGCGATCGTCGCCACGGTGCGGCTCGCGAGCGCCGTTTCGAGCTTGCGGAAGAGCTGGCGCTTCCAGGCCGGGAACATCGCGTCGAAGAGGAACGCGAAGGTGTGCGGAGTGTGGATGCGCGCGCCGATCCCGGTCGCGATCGAGGCCAGGCGTCCGAGCGCGCCCCCCTTGCTGCTGTGCGTGTGGACGATCGCCGGCCGGAGCCGCTCCAGGTGGCCGAGGATCCCGCATCCGGCCGCGCGGAGGCGTTCGACATCGAGGTCGAAGGACGCCTGCCGCAGGTTCGACACCGCCAGGTGGACGTCGAGACCGCGCGCGAGCTGCCCCGCCGCGAGGTCGACGAGGTGGCGACGGGTCCCGCCGATCGTCGACTCCATCACGTGCAGGACGCGCATTTCGTCCGTCAGTACGCTCCGGTGCCCTTGACCACCGCGAACAGCGTGAGCGCGATGATGACGAGATCGAGCAGCAGCGACTGGTGCTCGATGTAGTAGAGATCGTAGTCGAGGTTCTCGTGGATCGCCGACTGGCGCGCGTAGGAGATCTGCCACAGCCCCGTGATCCCGGGCTTCGCGCGCAGCCTCTCGCGGTCGAGCGGCCCGTACTGCGCCACGATGAACGCCATCTCCGGCCGCGGACCGACGACGCTCATCTCGCCCTTGAGCACGTTCAGAAACTGCGGCAGCTCGTCGAGGCTGAACCGGCGCAGCCAGCGTCCGATCGGCGTGATCCGCGGATCGTCGGACTTGCGCGGCGACTCGGCGTCGCTCGACACGTGCGTGTGCATCGTGCGGAACTTGAGCATGCGGAACGGCCGTCCGTCCTTGCCGATGCGCTGCTGCGCGAAGAAGACCGGGCCGGGCGACGCGCGCTTGATCAGGATCGCGGTGATGACGAACACCGGAGCCGCGAGGACGAGAACGGACAAGGACAGCAGGACGTCGAGCGCGCGCTTCGCGAGGAGACCGAAGAAGTTCGGCGACCGGTCCGCGGGGGTCACGAGGGGCACGGAGTCGAGGGTCTCGATGCGCACCTTCGACGCCATCAAGTGGTGGAAGCGCGGCACGACGCGCCAGGTCACGCCGAGCCTCTGGAGCTCGGCCTCGCTGATCTTGTGCTCGCCGACGACCCTTTCGATGTCCGCGAACGTGCCCAGGACGGCCGAGCGCTCGACCATCGAGCCGGTCTTGCGCGCGTCGTCGTCGAGGAACCCAACCAGGTTCAGGCCGAGCGTGGGAACGAGCATGAACTTGCGCTGCAGCTGCCGTCCGGTCCCCCCGGCGCCGTAGATCAGCACGTTGCGGTTCCCGAGCCCGCGCTGGTGCAGCCGCTGGATGACCTTGAACGAGGCGAAACGGCTCGCGGTCATGCAGACGAGGATCAGCACGAAGGTCGCGAGCAGCGTGAGCCTCGAGAAGGTGATCGGGTTCACCTGGAGGTTCACGAACTTGTGCAGCGGCACGAGCAGGCCGTAGATCGGCCCGCTGGGGTCCTGCTTCGTCGTGTGGAGGTAGTTCAGGAGCGCGATGAGCACGAGGAACGAGATGAGGACGCTCTTCACGATCCCCTTGAACTCCTCCATGTTCAGGAGGCTCTTCGACGGGCTGTAGAGCCCCTGCGCGTGGAACGTCACCAGGCAGACCGCGGAGACGAGCGACGAGAGGCCGCGGTAGATCTGCGCCTGCGCCGTGTGCAGCTTGGGGTCGACGTCGAGGCCGAACATGCGCTCCCCGACCTGGTACGCGAGCCAGCACGAGAACAGCAGCACGGCCAGGTCGACGAGGACCTGCACCGACAGCACGACCGGCTCGAAGTTGCGCCGGACGAAAGTGCCGAGGACGGTCATGGATGCTGCAGGAGGTCGAGCGGCGTCCGTCCCGCGCGCGGGGGCGGCAAGCCGGATCGCCGCGACGCTCGGCACCAACCTGCCAGGGCCGGGGGCGGAACTTGGCTCTGCCGGGGAGAAGAGGTTCTCGAAACTTGGCTGACCATGATAGCGGCGGAGGTCGGTCGATCATCCGGATCGCTGCCGGAACCTGCGCCGTCGAAGGGGACCCCTCGTATCGGCAGCTTCCCCCGCGCGAGTTGGGCCGATCGAGCGGAATGCCGGACTCCGGTACCGCCGCCGGCATCCGCTATGCTCTGCGCCGAGCATGAAGATCGCACTCACGGGGGGCACGGGATTCATCGGCGGCTACCTCGGCCGCGGCCTCGCCGGAGCCGGCCACGAGCTGCGACTCCTGGTCCGCGCGGGCCGCGAGGAAGCGGTCGAGGCCACGGACCTCCATCGTCCGGAGATCCACGTCGGCGACTTGACGAAAACCGATTCCTTGTCGGGTTTCCTCGACGGCGTCGACCTGCTCGTCCACGTCGCCAGCGCCCACGACCACTTCACGGAAGCGGAGATGCGCGCCGTGAACATCGGCGGGACCGAGGCGCTGCTCGCGGAGGGCAAGGCGCGCGCGAATCCTGGCTTCCAGATCTGGGTGATCTCGTCGGCCGTGATCGGGGCGCCCGTCTACAGCTACTACCGCGACAGCAAGCGCGTGCAGGAGAAGCTGATCCGCGGCTCCGGGATCCCCTGGGCGTCGTTCCGCCCGACGCTCGTCTACGGCGTCGGCGACCACCGCCACACCGCGCGGTGGCTGCGCCGCTGCGCCGCGAAGGGCGGCACGCTGTGGGTCCCCCACGACGGCCTTTCGAAGATCAATCCGGTCCACGTGGACGACGTCGTCGACGCCGTGTTGCGCTTCTTCGCGTTCGACCGCGGCGTCGACTGCTGCTACGAGCTCGCCGGGCCGGCCGGGCTCCCCTACAACGAGTTCGTCGACCTCACGATCGCGGCCGCGGGCGGCGGCATCCGCCGGCGCAACATCCCGAAGAAGTGGGCCGACCGCTTCATCTTCCTGAAGGGGCTGTTCGTCGACAACACCGAGGACCGCCGCGCCTCGGCGTACTTCAACCTCCACCACGAGCACGACATCAGCAATGCGATCTTCGAGCTCGGCTGGAAGCCGCGCCCCTACGCGGAGGGCATCCGCGCCGTCGCCGCGGGAGGATGGTGGCGCGAGGAGCGCGCGTCCGCGCCCGTCGCGACCCGCTCGCAGCGCGCATGACGAAACGCACCGGCTGCCTGATCGCGCTCGGGATCGTGCTGATCGCCTGCGCGTTCCTGGCGCGCTTCGTCGGCTCGGCGGCCTGGACCTCGGGACGGCGCTGGCTCGCTGCGGCAGCGAAGCCCGAGATGCTCGAGTCCGGCGTGGCGCGCTCCGCAGCGCTCGATCTCGCGCGCTTCCGCGATCGCAGCTTCGCGCTCGACGTGCCCGAGCGCGCGGTCGCGCTGCGGGTCAAGCTCGTTTCGCGCCGGGCCGAGCTCGAGCTGCAGGCGCGCCGCGAGGCCGTGGGAGACGCGGAACGCCCCGACGCTTCCGTGTCGACGGACTCGGGCGAGGCGACGCTGACGATCGGCAGGTCGCCGAGGTCGGCTTCACGATCGAAGCGCAGGTCTTCGAGACGCGCGTCGACGGCGACCTCGCTCCTGGAACCTCCCTGGAGAGCTCGATCGAGGAGGAGAGCGGCGGCTTCCGGACGTTCCGCGTCGAGGTGCCGCCCGGCTCCCGCCGGTTGCGCATCGACCTCGCCGACGTCGTCGGCGATCTCGACCTCTACGCGCGCCACGGCGGCCCCGTGCTCGCACTGGGCGAGGACGTGCACTTCGCGCAGCACCCGTACGGATGCGAGAGCCTCGTCCTCGGCGACGACGCCGCGCCGGTCGCGTCGGGGACCTGGTACGTCGACGTCGTCGACGTCCTCGACGAGGAGCGCCCGGTCGATTTCAAGATCTTCGCTTCGCTCTCCGCGGACCCGCCCGCGGAGCTGCTCGCGATCCCGGTGCTGGGCGCGCCGATCGCCGGCGCTCCGCGCGGTGCGACACCTGTCGCGAGGGCGCTCGCGGCCGTCGTGGAGATCGCCACCGAGGACGCGCTCGGGAGCGGGACGATCCTCACGCCCGACGGCTGGATCCTGACGAACGCGCACGTCGTCGAGCGCGTCGGCGGAGGGAGCGTCGAGGAGGTCGTCGTGTCCGCGTCGCTCGACCCGCGCCGCCCGCCCGTCGAGCTCTTCCGCGCGACGGTCGAGCGCGTCGACGAGGACCGCGACCTCGCGCTCGTGCACGTCGCCAGCGGGTTCTACGGCCAGCCGCTCCCGGACGGCTACACGTTCCCCACCGTCCCGATGGGCGACCCGGACGCGCTCGCGATCGGCGATCCGATCTGGCTCGTCGGCTACCCGTCGACCGGAGGCCAGGGCTCCCGCGTCTCGGTCACGTGCACGCGCGGCGTCGTCTCGGGCTACGAGACCGCGGACTTCGGCCCGGTGATCAAGACCGACGCCGAGATCACCAGCGGGAACTCTGGAGGCGCCGCGCTCGACGAGCACGGGCGTCTCGTCGGCGTGCCGACGTCTCTCGTCGAGCTCGGCAGCGGCCAGGTCGCGTACGTCCATCCGCTGGACGCGCTGCCGCAGGAGTGGCGCGACTTCCTCGTCGCGCGGGCGGGGCGCTAGACCCGTGCCGCCGACGGACGCGTGGACCCGCCTCGCGCGCCGCGTGCCGCTCGCCTGCGCGCTCCTCCACTTCGCTCTAGCGATCCACGTCCTCTACCGCGCGCACCCGTCCGAGGACGCGTACATCCTCTTCGACTACGTGAAGAACCTCGTCGCCGGCCACGGCATCGTCTACTGGCCCGGGGGTCCGCACGCGGAGGGCGCGACGGATTTCCTGTGGATGATCGCGATCGCGGCGCTCGTGAAGCTCGGGTGCGACGTCGCGGTCGCCGCCGTCGCGCTGAACGCCGCCGGCGCGTGGCTCGCGAGCACGCTGTGCGTCCGCGCCGTGCTCCGCGCCGGCGTCGGCGGCCCGACGGCGCTCGCGCTCGCGCTCACGACGTTCGTCTTCGCCTGCGGCGCCGGCGCGCTCGCGAGCTACGTCGGGTTCAGCGCGACCGCGTACGGAGCTCTCGCGCTGCTCTCGCTCGCCTGGTGGGTGGACGCTCCTCCCCAGCGCCTCCGGTGGATCCTCTGGATCGGGCTCGCGACCGCGCTCTTCCGGCCGGACGGCGCGTTCCTCGCGGCCGGTTTCGCGCTGCTCGGGTGCGTGCGCGCGCAGCGGGAGGGGACCCTGCCCGCGTACCTGCGCGCCGCGGGCCTCGTCGTCCTCTGCGGTGCCGCGTACGCGCTCCTGCGCTGGCGCTACTTCGGCCTCGTCCTCCCGCTGCCGCTCTACGTGAAGGGCCACGCCGCGGACGAACTCCCCGGGCTCGCGCCGACGCTGGGCTGGATCCAGGACGGACTCGGCGCGGCGCCGCTGGCCCTGGGGATCGCGGCGGTCGGCTGCGCCGGCATCGCCTGGCGCGCGCCGCGCGCCGGTCCGCTCCTCCTCGGCCTGCTGCCCTTCGTCGCGCACGCCGCCGCGCTGCTCTTCGCGCACCAGAGCCAGAACTTCGCGTTCCGATTCCACGCGCCGACGCACGCGGCGCTCTTCTACGTCCTGCTCGTGCTGGCCGCGCGCGCCTGCGCCGCGGCTCCGTCGGCCGTGTCGCGGGTGGCGGTCTCCGTCGCGGCGCTCGCGTGTCTCGCCCCGGGATTCCGCCGCACGCTCGACCTGTACCCATGGATCTGGAGACAGCACACGTACGTCGACAGCTTCGCGCCGGATCTCGGCGGTCTCCTCGCCCCGGGCCGCACGATCGCGCTCACCGAGGCGGGTCGCCTGGCCTACTGGACGGGGGCGCGCGTCGAGGACATCGTCGGCTTGAACAACCCGCGCACCGCGCGGATGCCGCCCGATCGGGCGTACCTGCGATCGATCGACCCCGACGTCGTCATGTTCTACGCCTCGCCGGCCGTGTTCGCTTTCGGACGAGACCTCGGCAGCGCGCGGGAGGCGCCGGTCGTCGCGCTCGACGCCGCTCGCCTCGCGGACGTGCCCGATCCGCTGTACCGCGAAGTGTTCGAGCACGACGTCGATCGCTGGACCCCCGGCGTCGTCCCCGGACGCGTCGCGTCGCTCAAGCTCGCGCGCTTCCTGGTCGAGAGCGGCGCGTACGACGTCTACGCGGTCCGCTACGCGAGCGGGTACGAGCACGTGTGGGCGTTCCGGTCCGGACTCGAGGAGGCCCCGGCGATCCTGCGCGCGCTGCGCTCGGCGGCGGCGGACGAGGAGTACCGGACGTACGCGCAGGCGGCCGGCCTGCCCTTCGCTCAGGCTTCCCGCCCGTAGGTCTCGCGCAGGATCCGCTTCGCGATCTTGCCGCTGCCCGTGCGCGGCAGCTCGGCGAGGAGGGCGAAGACGTCCAGGCTACGCGCGCCCGTGCCAGGCGGGCATCTTCTTCAGGTGCTCGCGCGCCGCCTTCTCGGCCTCCGCGCGCGGCATCTTCTGCATGCCCATGAAGTAGCCCGTCGTCGTCCCTTCGAGAACCTGCTCGAAGGGCTTCAGCTTCCCGCTCGCGTCCGTGCAGTAGCCGCAGTGCAGCTCGCCCGGCTTCGCGTCCTTCAGCGGCATGCCGCAGGACTGGCAGCTCGCCATCTTGACGGTCGTGTAGAAGAGGAAGCGGAAGCCGTCGGGATCCTGCAGGGCGAACTCGCGGATGCCGTAGAACTGCGTCTGCGGGTTCGAGAGCCCCTGGAGGCCCTTCTTCACGAGACCCGCGTGGTACTGGTCGACGTCGGGGACGGCGACGTAGATCAGGACGCCGACGCCGGGCTGGTTCTTCTTGTACTCCTCGTTGAGCGTGCGCATGTACTTCGCGGCACCCTCGTCGCCGGCGCACATCTTCCCGATGTCGGCGTCGTTCATCAGCGCGCTGATCATGATGCCCTGGCGACCCATCATGAGATTCGCCCACATCGGGTTGTTCTCGTCTGGCCACGCGGCTTCGAGCTCGAATCCGAGCGTCTCGCGGTAGAACGCGATGCTCTTCTTCGCGTCGCGGACGGTCAGGATCAACGTGAGGGGATCGTGCTCCTTCTGTGCCATGGTCGTCTCTCCTAGTCCTCGTAGTTCCTGAGCTTGGCGAGGACGGCGTAGTCCTCGAGCGTCGACGTATCCTGGACGATCTCGATCCCGGCCGCGACGTCGCGCAGCAGGCGGCGCATGATCTTACCGCTGCGCGTCTTGGGCAGGGCCTCGGTGAAGCGGATCTGCGCGGGACG
>WNFK01161395.1_pt1 | contig 11905 bp, 12 predicted proteins | sample 5400281 | NCBI WGS metagenome assembly WNFK01 (sample SAMN13153350, study PRJNA577476) | soil metagenome | isolation source: 20 cm soil on Douglas fir-dominated hillslope | place: USA:California | collected 2013-09-17
GGTCTTCATTCTCAACCGCTACTTCGAGGCGGTCGGGGGCGCCATCACCGACGTGGGCGGCATCGTGAACCAGTTCACCGGCGACGGGGTCATGGCCCTCTTCGGGGTCGACAGCGGGCCGGAGGAAGGCTCCCGCCAGGCGGTGCGCGCGGCCGCGGCCATGGTCGCGCGCGTGCACGAGCTGAGCCGGACGCTGGCCGACGATCTGGCGACGCCGCTCCGCCTCGGCATCGGCATCCATACTGGCGCCACCGTGGTCGGGCGGATGGGCTACGCCACCACCACATACCTGACCGCGGTGGGTGACACCGTGCACGTGGCGGCGCGCCTCGAGGCCCTCACCAAGGACTACGCCTGCGACCTGGTGCTTTCCGAGGAGGTCGCCGCGCGCGCCGGCCTCGACGTCTCGGACCACGCTCGCCACGAGCTCACGGTGCGCAACCGCGAAGGCCCCCTGGCGATCTTCGTGGTCCCGAGCGCGGGGCGCCTCGCCGAGCGACTGACGGTCGGCGGTGATAGAGTCGGCGCATGAGCTCCCACGGCCAGGGGGCACGCTCTCGCGCCGCCATCCCGGCCATCCCTTCGTCTCGGTGATGCCGTACGCGCCCGACGATCGCGGCCGGCCGCTGGTCCTGATCAGCGGGCTCGCGATGCACACCCAGAATCTCGACGCCGATCCGCGCGCGAGCCTGCTCGTGGTGCAGGCGGGCCACGAAGATCCGCTCGCGATGGCTCGCGTCACCCTCATGGGTCGGGCCCAGCGCCTGCCCGCCGCCGACCGCCCGGCGGCGCGCGAGGCGTACCTGGCGCGCCACCCGAATGCGGTGCACTGGGTCGACTACGGGGACTTCGCGTTCTGGCGCCTCGACCTGACCGACGTCTACTTCGTCGGCGGCTTCGGGGCCATGGACTGGCTCCCCGTCGAGGGCTACGAGGGCGCCCGGCCGGATCCGCTCGCCGACGCCGCGCCGGGCATCATCGAGCACATGAACCGGGACCACGCCGACGCGCTGATCCTCTATGCGCGGGTGCTGGGCCCGGTGGCCGCCGACGCGGCCGAGATGGTCGCGGTGGACCGCCTCGGCTTCAAGCTCCGTGTCCGGGCCGGGGACGGGCTCGAGGGCTGCCGGATCGGCTTCCCGCGCGAGGTGACCGACGCCGGGCAGTGCCGCCGGGTGCTGATCGAGATGGTCGAGGAGTGCCGGCGGCGGGTGAGCGCCGGCGTATGAAGGCCAATATCCAAGGAGAGACGCGCATGCCACGCCATGTCAAAGTCGCCGCCGCGCAGATGGGCCCCAACAACGAGGGAACGAGCCGCGAGGAGATCGTCGAGCGCATGCTGGCCCTGCTGGAGCGGGCCGTCGCGGAGGACGTCGAGATCCTGGCCTATCCCGAGATGGCGCTGACGACCTATTTCCCCAAGCGCGTGCGGGACGACTTCGATCAGTTCTTCGAGACCGAGATGCCGCCCAAGGCGCTGGCCCCGCTGCTCCAACGGGCGCGCGAGGCGCGCATCGCCTGCCACGTGGGCTTCTGCGAGAAGGACCAGGGGCGCTACTTCAACACCGCCCTGCTCACCGACGAGACGGGCCACCTGGCCGGGACGTTCAGGAAGATCCATCTCCCGGGCGCGAAGCAGCCCGACGGGCACGCGCAGGTCTACGAGCCTCACTTCTTCGAGTCCGGCAACAGCGGCTATCGTGTCTTCGACGCCGCGAAGGCGAAGGTCGGCATCGCGATCTGCCAGGACCGGCGCTTCCCCGAGTCCTACCGCAGTCTGGGCCTGCTGGGCGCCGAGATCGTGCTGATCGGCTACAACACCCCGCTCTCGCCGCTCGCGCTGGATCTGAACGAGCTCTGCCTGCGCGCGGGCGCCTACCAGAACAACCTCTTCGTGGTCGGCATCGCCAAGGCCGGGATCGAGGACGGCATGGAGCTGATCGGCGGGTCCTGCATCGTGAGCCCGATGGGGCAGGTGCTGGCCAAGGCGGCCACCACCGGCGACGAGTTGATCGCGGCCCGGATCGACCTCGACACGATGACCCCCGCGCGCAAGCGCTGGGACTTCCTCGGACGCCGGCATCCCGAGCACTACGGGCTGCTGACGCAGCCCACCAAGCGAGGCGGGTGATGCCCGCGAAGAGCGTCGACCTCGTAGTCCGCGGTGGGCGCGTCGTCACGTCGACCGAGGTGCTGGAGACCGCGGTGGCGGTGAGCGGCGGCAAGATCGTGGCCCTGGGGGCGGAGGCGATGCTGCCGCCCGCCGAGCGCACCATCGACGCCACCGGCAAGTACGTGCTGCCGGGGCTGATGGACTGCCACGTCCACCTGGGCGCGGTCTACGACGACTGGCACATCGGCCCGATCGCGGCGGCCCACGCCGGCCTCACCTCGCTGCTGTCGTTCGTGGAGTACGACGACCAGGCGCGCGAGACCCTGCCGCAGGCGCTCAAGCGGCTGCGCGACGAGGCGGGCTCCCAGTCGGTGGTGGACTTCGGCTTCCATTTCATCCTGAACAACCAGCCCTACATCCTGGACGGGCTGGCCGAGGCCTTCGAGCAGGGGGTCAGCTCGTACAAGATCTTCATGACCTACAAGAAGCGGCCGAACCGCATGTGCTCGGACGAGTTCATCGCCCAGGTCATGGAGAAGATCGCGGCGCTGGGCGGCGTCTGCCAGCTCCACTGCGAGAACGGCGACATCCTCTACCACCTGGAGAACAAGTCGATCGCGGCGGGCAAGGTGAAGCCCACCGATTTCCCCGCCACGTGCCCGCCGTGGACCGAGGAGGAGGCGATCAACCGCGCGATCCTCATCGGCGAAATGACCAAGTGTCCGGTCTACGTGGTGCACCTCTCGACGAAGGTCGGCCTCGAGCGGATCAAGGCCGCGCAGGCGCGCGGGCAGCGGGTCTGGACCGAGACCTGCCCGCAGTACCTGCTGCTGACCGAGAAGGAGATGGAGGCGTGGGGCCCGCTCGCCAAGATCGGGCCGCCCCTCCGGCCGGTGGGCGGCGGTGACGGCGACGCGCTCTGGGGCGGCAGCCGCGAGGGCTACATCGCCACGGTGGCCAGCGACCACTCGCCGCGGCGCAAGGAGCTGAAGGAGCCGGGCTGGAAGAACATCTTCGTGGACGGCAAGGGCAACCCGGTCCCGTTCGGCAGCCCGTCGATCGAGACCCTGGTGCCGCTCATGTGGAGCGAGGGCGTAGTGAAGCGCGGCCTGCCGGTCACGTGGCTGGCCCGCGTGATGGCGGAGAACCCGGCGCGCATCTTCGGGCTCTATCCGCGGAAAGGCGCCATCCGGGTGGGCGCCGACGCCGATCTCACGATCATCGACCCCGACGCGGACGGGACCATCCAGGTGGCTGATCATCACGGCGTCGCGGGCTGGACGCTCTACGAGGGCTGGAAGTCGAAGGGCCGCCCGTGGATGACGGTGCTGCGAGGCCAGGTGCTGCTCAACCAGGGCCGCCTCGAGCAGAAGCCGGGCTACGGGCAGTTCCTCGCGCGGACCGGACCGGTGGCGCCCCTCGCCGGGACGGCCGGGTAGCGCACGCGCGATCCGCATGGACTACCTCGACCGGCTCTCCGAGTTCGTCGAGGCGCTGAGCTTGGATCGCCTGCCGGACGAGGCGGTCCAGGCGGCGCGCCTGGTGCTGCTCGACACGATCGGCGCGATGGTGTCCGGCAGCGCGCAGCCGGAGAACCGTCGGCTCGCCGCCGCCATGCGCGCGCGCCGGTCGCGCGCCGGCGCGACGCTGGTGGGCCACGGTGGGCGCGTCGACCCGCTGCTGGCCACCTTCGCCAACGCGACCGCGGGCGTCGCGCTCGAGGTCGACGAGGGCAACCGGCTCGGCGGCGGGCATCCCGCGATCCACGTGGTTCCGGCCGCGCTCGCGGTGGCGGAGGACACCGGCGCCGACGGCCGGCGCCTGCTCGAGAGCATCATCGCGGGCTACGAGGTGTGCTCGCGCCTCGGCGGCGCGACCACCCCGAAGCCGAACGTCCACTCCCACGGCACGTGGGGCACCATCGGCACCGCGGTGGCGGTGGCCCGGCTGGCCGGGCTCGACGCGGCCGGCGTCCGCTCGGTGATCAACCTCTCGGCGAGCATGAGCCCGGCCAACACCTGGACCACCGCGCTCGAGGGGGTGACGATCCGCAACGCGTATCCCGGGCGCTCGGGCCTCGAGGGGATCCTCGCGGTCGATCTCCATCGCGCCGGGTTCACCGGGCTGCCGGATGCGCCGAGCGACGTCTACGGCACGATCCTCGCCGACCGCTTCGAGCCCGAGCGCGCGCTGGACGGCCTGGGCGGCCCGCTGCGCATCGAGCAGAACTACTTCAAGCTCTACGCGTGCTGTCGCTACAACCACTTCGCGCTGGACGCGCTGCTCGCGATGACGCGCGCCGGGGAGGTGCGGGCCGACGAGGTCGAGCGCGTGGTCGTCACCACGATCCCGTTCGGCCCGCGGATGGCCGCGGCCGCGCCGGCCTCGATGCTGGGCGCCAAGTTCTCCATCCCGTACGCGGTGGCGGCCGCGCTCGTTCTCGGGCGCGCCGACGTATCGGCCTTCGTGGAGCCGGCGCTCGGCGACCCGCGGATCCGGGCCCTCGCGGGACGGGTGGAGGTCCGCGTGGACCCGGAGATGTCGCCACGGCGCGCCGACCACCCGACCGCGCGGGTCGAGGTCGCGCTCAAGGACGGGCGCGCGCTCACCGGGATCACCAGCGTGGTGCGCGGGGATTTCGAGGATCCGGTGCCGGCCGAGGAGGTCGTGGACAAGTTCGTCGCCCTCGCGGCGGGGGTGCTGGGCTCTGCTCGCGCGCGCGCCGTCACGGAGATCGTCGATCGCGCTGAGACGCTGAAGGATCTGCAGGATTTGACCGTACTACTCCGGGATCAGTAGTCCTTGGGGTCGAGCAGGTCGCGGAGGCCGTCGCCGGCCAGGTTGAACGACAGGGTGAGCGAGAAGATGGCGAGGCCGGGCCACCAGGCCATCCACGGCGCGGTCTCGAGGAACTGCTGGGCGGTGTTGAGCATGGTGCCCCAGCTCGGCGTCGGCGGCTGCACGCCCAGGCCCAGGAACGAGAGGATGGCCTCGGCGATGATGGCGGCCGGAATCGACACGGTGGCCTGCACGAGCAGCGCGCTCACGATGTTGGGCAGGATGTGCCGGAGGATCGTCCGCGGTCCGCCCGCGCCGAGCGCGCGCGCCGCCTGGACGTAGTCCTCCTCGCGCGTCCCGAGCACGAGTCCCCGGGTGAGCCGGATGTAGGTGGGCGTGGCCGCGAGGCCGATCGCCACGGTGGCGTTGGTGAGCGAGGCGCCCATGATCGTCACGAGCCCGATCGCCAGGATCAGGAACGGGAAGGCGAGCCAGGCGTCGGTCAGCCGCATGATGAGCTGGTCGATGACGCCGCCGCTCCAGTAGCCGGCCACGAGGCCGGCGGGCACCCCGATGGCGATCGCGAGCACGATCGAGAACACGCCCGCCTGCATCGAGATGCGGGTGCCCCAGACCACCCGGGAGAAGTTGTCCCGGCCGAGGTCGTCGGTGCCGAACGGGTTCGCGGCGGTCGGCGCCTTGCGGATCTTGCCGTAGTCGGAGCGCTGCGGATCCGACGTCGCGATCCACGGGGCCCCGACCGCGAGCGCCACGAAGAACAGCACGACCGCCGCGCCCACCACCGCGGGCGGGCGCCGCCACAGCCGCCGCCAGAGGCGTCCGCCCCGGTCAGCCGCCACTCGCGGCCCCTCCGAAGCGGATGCGCGGGTTCAGCAGGGAGTAGGAGAGGTCCACTAGCAGGTTGACCAGGACGTAGGTGCTGGCGGTGATCAGCACCACGCCTTGCACGAGCGGGTAGTCGCGGGTGAACACCGACTCCACGATCAGGCGCCCGAACCCGGGCACCACGAAGATCGATTCGGTGACCACCGCGCCGCCCATGAGGGCGCCGGTCTGGAGGCCCAGGATGGTGACCACCGGGATCAGCCCGTTGCGGAAGGCGTGGCGGAAGATGACCGCGCGGCCGGCCAGCCCCTTGCTCCAGGCGGTGCGGATGTAGTCCGCGCTCAGGATCTCGATCATGCTGTTCCGGGTCTGGCGCATCAGCACCGCCGCGAGCCCGGCCCCCAGCACGAACGCGGGCATCAGCATGCGCCGGAGGTTGGCCCCCAGGTCCTCCCACGGCGGCACGAAGCCGGAGGCGGGGAGCCAGTGGAGCCGCACCGACAGGAGCAGGATCAGCATGAGCCCGAGCCAGAAGCTCGGCACCGAGAGGCCGCAGAGCGAGACCGCGTTGACGAGGAAATCCCACACCGTGTTGCGGCGGACCGCGGAGAAGACCCCGGCGGGGATCGCGATGCCGAGCGCGACCAGGAGCGACAGGCCGGCCAGCTCCATCGTGATCGGCAGCTTGCGGGCCACCGTCCACACCACCGACTCGCGGGTGCGGATGGACTCGCCGAGGTCGCCCCGCAGCGCGAGCCCGACCCAGCGGAGGTACTGGAGCGCGATCGGCGCGTCGAGCCCGTACTTCTGGCGGATCTCGGCGAGCCCGGCCGCGTCGGCGTCGGTGCCGCCCATCACGCGGGCCGGGTCGCCGGGGATCATGCGGACGCCGGTGAAGACGATCAGGCTGATCACGAACAGGGTCACGATCGAGATCGCGACCCGCCGGATCAGGAAGTCGAGCACCGGGGTCCGCTTAGTTCCAGGACACCCCCTTGATGCGGATCAGCCCGTCGGGCACCGCCCGGTAGCCCTTCAGGTTCTTGAGGAACGCCACGATGTAGTTGAGATGGTAGAGGTAGATGACGTTGCGCCGCGCGGTGATCTTGTCGATCGCCTCGCGGTAGAGCTTCGCGCGCTGCCCCTGGTCGCTGACCTCGCGCGCCTTGTTCAGGAGCGCGTCGACGGCCTCGTCGCAGACCAGCGTGGTGTTCAGGCTGCCGCCGCAGGTCTGGAACTGGTGGATGTTGCCGTCCGGATCCACGCGCCCGCTCCAGCCGATGGCGAAGGCCTGGAGCTTGCCGTTGTCGTCGTCGGTCAGCGCGGAGGCGAACTCGCTCGGCCGGAGCGTGATGTTGAAGCCGGCCTCGCGGGCCATCCCCTGGATGACCTCGCCGAAGCGGCGCTGCTGCGGGTCGTTCACGATGGTGAGCTCGAAGGCGTAGCCGTTGGGCAGCCCGGCCGCGGCGAGGAGCTGCTTGGCCTTGGCCAGGTCGCGGCCGGGACACTTGCGGCTCTTGTCGTAGAACGGGCTGACCGGGGCGATCGGGGTGCAGGCCGGCGTGTACTGGCCGTCCCACGCCACCTGGTTGATGGCCTCGCGGTCGAGGCTCAGGTCGAGGGCCTCGCGCACCCGTGGGTCGTTGGCGAGCGGGGTGCCCAGGTCGCCGGGCGGCTGGGTCTTGCCGGTCTTGTTCCGCTGGTTGATGGTCATGCCGGTGTAGCCGAGGCCGGTCACGCTCGCCACCTCGAAGCGCCCTTCCTTCTTCAAGTTCACCGAGTCGGTCGGGGCCACCAGGTGCATGACGTCGATGTCGCCCGAGCGCAGGTTGGCGAGGCGCACGTTGTCGTCGGGGATGATGCGGAACACGATCCGGTCGAAGTGGGCTTGGCCCGGATCGAAGTAGTGGGTCGACTTCTCGAGCACGATGCGGTCCTGCGGCACGCGCTCCACGAAGGCCCACGGCCCCACGCACACCGGCGCGGTGGCGAACTTGTCGCCCAGCTTGTTCACCGCCGCGGGGGAGACCGGCATGCCGGAGCGGTCGGCGAGGGTGGCCACCAGCGGGGAGAAGGCGCTCTTCAGCCGGAGCCGGATGGTGAGCGGATCCACCACCTCGACCGTGGTGACCGGGTCCAGCTCGCTGCGCCGATTCGAGCCCTTCATCTCGCGGTGTCGGTCGAGGGAGAACTTCACCGCCTCCGCGTTCATCGGGGTCCCGTCGTTGAACTTCACCCCGCCGCGCAGCTTGATGGTCACCGTCTTGCCGCCGTCGGAGATCGCGGGCATCGCGGCGGCGAGCTGGGGAGAGAGGCGCAGGTTCTCGTCGATCTCGAACAGCTTTTCGCACATGTGGGCGAAGATGATCCGGCCCACGTAGGTGCGCGACAGGGTCGGGTCCAGCAGGTCGGGATCCTGGTTGAGGGCCACCACGAGGGTCTTCTTCTGGGCCTCGGCCGGCCCCGCCCACATCAGGGCCAGGGCCGTGAACCCGAGTACGACCCACGATCCAAGGTGCGTCCTGCGCATGGTCTTCTCCTTTCTGAAACCGGGTAACCAGCCGGCTGGGCTCGCGGTTCCCGAGGTGGACCGCCTGAGCGTGAGTACCCTCGCGGGCCTCGCATTGTCAAGGATTGTACTCGGGCCCGCGTAGTATGCTCCCGCCATGAGCGAGAACAAGTTCCTGCAGGCGGAGCTGGCCGCCCTCCTGGGGGTGATCGAGCGGCTGGCCGGCGAGCTGTCGCTGGCCGAGGAGCCCGCGCGTTTCGCGGCGGCGCTGGAGGACGGCGCGCCGGCCGCCGGCGGCCGCGCCGCGCCCGGCCCCGGATCTCCCCGCTAGCCCGGCACGGCGTTGCCCGACTTCCCGAGCCTGGCCGCGGTCGCCGCGTCGATCCGCCAAGGCAAGGTCTCCCCGGTCGAGGTCGCGCGCCACCACCTCGATCGGATCGCGCGGCTCGACGGCCGCCTGCGCGCCTTCATCACGGTGGACGCCGACCGGGCGCTGGCTGCGGCCCGCGGTCTCGAGGCCGACGCGGGGCGGGGACGGTGGCGGGGGGCACTGCACGGTGTGCCGCTCGCGTTCAAGGATCTCTGCTTCATCCGCGGCCTGCCGACCTCCTGCGGCACCCGGACCGCGGAGTACTTCACCGCCGAGCAGGACTGCACCGCGGTGACCCGGCTCCTCGCCGCCGGCGCGGTGTGCCTCGGCAAGCTCAACATGACCGAGCTGGCCATGGGCGCGCTGGGCGACAACCCGCATCACGGGCACGCGCGCAATCCGTGGGCGGTCGAGCACTGCACCGGGGGCTCGTCGAGCGGCTCGGGGGTGGCGGTGGCGGCGGGGCTCGCGCTGGGCGCCGTCGGCACCGACACCGGCGGCTCCATTCGACTGCCCGCCGCCTCCTGCGGCATCACCGGCCTCAAGCCGACCTACGGCCGGGTGAGCCGCGCGGGCGCGATGCCGCTCTCGTGGTCGAACGACCACCTGGGTCCGATGGCCCGCACCGCGCTCGACTGCGCGCTCATGCTCCAGGCCATGGCGGGCGCCGATCCGCTCGACGCGACCTCGAGCTCACATCCGGTGGCCGACTTCGTCGCGGCCCTCGAGGCTCCGGTCCGCGGACTCCGCGTCGGCGTGCCGCTGGATTTCTTCTTCCAGGGCCTCGACGCCGAGATGGAGGCGGGCGTGCGCGGCGCGGTCCATCTCCCGTAGCGAGTCGAGCGCGCTGCACGCCCGCCTGCTCCGGGAGCGGCCGCAGGAGCTGGACGCCTTCACGCGCGCCCGCCTCGAGCTGGGCCTGGGCGTTCCGGCCTACGACTACCTGCAGGCTTTGCGGCTGCGTGCGCGCATGGCCCGCGCGTTCACCCGCGAGGTGTGGAGCCTGGTGGACCTGCTGGCGGTGCCGGTGATCCCGGAGCCGGCGCCGCCGCTCCGCGCGGCGCTCGAGGGCCCGCTGGAGGAGCGCATCGCGCGGCAGAGCCGGTTCTCGCGCCTCACGCGCCCGTTCAACGGGCTCGGCCTCCCCGCGCTGAGCCTGCCCTGCGGCTTCTCCGCCGCCGGCCTGCCGCTCGCGTTCCAGCTGGTGGGCCGCCCGCTCGACGAGGCCACCGTGCTGCGCGTGGGCCACGCCTATCAGCGCGCGACCGACTGGCACACGCGCGAGCCCGACCTCGGCCGAGCTTAGGTGCGGCTCGTCAGCAGCTTGATGCCCGCCACGGCGAACACCGCGCCGAGCGCCCCCTGGATCCACCGCCGCGCCCGGGAGTACGCGCGTACCATGACCCGGGTGGAGAACGCGACCGCGTAGAGCCAGTGGATGATGACCGACAGGATCGACGTGCCGACCACGATGGCGAATGCTACCCACAGCGGCGCGTGCTCCCGGAGCCCGAGCGAGATGATCGCGATCCAGGCGAGCGCCGCCTTGGGATTGGTCATCTGGATGGTGAACCCGCGCACCGCGTAGCCGAAGGGGGTGCGGGTCGACCCGGAGAGTGTGGTGGCCTCGATGTCGTGGGGCGAGGCGGCGGAGCGGAACGACTTGTAGGACAGCCAGAGCAGGTAGAGCCCGCCCGCGATCTTGATGGCGGTGAGGGCGGCCGCGTACGACGCCAGCAGCGCGGTCAAGCCGACCGCCGCGAGCATGGCCCAGCAGAAGGAGCCCACCGCCACTCCGAGCGCGAGCGCGATGCCCGACCGCCGCCCCACGCTCATCGACGTGCCGATGATCGCCAGCACGTTCGGGCCGGGGCTGGCGATCGCGAGAAAGAACGTCGCGTACGCGAGGAGGATGCCGGGAAGGTAGATCGAAATCTGGTCCATGTCGGCGTCACCTTTCTCCTAGCACGAGCTGCAGGCGGTACAGCGCGAGGGTCGCGCCGTCCGCGCCCCCATGTCGAGCCACGGTCTCCGGGCTGAGCAGGTCGCGGCACGTCGCCTCCGCGGGGGCCGCGTCGATGCCCTCGACGAGGACCACCCAGCGCACGAGCGCGTCGGGCGTCGCGAGGAGCTTCTTCTCGTCGCTCTTGGCCGCGGTACTGACGCCCGCGTCGCCCTCGAGGAGGTGGCTCGCCACGATCCCGGGATGCTCCGCCGCTCCGGGGAGCGCGGTGGTCGAGAGCCAGGAGCGCAGCTCGTCCTCGTGGCCCGCGCGGGGGCCGAGCTGGAGCGTGGCGATCACTCCGCCCACCGCCGCACCCCACGAGGCCACGACGCGGCACGCGGTGCGGATGTTGTTGCGCACGAGCGGCATGGTCCGCCGCGTCCACGGGGTCGGATCGGCGAGGCGGGCCAGGTAGGCCGGGCTCTGCAGCGTGTCGAGCGACTCGGTCTCGTAGAAGTAGAAGTACCGGGGCGGGGCGCCCAGCGTCGCGTAGCGCCGCGCGCGGAGGAAGCCGGGCACCGCCAGGCGCTCCGGGATGTGCTCGCGCAGGTGCCACTGATCGAACTCCCCGTCCCCCCCGGGCGCCACGTCGTGCCAGAACGCGAGAACACCCTCGCCGGCCATCGTCATGCCGCCGACGGTAACGGTCGCGTGGGCCGACGTCAAGCGTGAGACGGCGACCGGGTACGCTACACTGCGCCTGATGGCCGAACCGACCGAGACGGCTCCCGCCGCGCCGCCCGCGCCCCGCCGTCTCGTGCGCGGCCTGCTGGGCGGGGTGCGGCTGGCCTACCTCCCGGTGCTGGTGACCTACTTCTGCTACGGGGCCAGCGGCATCACCAGCATCGCGCTGCTCTATTTCCAGAAGGACGTGCTCGGCATCACGCCCGCCGAGGCGGCCGGCATCGCCTTCTGGGTGGCTCTGCCGTGGAGCACCAAGATGGTGGCGGGGGTCGCGTCCGACGTGCATCCGATCCTCGGGAGCCGCCGCTTCGCGTATCTGCTGCTGGGCGCGCTGCTCACGCTGGTGGGCTACGCGTGGCTCGCCACCACCGCCTCCACCAAGGGCAGCTATCTGGCCGCGCTCGTCATCAGCGCGGTGGGCTTCATGGTCCAGGACGTGGTGGCCGACGCGCTGAGCGTGGAGGTGGCCCGCTCCGAGGAGGAGATGAAGCAGATCCAGGCCCTGGGCCGCATGTCGCTGCTGGCCGGCACCATCAGCGTGGGATACCTGAGCGGCTGGCTCGCCGGCACGGTCGGGGCGCGAACCGTGTTCGCGACCGC
>WNFK01144570.1_pt1 | contig 11903 bp, 11 predicted proteins | sample 5400281 | NCBI WGS metagenome assembly WNFK01 (sample SAMN13153350, study PRJNA577476) | soil metagenome | isolation source: 20 cm soil on Douglas fir-dominated hillslope | place: USA:California | collected 2013-09-17
GTACTCGACCAGCGCGACCGTGACCTTCCCCTGCGGGGAGCGCGTCAGCCGTGGCACGTAGGCGTGCCCGCTGGCATCGGCCAGGAAATTCCGCGACACGTGGCCCCCCACCGAGCCCACCACCGTGCTTCTGGTCTTGCCGGTGGCGGTGTCGTGCTGGTAGAGGACGTGATTCCAGTAGCCGAGGACGAAGACGTAGCGGCCGACGCCGCTGGCCGCCACCAGTCCCTCGGGCGCCGCCCAGAGGTGCTGCCACGTCCCGGTGTCGGGATCGACGCGCCAGAAATGGCCGCCCCACCGCGGCGGCACGGTGCCGTCCTCACGCTCGCCGTCCTCGTCGGTGGACGCGAAGTAGAGCCAACCGTCGTCGGCGGGGATGATCCGCGAGTGGATCTTGATCTGGCCCTCGCCGGCGCGGTGCACCCCCGCCGCCTTGAGCTGATCGACCACGGCGCCGCGGTCGCGCATGACGTCGGCGTCGGGATCGTACTGGATCAGATGGGCGCTCATCCTCGGCGAGCTCGCGGAGACGCCGATCCACATCCGCCCCTGCAGGTCGCGCCCGGTGGACCCCCAGATGGCGGTGGCGTTCGCGAAGGCCGCGAGGGTGAGCTCTCGGGTCGGGGGCGCCGCCTCGGCCGGAGTGGGCGGGGCCGGCCCGAAGAAACTGCCGCTGCGCTCTTCGTACGAGCCGGGCCGCCGGGCCGGGTCGGCGCCGCCGCTCTCGATCCAGAGCAGGGCTCCCGCCAGCCCGCCGAGGATCAGGAGGGGCACGATGCGCCTCACCTCCTTGTCTCGCGATACCACGGGTGCGGCTGGCCCGGGGTCTTGACGCGCAACGTGTAGACCGAGGTGCGGGCGGTGAAGAAGAGCGTCCGGAGATCGGGACCGCCGAAGGCGAGGTTGGCGGGGACCTCCGGGGTCCGGATGATACCGAGCCGCGCCCCGTCGGGAGCAAAGACCCAGGTGCCCCCGGGGCCGGTGCAGTACACGCGACCCTCCACGTCGACTTTCATGCCGTCAGGAACGCCGTCGGTCTCATCGGACGACATGTCCGCGAAGATGCGGCGCCGGACCAGGTTGCCGCCGCCATCGAGCTCGATGGCGTGGATGTACGCGGTCCACCGCGTGTTCGCCACGTAGAGCACCCGCTCGTCCGGCGAGAAGGCCAGTCCGTTCGGGTATTCGCAATCCGCGATCAGGGTGACCGTCCCGTCGGGAGCGATCCGGTACACGCCGGCATACGGCAGCTCGCGCTCGGCGAGGGGCACCCGCAAGCCCGGATCCGTGAAGTAGAGACTTCCGTCGGATCTGCACACCACGTCGTTGGGGCGGTTCAGCCGCTTGCCCTCGAACCGGTCGACGAGGATCTCGATGGCCCCGTCCGCGGCGGTGCGGGTGACGCGGCGATTGTCGCCCTCGCAGAGCACCAGCCGTCCCTGCAGGTCGAACGTGGTGCCGTTGCCCCCGCCCGTCTTCTCGCGCAGCACTTCCGGGGGCCGGCCCGGCGTCACGCGGTAGAGCATGCTCGCGCGCACGTCGACGAAGAAGAAGTAGCCATCGGGATGCCAGAGCGGTCCCTCGGTGAACACGAATCCCGTGGCCAGTCGCTCCGCCTCACGCGTGTCAAGGATCGCCGCGAGGGTCTCGGTCATGGTCCGACTACAATACACGGTCTGGCGGCTCGTTCCCTAGTCGCGGGCGTCGAACGGCGATGCGGGCGGGGACTCTACCGCTATCGTCCCGGGGCCGGCCGCGGCCCGTAGCGCGGCAGGGGCTGCCCCGGCTCACAGCAGCCGAGAGCGGGCGCCGGCCCAGAGAAGCCGTCCGAGAAGTTCGGCACCGCCACGCCTCGCGCCACCGCGGGCGAGCCGGAGCCAGGGCGGAGATCATTGGCCTCGCGGGGCAGCGCGGTCCGGAAGTCGGGCGGAGGGCGGAGCCCGCTGGCAAAGAGCCGGGACGCCGCCACGTGGACGGCGCCGTGGCTCCGGTAGAGGAGGCCCGACGCCCGCGCCGCCTCCGGGGTGCGATACATCCGGCCATTCCACTGGGCGAAGGGGCCCGCCTCCCAGGCGAAGCCGTCACGGTCGAAGTCGCACCGGATCATCTTGCCGGTGGAGGACAGGGCCGGCCCGGTCGTTCCCACGAAGAGGTTGTTGCGGGTCACCACGTCGTTCACCGTCTCGCCGGCGGGGTCGATGAGGAAGGGGCGGCCCGCCCGCACCGAGGTGTTGTGGAAGACGAGCACGCCGGCGGTGTCGTTGTGGAGCTTCACCGGCGAGTACTCCAGATTGACCATGGCGTTCCGGAATACGTAAAGGGGGCCGCCGTGTATCGGCTGGGCGCTCACTCCCGAGAAGCAGTTGGTGATGCGGTTGCGGAACACGCGCACGTTGGTGTCGGAGTAGTCGGCCTCGATGCCGTCGTCGGTGCAGACCTCGATGTCGTTGTCGTGGATGTCGCTCGCGGACAGGCGCCCATGCCCGGTGCCGTGGACGCCATCCCCCACCCCGCGGATGTGGTTCCACGCGATGACGTGGCCCGCGCCCGAGACGCTGACGGCGTTGATGTCCTCGATGCCGCGCGCGCGCGGCCACGTGGCCGGGCCGACGAAGACGTTGTCGGTGACGAAGAAGCCCCGGGACTCGGCGTACCCGCCGTTGATCGCTTCGAACCCCACGCGCGTCATCTCGAAGCGCACGCGCCGGACGACGAGATCGCTGCCGCGGTGGCCCACGAAGAGATAGCGCGCCCCTCGCAGGGTCACCTCCTCGAGCCAGACGTGGCGCGCGCCCGCCGCGCTCACCGCGCGCTCGCCGCCGCCGCCGTCGAGGATGGCGGCGCCGTCGCCGGCGCCACGGTAGATGATCGGCCGGCCCGGCACGCCGTGGCGCTCGATGCGCCAGGGCGCGGCACGGTAGACGCCGGCATGGAGCAGGAAGAGGTCGCCCGGCGCCGCCTCGGCCTCGGCGGCGGCCAACCCCCGGAAGGGATCTCCCTCGGCGCCCGACCCACCACCCTCGCCGGGCACCACGTGGCGCGTGCGCATCCCCGCCGGCTCGCGCGGCTCGGCGGCGGTGCGCAGGCGGATCTGGCGCTCGGCGTCGCCGCCGTCGGGATCACGGAGGGTGAGGCGCACCTCGTACTCGGTGTCCGGCGTCAGGTCCACGATGCTCCCCGCGAAGAGCCAGCCGCCGGCCACGCGCAGCTCGGGGGATTGTCGGTCCGGATACGGGCGGAAGAGGGGATAGCCCGGGCGCCAGCGAGGCTCGCCCACCGCGCGGAACTCGACCGCGACGGTGGCATTGGCGTTGGCGTCGCCCCGGACGGGCCAGCGCACGGCGAGGGAATGGAGCGTCGCGGGCTCGGGGGCGACCTCGCCCGGCGCCGAGACGTCCTCGGCCCGGGGGGAGGCGACCGGCGGCGAGGGCGCGACCGGTGTCCCCGCGGTGCCCCCGCATGCTGACGTCAGCGCCGCCACCGCGAGCAGCGCGGCGAGGGGGCGGGTCAGCGCACCGTCCAGAGCAGACATATTTCAGATAGTACGAAATGGGGTCTTGACAGGGGGCTGCAACTACTGTTTCATTAGCATCGTGACACAGCAACAACAACTCCTCCTCCTGCTCGTCGGGCTTCCCCCCACCCCGTCAAGCCTGCGCGTGCGCGTGTGGCGGCGGCTGCGCTCGCTCGGCGCGGTCCCCCTCAAGCGCTCCGCGTACCTGCTCCCCGACACCGCGGACCGGTACGAGGACTTCCAGTGGCTCGCGCAGGAGATCCAGCGCGACGGCGGCGACGCCACCCTCATCCGGGTCCAGCAGATCGAGAACGTGAGCCCGGCCGAGGTGTTGCGGCTCTTCAACGAGCCGCGCGACGGGGACTACAAGCAGCTCGCCGCGCGCTACCGCAAGCTGCTCCAGAACCTCGACCGCAAATCGGAGGCGGCCCGCGCGCGCGGCCGGGACGAGTTCGCACGCCTCGCCAAGGACCATCAACGGATCCGTGACATCGACTTCTTCGACGCCCCCGGCGGCGCCGAAGTGAGACGGCTCGAGGAGGTCATCGCCATGCGCACCCGACGTCCCGAATCGCCCCGCCGTGAGGAACCGACCACCCTTGACCTGACCAAGCTGCGCGGCCGGCGGTGGGTGACACGCCCGCGGCCGCACATCGACCGCATCGCGTCGGCGTGGCTCATCAAGCGCTTCATCGACGCCGATGCCGTCTTCGTCTTCGCGCCGCCGGCGGACTTTCCCTCCGACGCCGTGCCCTTCGACGCTCCCGGCGTGGAGCTCACCCACCACGGCCAGGACTGCACGTTCGAGACGCTGATCAAACGCGCCCATCTGCGGGATCGCCGGCTCGCCCGTCTGGCCGAGCTCGTTCACGAGGCGGATCTCCGTGACGGCAAGTACCCGAACGAGGAGGCGCGCGGCATCGACGTCGCCGTCCGCGCGCTGCTCGCCGCATCACCCGACGACCATCACGTGCTGGCCCAGGGCATGTCGCTGTTCGAGGGCCTGTACGCCACCACGTCGAAGCGGGCGTGACGTGACGCTCATCCTCTCTCGCCGGGACGTCGTCGACCTCCTCACCCTGGGCGACTGTATCGACGCCGTGGAGCGCGCGTTCCGACTCCACGCTGACGGGCGCACCCTGGGGCCCGCCGTCCTCAGCGTGCACGCCGAGAACGGCGGCTTCCACATCAAGGCCGCCGGGCTGCGCGGCGAGCGCGGCTACTTCGCGGCCAAGACCAACGCGAACTTCCCCGACAACCCCCGGCGCTTCGGGCTGCCCACCATCCAGGGCACCCTCGTGCTGGCGGACGCCACCAACGGCGCCCCCCTCGCGGTGATGGACTCGGCGAGCATCACGACTCTTCGCACCGGCGCGGCCACCGCCGTCGCCGCGAAGTTCCTCGCCCGCCGCGATGCGCGGACGGCCACCGTGGTGGGGTGCGGTGTGCAGGGGGAGGTTCAGCTCGCGGCGATCGCCGCCGTGCTGCCCCTGGAGCGCGCCTGGTTGCTGGACGCCGATCACGCCCGGGCGGAGGGGGCGGCCACCCGCGCGGCCGCCCGCCTCGGCCTGCGCGTAGAGGCGACCAAGGATCTGAGCGCCGCGCTCCGGGAGAGCAACGTCTGCGTGACCTGCACGCCGGCGCGGCGCGCGTTCCTGGCCGCCTCCGACGTGGCGCCGGGCACGTTCATCGCCGCCGTGGGCGCGGACAGCCAGGGCAAGCAAGAGCTGGAGCCAACCCTGGTGGCGAGCGCGACCTTGGTGGTCGATGTGCTCGATCAGTGCGCGGAGATCGGGGAGCTCCAGCACGCGCTCGCCGCCGGGCTGATGACGCGCGAGCAGGTGCACGCCGAGCTGGCCGACGTGGTGACCGGGCGCCGGCCGGGCCGGACGCGCCCCGACGAGATCACCATCTTCGACAGCTCCGGCACGGCGCTTCAAGACGTTGCCGCCGCCATGGCCGTCTACGAGAAGGCGCGCGCCACCGGGCGCGGCACCGAGGTGGCGCTCGATGACTGAATCATTCGCGAGCACCGGGAAGGAGATGCCCCGGCCCACCACCGTGGAGCTTCTGAAGTACTTCCTGTACATCGGGAGCCTCGGGTTCGGGGGCCCGGTGGCGCTGGTCGGTTACATGCAGCGCGACCTCGTCGAGCGCCGCGCGTGGTTCACCAAAGAGGAGTACATGAAGTCGCTCGCGCTCTCACAGCTTGCCCCCGGCCCGCTCGCGGCGCAGCTCGCGATCTGCCTCGGCTACGTCCACTCGCGCGTGCGCGGTGCCACTCTGGTCGCGCTCGCCTTCGTCCTCCCGTCCTTCGTGATGACGGTGGCGATCAGCTGGCTCTACGTCCGCTTCGGCGGGCTGTCGTGGATGCAGGCGGCCTTCTATGGGGTCGGCGCCACCGTGATCGGCATCATCACCATTGCCGCCTACAAGCTCGCGAAGCTGACCATGGCCAAGGACAAACTGCAGTGGCTGATCTTCGCGGTGATGGCCCTGGTGACCGCCCGGACGGAGTCCGAGATTCTCTGGTTGTTTCTGCTCTGCGGCGTCGCGGTGATGGTCGCCCAGGCCCCTCCGGCGTGGCTCAAGCGCTCGGCCCCGGTGTGCGTCGCCCTCGCGGTGACACCGGAGCTCCTGGCGCAAATCCTCTGGTTCTTCGCGAAAGCGGGGGCCTTCGTCTTCGGCAGCGGCCTCGCCATCGTGCCGTTCCTCTACGGTGGCGTCGTGCAGGAATATGGCTGGCTGAACGACAAGCAGTTCGTCGACGCCGTCGCCGTCGCCATGCTCACCCCCGGCCCCATCGTCATCACGGTGGCGTTCATCGGATACCTGGTGGCGGGATTCCCCGGGGCGGTGGCGGCCGCCATCGGTGTCTTCCTGCCTGTCTACCTGTTCGTGGTCATCCCCTTCCCCTGGTTCGATCGCATCAGCGGCAATCCGAAGGTGAAGGGGTTCGTGGCCGGCGTCACCGCCGCCGCCTCGGGGACGATCGCGGGGGCCTGCTTCGTCCTCGCCCGCCGCGCGGTAGTGGACGTGCCGACCCTCTTGATTGCCGCCACGGCGCTCCTGGTGGCTTGGCGCTTCAAGATCCCTGAACCCGTGCTCATTGCCGCCGGCGCGGCGGCCGGCATCCTCATCTTTTCACTTCGATAGGAGACCATCATGAAATGGATCACCCGCGAACGCGCCCGTGTCGACCGCATTGCCTGTCCCTGGCTCATCACTCGCTTCATCGATCCCAAGCCGGAGTTCCTGTTCGTGCCCGCGCCCGAGGTGCTGGCCGCGGCCAAACGTGAGGACGCGATTCCCTACGACGTGCCGAACGTCGAGCTGGGGCACCGCGGTCCGCGGTGCTCCTTCGACGCCTTCATCGATCGCTACGAGCTCGCCGATCCCGCGCTGGCGGCCCTCGCCGTCATCGTCCGTGGCGCCGATACCGACGACCGTGGCCTCACGCCGGAGTCCGCCGGTCTCTACGCCGCCGCCACGGGCTTTCAGGCGGTCAGCCGCGACGATTTCGACAATATGGCGCGCCAGTTCCCGATGTACGACGCGCTCTACGCCTACTGCCGAACCCAGACTTCGGCGGCACCGCCGCCGTCGCGCGTATTGTTCGTCTGCCTGCACGGCGCCGCCAAGAGCGTGGTCGGCGCCGCCCACTTCCGCCGCATCGCGGCCGCCCGCGGGCTCGTCATCGGCGCGGTGGCGGCGGGAACGGAGCCGGACGCGCAGCTGGCGCCGGGCGCGGTGAAAGGCCTCGCCGGGGACCGGCTCGAACCGGCGCCGGCTCGCCCCCGCCCCGTCACGCTCTACGACCTCGACAGTGCCACCCGCATCGTCAGCTTCGGCTGCGATGTGGTGCCGGCGCATGGCCAGCGCGTCGATCAGTGGGAGGTGCCGGCGGTGAGCGACGGCTACGACGCCGCGCGCGACCGCATCGTGGACAATGTCGAGCGGCTCGTCGCCGAGCTCGCGCGCGCGAGCTGACATGACGCTCCGGCATCTCGGCTTCATCGATCTACCGCCAACGACGCGGTTGACGTGATCGATATCCAGAAGGAGCGCTACCTCTTCTCCATTGGGGGGCTGACCGGCGTCGCGGGCGCGCTCGTCGCCGAGCCCGATCTCGTCTTCACCTCGAACCGCGCGGAGAATACGGTTGGGGTCTTCACCGCCGGAGAGAGGCCGCGCGTGGAGAAGATCGGCGTCGGGATCCACCCGAACGGTCTCGCCTACGATCCGGGGCGCGCGCGGCTCCTCGCCGCGCATGTCGGGGATCCGGCGCGGCCCGAGTCGTATACCGTGTCGATCATCGACGTCCCCGCCCGGAAGCGCGTTGCCGACGTCGCCGTCGCCGGCCGCACCCGCTGGACTGTCTACGATCCCCTCGCCGACGCATTCCACGTCAACATCGCCGATCCTCCGCAGATCGTCGTCCTCGAGCCCGGCGACCCGGTCCGCATCCGTCGAGTCGTCGCCATCCCCCACGCGGGTCCGCACGGACTCGACATCGACNNNTGGATGCGGACAGTGGCCAGGTCCTCGCGACCGAGACCATCGCCGGCGTTCCGGACGTGGTGTTCTTCAACGCCGCTCTCGGTCGTCTCTATGTCGCAATCGGCGATCCCGGCGTCATCGAGGTGTTCGACACGACGCCCTTGCGGCGCCGCGAGACCGTCGCCACGGAGCCGGGCGCCCACACCCTGTCGTTCGACGCCATGCGCAACGTCGTCTGTGCATTCCTGCCCGCGAGCCATCGCGCCGCCGTCTACCGGGACGACGCCTGACGGCCCGAGCCACCTGCATTACGCGGTCTAGCCAAGGAAGGACGGACATCATGCGAATCCCCAATCTCACCCTCGAGACCAACGGCCGGAGGTGACGGAAATGATGCCACGACGAAACTGGGTCAAAGCCGCACTGGCGGCCATCGCCGCCCTCACCACGAGTCGCAAGGGCCGCCTCCTCGCCGCTCCCGCGGACACCATGGTCCCTGAGGGCGTTCCGGCCACGCGCTTCGACTTCGACACCCGGGGACTCGAGGGGTGGACGACCGTCGCAGGCCAATGGGCAGTCGAGGAGATGGCCGGCGCCCCGAGCGGGAAGAAGGTCCTCGTCCAGCGGGCGACGAGGAACGAGTTCAACGTCATCGTCGCCCCCGGGTCGTATGCCGATGCCGACGTCACGGTGACATTCAAGCCGATCTCGGGTCGCGAGGACGCCTCGGGCGGCATCGTGTTCCGGTTCACCAACGGCGCGTACTACGTCGTCCGGGCCAACGCGCTCGAAGGCAACTTCCGCCTCTATGCCTACGACCGCGGCCGGCGGCAGCTCGCGTCGGCAAGCGTGAAGGCGCCGGCGCTCGGCCAGTGGCACACCGTGCGGGTGGTGGCGGTGGGCGACCGCATCCAGGCCTGGCTCGACGGCACGCTCCATCTCGACCACCGCGATTCGCGGTTCAAATCCGGGCGCGTCGGCCTCTGGACCAAAGCCGATTCCCTCACCGCTTTCGACGACCTCAGCGTCCGCGGCAAACCCCTGCTGGACTCCGAAACGGCTCACTCGGTCCAGAAGCGCGGATAGACCTTCGGGTTATGAGAGACGGCGGCAGGCGCGCTTGAGCCGGGGGGCACAGCTGCGACGTCGGGGCGGGAAAGCCCAGCCCCCTCCCCCAACCCGGGCGGCGGGGTGAGGGGGCCAGGTCCGGCGAACGGAGGCTAACCGGTCTTGGTCAGGGCCCGGACGATCTCGCGGCAGAAGGCGGGGAGGTCGTCGGGCTTGCGCGAGGTGATCAGATTGCCGTCCACCACCACCTCGCTGTCCGACCACTGACCACCCGCGTTCACCATGTCGTCCTTGATCGAGAAGAACGATGTGACCTTCTTGCCTTTGACGACCCCAGCGCTGGCCAGCATCCACCCGGCGTGGCAGATGGCCGCCACCACCTTGCCCTGCTGGACGGCCTCCCGCACCAAGTTCACCATGGGGCCGTGCCGGCGCATCATGTCCGGCGCGTACCCGCCCGGCACGATCACCGCGTCGAATTCCACGGCGGTCACGGCCTCGGCCTGGACGTCGACCGTCACCGGGTAGCCGTGCTTTGAGGTGTAGGACCGGGCGCCGTCAGCGCCCACCACCTTGACCTCGGCCCCCTCCTCTTTCATCCGGTAATACGGCACCCATAGCTCCATTTCCTGGTAGAGGTTCTCGGCCAGGATCGCGATCCGCTTGCCCTTCAGGCTCATGGGCTCCTCCTCATGCCTTTCTGGACGTCTGGGAGAAGAACGTGGCCATCAGCGGCTGCAGCTTCTTCCCCCCGCAGCCGGGACATTCGTACTCCCCGCGCTCCTTCTGGCCGATGGACAGGGTCAGGTCCACTTCCTTCTTGCACCGCTCGCAGATCTGCTGGCCTGTCTCGAGGCCGCCGGACGAAATATACTCCCTCCCCACCATTTCGGCGAGGCGGGCCGCGCAAGGAGCAACCGCCTTCACACGCAACCACTAGCCTCCGGACTGACGGGTAGCGCTCTCCTTGGTCGCTTCGGCCTTCTCCAACCAGAAGCGCATGTCCATCTCGCGGTACATCGTCGCGGCAACGGTCAGGCGCGCCGTGGCCTCATCCGGTCTTCCGGTGCGGCGCGCCAGCGTCCCGAGTCCAAGGTGACAGTGGGCGACCAGGGGCCGCATCGCGAGGGCTTCGGCAAGACCAATCGCCTCGCGGTACGCCGACTCGGCCGCGGGGACGTCCGGTTGGTCGGCACGGGCGGCGATGTCCCCGAGAAGCCGGTGGGCGTACGCGCGCTGGCCGGTCTCGTGCCGCTCCTCGGCCGTCTGCAGGGCGCGACGGGCCACGTCCAGGGCGGACTCCGGTCGGCCGGCGAGAAGATAGGCTTCGCCGAGCCAGACGAGCCGGAGCGCGTGGTTGGCCACGAGCCGCATCGTGACGGCCTGCTCGATCGTCTGTTCCAGCACCGCGATCGCGCGTTCGAGCTCGCCCGCCACCGCGCACGCAGCGCCGAGCGGCCCGGTAATGAAAGGCGCCAGGAAGTGGATCTTCTCGAGCCGTGCGACCACCAACCCCTGCGTCCCGAGCCCGAAGACGGCCTGCACCTGGCTGTAGGGGTGCTCGGCCGACTGGGCGATCCGCAGGGCCTCCTCGCCGACGGCCGCGCCCTCGGCGAACTCGCCACGCTCCGCCAGGGACCAGGCAAGCCAGGAGCGCGACCAGACCGACGCAAAGGCTGTCATGCCGAAGCGCTCAAGAACGAGGTCGCCCTGGAGGGAGCCAACGGTCTGGCGGAATAGCTCCACCGCCCGCCCGTAGTTGCCGAGCGCGTGGTGAGCCTGACCGAGGCGGCAGCCGGCCACGATCCGCATGGAGAAGTTCCCGAACGAGGCGCCGACCGCCATATCTCGCTCGGCGGCCTTGACCGCGCGCTCGTGCTCGCCGGCCCACCAGAGCTGGCCCGGGTTCTCCGGCCCCAGGCCCAGCACCTGGTCGATCTCAGCCGCCGAGGCGACCTCGCCCAGCTCTCTCAGGTAGGTAAGGGCCTTGTTCCAGATCTCGCCCCGGAAGGAGTGGTGGACAAGCCGGTCGTGATGCTCGGCCAGCCGATCGGGATAGAGGCGTTCGATGGCGTCGACGATCCCCGCGTGCAGAGCGCGCCGCCGCTCCCCAACGAGGCTCGCGTAGGCGACCTCGTGGGTGAGCGCGTGCTTGAACGTGTACTGCGCATCGGGCGAGAGCTGCGTCTCATAGAGGAACTCCGCGGACTGCAACCGATCGAGCGTTTCCATGAGGTCGTCCTCGGGGAGGACGGCGATCGCCCGAGGCGGTCGATCCTCGCCGCGAGGATGGCCTGGACGGTGGCGGGCATCTGCGCGACCTGAAAGGCCTTCGCCAGTCGGTAGGTGCCGCGCTCGCCGACCAGGACACCCGTCTCCGCCAGCGCGCGTACGCTCTCCTCGAGGAAGAGGGGGTTCCCCTGGGCTCGCTCGATCAGGACGGACCTGAGCGGCGCCAGCGTTGTGTCCGAGCCGAGAAGGCTGGCGAGGAGCGACTCGGCGGTTTCCGGCCCGAGCGGGTCGAGACGGATCTGCTGGTAGTAGCTCTTGCCGCCCCAGGCGTGCCGGTACTCCGGCCGGTAGTTGACGAGCAAGAGCAGCCGGTGCGACGGCAGGCTCTCGACGAGGCCGTCGAGCAGCGCCTGGGTATCGCCATCGACCCAGTGGAGGTCCTCGAAGATGACCAGCAGGGGCTGCGCTTGACTCTCGCGCAGCAGCACGTGCCTGACCGCGTCGATCACGCGCCGCCGGCGGGGGTCGGCGCCCAGGCTCATCCATGCGGCGTCCTCCACCGGAAGGTCCAGGACGGCCTCGAGCGCCG
>WNFK01162332.1_pt1 | contig 11902 bp, 11 predicted proteins | sample 5400281 | NCBI WGS metagenome assembly WNFK01 (sample SAMN13153350, study PRJNA577476) | soil metagenome | isolation source: 20 cm soil on Douglas fir-dominated hillslope | place: USA:California | collected 2013-09-17
CGGACCCTGCCCAACTTGCCAGCCCTCACGTAGGCCCCTCCGCACGAGGGCCACCGCCTCCTCCGGTGTGTCAGCCAGGCCGAGTAGGTTAACATCTTCATCACCGATGACCAGCTCCTCGCGCAGGACACGCACGACCGGCGGCCAGCACTGCACCCACACGTTTGCACGCCCCGCTATCGTCGCGGTTCCAGCAGTGACCGTCAGCTGGCTCGTACCGACCAACGCATCCAGATGCGCTCCCACCCGTACTCCTGGCACATCGCTGCCACGATCGCCACGCCTCCCTACGGCGCGTCTCAGCTATACTTGTGGCCTGCGTCATCTCTGACTGGCACTCGACGAGCTGTTGGGCAAGGTCCAGATGCCCGCCTCCGTGTGGTGCCGTGCCGTTCTGCTCTCCTCCCCGGTCCCTCTTTGATCGGGTGCCAAGGGGTAAAACGTAAGCTTGGGCACTATCCGTCAAGATTGCGGTCGATATGCGATAACATTAAGAAGAGGGAGAAGCGGCATTCCACTCCAATCTCACCCCTCAGCAGATTAAGTGAAGCCGATGTCAGATATCCGCGAAGTCGCCCGTCGCGCTAAGGTGTCGCTGGGCACTGTCTCGAATGTGCTCAATCATCCTGAGCTCGTGTCCGAAGAGACACGCATGCGCGTCCAGCACACGATCGACGAGTTGGGGTTCGTGCGCAATGGCTCGGCGCGACACCTGCGAGTGGGATATACCCAGAGCATCGGGCTCGTAGTGCTCGACGTCTCGAACCCATTCTTCACTGAGGTGGCCCGAGGCGCAGAGGATGCTGCCAGCGAACGTGGCTATATCGTCATACTGTGCAACTCTGACAACTCCCCGCGTAAAGAGATGAATTACCTCAGGGTACTGGAGGAACAGCGGGTTGCCGGCATCCTGATTGTGCCTATTGAGGATAAGGCGAATTACGCTCGGCCCCTGCGCCGCAGCGGCACATCCCTTGTGCTGCTCGACCGCGTCAGCCATGAGGCGAACACGTGCTCGGTGTCGGTGGATATCGGCGCATTGCGTATATTCACGGCCCATTCACCAGCGCGCAGTATGCGGATCGCCTATCAGGCTTGCGTCGGGCAGTGATAGAGGCCGGGCTGGACCCGGATCGTGCGATCGTGCCCCTTGCCGCCGAGACGGACAACGCGCATGCCGGCGCCGCTTGCGCCGAAGCGTTCTTGCAGTTGGAGGACCTTCCCACGGCTATCTTCTGCGGCAACGACTATCTGGCCATGGGCGTCATGTACGAGCTTGCGCGGCGGCAGGTAGCGGTGCCACAGGAGGTGGCATTGATTGGCTACGACGACATCGATCTCGCGTCAATGCTGGCCGTGCCGTTGACGACGATTCGTCAGCCGAAGTATGACCTGGGCTTCGCCGCCACTGACCTGCTGCTCGACGAAATCGTGAATAAGGCATCCCACACCCATCGACAAATCGTCTTCCGCCCCGAGCTCATCGTGCGTCAATCCACCGGTGTGCGCTAAGGCAGGTCCCCAATCGTGGACGACTTCTTGTACGACTTTCCGCCCCCCCTTGACAAGAGATGACATGGTCAGTATCCTTGAGCTAAATGAAACGTTTCAATAGCTTACGTGTTCTTGGTTTGTGTGTGAAACGTTTCAACTGCTTCTTCGCCACGTAGGGTGTGACGACCGAGAAGGAGAAGGGCGATGACGCCCGCCCCGCCCCTCGTCGAGCTCCGCGGCATCACCAAACGCTTCGGCGACGTCGAAGTGCTGCACCACGTCTCTCTCCCGCTCTATGCGGGTGAAGTTCATGCCCTGGTGGGCGAGAACGGCGCCGGCAAGAGCACCCTGGTGAAAATCCTTGCCGGCGTGCATGCGCCCGATAGCGGCAGCATCCTGCTCGCCGGCCAGCCGGTCGTCTTGCATAACCCCTCGCAGGCGCAGCGCCTCGGTTTCGCCGTCATCCATCAACAACCCTCGCTGTTCCCCGATCTCGACGTCGCCGAGAACATCTATATGGGTCGTCAACCGCTTGGCACGCTTGGCCGCCTCGATTGGGGGCTGATGTACCGCGAAGTTAACACCTTGCTGCATCGCCTGGACGCCCACTTCGACGCCCGCACGCCCGTACGCAGCCTCTCCATCGCCGATCAGCAGCTGATCGAGATCGCCAAGGCGCTCTCGATCCAGACGCGCCTGCTCGTGATGGATGAGCCGACGGCCGCCCTCTCGACCCGTGAGGTCGAGGATCTCTCCGGCATCGTGCGGCAGCTGCGCGGTCAGGGAGTGGCGATCCTCTTCATTAGCCATCGCTTCGAAGAGATTTTCGACATTGCGGATCGCATCACCGTCTTGCGCGATGGCGCGCACATCCTGACCAAGCCAGCCGGCGAGCTGACCCAAGCGGAGACGATCAGTGCGATGGTCGGCCGTGAGATGAGTGCGCTCTTTCCCAAGCAGGCGGCAGTCATCGGGGCGCTGGTGATGGAGGTCCGCGGGTTGACGCGCGCGGGCGAATTCCGCGACGTCAGTTTCCAGGTGCATCAGGGCGAGATTCTTGGCTTCGCCGGCCTAGTGGGCGCGGGGCGAACCGAAGTGGCACGCGCGATCTTCGGCATCACGCGGCCAGAGGCGGGAGGCCATGCGCCACGGAATCGCCTATGTCCCGGAGGACCGTTACCAGCATGGGCTGGTGCGTGAGTTTCCCATTGCGTCCAACGTCACCCTCCCTATCTGGCGGAGCATTGCTAACTGGTTGGGCATTATCGATAAGCGGCGCGAGCGGATCATCGCGACAGATTATTTCCAGCGTTTGCAAATCCGCGCGACAGGCATCCAGCAACTGGTGCAATCGCTTTCCGGTGGCAACCAGCAGAAGGTCGTCATCGCCAAATGGCTGGCAACCAAACCGCGGGTGCTGATCCTCGATGAGCCGACTCGCGGCGTCGATATCGGCGCGAAGGCCGAAGTGCATCGCCTGATCTCGCAGCTGGGAAGCGAAGGAATGGCCATCATCATGATTTCGAGCGAATTGCCCGAGGTGCTCGCGATGTCCGATCGCATTCTGGTGATGCACGAAGGGCGCGTCACGGGTGAATTCGATCGGAAAGAGGCCGACCAGGAGCGGGTTATGTTCGCGGCGACGGGGCAGGTGACCAATGGAGACTGAGACCACGATCGATATTCGGGCCCCCACGACGGCCTCCTCGCGTGCGCTCGGTCGGCTGGTCGCGCGCGTTGGCCAGGTACGCGAGCTGGGCCTACTGGTCGTCTTGGCCATCGTCGTTGCCTTCGTCGGCGTACAGCAGCCTCGGTTCCTCGCGCTGAGCAACGTCGAGCAAATCATTCAGTCCATCGCCATCATCGCCATCGTTGCGGTCGGCGAGACGCTGGTCATCTTGACGCGCAACGTCGACCTCTCGGTTGGCTCCGTCGTGGGCCTGTCGGCTTTCGCCTGCGCCGACCTGCTCAAGCAGCATCACGATCTCAATTTGTGGCTGGTCTTCCTCTTCGGTTGCCTCTTGGGTGCGGCCTTGGGGGCCATCAATGGGCTGCTCATCAGCTTCGCCCGTATCCCGGCCATCGTTGTGACGCTGGGAACCCTCAATATCTATCGCGGCATCGACTTCGCCATTGCACAGGGTAAGCAGGTCAACGCGTACGACGTGCCAGACAGCTTTCTGAGCATCGCCGCGGGACACATCCTGGGCATCCCGCTTCTGATCATCGCCGCTGCCGTCATCGTGGTCATTGCCGGCTATCTGTTGCGCTTCTCGCGGCAGGGTCGCCAGATCTATGCGATCGGGAGCAATCCAGACGCGGCGCAGATTGTCGGCATACACAAAGATCGAATCGTCTTTAGCGCATTTCTGCTCAGCGGACTGTTGAGCGGCTTCGCGGGCGTGCTCTGGGCGTCCCGCTTCGCGCTCGTCGATTCGCGGGCCGCCTCCGGCCTGGAGCTGCTCGTGATCGCGGCCGTCGTCGTCGGCGGTGTCAATATCAGCGGTGGTGTTGGCAGCGTGCTGGGTGCAATGCTCGGCGCCATCATCCTAGGGACGATCCAGAGCGGACTCGAAATCCTGCGCTTCTCCCCCTTCTGGCTCCAGGCGATCTACGGGGCCGCCATCCTAGTCGCCGTCACCCTGGACGCTCTGATCACCCGCAGAGTGCAGCGTCTGCTCATCGCACGGAGGCTCCGATGAAGCTGCTCAGTTCAACTCTCCGGCGTTTCGCCGTCTGGGATATCTTGCTTGTAGCCCTGCTCATCGCGATCCTGGTGCTGGGCAGCCTCCAGTCGCCGTACTTCCTGAACGCCACGAGCTTCTCGTTGATATTCAGCAACTTTAGCGAGAAGTCCATCATGGTGCTAGCCATGATGCTCATCATCATCGTCGGCGAGATCGACCTGTCTGTGGCTTCAGTACTCGGCCTCTCCAGCGCGATTCTCGGATTCCTGTTCGCCGCAGGCTGGCCGTTGTGGCCTGCCATGCTCGTTGCACTAGCCTCCGGCGGGTTGGCGGGACTCGTTAACGGCCTGCTGGTAACGCGAGTCGGGCTCCCTTCGCTCGTGGTCACACTCGGGACGTTGGCGCTCTTCCGCGGAGCCGCATATGTCGTCCTCGGTGACCGGGGGATAAGCAATTACCCCGACGCTTTCACCCAGTTCGGGTACGGCTCGATCCCCGGCACCCTGATTCCCTGGACGTTCCTGGTGTTTGCTGTCTTGGCGGTGGTCGTCGCGGTGGTGCTCCATGGCACGTGGGTGGGGCGGCAGCTGTTTGCCACCGGCAATAACCAGGATGCAGCACGCTTCGCGGGCATACCGGTCGCTCGCATCAAGCTGCTGTTGTTCGTCGTGTCCGGCTTGGTCGCCGCCCTGGCGGGCATCATCTTCACGGCGCGGTTCTCGAGTTCGCGGGCGGATAACGCCGTGGGCTTTGAACTCGACGTGATCACCGTGGTGCTGCTCGGCGGGGTGAACATCTTTGGCGGACGCGGCTCGCTGCTCGGCGTACTGCTCGCGCTCTGTACGGTAGGAGCGTTGCGAGGGCTTCTGCTCATCGTGTCCACGCTCGGTCCCAACCTGGTCAGGCGCGTTCAAGACGCCTTGTCACGGCGCCGTGTAGCCCCCGAACAGGCAGTATTGCAAAGGAACACACCGTGAAACATCGCGCGCGCATTCTCCTCGGCTCGACCATTCTCGTGCTGACCGTGATCCTCGCTGCGTGTGGCGGCAGTGCGACAGGAGGAGGTGGCACAAACGGAGCCAAGCTCGACATCGCCTTCCTGCCCAAGGCGATCAACAATCCCTACTTCGACTCGGCGGCGGTCGGAGGCAAGAAGGCCGCCGCGGAACTGAAAGGCACATTCAAACAGGTCGGCCCCTCCCAGGCCAACGCTGCGGACCAGGTTCCGTTCATTCAGACGCTGACGCAGCAGCAAGTAAGCGCCATAGTCGTCTCGGCGAACGATCCCAATGCGCTGGCGCCGGCCTTGAAGCAGGCGCAGAGCAAGGGTATCAAGGTCGTCTCGTACGACTCAGATGTGGCGACTGACGCCCGCTCGATCTTCGTCAACCAGGCGAGCACGGAGGACATCGGCCGGACCGAAGTCCAGGTGCTCGGTGCGCAGCTCAACTACACTGGTGACATCGCCATCCTCTCGGCAACCAGCACAGCGACGAATCAGAACGCCTGGATCGATTTCATGAAGCAGGAGCTCTCCCTGCCGAAGTATGCCAACATGAAGCTGGTGAAGATCGCCTATGGCAACGACGACGACCAGACCAGCTATAACCAGACGCAGGCACTCGTCCAGGCCTATCCGAACCTCAAGGGCATCATCTCCCCCACGACGGTCGGCATCGCCGCCGCCGCCCGCTACCTTGAGGCCAACAATCTCTCCGGCAAGATCGCGCTGACGGGCCTTGGCACGCCGAATGGGCTGCGCAAGTACGTCAAAGACAACACGATCAAGCAGTTTGAGTTGTGGGATGTCGGCCATCTCGGCTACCTGGCCTATTACGCGGCCGCCGCGCTAGTGCAGGGGAAGGTCACCGGAAAGCAGGGGGACACGTTTACCGCTGGCACACTCGGCTCCTACACCGTTGGCGCAAATGGCGTGGTACTGCTCGGCAAACCCACCGTATTCGACGCTTCGAACATCGACCAGTTCAATTTCTGATCCTGAGCACTGACGGGGATAGTCGGGGAACACTCCTCGGCCATCTCCGTCGGTCGAGCCGCGAGCATACGCCAAGCAGTGGAGAAGCATCATGAACGCCGATAGCGCGGTGGAGGCGCTGCATGCCATAGTGGACCAGCGACAGCTGGAGCTAGACGACCTTGTGCGTCGCATCCAGTCCTTCGCCATCGAAACTCCGTCCTGGGGCTACGGTAATTCCGGCACACGTTTCAAAGTCTTTGCCTGGCCGGGGGGGGCGCGCAATCTGCATGAAAAGCTGGCGGATGCTGCGATGGTCCACCGCGTCACAGGTGCCTGCCCCACCGTAGCACTACACATCCCCTGGGACAATACGGACGATTGGGCCGCCGCTCGGCAAGAGGCTGAGAGCCTGGGCATGCGCATCGGCGCGATCAATCCCAATCTGTTCCAGGATGACGAGTACAAGCTCGGCAGCCTCACCCATCCCGATCCCGCTATCCGTCGTCGAGCTATCGATCATGTTCGCGAATGTATCGTCATTGCCCAAACCACCGGCTCGGATATCATTAGTCTCTGGTTGGCTGACGGGACGAACTACCCGGGCCAGGACGATCTGCGTGGCCGCCGTCATAGGCTGTTCGAGTCGCTCCAGGCGATCTATGCCGACCTGCCGCCAGGGATGCGGCTGTTAATCGAGTACAAATTCTTCGAGCCTGCCTTCTATTCTACCGATCTTCCCGATTGGGGGACGTCACTCCTGATGGCCACCAAACTTGGCCCAAAGGCCGACGTGTTGGTCGATACTGGCCACCATCCCCACGGGACGAACATCGCCCAGATCGTCGCACAACTGCTCGACGAGGAGCGATTAGGCGGCTTCCATTTCAATGATCGTAAGTACGCCGACGACGATCTGATCGTAGGGTCAGTCAACCCGTTCGAGCTCTTCTGCATCTTCAATGAAATTGCCGGCGCGGCGGCGGAAGGCAACTCCAACGCAGGGCGGATCGCTTACATGATCGACCAGTCGCACAATATCGAGCCCAAAATTGAAGCGATGATCCAGAGCGTGATGAATATCCAGATCGCGTACGCCAAGTCACTCCTCGTCGACCGCGCGGCCCTGCGCCACGTCCAAAAGGCCGGTGACGTGCTAGCGGGTTATCGGGAGCTGCAGGCCGCGTACGAGACCGATGTGCGGCCGCTGCTTGCAGAGGTACGGCGTCGCCAGGGCCTGGACGTAGACCCTATCTTGGCGCTGCGCAGCAGCGGCTATGTCGCGCAAGTGGCGCGCGAGCGAGCCGTGGCGGCGGTCAGCTCGGGATATCCCGGCGCCTAGCCCGCTTTAGACGTCGTCGACTGGGGCAAGCGTGGCTACGCCTACCGGAATCAGGGAGGACAAAGCATGCAGCGCATCGCGTTTCTGATGCACATCCGGCCAGGGGCGCAAGAAGAGTATTACTCTATCTTCCGCGACGGCCTCCAACTCTTTGCCTACCTCGAAGGGGACGACCTCGATCGCTGTCGTGCCTACTTGGCTGAGAGTGCCGTGGCCGCCCGGTGGGAGGCTCACATGAGCGACATCCTCATCCGTGAGCTCGATCCAGCGACGAATTTCCCACCCTTGCTGCCCGAGGTATTCCATCTGGATTGAAGGAAGCACCATCATGAGCGATACGACAGCTCTCTCAGCGCTCGACCAGTTGGTTGCGCGTTCGCGCCGTCTTGGAGCGGACCGATCGGTCTGCAATTGGGGTGGCGGGAACACGAGCGCCAAGTCGGACGAGACCGACTTCCGGGGTAGGCGGGTGCGCGTCCTGTGGGTGAAGGGCTCAGGCTCTGACCTTGCGACGTGCACGACGGAGTCATTCACCGGACTCTATCTTGACGATATTGCCCCATTGCTTGAGCGCGAGCGCATGAGCGACACAGAGATGGTGGACTATCTAGCGCATTGCTACTTCAATCCTGGTCGTCCGCGTCCGTCGATTGAGACGTTGCTGCATGGCTTCCTGCCCTTCACGCACGTCGACCACACCCACGCCGACGCGACGAATTACTTCGCCTGCGCGCAAGACGGTGAACAGCTCGCACGTGAGTGCTTCAGCGATGCGCTGATCTGGATTCCCTATCGGCGGCCAGGCTTCGGCCTGGCGCGTGACGTCGCGCTCGCCGTCCGCGCGCACCCTGATGCCCAGCTGGTCATCCTAGCCAAGCACGGCCTTATCACGTGGGGCGAGACCGACGAGGTATGTTTTGCCTCGACGATGGCCACAATTGGCCAAGCCCGAGACTTCGTCGAGGCGCGCATCACAGACGCAACGCGGCCGATCTTCGGGGGAGGGCGTGCAGCAGCGCTCGTGGCCGAACGGCGCCAGGCGATCGCCGCCGAGGTAGCACCGCTACTGCGCGGGCTCGTCTCCCAGGAGAAGCGACAAATCCTGCACTTCGAGGACGGCGACGACGTGCTGGAGTTCGCCGGCAGCTCCGACGCACCGCGGCTCACGCAGATTGGTGCGGCTTGCCCCGACCATCTGGTGCACACCAAGCCCTGGCCGTTGCTGGTTGATTGGACACCCGACCGAGATAGCGCGGCCTTGGGGGCGGCGCTACGCGCTGGCGTCGAAGCGTATGTCGCGAAGTACCGGGCATATCTCGACGCCAATGCCGAGCAAGATCTCGATCCCGACGCGGCGCAGCCGGTCCTGCGCGCGGCCGATGCTGCCAGCGACCCGCATCCGCGCGTCATCCTGATCCCCGGCGTAGGCATGTTCACCACAGGCAGGGACAGCGCAATGGCCAATGTGGCAGCACAGCTCTATCATCGCGCCATTGCGGTGATGCGCGGCGCGGAGGCCTGCGGCGGCTTCATCTCGCTGACCGACGCCGAGAGCTATACGGTGGAGTATTGGCCACTTGAGCAGTACAAGCTGAAGTTGGCGCCGCCAGAACATGAGCTCGCGCGCCAGGTCGCGCTCGTTACAGGCGCGGCGGGCGGCATCGGGTCGGCGATCTGCCGCCGTCTCGCGCGAGACGGTGCTCACGTCGTCCTGAGAAATTCGGCGCAGGACGTGCTCTCGCCGTCCACCTGGATGTGACGGACGAGGACAGCGTGCGTGCGGCGTTCGCACAGGCCGCCCTGGCCTTCGGTGGCATCGACACCATCGTGAACAACGCCGGGCTGGCGTCCAGCGCACCCATCACCGAGACGAGCGTGGCGGAATGGAACCGGAACTGGAACGTGCTGGCCACCGGCTATTTTCTGGTGTCGCGTGAGGGTTTCCGACTACTCCGGGAGCAAGGCCGCGGCGGCCAGTTGGTATTCGTCGCCAGCAAGAACGCGCTCGTCGCCGGAAAGAACGCCGCGGCATATTCGACGGCCAAGGCGGCCGAGGTACATCTTGCGCGCTGTCTGGCCGAGGAGGGCGGGCAGTTCGGCATCCGCGTGAACACCGTGAATCCCGATGCCGTGCTCGCCGGGTCGCGCATTTGGGACAGCACCTGGCGCCAGGAGCGCGCCGCCACCTATGGCGTCGGGCCGGACCAGCTCGAAGAGGTGTATCGCAAACGCACTACGCTCGGGGTCTCTATCCTGCCCGAGGACATCGCTGAGGCCGTGGTGTTCTTCGCATCGTCGGCACGCTCGGCCAAGAGCACCGGTAATATCCTCAACGTGGATGGCGGCGTCGCGGCGGCGTATCCGCGCTAGATGAGGGGGACTGGGCCATGATGGCTCGCACGATGGCGGCGGTCGACCTGGGCGCCGCGAGCGGGCGGGTGATGCTGGCGCGCTATGATGGCCAGCGCCTGAGCCTGGACGAGGTGCACCGCTTCCCCAATCGCCCGGTAATGGTGCGCGGCCACCGCCTCTGGAACCTGATCGGGCTGTGGGATGAGGTGTTCACTGGCCTGCGCAAAGCCCGCCACGAGGCTGGCACGCTCGACAGCATCGGCGTCGACACCTGGGGAGTGGACTATGGGCTGGTAAACGCGCATGGCCTCCTTCGCGCGCTTCCCGTCCACTACCGCGACCATCGCACCGACGGTGTGATGGAGCAGGTCTTCGCCCGTGTGTCGCGCGAGGTCATCTACGCGCGCACCGGCATCCAGTTCCTGCCGATCAACACGCTCTTCCAGCTGTACGCGCACGAAAGTCAGCAGCCCGGCGAACTGGGCGATGCCTATCGCCTCCTGCTGATCCCCGACCTGCTGCACAGCTGGCTCAGCGGGCAGCTGGTCAGCGAGCGCACCAACGCCACGACTACGCAGTGCTGGGATCCCGTCGCCGGGCGCTGGGCCACGGACCTGCTCGACGGGCTGGGAATCCCCACCGCGATGCTGCCACCGGTCGTCGGACCGGGGACGGTGTTAGGCGAGATGCTGCCGGAATTGCGAGGTGAGCTGGGGGCCGCACGCGTGATCGCGCCGGCCACGCACGATACCGGCTCCGCTATCGCTGCCGCGCCGGTCTCGCATGTGGACGACTGGGCGTACATCAGCTCCGGCACCTGGTCGCTGGTCGGCGCAGAACTCCGACATCCCATCATGACGCCCGAGGCACGAGCCGCCAACTGGACGAACGAGGGCGGCGTGTTCGACACCACACGCTTTCTCAAGAATGTGATGGGGCTGTGGCTCTTGCAAGAGTGCCAGCGAGCCTGGGCGCGGGAGGAGCGCGCGCCGGACTACGACACATTGTTGGCCGACATCGACGGCATTCCCGCGCACGCCGCGCTAATCGATCCGGATGATCCACGCTTTCTGGCGCCGGAGCACATGCCGGATGAGATCAACGGCTACCTACAAGAGCGCGGCCAGCAGCCGCTGCAGCTGCCTGCGGCCTTCGCACGCTGCATCATGGAGAGTCTGGTGCTGCGCTATTGCGAGGTGTTGCGCCAGGTCGAGCACCTCGCCGGGATCTCCATCGGTGGCGTCCACGTGCTGGGTGGCGGGTCGCGCAACGCGCGACTGAACCAATGGCTGGCCGACGCCTTCAGCATCCCAGTGATCGCCGGACCGACGGAGGCGACCGCCCTCGGCAACGCGCTCATGCAGCTGGTGGGACTGGGCGAGATGCATACCCTGGCTGAGCTCCGTGCAGTCGCCCAACGCGTGCCAACCCAGGTGTTTGCACCTCGAGCCAGCCATCGGGCCACGTGGGACGAGGCGGCGGGGCGCTTCGCCGCGCTGACCGCAGCGCGCGTTGGCTGAGCAGGATGAGTCGATGCAAATTGCGCTCGTCATCATATGCCTCGATGACACGCTGTTCCCCAGGTAGGCATCGCCGCCACACGCCTGTTGGAATGGCTCGGCCATACCGTCGAGTTTCCGGAGGCGCAGATCTGTTGCGGGCAGATGCACTACTAAACTGTGGTCTGCAGTTCCGTTGGCGCCATCCGACGACAGCGGCAAGCGGGCGGTCACGTGTCGCCCGTGTGCCAGCTTGTGAGGTGAGGTGCTACTGAGATTTGGACCGCCTCCAGGCACACCGGCGTGACAGCTCGATTGTCTGCTTCAATCCCATTCCCATCGCGTTTCCACTCTCAACCTGCGCGTCCTCTTGCGCATGGGTCGGCAGTGTGGGCCTCCTGGCTGGCGCGGCGAGCTCCACCAGGCTCGTGACCCTAAACACCGCACGAGCGGAGGGAACCCGTCAAGGCCGGCGCGACCGAGTGAGGCACGCTGCGAGGGCGCGCCGCCGCCAGGGGAGCCTTGACGGGCAGCCGCCGTGCGGTAGGGCCAG
>WNFK01223786.1_pt2 | contig 11899 bp, 14 predicted proteins | sample 5400281 | NCBI WGS metagenome assembly WNFK01 (sample SAMN13153350, study PRJNA577476) | soil metagenome | isolation source: 20 cm soil on Douglas fir-dominated hillslope | place: USA:California | collected 2013-09-17
CCCATTTTACAGGTGTTCGAAGCATTCGACTCCCAATCGGAGTTACTCGATAACTCTAACCAGCTAATTCTGTTCGGCTTATAACCGGACAGTAGTGAACGGATATATAGGATGCGGTCTGGGCGGTTTTGGCCACACTCGGCATTTCAATTCGAGCCACCACCTGGTAACTCCCGGATGGGCGGCCATTAGCGGCCAATCTCTGCCCATCACTCGGGAGCTGTTCGGCAAACTGATGCCATGTACGCTCTTGACGCAAAGGCGGCGATATTTCGAAGTGCCCGACGACTCTTGCCGCCTTTGGCCGCCATCCTAATGCCAGCGATCGTGCTCTCAAAGAAGTCCGCCATGCTGTCAAGATCTGCATCCGAGCTGATTTCTCCCTGGTTTTTTGCCCTGGTGAGCACGCGCATTAGGCTCTGACGCTGTAGCCGCGCCGCATTACGTGTGATACGCGTTACATCGGCGTCTCGCTGACCGAATTCGCTGATTGCGTTGAGCCCCATGCAGCCTTCTGCGCTGGACAAGTCTTTCGGTCGAGCGAAAGTCACCAGGGCGTTTTGCACGGCGGCGAGGGCCGAGCCAGGTCTTTCCAATTCCACAGTGATGGAATGAACACTCTCTGTGACGTACATCCCCAGGGCTTTCAAAAACAGCGCCCGCTTATCACCGAAAGTGTCGTACATACTCTGTCGACCGACGTCCATAGCGCGCATCAACTCATCGGTGGATGTGGCGGCAAAGCCTTGCTGAGAAAAAAGGCGTATCGCCTTCTGAAGCGCTCGCTCCTGATTGAACTCCTTCGGTCGAGCCATGCGCGTCTTCTCTTTCTATGCTCTCGTCCGATTATGCGACGTATCCGCCGTCGATGGTGAGGCTGGCTCCGGTGATGAAGCCCGCTTCTTCCGACGCGAGGTAGGAGACGAAGCTGGCGACCTCCGATACCTCACCCATTCGCTTCAAAGGAATGAGCGTCTTAACCACCTCAGCATGCGCTGAACTCATATCGGTGGCCGTCGGTCCGGGTTGAACATTGTTGACCGTGATGGCGCGCGGAGCGAGATCGATTGCTGCGCCGCGAACAAGTCCTACGAGCGCAGCCTTGGTCATGCTGTAGACACTTGCGCCAGGGAAGGCCGTACGGATGGCGGTATTGCTACCGATGAGCACGATCCGGCCCCCATCGTTCATTTCTTGGGAGGCTGCCTGAATACCGACGAAGGCGGCACGGACGTTGATGGCCACCATGCGGTCGAAGTCTTCGAGACTGTAGGTATCGATTGTGCCTCTGGTGAGAATGCCCGCGTTGCTGACGAAGATGTCAAGAGTGCCGAAGGCTTCTGCAGTTCTGGCCACTGCGGCCCGGAGCTCTTCGGCAGAGCCGCTGTCGGCCTTGAGGGGTAGCGCTCTGCCTCCTGCGGATTCGATTTCGCGCACAAGTTGGAGGGCCTTTTCTGGGGAACTTGAATAAGTGAAGGCAACTGACGCGCTATCCGCCGCGAGTCGGCGGACGATGCCTGCTCCGATGCCTCTTGAACCGCCCGTGACGAGAGCTACTTTGCCTTTGAACGATTTTGCCTGCATACGCCACCAAAATCCTCTCAGTCACCTATTATGTCCATTTTGGATTATTTTGTCCAGAATGGCAGTTCAACCGGTCCACTAGCCGTGGATTGCGTCATGGATGCCGGAGCCAAGGCAAATTGGGGAAATTGGATGCGGGCCCGCCGAAGCGTCCCTAACTCGAGGGGCAGAAAAAGAAGAACCAAGAACTAAGAACTACAAACTGAAAACTGTAAACTGAAAACTGTAAACGAAAACTAAGGCATGAACCGTTGCGTCCGGCACACCTGCACGATGCCCAGACGATCGTCTGCTCCGATTTTCTGCTTCATTCGATACAAATGGTTTTTCACCGTTTGCTCCGACAGACAGAACCGATTGGCGATCTCCTTGTTCGTGAGCCCCTCGGCTATCAGTGGGATCAACTGCTGTTCTCGCCGCGTTAATCCCAGCCGTTGATGCACACTCGCGGAAGGGAAGGAGGTCGCTTCCCGTTCGAAATACCGGAACAGCGTTGCGCACAGCGTGCCGGGACAAATCGCTTCGCCTCCTTGCAGCGCTCGCACGCCTTTCACCACGTCCTCCGCCGAAGCCTCTCTCGGCAGGTACCCGTGAACTCCCGCCCGCACGCATTGCAAAAACTCTCCTTCCTCTCCCGTCACACCAATCAGAAGAATTCGCACCTTGGGAGCGGTCGTCCGTACCCTTCGAACCGCGGTCAGATCTTCGTTTCTACTTCCACGCGATGACAGCAGCAGGATGTCCGTTTCTTCTCCGAGCAGATCTTCCGTCCGGAAAGGCTCCGCTGTGAATAACCCTCCCCCTCCATTGTCTCGATTTGGTACCAGACCGGATTTTCAGCCTCAATTTGGAACCACTTTCTCTCTACTTCTCCTCTATCAGCGCTTTACCCCTCTTTTTCCTCATTCCCTGCCTTCCTTTTCTGGTACTTCCGTACTACCATTTTCCTGGAACGTCCTGCTGCCTTCAGGTACGTTTCCGCTATAGGTTTACTTGCCGCCCTCGGATTACACTGTTCTCGGATAGCAAGCGGCAGTTTTCCGGAAGGATGGTTTACCCCTGGCGACCCAGCACGATCTAATGACGAAAAAACTCCCAACACGCAGTTCCCCCCAGGAGCCGATTTCACACACGGAGCGCCGCGGCAGCCGCCGCTGCAAGATTACGCAGCTTATGCGCATCCGTCCTTCCGACCCCAACAAAGACCATTTTGAAGACTTGCGCGGCTCGGTCAGCGTTTCTCGCTCTGGTGTTTTTTTTCAGTCCAGTGAACCTGGTTATGAAGTTGGCATGCGGCTGTTCCTAACCATGCCGTACTCACAAGATCCCGCTTCCAGGGTCCGCGAGTACCTCGCGGAAGTCGTTCGAAGGGACGTTCTCCCGACCGGCATGTTCGGCATCGGGATCAAAATCCTCATGGAAATGGGAATCCAACACTCCTATAACTTTGGCGCCGGCAACTCGCGTTAGTTTACGCAAACCTCCAAGCCATTCCGCCAAGTCGGCAAAAGCAAGGACGGGCGTCCCGATCATCCGGGACGCCCGTCCTTGTGTTTGGGGGGGTGGAGAAAGTGATTTAAGTCGTCTGCGCGAACATCCTCATCGCGCGGTGTCGTAATATTCCTAGCTGCCGGTTGAGCGGGTGCCTCCGGCCGAGAAAACTCAGGACAGGAGACCGGCGCGCCGTAAGTTTATTCATTGCGATCGTCAGCCGGATATCGCGGCGCGCAAATTTCAGCCCGGTCTGCAAAGCGTCTACGGCGTCGTCCCGCCGCCCAGCAGTGGCATACACTTCAGCAAGATTCAAATAGAGCTGCGCCTGATTCCGCTTCATTCGAACCGCGGAGTCACACAGCCTTTCCGCTTCGCCCCATTTTCCCTCCGAGCGAGCCAGCACCACGCCCAGGTAGGACATGTAATAGGGATTGTTCTTGTCCAGGTCCACCGCGCGCCGCATATGCGGCAGCGCTTTTATGGCGTAGTTGTCGCGCAGGAGCGTCAATCCAGTTTTGAATTCACGGAAGGCTTCCGTATCCATCATCAGCTCACCTCACCCACCGCCGTGCGATCCGATGAGAAACCGGGCGCGCGGCGGTTACAGGAGAATAGAATTTTCCGGAGATTGGGAAGTTCCCGCGCGGCGCGCTCGAGAATCGCGCCAACTTCATTAGTGAATCATCATGAAGTAGTGTCCCACCCAGCCAGGCAAAGAGCGGAACAGCGAGGAACACGGTTACGAGTAAGCTTCCCATCCCAGTACTTCCTGAAGTTACCCGCAGTCTTATTCGGAAGCTACTGACCCAGAGGACAGTCTTGGGCCAGCGGCACTGAAGTAGGATGGACAAGAACGAGGACAGGTCTTCCGCCAGCGTCTAACGAGGCGCTAAACGCTTCCAATCGCTCCGCCACTTTTGCCAATCTTTCCTGGTTGCCGCCAGCATGGCCTTTGAGGCTTTGTGGAGCCAGCGGCCCCGCCGTGATGCAAGATCATGCTGCAACTTGGCGGTCGCTTGCGGCGTGGCGAAGTGCATGTTGGCGGTTTCCCAGCCCATGGAATAAAGCAGCCGCGCTTCGTCGCGATCCTTCGCCAGGGAAGCGAGCTCAATTCGCGAGCAATCGGGTGCCAGACGCCGCACCACCCATCGGCCGTGGAAACGCACAAAGGGATCGGGCACGCGAATCGAACGCTGCACCAGCTTTTCGCAATAAATCTCCATGGAAGAGGCCTTTCTGGCCCAAACCCATGCCGAGGGCCGGATCGCCTTCGCTTCCCGGGCGATGAACGCTCCCCGCCACCTGGACAAGGCGAGAATCCTGGGGTGCCCAAGGCTTCCCAGTCCTGCGATCCTTCTTTTCAATAGATATTCTTGCCGCGCTGACGGAAACGTACTCTCCAGCAGCGTGCGGACATCCTCCGGTGGTTTGGCGGTGTAGGGAGGCAGGTGCTCTAGCTTATTCCAGAATTGCACAGGGTCGCGCAGCTTGCCGAGGGCGAGCAAGCGCAGCCAGCGATGGTCTTCGGCCAGGATAAACGCTTTGCCGCCCGCGGCCAGGGCGTCTCGATATCCCTCTTCGATCGCTTCGGCAGCGACCCGCTTGGCAAGCCTCAGGTGTTCTTCCCCGATCGCAACATAAACGCTGGTGGTCAACCGCACCAGATCGAGCGTGTACGGCGCCGGCCATGCTTCATCCAGATCGTTCACGCCCCAGATGAGGCGTCCTTCTTCATCCCGCCACGTCCCGAAGTTTTCGATATGCAGATCGCCCACACCCAATACTGGCGGGGCCTTCACCAGATCGGCGCAAAGCTCCGGCCAGAGCTGCAGCCAGCGATAGAAGGTGGCGCGGAAAAAAGGGAATGCGGCTTCCGCCATGTGCTGATGCTTAAACGCGGGCGTGTTCGGTTCGCGCTGGACCGCCTCGCAGCCGCGCTTCGTAAATCGGAAATCTCCCGGCAAGTTCGGCCACTTGTTTGCGAACGCCCTGCTCGACCTCCGCGTTGCCGATGTTCGAAAGAATTTCCGCGATCCACCGGCCGATCTGCTCCATCTCCGGTTCGCGCATGCCGCGCGTGGTGACGGAAGGGCTGCCCAGGCGGATTCCGCCACCCTTCATGGGCGGGAGAGGATCGAATGGAATCGAATTCTTATTTACGGTGATGCCTGCGCGGTCGAGGGCTTTTTCGGCGTCCGTTCCGGTGATGCCGCGCGAGTGCACTTCGATCAGGAACAGATGGTTGTCCGTGCCGCCCGTCACGATGCGAAACCCGAGCTTGGCGACGGCCGCGGCCATGGCTTTCGTGTTGGCCACTACCTGCCTCTGGTATTCCTTGAAGGACGGCTCCATGGCTTCCTTTAAGCAGACTGCTTTTGCCGCGATGGTGTGCACCAGCGGACCGCCCTGCGTCCCGGGAAACGTAAGCTTGTCCAGTTCCTTGGCAAACGCCGCCTTGCACAGGACCAAGCCGCCGCGCGGCCCGCGTAGCGTTTTGTGAGTCGTCGTTGAGACGATATCGGCATGCGGCACGGGGCTGGAGTGCAGGCCCGCAGCCACGAGTCCCGCAATGTGCGCCATGTCCACAAAAAAGAGCGCGCCAACGGACTTCGCGGCTTTGGCAATGCGCTCGAAATCAATGATTCGCGAATAGGCGCTTGCGCCGGCGACGATCATCTTTGGCTTGTGTTCGGCGGCAAGCTTCTCAATTTCGTCGTAGTCGATGCGCTCGTCTTCCTTTTTCACACCGTAGGCGATGAATTTGTACATCCGGCCGGAGAAATTCAGCGGATGCCCATGCGTCAGGTGGCCGCCATGCGAAAGATTCATGCCTAGAACTACATCGTCCTTCTGCAGGGTTGACATATAGACGGCCACGTTTGCGGATGTGCCGGAATGCGCTTGCACGTTGGCGTGTTCCGCGCCGAAGAGTTCTTTTGCGCGATCGATGGCGAGCTGCTCCACTTTGTCGGCGTACTCGCAACCGCCGTAGTAGCGTTTTCCCGGATAGCCCTCGGCGTACTTATTCGTGAAGATTGAGCCCATGGCTTCGAGGACCGCTTCGGAAACGAGATTCTCCGAAGGAATGAGTTCCAGACCGGTGGCTTGGCGCTTGGCTTCGTCGCGCAGGAGGTCGGCGATTTGCGGATCGACGGCGTCAAGCGGGCGATTCATCCTGTCGTTGGCGTCTGTGCTCTTCGTCATGAGGTGGCCTCATCTTGCCTGGTGCGTTTGCGCTCGCTGAGCGGACAGAGAGGCGATTTTATAGGATGGGGCGGGGGAAAGCCAATTTGCTGCGGGAGGATGAAGAGGTTGACAGTTGAAAGTTCAAAGACAAAGAAGGACTTAGCACAGAGGGCACAGAGGACACAGAGTTCGCAGAGAAGAGGGTGGAAACGAGAGTCCGAAGGTCGCAACGTCCAAACTTCAATGTCAGGAGGATGGTCGTTAACCATCACACCCTGCTCCCCCTGTTTTCTGTAAGTTGCATCTAAAGGGTCTAGCTCGACTGTAAGTCTTTTGTTTGCAACACTTGCGGGGAGATCCATAAGTGTCATTTAGGGCCGTCCGGCCCGCGAAACCTCATGAAAATCGCTCAACGTCAGGCAAGGCAGAGTTCATGACGTTAACTCCTTTGATTTCAGCACGCATTGATTTGCGACCCAGGGTTTTTCGACCCTGTTGCAGCTAAAGGGCTTACGGGGGCGGACTGTTGGCGAGAAAGTAGGTGAGAGGGATGGGAAGATTTTGGAGGAGTTAGAAGGACCGCGTAAGGGACGCGCATGACTGGCAGGACGGGGAAAAGCTTGCCGACCTAAGATAGCGAGTATAGCATATTAGTACAGTCTGTCAATGATTATTATAAGTGGTTTGGATTCTTTCGGATAACGGAGCGCGTTCCAAATTGGGTTTGGAGAACTGCGAACGGGCCACCCGCCCCGGATCCCGGGCAACCGGCGTCAGACGTACGGATACCAGTGTGCTCTACAGAGGCACTCTATGTGGCCTACGCGGGTGCTGCCGCTGGTTGCTTGGGTAAGAAGTTCGCCCGGCGGAGAAACTCCGCAAACCGCGGGTCGCCGCGTAGCGAATCGAAGAACGGATGTACTTTGAGGAACTGCAGGATGTTCGATCGTTCCTCGGCGGCACGCTCTAGCCATACAAATGCTTCCTCCGTGTCGCCGAGTCCCAGATAAGCATTGAGGAATGCGGCTGCCGGGACGTAACCCCTTTGCCGGCGCCGGTGCAGCTCGCCGAGAACCTGTAGGGCTTCCGTACGGCGCCCTGCGCCTGCGTAGGCGTGCACGAGCACGCCCAGCACAGCCGAGCTGCGCTGCGAAACGGAAGCGGCTTTTTCCAGAGCACGGATCGCTTCATCGAACTGCTCGGCGCCGATGAGTGCAAAGCCGAGAAACCACAGAGCGAACGGGCTCTCAGGTTCTATGCTCAGCACAGTGCGCAATTCCCGAATGGCCTCGTCATAGCGGCGAGCATGAAAGAGGATCCAGCCGACTTCGATGCCATGAAGCGCCAGCGGGTCAAGCTCCTGCGCACGTCGCGCCCAAGAAAGTGCCTCCTGAGTCCGCCCCTGGCAGAGAAACCAGTACGAAAAGCTAGCGTGAGCGCCGGCATCGCTTGGGCTCAGCGCAATGGCTTGCTTGTATTCCGCCTCAGCTTCCGCCCACTGCCAGTCTTTCTGCAGCGCGTCTGCGAGCAGGACGCGCGCTTCAACGAGCTCGGGGTCCAGTTCCAGCGCCTTCCTGGCGGCGGCGAGCACCTTCGGGCGAACTTCGAGAGGGGAAGCCCCAAAGAAAACTAATCCCAACTCACTGTGGGCGGCCGCCAAGCCCGCGTAGGCCGGAGCGAAGGTCGCCTCGCGATTGATCGCCTCCTGGAAATGCGCGATGGCTTCTTTGAACCCGACTTGGGTGTTCTTGTGCAGGGCGAATCGGCCCTTGAGGTACGCTTCGTAGACCTCGGGCACCACCTTACGCGGGGCTACGGGTGAGCCTCTTTGCGAGCCCGTAACCGCGCTCTCAACGTGACCCGCGATGCCTTGGGTCACATCGCTCTGCAGCGCCAGCACGTCCTGCACTTCACGGTCATACGTACCAGACCACAGGTGCTCGTCGGTATCGGCCCGAATCAACTGAACAGTGACACGAATCTTGCCTTCCGATCGCAGCACCGAGCCTTCGATGACCGCATCGACGTTTAGTTCCTTCCCAATCGCAGGCACGGACTTCCGCGTACCCTTGAACTGCATCGCTGAAGTGCGCGAGATCACACGCAGCGCGTGAATCGCCGAAAGCCGGGCAATCAGTGCCTCGGTCATACCATCGGAGAGGTAGTCCTGCTCGGGATTGCCGGAGAAGTTTTGCAGTGGAAGAACAGCGAGTGACCGGATGCCCCCGCTGGCGCTCGCCCGTTGAATGGTGCTCCGCTCGTGCACAAGCCATATAAGGCCAGCGACTAGCGCCAACGCCAGCGCTGCGAGAGCCGCCGCCTTACGCGCATGAGCCCCACTTCGGACGACCTCTGATACCTGGCGAACATCTGGAGCATCCGTTGCGGCCGTAGGCGCCGGTTTATCCCGCCATGCGTCCAGTTCTGCCGCGTAGGCGTAGACCGACCCGAGCCGGCTGTGGTGGAGGCGGCGCACGGGCAGCCCCTCGCGCTTCTCCCACCGGCGGACGGTCGTGACGTCACGTCCCAGATAGGCCGCAATCTCCTTCCAAGATTCTAGACGCCGCCCTTGGGCATCCGCACCGATCCTAGAGGTTGAGGTCGCCTGGACTGACATGGGCTTGAGGACTCCTACTACGTAAGTGAAGTATCACACCTGTTCGTTTCCGTGGCAACTGCCGGAACAGGCGAAAAGGCTGCCGGTGTCGCGCTTTGCCCTTCTTTGCCTCTCTTTGCCCGTTGCGCCGAGGCATACGCCGGGCGCACGATACCGCTACAAGTGAGCCAGCAGGGGCGCGGCCGACACGTCGTAGTGCTTCGTCCCCCAGGTTTGCGCTCAGTCAGCAACCATCAAGGAAGGTTCAAATGTCCAAGTCTCGAATTTCGACAATGGCTCTGTCAGGAGCCACGCAAATGATTCGCAAATTAGCCGGGTTTGACACAGGCGCTTTTCTGTTACTTCGCCGGCAAGGTGTCGGCGCGACGATTCGGAGCGCAACCCTGACGCTGATTGTGGCGCTGCTCGCTGCTAATCCCCTACTGGTGTCGGCCGCCACGCCAGACCCGGTGCTGGAGTGGATCGACGTTATGAACACCACGGTACTTGCGGCCGGTACCGCCCCGAATGTCACCAGCCGCGTAGTCGCCCTTGTATCGGCCTCGGTATTCGACGCCGTTAACGGAATCGAGCCGCGCTTCCGCCCGTTGCAAGTGAGGCCGGACGCGCCGCATCACGCGTCTCAAAGCGCAGCGGCGATTCAGGCGGCCTACGTGATTCTCTTGCACCTATATCCGGCGCAGAGCGGGACGCTCACTACTCGGCTGAATGCGTCGCTCACGGCGCTCACGGCGACCGAAAAAGCCGAATCCATCGCCGCGGGTGTCGCCTGGGGCCAAAAGGTTGCCGATGCCATGTGGACCTCCCGGCTGACCGACGGGTTCACGCCCTGGCGTCCCACACCGCCCGCCAACGCTTCAGGCGCAACACCGCAGATCGCCACCATGACGCCGTGGGTACTCACGCGACCTTCGCAGTTCCGCTTGCCACCGCCCCTAGCCCTTGACAGCCAGGAGTATGCCGCGGATCTCAACGAAGTGAAGGTTATGGGCACCCTCTCTGGCTCGATGCGCACGCAGGATCAATCGGAGCTGGCGCTATTTTGGGCATTGAATACTCCTCTTGCCTGGGACCGTATTGCCGCGCAGATTTCGACAAAACGCGGGCTGACTGTGGCCGAGAATGCGCACTTATTTGCAGTACTGAATCTCTCACTTTCCGACTCGCTTATCGCGTGCTGGGATAGCAAGTACCGCTACGTTTTCTGGCGCCCGATCACCGCCATCCGCGCAGGTCTCACGCCTGCCGATGCCGACCCCGTGTGGGAGCCCTGGCTGGACCATCTGACCGGCACTCCCGCGCATCCTGAATATCCGTCGGCTCATTCCTCGATGAGCGGCGCAGCGGCTTTCATCCTTGCCGCCGAGTTTGGAGAGAACACTGCGTTTACCGTCACGTCGGAAGTACGTTCGGGCACTCGGGCGTATTCGAACTTCTCGGACGCGATCGCGGAAATCGCCGATGCACGCGTCTTTGGCGGCATTCACTTCCGAACCAGCTGCTTGCGCGCAAATGGGCTGGGCAGAGCTGTGGCGGATTACGTGTCGAGACACGCGATGCGCGCCCGAGGCGACGACCGAGACGATGAGGAAGAGTAGAGTTGTCAGCTTACTTCTTGGAACAGATCATGTGACCTTCTCCGTGAGCACCGCTAACCCGGCGGCTCCAACAGACGCGCACGTACCATCGTTCCAGACGTGGTCAACGCGTCTGTTTATGAAGGCATTCACTTCCGCTTTGCGGACGTGCAGGCGCGGAAGCAGGGCCGGAACGTTGCCCGGTGGGCCTTTTCCCGCTTCCTACGGCCGCTCGATGATTCCGATGATGATCTCGATGAAGACGAAGATGTCGATCCGTAGTTGCACGCCGCTCTCCACATCAATATCCCAAACTATGCCAGTGCGATGCGACTACAAATGAAGTCGTCGACTCCATCTCTTCTCTCAAAACCCTAGGAATGAGTGCGTAGTACTGATTCCATTATCAGCGTGCTTTCGGCAGCGATGTGCACTGACCGAAAGCGTTGCTCTTGCTGGAATTGAGGCTATGGCGTTTATCCGAAATCTAATTGGGGTGGTCGAGGAAATCTGCGATCACCCGCACGAGCTCACGACCACGGTCAACACGTTCCTTGACGCGCACGCTGGGCGGCACTTGGTACCACCTCACCGGACCTTCAGCCTGATGGATTCAGAACCCCCGGGAAGAACGCGACCTGTGTAAGCGCGTTTGCGGGGCGCCTCTAGTGACCGGATGACTTTTCGGCGCTTTGGCACGTGAGGCGGCGAGATCCGCGTGCGCATCTTTCTGGCACAGACACGTCCGGTGGTTTAAGATTGCGCACTTTTAGTCGCGACTGGAATCTATTGCGCAGAGGTCTAAAATGACGACAAACGCAACTCAAGTACAAAATGCCACAGTCAACTTCGCCGGCCAACCCGATGCGGCAAAAGGCTTGGCAATGGTTCGCATGACAATCGGTGCGATGTTCGTGTGGGTCTTCTTCGAGAATCTGGGGAAGGGCGGCTACACCCCGGCGGGCTACGCAGGGGTAATCAATTACTACATCAAGGCGAGCCACTCACCGGCGGCATGGAAGTGGGTTATGGGATTGATGGCAAGCCATGCGGCCATGGCGGCTCCCATGCAGGCGGCGACGGAGATCTCGCTGGGAATCCTGCTGGTCATTGGTCTACTCACGCGTCCAGTCGCCTCTGTCGCATTCCTCTTCCTCGCCAGCCTTTGGGTCTCGGAATTGGGTACGTCATGGATTTGGGAACTGCTCGTTCCGGTAGTCGCATCGCTCGGACTCGCAGTGGGACGCGCAGGTCGTGCCTGGGGTATAGATGCGTTGCTGGCTCGGCGCCGCCCCGCATCCCCGTGGTGGTGAGGAAGGAATCTGCGTGCGAGTATCGGTCATCATTCCTACCCATAACGAAGCGCAGGCCATTGGCCGTGTGCTTGCCGATCTGCCTTCCAATCTCGTCACGGAGGTCATCGTTGTCGACAGCAATTCGA
>WNFK01189841.1_pt2 | contig 11895 bp, 9 predicted proteins | sample 5400281 | NCBI WGS metagenome assembly WNFK01 (sample SAMN13153350, study PRJNA577476) | soil metagenome | isolation source: 20 cm soil on Douglas fir-dominated hillslope | place: USA:California | collected 2013-09-17
GCCGCCGCCGTAATTGGCCGTGCCGGTAACCGTCAAATAATATTCGCGGTAAAGGGTGACGTTCGACACAGGAATAGTGACGCCATTGGGACCGGTGAGAGCCGACGCGCTTACATTCACGTTGGTCAAACCGCCGGCAGGGCCCTGCACGACGACCTGTGTGTCCACAGTCTCGCCACGCGCCCCTGACAAGGCCATGGAAGAAAGCGTTCCTGGTGCGTCGGTCTTCCCAACCCTGTCGAGACTGGGTGCCACCCAAGCTGGGAACGATGCAGGATTCGTTGCGTTGACCGTAAGCGTGGCCGCGCTGCTGGTAGCGCTTCCAGCAGTGTTGCTGATTACCACAGTGAACTGCGCCCCGCTGTCAGCGCCGGTAGTCGCGGGCGTGGTGTAACTGGAAGACGTCGCGCCACTGATTGCAGCACCGTTTTTCTTCCATTGATAGTTTAGCGGGGCAGTGCCCGTTGCAGTCACGGAGAAAGATGCCGTCTGGCCCGCTACAACGGATTGACTCGCCGGCTGCGCGGTGATCGTGGGAAGGCCATTACTCGACGAGTTGGGCGTGGCATATCCGGTGCATCCAACAGGCAGAGTCGCAAATAGAAGGACCAACAAAAATGTGAAAGCTGGGAGGGTGGGGCGAATTAAGGAAAATTTGGAAAGGCAGGTCCCGGAAAAACTGCCGGGCCATCTTGGGCTGGTATGCCCGCACTGAGAACTCCGTGCTCTCTCCAGACTAGCAATCACAAATGAAAGGTTAAATCGAAGGGCATTTCTGGTCTGTCAGCAGGCAAATGATTCTAGTGTCAGGTTTTTCGCACACAGATTGTCTTCATAGTCCTACGGTGGGGCAGGTCCTACCTGTCCAACTGTGTAGTGCGGAGTTGGTATTTCTAAAAGTACAGGTAATCGTAAGGCTACGGCCTGGAGTGGAACTTTTCCTGCGTACGGTACCGTTCTCTATACTTTTATTATCCTCTCTAGCAGAGAACAACGGACCCATGGGTACTCCAACGATTTCACCAGAAATGCCGGCATCCACAGCACCACAGAAAGAAGCGTTTTCCGTGCCGCAGCTCATTACGGCGATGTTGAAGAGCGGATCGCACATCAGCGACCTTATTTTTTCGCCCGGGCGCGCGCCGCAAGTGGAGGTGAGCGGCCAGCTTGCCGAAGTGAAATTCCGGGGCATCGAGAAGCTGACGCACCAGGACACTCGCGGCATCGCTGAAGTGCTCATGGCAAAGAACGAGATTCCCATTCGCAAACTCGAGCAGGACGGCTCGGCCGATCTTTCGTACGCGATCAACGGCGTGGCGCGATTCCGCGTGAATATTTTCCGGCAGCGGGGAAGCAACGCGATCGTCATGCGCGTGATTCCGGACAAGATTCCCAGCTTTGACGATCTCAAGCTGCCGAATACGCTGGAGGAGATTGTTGACCTGCGGAACGGGATTGTGCTCGTTACCGGCCCGACGGGTTCTGGAAAATCCTCGACGCTGGCGGCCGTGCTGGACAAGATGAACGCGGAGAAGGCGTATCACATCCTGACGATTGAGGATCCGATTGAGTTTTTGCACCGGCACAAGAAGGCGACGATCCACCAGCGGGAGCTGCACAGTGACACGCCTACGTTTTCACTGGCTTTGCGCGCAGCTTTGCGGCAGGCGCCGAAGGTGATTCTGGTCGGCGAAATGCGAGACAAGGAAACGATTGAGATTGCGCTCGAAGCTTCCGAAACGGGCCACCTGGTGCTTTCGACCTTGCACACGATTGACGCGGCCAAAACGGTGGAGCGCATCGTCGGCGTTTTCCCTGTTTCCGACCAGCAAGCCGTACGCACGCGTCTCGCGAAAGCGTTCCGGTTCATCATTTCGCAGCGACTGATTCCGCGCAAAGACGGGAAAGGCCGCATCGCGGCGGTCGAGATTCTGAAATCAACGATGCGCACGCGGGAATACGTGGAGAAAGGCGAAACCGAAGGCAAATCGCTGCTTGACGCGATGCGCGACGGCTCCAACGAAGGGATGCAGCATTTCGACGGGGAACTGGACAAGTACATCCGCGCAGGAATTGTGGATTTTGAGACAGGGCTTGGATTTGCCACGAATGCGGGTAACCTTCGGCTGGAGATGCAGGATTACCTGGACGATCCTCGCAACCGCAAGCCGGTGACTGCGACAGCGTCGCTATTGTCAGAAATTGAGCGATAGCATCGCAAACGGCAAACATTTGGTCGAGAAGAGTTAACTGCTAAGCGCGAAGAGGACGGGAGTTCCATTGACCGTGCTGGAAGCTGGGGCCTAGGCTGGCAGTGCCGCTGCAAGAATAGCGTTGAACCTCACGGAAAGCGACGAAACGGCAGGAGGAGAATCGCGTGCTGATGGGAAATGACATGGGCCACGAAGCTCGGATGAAGCACGTACGGGCCAGCGTTCGATTGAATTCGCGCGTTCCTCTTATCCTGGAGTGGACCGAAGGCGGGCAGGAGCACAGCGAAGCAGGGTACACGGTGGACGTGAGCCCGAAAGGATGCCTGGCGATGGCGCCGCAGGGATTTGCAGTCGGACAGAGGCTGCGGCTGTTGAACAAAGTGACTGGCAGGCAGTCCGAAGCTATTCTGATTTGGCGGGGTCATGAGGGCCGCACCGGCTGGGAGTTGGGGCTTGAACTGCACGAGCCGCCGGAAGATTTTTGGGGTGCTGAATTTTAAATGTAGCAGTTAATATTTTTGCTGAACTTCACTCCTGCCAGCCGCCGCCGAGAGCCTGATAAACACTTACAAGGGAGAGAAGTTCGTTGGCTTGCGCTTGAGCCAGGTTTAGTTGGGCCGAGAAGTAGTTCGTTTCGTTGGTCAACACTTCCAAATAGCTGGTTACTCCACCCTTATAGCGAATGTTGGATAGCCGCGCGGCATCTTCTGCCGAGGCAGTCAGCAATTCCTGCTGCTCGCGGAATTCGCGATTCTTTTTGTAGGCGATGAGGGAATCGGAAACGTCGCGAAAGGACTGCTGGATGGTTTGCTGGTAGGTGAGCAGAGCTTCCTGCTGGCGCGCTTCAGCGGATTTAACGCCGGAACGAATTCTTCCCGCGGTGAAGATGGGCTGAGAAAGAGACGCGCCGAAGCTCCAAAGGCCGGACGGGCCATTGAAGAGGCGAGTGAGCGCATCGCTTTGGAAGCCTCCAGAACCTGTAAGCGAAATTTGCGGGTAGTAGGCGGCGCGGGCCACACCGATTTCCGCGTTGAAAGCGACGAGCTGTTGCTCGGCCTGGCGAATGTCCGGACGGCGCTCGAGCAAGGCCGAAGGGACGCCGGCGGGAATTTCGGGGGAGTGGGGCTGCTCCGTCAGACGGAGACCTCGCGCGACGGGGCTGGGATTGTCACCGAGGAGTGTACTGATGAGATTTTCCTGCTGCTGGATGCGGCGCTCGAGGTCGGGAATTTCTTCGCTGGCTGTGTAGACGAGTTGCTCGGCCTGGCGGACGTCGAGCTGCGAGGTGTTGCCGCGGTCGGAGAGGGCGGTGGTCAGGCGGAGCGATTCGCGCCGGGCGGTCAATGCGTTTTTCGAAATTTCCAGTTGAAGGTCAAGTGCGCGGAGTTGGAAGTATGACGAAGCGACCGACGCGACCAGAGAACTGATCACCGCGCGGCGGCCCCATTCGCTGGCGAGAACCGCGGCGCGCGCGGCTTCCGTGGCGCGGCGATATTTTCCCCAGAAGTCGAGCTGCCATGCCGCGGAAAGGGAGAACTGGCCGAAGGACTGCTGAAGCGGCGGGAAGACGGGCGACTTTGCGCTGCGTTGCGACGAGATTCCCGCGCCGCCGTCAACGGAAGGGAATTGATCGGCGCGCGTAATGCCGAGCTGGGCTTGCGCGTCGAGGACTCGTGCGGCGGCGATGCGAACGTCGTAATTGTGCTGAAGGGCGGTGCGAATGTGATCGCCTAGCGAGGCGGCTTCGGTTTTGGCTGCTTCGTCACCGCGGTAAATCCCGGGAACGGCGGCCGTGGGCCGCTTGTAATCGGGGCCAACGGTACAGCCAGAAGCGAGAAGGGCTACGAGGAGAGCTGCGAAAAATTTCCGCATGTCAGTCATCGCCTCCCGCGGGAACTGCGCCGGGAATAGCGGCGCGGCCAGCTTTTCCCATGGAAAGGCGCTCCACGACGTAAAAGACAGCGGGAATGAAAAAGATGCCGATGGCGCTGGCGGCGAGCATGCCGCCGATTACGGCAGTGCCCATAATCTGACGAGCTACGGAGCCTGCGCCGGAAGCGGTCCAAAGAGGAACGCAGCCGAGGATGAAGGCAAAAGAGGTCATGAGGATCGGACGCAAGCGGAGGCGCGCCCCTTCGAGAGCGGCGTCCACGAGTGGTTTGCCCTTTTCAAATTCGTCTTTTGCGAATTCCACGATGAGAATCGCGTTTTTTGCGGCGAGGCCGATCAACATGACGAGGCCGATTTGTGAGTAGACGTCGTTTTCGATTTGCACCATGTAACTCGGGAGAAAGGCCGAGAGCAGAATGCGGCGGAGCCACAGAACGAAGAAGGCTCCGAATACGGCGACCGGGGTGCTGAGCAGGACGCTGAAAGGAAGCGACCAGCTTTCGTAGAGGGCGGCGAGAATCAGGAAAACGAACAGAAGAGAGAATCCGAAGACGGCAGAGGCAGGGACTCCCTCTTGCGCTTTTTTCTCCTGGAACGACATGCCCAAGTAGTCGTAACCCATTTCGCGCGGCATGGTTTGCGCGAAGACTTCTTCCATGGCTGCCATGGCCTGACCGGCGCTGTAACCGGGAGCCGCGGCACCATTGATTTGGGCTGAGCGGTACTCGTTGAAGCGCATGGTGAATTCCGGCCCGGGGCGGGATTCGAATCTTGTGACGGCGGCGAGCGGAACCATGCCGCCTTTGTCGTTCTTGACGAAGAACTGGCCGACGTTTTCCGCACGGGTGCGGTATTCGCCTTCAGCTTCGATATAGACCTGCCATTGTCGGCCGAAGCGATTGAAATAGTTGATGAAAAGACCGCCCATGAAAGCTTGCAATGTTTTGTACACGTCGTTTACGGCGACGCCTTGCTTGATGACCTTGTCGCGATCCACGTCCACGAATTGCTGCGGCACGCTTGGGAGAAAAGTGGTGTTGACGCCGGCAATTTCCGGACGCTTGCGCGCTGCGGTGAGGAAGGTGTTGAGGTTGTTGGCGAGGAATTGGACGTCGCTGCCTGCGCGGTCTTCCAGAACAAACGTAAATCCGCCCGAGGTGCCGACACCCGGGATAGCGGGAGGCGAAAAGGAGAATGCGATGCCTTCGGGAATCTTGCTGAGCTCGCGATTGATATTCATTTTGATTTGCTGGAATTGCTCATCGCGAGATTTGCGGTCATCCCACGGCTTGAGCGTGACGAAGAAAAATCCGTTGTAGCTGGTGCGAACGAAGCTGAGAAGACTGAAACCTACAACGCTGGTGGTGTACTGAACACCGGGTGTTTTGGCGAGGGCCGCTTCGATTTTTCGAGCGACTTCGTCGGTTCGCTGCAAGGAGGCGGCGTTCGGAAGCTGCAGGTTTATGTAGAGGTAGCCTTGATCCTCGTCGGGAAGAAAGCTTGAGGGAACTTTGGTGCTAAAGAAGCCGGCGGCGGCGCCAAAGATGGCCAGCAACAGCAGGGCGAAGGCGCTTTTGCGAATCAGGAGGCCGCAAACGCGAACGTACGCGTTCGTCGCGCTAGTGAAGCCGCGGTTAAATTTGGCGAAAAGTTTTTTCAGGAGTCCGCCACTGGCTGCTTTAGGGCGCAGAAGAAGTGCGGCGAGAGCGGGGCTTAGCGTCAAGGCGTTGAAAGCGGAGAGTGCGACGGAGATAGCAATTGTGACGGCGAACTGCTGGTAGAGCCTGCCGGTGATGCCCGGAATGAAGGCGGTCGGAATGAAAACCGCGGAGAGGACCAGAGCGATGCCCACGACAGGGCCAGAAATTTCTTCCATTGCTTTGAGCGCTGCAGCTTTTGGAGCGAGGCCATCTTCAATGTGGCGTTCGACCGCTTCGACGACGACGATTGCGTCGTCAACTACGAGACCGATGGCAAGAACGAGGCCGAATAAAGAGAGTGTGTTGATGGAGAATCCAAAGAGAGGGAAGAAGATGAATGTTCCTACAAGTGAAACGGGAACGGCAAGCAATGGAATGAGTGTGGCGCGCCAGCCTTGCAGGAAGATGTAAACGACGATGATAACCAGGATGATGGCTATACCAAGAGTGATGACGATTTCCTTGATGCCTTGTGTGACGGCTAGCGTGGTGTCGAGAGAAGTGACGTAGTCAATGTCACCGGGGAAGCGGGTTTTGGCTTCGGCCATCAATTTCTTGAGGCCCGCGGCAGCTTGAACTCCGTTTGAACCGGGAAGCTGATAGGCAGCGATGATGGCGCCGGGTTTGCCGTTGAGGCGACCGACAACGCTGTAGTTTTGCGCACCCAGTTCGACGCGGGCGACGTCCTTGAGGCGCACGACGCCGCCGAGCGGTGTTTCGCGGACGACGATTTCGCCGAACTCTTCAGGAGAGGACAAGCGGCCGCGAGCGCGGACGGAGTAGGTGAATTCTTGTCCTTTGGGAGCGGGTTCGCTGCCCACCTGACCGGCTGGATTCACGGTGTTTTGCGACTGAATCGCACTGACGATTTCCGGAACCGTGATGGCGAGTTTAGCGAGCTGGTCGGGTTTGACCCAAAGGCGCATGGCATATTGGCCGGCGCCGAAGATTTGAACGCTGCCTATACCGTAGAGGCGAGTGATCTGATCGCTCAAATTGATGTAAGCGAAATTGGAGAGGAACTGCGCGTCGTAAGTGCCGTTGGGGGAATACAACGTGATAAGCATCAACGGTGCGGTCACGGTTTTTTGGACGGTGATGCCAAAGTTGTTTACGTCCGCCGGGAGCTGCGATTGCGCTTGCGTGGAGCGCATCTGCGTGAGAATCAGGTCGGTGTTGGGGTCGGTTTTGACGTCGTAATCCACAATGAGGCGCATACCGCCGTCGGCTGTGGAGTTGAGCGAATACATGTAGTTCATGTTGTCCACGCCGCTCATTTGCTGCTCAATCGGCGTCGCGACGGACTGCTCGATGGTTTGGGCATCTGCGCCGACGTAGGTGGCAAGGACTTGCACTTCCGGCGGGACAATGTTCGGAAAAAGAGCGACGGGCAGAGTGGCGATGGTTACGGCGCCGATGATGACCATGACGATGGAAATGACCATCGCGACGATGGGACGATTGATAAAAAATCTGGACATGGTCTAGTTCGCTCCCGCTTTTGCCGCAAGAAGGGTGGGTTTGACGGAAGAGCCGTCCCGGACTTTTTGCAAGCCTTCCACGATGACCATTTCGCCGGACTTCACACCGCTGTCAATAATCCATTGAGAGCCGATGCGTTCCCCAACTTTGACTATGCGAACGTTGACCTTGTTGTCGCTGCCGACGACCGCCAGTTGGTAGGTTCCCTGTATCTCGATAACGGCGCGCTGTGGCACAAGAAGGGCATTGTTGCGCGTATAGGTGGAAGCGCGGACGCGGCCGAATTGACCAGGACGCAAGAGATTTTTGGGATTTGGGAACGCCGAAGCGATGCGAATGCTGCCGGTTGCGATATCCACCTGGCGGTCGGTGTAGAGGATGTGCCCCTTTTCCGGATAGATGGTTCCGTCGCCAAGGATCAGATCGAGGACGGGGGCGTCCTTTGGAACTTCCATGTGACTCTGCGAATTTATTTTCTCGGCGAGGCGGAGATATTCCTGCTCGCTGATGGGGAAGAAAGCCTTGATGGGATTTACCTGGGAGACGGAAGTCAGGACGGTCAACGGATTGACGAGGTTGCCGATCTGAACCTGAGCGATTCCCGCAATGCCGTCAATCAGCGAAGTGACGTGAGTAAAACCGAGATTTAACTGGGCCTGCTCGACTTGCGCCTTGCCGGACTGCACGGCGGCATCCGCAGCCAAATTTGCTTGAATATCATTGTCGAGCTGGCTCTGCGCGATAGCGCGTTCTTTGGCGAGGGGAGTGTCGCGGTCCACGTCCAGCTTAGTCTTGCCGAGTTGGGCCTGAGCCTGGGCGAGTTGGGCCTTTGCTTGGTCAAGAACGGCTTGGAATGGGCGCTGATCAATCTCGAACAGGACATCGCCCTTGCGGACGAGGGATCCTTCTTTGTAATTCTGTTGGACTAGATACCCCGTGACTTGGGGCTGAATTTGCGCGTTTACGTATCCATCGAGCGTGGCGACCCATTCGCTGATGATGGGCACATCTCTTTGCTCGACCGCCGCCACCTTTACTTCGGGCGCGCCCCCTGGCGCGGCTGCCGGCTTGCCGCAACCGGCGAGGACAACAAGCGCACCCACCAGAAGAGACAAGGCAGCGGCTGTTGAGTGGTTGAGGCCGACTACTGAGCTTCCTCCAGACGGCAGGCGTCTGGGCAGTAAATCCGACGATTTAAGCGGCATGGTGGCCTCGAAAGGCATGGATTTTTCCTTGCACTAAGACTCGAATTGCACTGGAACGGAACCCCAATCTCACCTTGAGGCCCATTGCCGATGCTGCCTATCCCGTGCGGGGCAGGGAGTATATAGCAAAGTCTTAGGCTTCGAATGCCTCGTGTGCAAGTTCAGATGCGGGGCAAGGAGAAGTGACTAAAAAAATGTTTAGGCTTGCTAAGCCAACCACGGGCGGGAGTTTTCCACTGAGGGAGCGCAAAATCGGCACTTTTTCCTTGCGCTGCAATACGTTACGAACGTAAAGTTATGCTAGCTCTAGGGGGTTCTGTACGGACGGCACCTATACCTTGGAATGCGGTTGCTGGAGCGCGGCGGCGCAACGCGTAGGCGTCTCTAAATTTCGGAGAGCCGACGGAGGACCAAACGAATGACCGCCATTATCACCGTAGCAAATCAAAAGGGCGGAGTCGGAAAAACTACCACAGCAATCAATCTCTCGGCAGCCATCGCTGATAAGGGCAGAAAAACTCTTCTCATTGATTTAGACCCGCAGGCAAATTCTTCCATCGCATTTTACAATTCCGGCGAAATTTCCGCTTCGATGTTTGACGTGCTTAGCGACACACGCGCGACGATGGCTAGCGTGATCAAGCCGACAAAGGATCCGAACCTATTTCTGGGGCCAGGCCGATTGGCGCTCGCGAAGCTGGAGCAGGTGTTGGCGGGGCAGTTTGATGCGCCGTATCGCTTGAAGGACGCGGTTGCGCCGGTGCTGAAGGACTATGAATATGTGGTTCTCGATACGCCACCGTCGCTCGGAATTTTGACCGTCAATGCGCTGGTGTGTTCGACACATCTGCTGGTGCCGATTCAAGCGGCGTATTTCGCGATTGAAGGTACGGATGATTTGCTGGAAACCTACGAGCGCATCCGCGCGCGGCCGAATCCGAATCTGAAAGTGCTGGGTGTGGTGATTACGCTATTCGATAAGCGTACGAATATTTCCAAGGACACGCATGGCCAGATTCGCAGCGTGTTCGGAGAAGTGCTTTTTAAGACGAAGATCAGCAAAAACGTTCGGCTCGAAGAGAGCCCGGCGTACAAAGAAACGATTTTCACTTACGCGCCGAAATCACCTGGCGCCGTAGAGTACAAAAAGCTGGCAGCGGAGGTCATTCACCGTGTCGAAGAGAATAGGACTACCCGTCGCGCTGAAGATGCGGCATGACGCGCACTATGTCGAACAACTGACGAGTTTCAGTGGTGCGGCGGTGGGGCGGATGATCCGCGTGGATCAAATTCGCCCTAACCCGGACCAGCCCCGCAAGTCGCTCGGCGATTTGACAGAGCTTACGGAATCCATTCGTGAAAAGGGCGTGCTCGAACCGCTGCCGGTACGGAGATACCATTCGTCACGCGCGGCGGGATTGCGCGAAGTGCCTTGCATCGAAAAGATGGCGGACGACGCAGAGACGCTGGAAATCGCGCTAGTCGAAAACATTCAGCGGAAAGACCTGACGCCGTTTGAAGAAGCGGACGGTTTGTACCGGCTGGCGGTGCAATTCGAATATACGCACGAAGATATGGCGAAAAAGATAGGCCGCGCGCGCTCTTCGGTCACGGAAACGCTTTCGCTGCGGAATATTCCGGAGTCGCTACGCAAGAAATGCGTTGACCATGGCGTGACGTCAAAGTCTCTGCTTCTACAAATTGCGCGGCAGCCGACCGAAAAGAAAATGACCGAGATGTTTCAGCGCATCCTGCAAGGCGGATTGACGCGCGATGAGGCGCGGCGGGAGCGCAAGGAAGAGCAAGGCGGCCCGCAGCGGCCGCGGCCATTCATTTTTCATTTCGAGCCTCAGAACGAATCGTTCAAATTCCGGATTCAGTTCAAGAAGAGCCATGTTTCGCGAGATGAGCTGATTGTTACGCTGCGCGAGATTTTGTCGCAACTGGAAGGTGCGGCAGGTTCGGAAGCCGATTCGACCGCGGCTTAGCTGCTGCAGCCGGGTTGTTCAAAAAACCACATGCAGGAATTTACTCCGAAACAGATGCAGGTGCTGCAACGCCTGTTTGAGGCGGGGTTTCGACCGGTTGCGATTCCGCCCTACGAGAGCGCTTTGTGTGTGAGGCGAGGCGAATGCGCGGCAGTGCTTGCACCTGTAGAGCAAGGCGGCCTTCGAATCCTGGCACCGGCATCTTTTTTGGTGGACGGAAAATTTGGCGTGCGTGTGAAACGCGGAGGACGTGACGTTTTCGTCTTCAAACAACGGGAACTGGAAGCAACGCCGGACCGGTTGAAGGAATTAGCGGACTTTCAGAAGACGCTGGAGGAATTGTTGGCTATAGGCATGCCTCAGTAATAAGCGCTTCATTTGCAAATCGAAAAAACTCACGGCAAACTGAATTCCCATGGCGACTTATGACTTGATTTGCATTGGCGCGGGCCCGACAGGCCTTGCGTGCGCGATTGAGGCAGTGCGCGCGGGCATGAAGCCAATCGTGATTGACAAGGGATGTTTGTGTAATTCGATTTACCACTATCCGGTGAACATGTATTTCTTCACGACGCCGGAGCTACTGGAGATCGGCGATTTGCCGTTGGTGTGCGCGGCGGAAAAACCGACGCGTGTGGAAGCGTTAAAATATTACCGCAAAGCGACGGAACATTACGGTTTGGAAGTCCGGCTGTATGAAACCGTGTTGCGGCTAGAGGGCCAGGATGGAAATTTCGCCGTTGTTGCAAAGACGGAAAAGGGAATCGAACGGAGATATTCAGGCAAGAAAGTGGTGATCGCCACGGGATACTACGATCTGCCAAACACGATTGGGGTTCCGGGCGAAGAACTACCACACGTTTCGCACTACTACACGGAGCCGCACGAGTTTTGGAATCAAGATGTCGTTGTGGTGGGCGGAAAGAATTCGGCGGCGGAGGCGGCGCTCGATTTGTATCGCAACGGCGCGCGCGTGACGCTTGTGCATCGCGATGCGGAATTGGGCTCGACGATTAAGTACTGGGTTCGGCCGGACATTGAGAATCGAATCAAGGCAGGGCAAGTATCGGCGCTTTTTGATACGCGCGTGAAGCAGATTACTGCGGATGAAATCATCGTGCAGAATAGCGCCGAAGAAAAACGGCTACCGGCGCGGCATGTGTTTGCGCTGACCGGGTATCATCCGGATTACGAGTTCATCGAAAGCTTTGGCGTGAAGCTCGACCCAAAAACGAAAAAGCCAGACCTGAAACCGGATTCTCTGGAAAGCAATGTCCAGGGCTTGCATCTCGCGGGGGTTGTGATTGGCGGGCGGCACACGAGCGAAATCTTCATCGAAAATGGGCGCTTCCACGGGAAGCAGATCGTGAATGCTTTGCGGGGTAAACTATAAATCCACTAAGCAGACAGAGGTTTG
>WNFK01065757.1_pt1 | contig 11887 bp, 10 predicted proteins | sample 5400281 | NCBI WGS metagenome assembly WNFK01 (sample SAMN13153350, study PRJNA577476) | soil metagenome | isolation source: 20 cm soil on Douglas fir-dominated hillslope | place: USA:California | collected 2013-09-17
TGTCGCGTTTGCAGCACGTCGTAAATTCTTGTGCGCTCTTTGCGGGCGCGCTCGGCAAAGCGCACGAGGTCGGGGGGCGCAAGCTGCCAGGCGGGGGCGGCCAGCACGCGCGCGGTGGCGATATCGTCGTAAGGCGTGGCGATGAGCCGCAAGTAGGCGAGCACATCCTTCACTAGCGGATGCTCGAGAATGGACAGCCGCGAAATCACAAAGGGAATCTTGCGACGGGCAAGCTCGCGCACGAGCTCGTCGCGGTGACCGTGCGCGCGATAGAGAACGGCAAAGTCGCGCCAGCGTCGGCCGGCTTTGTGGATGCGCTCGAGCTCGGAAGCAACCCAGCGAGCTTCGTCCTCAGGAGTAGCCAGTTCCACAATGCGAATCTTTTCGCCTTCAGGTTTGTTCGAACTCAGCACTTTTTTGGGAAAATCCGCGCTGACCGTGTTTTGGCCGATGACCTGGGTGGCGACCCGCAAAATATTGGGAGTTGAGCGGTAATTTTCCGTTAGGCTGACGCGGAATTTGGTCGAATCCTGCCCTTCGCGCCAACCCGCAAAGCGCTCGAGAAAGAGCTTGAAGCTGCCGAAAGAAGCGCCGCGAAAGCGATAGATAGCTTGATCGTTGTCGCCGACGGCGAAAATATTTTTGGAATCGTTCACGAGCAGCTCGAGCAAACGCAATTGCGCGATGTTGGTGTCCTGAAATTCGTCCACGAGAATGTAACGAAAACGATTTTGCAGCGTTGTACGGAGAGTGGCATCGCGTTCGAGCAATGTGACTGCGCCGGTGATCAGCGTGCCGAACGAAGAACACTTTTTTTCGCGAAGCAGCTCTTCGCTGGCACGGTAGGCTCGCGAGATTTCTTGTTCGCGTGCCACGGTCTCCTCGCGCTCGGCAAGCGTGTCCGCATCGAGTTGGCTGCGCTCCGCTTCTAACTGAGCAGTGAGTTCGTCCACATAACGCTGGTAACCCTCGCAAGAAACCAGCTCATCCTGGCAACGCGAAAAAAACTCCACGAAATCGTTGAGGAATTGCCCGGGCTCGGCGAGACGGCGGTAGCGATCGAGCTTCAGCCGCGAGAGATTGCGGCGCAGCAGAATCCAATGGTCGACTTTATCCAGCATGCGACTTTTCGGATCGCTGTCTTTCAGGATGGACTCACAAAAGGCATGGAATGTTTTTAGAGTGACATCCTTGCCTCGCTCGCCGACCGTTTTTACCACGCGAGCCTTCATCTCGCCGGCGGCTTTGTCCGTAAACGTCAAGCCCAGAATATTTTCGCCTGATAAGTTTGGATCGGACTGCAAGAGGTGGCGAATACGCTCCGTAATGACACGGGTCTTGCCCGTGCCTGCGCCAGCAATCACCAGTAGCGGCCCTTCGGCATGGGTGATGGCGCGACGCTGTGCGTCGTTGACTTTCAGGCCGGTGTCGGGGAGCGGCTCGAGATCAAAAAGTGTGCGCATGATTTAGAGAGCTGGAAACGAGAAGGGTAGCGGATTCCGGGGCGAAGGGGAAGCGAAACTTAGGAGAGCTAATTGGCCGAACCAGATGGACTTGCGGAGTCGGAACGGTTGCTATTGGCTTTGGCGTAGTAGCCGCGGCGAGCACGCACTTGGTAGCCCTTGTGGTCCGGCACTTCAATACGGATCTTGTGATATTTGCCGTCAAACTGTGAATGTGTGGGAATGTAAGCGATGGAATATTGATTGCGCAGCTCGTCGCCGATGTCCTGGAAGGATTGATCCAAATCGTCAACGTGATAAGGATAAAATGCGCGACCGCCGGTTTCCTCCGCCAAGTCCTGCAGGATCTTGTCGCCTTCCGTCAGATGCGTTTTGCGGTTAGCGGCTTTGTCCGGATTGGTCTGTGAGAGTTGAATCCACTGCGTGCTGGTGCTGATCGTGTAAATGACGACGCTATAGCGCTGCGCCATCTCGATAGCTTCCGAGCGCGTATGGTTGGAGAGATTGTCGTCGCCGTCGCTGATAAGGATCATCACGCGGCGTACGACGTCGGGCTGGTCGCCGGCCGGCCGCGGCGGATGGCTCAATTCCTTCTCGCACGCATTATAGATTGCGTCGTAGACCGCAGTGCCGCCTCCGGCGCGCGTCTTGAGAATTTCATCACGCAAACGGCCCGCGTCGTCCGTAAATCCCTGGAGGACTGCAGGCTCGTCGTCGAAGGTCATGACAAACGCCTGGTCCTTATTGTGGCGCAGAACGCTGAACAGAAAGGAAGTAGCGGCGTCCTGCTCGAATTTCAGGCGGTCGCGGATGCTGTTGGAAGTATCCATGAGCAGGCCGATGCGCAGCGGCAGGTCCGTCTGGCGGCTGAAATAGCGAATGGCTTCCGGACTCTTGTCATCCCAGATCTTGAAGTCGTCCTTGTCGAGGTCGGGAACAAGCTTGTTTCGCCGATTTAAAACAGTGAAAAGGACGTCGACGAGATTGACGACCTGCGTGATGCGGCCCTGGTCTTGCCGGTCGGGCGCCGGCTCTTGCGGAGCTGGCGGCGGCGCAGGCGCGGGCTGTTGTGCGGCATCCTGCCGCTTCGCGGACGCCGGGCTGGAGGATTGCTGGGCGCGATCACCCGGACTTGCGAAGAGTAGCGCGACAATAAGGGCGAGCGAAATAGGAATCCGACGCATGTGAATCGATTATAGGTAGCTGGTGAGGGCAGCGTCAATTCGTTCCGAGGATTCCCCGGCGGCATCGCTGACCTGATGAAGAAATTCGCGCAACTCCGGAGGAAGGGGAGCGCGCAGTTCGATCCACGCGCCGGTGCCAGGTTGCGTGAAGCCGAGCTTGGCAGCGTGGAGAAAATTGCGGGGCAGAGGTGGCAGCGTGATCTTGCCGATGCGGAGCTGCGTTGCCGCGCCGTACAACGTGTCACCCACGACCGGATGCCGGAGAGCGGAGAAATGCACACGAATCTGGTGGGTGCGACCCGTGTGAAGCCGAATCTCGACTAGACTGGTGCTGCCGATTCGTGCGAGTGTGCGCCAGTCCGTGCGCGCTTCGCGGGCGTTGCCGAGCACGATGCTGCGACGCGTCGTCATGCGGGTGCGGCGTTTGGGGTCGCGCATGATGGCCAGCTCAATGCGGCCGCTCTCTTCCCTGAGGTGACCTTCTAAGAGAGCGATATAGGTTTTTTTGACTTCGCGTTGCCGAAATGACTCGGCGAGCTTGGCGTGAGCTGCATCATTTTTCGCGACGAGGATTACGCCGGAAGTGTCTTTGTCCAGGCGATGCACAATCCCAGGGCGGAGTGCGTCGCCGCCTTGCGACAGGGCCTGGCCGCGGCCGAGAAGCGCGTTCACCAGCGTGCCGCGCGGATTGCCGGCCCCGGCGTGCACAGTCATGCCGGCTGGCTTGTTCACGGCGATTACGTCTTCGTCCTCGTAGAGGATTTCGAGAGGAATGAATTCGGGTTGGGCGCGAAGCGGAGGGCGCCGCCGGATTTCTATGCTGATGCGCTCACCATTGCGAATACGGTGAGAGCCTTTCGTGGGACGAGAACTGACGAGCACCTGGCCGCTGTCGATAAGTTCTTGCGCGCGCGTGCGGCTAAGCTTGCATCGCGAGGCAATTGCTTGATCCAGGCGCTGCCCCGCCTCACTTTCGGTAACGACAAATTCCTGAAGCGCAGATTCGTTGCTCTGGCTCACGCGGAGATTGTAGCAGCGGTTCGTGCGATACAAGCTCGAATGCCCTGTCAGCTCGAGTGACTCTTGGTGGCTTCGGGGGCGTGGTGCTTGTGGAAGAAAAGGACGTCGATGATGATGAGGGCGGCGCCGATGGTGATGGCGGAGTCTGCTACGTTGAAGGCCGGCCAGTGATAGCTGCCGAGCCAGACTTCAACAAGGCCGGCAGCAGTAAGACGACCGCCGCTGTGACCGGCGACAAACAACCAAGCGAGCGCGCCGATGACTACAGCGGAACCGACGATCAGCAGGATGCGCATACCAGGTGATGGCGAATCGGCGAAGACACCGAAGGCAATGCCGGGATTGCGACTGTGCACGAGGTAGATGAAATTGTGAATCACCTCGCGGTGCCAGCCTTCGACAGTTTGCGATTCGAAGCAGGCCTTGGTGGCGCGATCGAGCAGGACGACGGCAATCGTCAGCCAGAGCCAGCGGAGGCGTGCCGGGAAAATCAACTGCGTGCTCCCGGGCGAATCTCGAAAGCGAGTGGGCTGTTGAGTTCTTCACTCGTGGTTTGCACCGGGGCCGCGGCTCGAACGCAAAAGCGGCGGCAAGCCGCCGCACTCCAGGAAAGTCGCGCTTTGTTACGTGGTGGCATGGGTTGCCCCGCCTTCAATTTCGGCCAGCGCTTCGCTGCAACGCTCGCAGATTGTGGGATAACGCGAGTTCTCCCCGACATGGGTGGAATAGTTCCAGCAGCGCTCGCACTTCTTCCCGTCAGCCTTTTCGATTCGGACTGCCAGGCCGAAAGTTTCGGCGGGCTCGATCCCAGCAGGCGCGGCGTCCAGAATTTGTACCTGAGAGACGATGAACAGCGCAGGCAGTTGCTTAACGTACGCCTTCAGTGTGCTCTGTAGCTTGGGAAGGCTCGAATACAACGACACTTTTGCTTCCAGGGCGCCGCCGATGGATTTCGCGTTCCGCGCTTCTTCCAGCTTGACGAGCACGGCGGAGCGCACCTTGGCCAACTCCTCCCATGCTTCCTTTTTCTGAGCGTCAATCTTTGCGGTCAAAGTTTCGGCCGCCGGAAACTCCGTCATGTGCACGCTGGCTCGATCGCCTTTAGCCTTCGGCAGATACCTCCAGATTTCTTCGGAGGTGAAAACGAGGACCGGTGCGATCAAGCGCACTAACGCGCTGGTGATTTTCCAAATCGCCGTTTGCGCCGAGCGGCGCGATTTGTTCCCGGCAGCTTTTGTGTAGAGGCGGTCTTTCAGCACGTCGTAGTAGAAGGCGCTCAGATCCACTACACAGAAATCGTGAACGGCGTGATAGACGCGATGAAAATCGTAACCGTCGTACCACTCGCGGCATTTGGTGACCAATTCAGCGGCGCGCTCGAGCATCCAACGATCCATTTCCTCGAGCTGATCGTTTGGCAGGGCATCGCGTGACGGATCGAAATCAGACAAGTTGCCGAGCGCGAAGCGAAATGTGTTTCGGATCTTGCGATAAGCCTCGCTGAGCTGGGTCATCACCCGCTCACTCATTTTTACGTCGGCTTGGTACTCGACGGAGGCAACCCAGAGCCGCAGCAAGTCGGCGCCCCAGCGTTCGACGATTTCGTTGGGATACAGAGTGTTGCCAAGAGACTTCGACATCGGCTGGCCTTTTTCGTCGAGCGTCCAGCCGTGCGTGACTACGCTGCGAAACGGCGCTTTGTGCTTGATGCCCGTGGCCACGAGAAGGGAGCTGTGGAACCAGCCGCGATATTGGTCCGGGCCCTCGAGGTAAACGTCAGCCGGCCACTCCGGACCCTTCAGGACCGCCAAGTGCGAGGAGCCGGAATCGAACCACACGTCGAGAATATCGTGTTCCTTGCGCCACTTTGTCGCACCGCAGGAGCACTTTGTTCCGGGCGGCAAAAGCTCGTCTGGCGTGTGCTGATACCACGCATCGGCGCCCTCTTTTTCAAACCAACGCACAACGTTGCGCAGAGCGCTGAAATCTTCCAGGCGTGTTCCGCACGCGTCGCAATAGAAAACGATAATGGGCACGCCCCAAAAGCGCTGGCGAGAGACGCACCAGTCCGGGCGTTCCTTGATCATTTCGTACATGCGGTCTTCGCCCCACGCGGGAATCCACTTGACGTGACGGATCTCGCCGAGCGCTTCCTCGCGCAGCGTTCCAGTCCGGCCGTGCGCCGCCGCGTCGATCTTGATGAACCATTGCTCGGTGGCGCGAAAAATTACGGGATTGTGGCAGCGCCAGCAATGCGGGTAGCTGTGCTTGTATTCATGGTGGCCGAGCAGCGCCCCGCGGTCCGCAAGCAGGTTGACGATGATGGGATTCGCGGTGAACACATCCTTGCCCTTGTATTCCGGCAAGCCTTCGAGATAAACGCCGCGATCGTCGAGTGGCGCGTAAATCTCCAAACCATACTTCTGGCCGGAGTAAAAGTCGTCGGCGCCATGACCGGGCGCGGTGTGTACGATGCCGCTGCCCTGGTCGAGCGTTACGTAGTCAGCGAGAATGCCGGGCACTTGGACGGGCAAAAAGGGGTGCTGAAATTTCATCCCCGCAAACTCGGAGCCCTTGAATTTGGCGCGAACGCGAGCTTCCTTGATTCCGCTTTCGGCCTGTAAGGCTGCGACGCGATCGGCCGCGAGCAACAGCGCGCCTTTTTCCGTATCGACTACGGCATATTCAAAATCCGGATGGAATGCGAGCGCCCGGTTATGCGGGATTGTCCACGGAGTCGTGGTCCAAATCACCGCGCTCACATCGTTGCCAATCTTAGCGGCTTCGCCCGAACCACCGCCGACAACGCCAAATTTCACCCAGATCGAAGGGCTGGTGTGATCTTCGTACTCGACTTCAGCCTCGGCTAAAGCGGTAGAGTCGTGGATGCACCAATACACGGGCTTGCGCCCGCGATAGACGTAGCCGCTTTCCATGAAATCCAGGAACGCGCTGGCAATGGTGGCTTCGTAATCGAAGCTCATGGTCAGGTAAGGATCATTCCAGCGGCCAAAGATGCCGAGACGCTTGAAATCGCGCTTGTGCTGCTCGACAAAGCGCGTCGCAAACTGGCGGCAGAGCTTGCGAAACTCGGCCGGCGGGACCTTGCCTTTCCCACCCAGCTCCTTCTCCACCTGCGTTTCGATGGGTAGCCCGTGACAATCCCAGCCCGGCACGTACGGCGCATAGTGTCCAGCCATGCTCCTGGTCTTCACGACCAAGTCCTTTAGGATCTTGTTCAGGCCAGTACCGAGGTGGATTTCGCCCGTGGGATATGGCGGCCCGTCATGCAAGACAAACAGTGGCTTGCCTTTACGGACATCCAGAATGCGCTCATACAGGTTCTCTTCCTGCCAAGCGGCGAGCTGTTTCGGCTCGTTCTGGGGCAAGTTCGCCTTCATAGGAAAGTCTGTCTTTGGCAGATTGAGTGTCTTCTTTAGTTCCAGCGGCTCGGCCATGGGCTGATTAGCGTGATTTCCCTTCTATGCCGTTATTTCCCAAAGGTGTTTGGCGGGAAACATCGGAAAGCAGCGTGAATACCGTATGTTACAATGAATAGCAGTGGGTGTCAGCCCAGGTCGCGTGCAACCAAACGTGGTCCGTGGGAATCGTATTTTCGTTGGTATCCGTCGGGACACCTAGTCGAGGGTTTCTTACGTCTAAACCTATGCCGGAAGCGGCTGATTTTAGGGGACACAGGTGCCAGATTCATCTTTTATAAGCCTTTCCGCGAATATAAAACGAAGTACGCCTGCCGGCTCGGGCGGGCAGCAAGCCCCGGTGCCGGTGCCCGCTAGTGCTGTGCCACGTTTTGGCGCTCCCGCTCACCTTGTATCTGATGATTTTTGGTCGAATTTGAAGCAGTTTCTTACGGAGCGCCCGGTAAAGGTCGTCGAGCGCCCGGATGCACCGTTCACGCGCAATGCGTTTGGCGGCGGGGTTGGCGACAATTTGAAGGAATTTTTGAGCTCGCGCCCAGTGCCCAAGGGGCCCATCAACAGCAAGCTGGCGGTTAACTGGGGTTCGAGCTTTGGCGGCTTCTTCTACCGCATCAAAGAAGTTATCTCGCCGACCAAGCTCCCGCCGCTGCAAGTTACCAGCAAGCCGGTGAAGGTGAAGGACATTTGGTCGAAGGATGAGAACTTCGGCTGGACGCAAGTCATTTCCATGGGCCTGCACGCGGGTATTTTTGCGCTCGTGATCTTTGTGCCGCTCTTCTGGCATTTCTCGAAGCCCATCCAGGCCAAGAGCAATGTTGACGTGGTGCCTCTCGACATTTCGCCGTATGTGACGAAGCTGCCCGCAGGAGCCACAAAAGCCGGCGGCGGCGGCGGCGCCAACGACCACACCATGACCCCAGTGAACAAGGGGAAATTGCCCAAGTTCAAGTGGACGCAATTTACGCCTCCGCAGGTGAAGATTCAGAATCCACGTATGGCGACCCGTTGGCTTCCGCGTATTCCGATTCGCTCGGTCACGGCAACGGTACAGGTATTGGCAGCGGCACGGGCGGCGGCCTCGGTCCTGGCGAAGGTGGCGGCACGGGTGGCGGCGCGTTTCGGGCGGGCGTGAACGGCGTCGGCGTGCCGATTTGCTTGTACTGCCCGATCCCGCAGTATTCGGATGAGGCGCGTAAAGCTAAGTATCAAGGCACGGTAGTGTTGCAAGTGACGATCACTCCCGATGGCCGCGCCATCAACATCTCCGTTGTAAAAGGCCCGGGTCTCGGCCTGGAAGAGAAAGCCATCGAAGCCGTCAAAGGCTGGAAATTCAAGCCCGCCGTGGGACCGAATGGCAAAGTTGTGGCTACGATCGTACCGATCGAAGTTACGTTCCGCCTCTACTAAGCGGATTACCTCGCAATCCCAAGTCTGCTTCTCTCCGTGCGGGCAACCAATCTAGGACAGGTCACTTCACATCAGCCAATTGCCGCTCGCGGTAGTTGAGGAAGAAAAACTCGGGCGGCGCGGAGGTACCTGTGCTTGGAACCCGCCTGCCTGGCTTCTCCTTTCTTCATGCCTCATCCGATTCATGGATCGGCCGCGTCCTTGAGAATTTTCGTCAACTATTTACTCCCGGAGCGCTAACGCCCGGCTCCGCGAATGGCGCGCCTATTCACTTATTGAAGTTCGAGCGCTCGGGTCGCGCGAGTCGTGCGCAGACAGTGTCATTGCTTACGCACGGAGCGCTGCTGGTGGCGATTTCGGTGATCGTTTCTCAAACGGTTCATCAGCCAGATGTAAAGCGTGAGATTCCCACCAACCTCGGTCCACTGTTCTACTCACCGGATACAGAACATTTTGCCGAGCGCCCGTCGCAAGGCTATGACGCCGGAGGCGGTGTCAGGGCCGCGTCTCCTGCGACCCGCGGATTCTTTGCCCCACGATCGCCGGTGCAACTGGCTCCGCCGCGTATGCCAGACGACGCCACGCACCTACTACCGATCACGCCAACGATTCTAGACATGGCGGCGTCTCCGATTGTCGCTCCGCAAAACGATCTGGGCCTGCCGTGGATGCCTGACAAAAACGGTTCCGGTGGACCAGGCATGCGAGGCGGTATCGGGGCTGGCGAAAATGGAGGTGTGGGGGATCGCGAGGGACCGGGAGGTGGTGAAGGGGAGGGAACTCCTTACGCTCGCGGCGTGTCGATGCCTGTGTGCGCGACTTGCCCGTACCCCATTTATACGGACGAAGCCAGACACGCGAAGATGCAAGGCACGGTGACGCTGCGGGTGTTGGTTGGAGCCGACGGAAGGGCATCGGATATTCGAGTGGTTCGAGGCGTTGGCTTTGGATTAGACGAGCGCGCAGTGCAGACGGTGCGCGGCTGGAAATTCCGCCCGGCTAGCGATGCGAATCAGCGCGCGCTCCCGGCCTGGGTTACAATCGAAGCAGTTTTTCGCCTTTTTTGAGCGCGCTGAAATCTGAGTCATGGCTTACGAATTTAGGGTATGGGAGCAAGACCCCGAGCCGCAAGCCTCGTCTGGGCATTCGGTTATTCCGCCGAGGACGATCACCGGGGTTGGCGTGCTGGACCCATCGGTTCCGCCAAAGAGACCGCCGTCGGTGCTGTTCCGCATTTTGGCGGGCCTCATCCTTGTCGGTTTTATTGTTTTGATTGTTTCCATGTTTTTGCCCCGCCACTAGCCGGGTTCGCAACACTCCTTCGTTCTTCGCGCTTGCGTCGCGGGCAATCTGCTAGGATGAACTCCATGCGAAGAGCGTTATCGCGTTACCTTTGCGTGGTGTGTTATTCCGCTTTTCTCGCGGGTGCCGCTTGGGCACAAAGCACCGCGGGCTCACTCGAGTTAGCAGCGCGGATTAGTCCGACGGCTGCTCGGCCAGAACCGGTGCGGCAGTTCACGTTCTATGTTCTAACCAAGAGCTACGCCGAAATTGTGAAGGAAGTCGAAGCGGAAAACGAGATTCCATCTCGCGAGAAATTTATCGATGACCTGAAGGTTTCGCCGGAACTGAGAGAATGGCTGAAGGCTCACGATATTTTTGATTTGACGATGCCCGGTCTGGACCGTCTGGTTACACCGGACGACATTATTCATGTTCCTGAATTTCTGTTGGCCTACCAGCGCTCTAACAGTGGCGGCGTAACCTCCGGTATTCCCAAGCCGAAGTACGCCGATGCCGACAAGACAGCGCATCCGGATCGCTACAACAAGCAACTGCAGGACTACTACCTCGCGCTGAAGAAATTCATCCAGAACAATCCTTCTACGGTCAGTGGAATCGAACTCGAACTGACCGGTGTGAATCCGCAGGACAAGTGGTCGAAAATCCAAGCCGAACACAGGCGTCGCGTGGTACGGCTAGCGCCGGAATTCGCGCAGACGAAGTATTTGGTGGGAAAAGCGGAAACTGACCTCGACGGGCACGCCGCGGTTTCCGGCCTTGCTCCCGGAGAATACTGGCTCAGCACGCTCAATCTGGATGCCAATGCCGGCGATACTCGGCTAGGTTGGGACGCCCCGGTAGCCATCCACGCAGGTCAGACCACGCGCGTGGAACTCACCAACCTCAACGCCGTCGACAGACGCGCTTCGGCCCCCTGACGCTCCGCGCGTTCTAAAATGGGCACTCCTCTTCTTTGGATCGGATTCAACCTTTTCGTCCTGGCGTCCATCGCCTTGGACTTGGGTGTCTTCAACCGGCGTCTTCATAAGGTTAGCGTGCGCGAGGCCGGCTTTTTCAGTTTGCTTTGGGTCGTGCTCTCAATTTTATTCGGGTTGGGGGTACTTCACTACTCCGGTAGACAGGCAGGCCTGGAATTCTTCACGGGCTACCTGATCGAGAAGGCCCTGAGCGTCGACAATTTATTTCTCTTCCTGGTGATCTTTCGCACTTTTGCAGTCGATGAACGTTTCCAGCACCGCATGCTGGAATGGGGCATCCTTGGCGCGCTGGTGATGCGCGGAGTGATGATCCTGGCCGGCGCCGAATTGATCGAACGTTTCTCTTGGGTGCTGTATGTGTTCGGTGCGTTTATCGTGTATGCCGGAATTCACATGCTGTTCGTGAAGAAGGAAACAGTCCACCCCGAAAAAAGCTTTATCTTTCGCTTCGCGAGCAAACATCTCCGCGTCACGCACGATTACAAAGGCGAGCATTTTTTTGTGCGCAGCGGAAAAAAACTCTACGCGACGCCCCTGTTCCTGGTCTTGTTAGTGGTGGAAATCACGGACATCACGCTGGCCATCGACTCCATCCCGGCGATTTTCGGCATCACGCAAGATCCCTTCATCCATTCTCGGGTTGCGCGCCATGTATTTCCTTTTGGCCGGCGTGCTGAACCGCTTGCGTTTCCTGACGGTTGGGCTGGCGTTCGTGCTGGCGTTCATTGGCGGAAAAATGATCGCGCACAAGTGGGTGGACATTCCCGAATACGTTTCGTTGCTCATTGTCCTGGGAATTTTGCTATTCGCGCTTGCGGCATCGCTGCTTTTTCCCGTTCGCGAAGAAACGTCGAAGGGTGCAAGCAATCAAGCAGGGGAAAAAGCCAAGCTCGACTGACCGACGTCTGGGATGTAATCACACATTTGCCAAGACCCGTTTTCTGGCTTGTCACGGGCCTTTCCGCCGTCTTATCCAGCATCAGGGCATCTTGAGATAAACGTTGCCGATATTATGGTCACGCAGCATGCCGTTGAACGCGGCCAGGTCTTTCCCGACCAATTGTTGAAAGTCCTGTGCCGCCTTCTCGCCA